>SMVB01225854.1_pt1 | contig 19628 bp, 18 predicted proteins | sample 2456461 | NCBI WGS metagenome assembly SMVB01 (sample SAMN11095934, study PRJNA526329) | marine sediment metagenome | biome: Marine sediment; feature: Surficial sediment; material: Deep marine sediment; isolation source: Hadal surficial sediment | place: Pacific Ocean | collected 2014-05 | depth...
CCACCGAACGAATAACCTAACAGGTGAATCGGTTCGCTGGTGCCTTCCGCGTCGAGCAATTCGGTCAATTGGCGATCGAAAAGTTCCAGGTCGTAGGGACCGTCGGGTCGGTCGGAAAGGCCACGGCCATAAAGATCATAGGTCAGCACGCGGAAGTTCTGGTCGACCAGAAAGTCGGCAATGGGGCCGAACGTGTAGCTCGCATTGGCAAACCCATGGACCAAGACGATGGGCGTTGCGTTTTGCGCGCCGTGCCATTGATAATGAGTCACCCCGTCGGTAAGGCGGACGAAGTCCCCCCGTATATTTTTCGGAATGCGAAGCCGCGCCGTTTCGTCCAGCACCGGTAAATCAGGCACGAGCCAGACGTAAGACCCCATCATTGCTGCGAACACAATGACGATCCCACTGGTTACCATCTTCAGAAGCGGCTTGAGCCCCCACATAGGTCTTATTGTGCCATGAAAACATGGGCGAAGGTATAAAGAAAGTGGCGGGCTTCTGTTGCCAGGTGCCCGCCGAACCCCGCCTAGCCGTTAGGAAGCGGCTAGGAGTCAGATTTGAAGTTCTCGCACTGCATTAAGCAGCGAGAGCGACTTCTCCTTCATAGTTGTCATTCGCAACTATTAGGTTTGGACCGATAACGGTGGTACCTCACCGAGCAAAAGGAACACCTTTAGACGTCCGTCGAGCCTATTTCGCCCCCACAAAAACCCACCAAACCCGTGGAAATCTTGGTTTTCCGGTGTCTCGGCTCTATGGCCGATGGGCTTGTGGTGGAGGCGCCGGGTACCGCCCCCGGGTCCGATCCGCTTATTACGTGACCGTTTATCGCCATAGCCGGTGCGACCGGCACCCCCTCAATATAGGATTTCTGGGTTAAAATTTGAAGAGGGGGTGATCGAGCTCTAAATCCCCAGCTTACGGTTAACGAATCTTGTTCAAATGCCTCACATCTGTATGAGTTTGCGCCCGGTCTCCACCGTCCTTTGAGCCCATTCCGGGTCTTGCTCGAGATTACGCGCCACGGGGAAGGGCACATCGGCGCCCCGTTTGCATCCGGCCCGCTTTTTCCGCCTTGCTTTGGGCCTGTTATTTATGGTTGAAACGCGGTGTGTCTCGTCGAACAATCGTGATTGAATCGTGCCATGCAACAATATCTCGACCTCATAGCCCATGTGCGGGACAACGGCGTGCGCAAGCACGACCGCACGGGCACGGGCACGTTGTCGGTGTTCGGCCATCAGATGCGGTTTGATTTGACCCAAGGCTTTCCCGCGCTGACCACCAAGAAGCTGCATCTGAAATCCATCATCCATGAGCTGCTGTGGTTTCTGGCCGGCGACACCAATATCAAATATTTGAACGACCATGGGGTTACCATTTGGGATGAATGGGCCGACGATCAAGGCGATCTCGGGCCGGTTTACGGCCATCAATGGCGCTCGTGGCCGGTGCCCGAGGGCGGCCATGTGGATCAAATCAAAAACTTGGTGCGAGAGATCAAATCCAATCCGGATTCGCGGCGGCTTTTAGTTTGTGCGTGGAACGTGGCCGATGTGGCGCGCATGGCGCTGCCGCCGTGTCATTGTCTGTTTCAGTTTTACGTCGCCGAGGGAAAACTTTCCTGCCAGCTTTATCAACGCTCGGCCGATCTTTTCTTGGGCGTGCCGTTCAACATCGCCTCTTATGCGCTGCTCACCCTGATGGTGGCACAGGTGACCGGCCTCGAACCGGGCGAATTCGTGCACACGTTCGGCGATGCGCACCTTTATCTCAATCATCTGGAGCAAACCGATTTGCAACTCAGCCGGACGCCGCGGCCCCTGCCGGACATGCGGATCAACGGCCAAGTCAAAGATATTTTCGAGTTCCGCTACGACGACTTCGAACTCGTGAATTACGATCCCCACCCCCACATCAAAGCCCCGATAGCGGTTTAGGTCTCTTTGTCGGCCTCGGGCGTGGTGCGATAGGGCGCTGCCTCCGGTTGATACGTGCTCTTACACGTTTTGATCATAATTATTGTATACACACTGGTGTAAATACACTTGATTGTCAACAACCGTTCCGCTATGGCTTGGAGTGTTTCCAGGAAAAGTGGGGACCGGTTTTCCGTCCGGAAACACGACAAAACAACAACTTAGGGTCAGGTTTTGATTCCATCAAAACCGGAAAGACCCTAAGGGAAAGGCCACGCAATATGACTCGGCCGAAGCCGACCTATACGGATTTTGGGTGCACCTGCTTCAAGCTACGCAAGGCCATGCGGCGGGCCATGCGCCTTTATGAACGCCATTTGCGGCCGAGCGGTCTGAAGCTCACGCAATTTGGGCTCCTGGCCATGATCGGCGCGCAGAAATCCGCGTTGTCGATCACCTCCCTGGCCCACATCATGGCCATGGACCGCACCACATTGACCCGTAATTTGCGGCCTTTGGTGACCCAGGGCCTGGTCAATGTGGTCGATGGGCCCGATCAGCGGACCAAAGCAGTGGCGTTGACGGACAACGGAAGGGCTGCGGTTCAAGGCGCCGTGCCCTTGTGGAAAAACGCCCAGGCTGAGATCAGAGAAAAACTCGGCCGCGACTTTGTGGCCGACTTGAATAGCACCCTCGATCAAACTTTTTTGGGTCTGGCGTAAAATTCGCCCCATGGGCTTTGACCCGTTGCCTCGACCGTGTCATTTTCCGGTCGCTTATCGGTCCCACTAAACATGTCTCATTAATCCCATGCGCGTTTCGCTCATTGTCGCCATGTCGCAGAACCGAGTTATCGGCAAAGACAACGCCATTCCGTGGCGCATTTCTGCTGACATGAAACATTTCAAGAAGACGACTATGGGCAAGGTGATTGTCATGGGGCGGAAGACTTTCGAGTCGTTGGGCAAACCTTTGCCGGGCCGGTTCAACATTGTGCTGTCGCGCGATGAGTCTTATGGGCCGGATGGGGTCGAAGTGTTTCGTGACTTTGCCGATGTGGTGGCGTCCGATTTTTCCGCGCACCCGGAAGTAAAAGACGATGAGGTCATGGTCATCGGCGGTGCGGAGATTTACCGTCTTGCCTTGCCCTGCGCCACGCGCATTTACCTCACGGAAGTACGCGGCACCGTCGAGGGGGATACCTATTTTCCGGACTGGGATCGGGACAGCTGGCGGGAAGTGTCGCGCACTTTGGTGCCGCGCGATGACAAAGCCACCCACGATTGCAGCTTCGTGCTATTAGAGCGCATTCACAAAAAGTGTACGCGGTTTTTGGGTTCGAATGCGCGACCAATAACAAATCCAGAGCGCGTCGTTTGACGGTCGAGAAATCATCCCCTTGCGTGCAAAGAAAAGCCTATGACGTCGTTTGTTGAACTCGTCTCCATTTTGGCGCCGGTATTTTTGACGGCTTTGATCGGCTTTGTCTGGGCCAAGCGTAAGCTGCCGTTCGACCACGCCTTTGTTACTCGGATCGTGAGCTATCTGGGCACCCCCTGTCTGGTTTTCTATGCATTGTCGCAAGCTGAAGTGGATGCCGCGTCGCTGGGCACTGTCGCGGGCGGCATGGCGCTGTGTGTGTTGGCGTTTACCGCCATCGGTTATGTCGGGCTGAAGTTTTTGGGACTTCCCATTCGCGTGCACCTGCCGTCGCTGACCACACCCAATACCGGCAATATGGGGTTGCCGGTGGCGTTCTTTGCGTTTGGTCCCGAAGGTCTCTCTTACGCCATTGCCATCATGGCGTCGCTGATCCTCGTCTGTTTCACCCTCAATATTTGGATCGCTTCGGGCCGCGCGTCGCCCATAGAATCGCTCAAACAACCGATGATTTGGGCCGCCATCTTAGGCGGCGTGGTGCTGGCCGCCGATATCGACACACCGCGCTGGCTTGACAATACGACCAATCTGATCGGCGGTCTTTCCATACCCCTCATGCTTCTGGCTCTGGGTAGCAGCATGGCGGATCTCAAAGTCGAACATATCAAACGCAGTCTGGGTTTGGGCGCTTGGCGCATCGCCATGGGTTTTGGGGTGAGCTGGCTTGTCGTCGGCTGGCTTCAATTGGAGGGCGCTGCTGCCGGCATTCTCATTTTACAGGCAAGCATGCCTGTGGCGGTTTTCGCCTTTCTATTTGCTCAGCTTTACGATCAACGGCCGGCCGAAGTGGCCGGCACAATTGTCATGTCGACCCTCATCTCGGTCGTCACACTACCGCTCATATTGCTGTTTGTGCTCTAGGGTCTTTCCGGTTTTGATTCCATCAAAACCGGAAACACTCTATTGAGCGCCGCTGTCCAGTTTGTCCAAGACCTTCCTGGCGATATCCATAAAGATCTTGGATACGTCGCTTTCCGGATCTACCGCGACGACCGGCTTGCCTTGGTCGGCGCTTTCGCGCAAGGAAATGAGCAAGGGGATTTCCCCCAGAAAATCGCAGCCCAATTCTTTAGCCGTTCGCCGCACCCCGCCTTCGCCAAAAATAAAAGATTTTTCGCCGGTTTTGGGACTCACGAAATAGCTCATATTTTCGACCATGCCGAAGACTGGGATCTTCGTCGTCCTGAACATGTTCAAGCCCTTGCGGGCATCGATGAGCGCAATTTCCTGAGGCGTTGAGACAATCACCGCGCCTGCAATGGGCACTTTCTGCACCAGGGTCAGTTGGGCATCGCCGGTTCCCGGTGGCATGTCGATGACCAACACGTCGAGCGTCCCCCAATTCACATCCTTACTCATTTGGGAGACGGCGCTCATGACCATGAGTCCTCGCCAGATCATGGGTGTGTCTTCATCGACCATGAGTCCCATGGACATGACTTTGATTCCAAATGCCTCGGGCGCTTGAAGTTTGCTGCCATCCGATGTGGGCGTTTCCTTGAGGTTGAGCATGCGTGGAACCGAGGGTCCATGCACATCGGCGTCGAGCAACCCGACCTTCTTGCCCAACGCTTTAAGCGCCAATGCCAGGTTGACGGCGACCATGGATTTGCCGACGCCGCCTTTGCCGCTGGCCACGGCGATGATCTTATCGACACCCGGAATCGGCTCCACGGCGACGGGCGATGATTTTGCTGTGCTGTCGGCCATGGCCTGCGGGCTGACGCGAGCGGGCTGTTGCCCCTTCCTGTCGGAAGGCAGGGGGCTCATGACGCCGGCCCGTTTGGCGGCGGCCTCTACATCCGGTTTGGTGGCGGTGTCGGAATGTGCCGTTAGGACGGCGGACACGGATAAAATGCCCGGGATCTTGTAAAGCGCGTCCTCGCACGCCTTGCGTAAAGGCTCTTTAGCCTCTCCGTCTTGCGGCGACACTTCCACGGCAAAGCTCACATGACCGTCCTTGACCTCCAGGCCTTGGATCATGCCCAGGGACACCACGTCTTTTGATTGATCGTCATCGATGACCTGGCGCAAAGCCTCGATAACATTGTCTTTGGTGATGGCAGCCATGGCTAGCGAGCTCGCAAATCCTATGGCAGGGTTCCCGCCAGAGTGACGAGGGTCCGCTGCCGCACCATAACATATTGATTGCAGGGCGGTTTCAACCATAGGATTTCGATGGTTATTTTACCGAAACACGCCGAGCTTTCGTTGAACAGTGCGGGCGAGTATCCTATAACCGGCTCGAGTGAGTCTCGGTCCGTGCGGCAAACCGCCGTGTAACCGACCCTCGTGTGGTATTCCCTGGAAATTTTTGAGAAAGAGAGTTCCCCATGCCTAGGAATCAAAAAAGTGGCGGCGGTGGTGGCGGGCCTTGGAGTCAAACGCCGCCCGGGGGGCGCGGTGGCGGTCCCCAGCCGCCTGATCTGGAAGAATTGCTGCGGCGCGGCCAAGACAAGATGAAGAACGTGCTGCCGAGCGGTGGCGTCGGCGGGTTTGCCATCCTGGTTGGCGTTGCCATTCTCCTTTTGTTGTGGGGGTTAAGCGGTTTTTACACGGTCGAAGCGGAAGAACAGGGTGTCGTATTGCGGTTCGGCAAGCTCAACAGAATCACGACCCCCGGCCTTAATTATCATCTGCCGTTTCCGATCGAGACGGTCTCTACGCCGAAGGTGACCAGCATCAATCAGATCAATATCGGGGTTAATCAGCAAGATCGCGATATCCCCTTCGAAGGCCTGATGCTGACCGGCGACGAGAACATCGTGAATATTCATTTCTCGGTGTTTTGGCTGGTAAGGCCGGCCGAAGAAAGACCCGACGGTACGAGCGTTCCGAGCGGGGCGGCGGATTATCTGTTTAATGTTCAAAATCCCAATCAAACGGTAAAGGCGGTTGCCGAAAGCGCCATGCGCGAGGTGGTGGGACGCAACGACCTTGAGCCGATCATTACCGAAGGCCGGCAAATCGTTGAGGCGGAGACGCTACAAATCATTCAGAGCACGCTGGATAGTTACAACACCGGTATTCTGATCACACAAGTTCAGCTGCAAAAGGCGGACCCGCCCGATCAAGTGATCGATGCGTTCCGCGACGTGGTGGCGGCGGAGCAGGATCAGGAACGATTATTCCAAGAAGCCCGTGCTTTCGCCAACAAGATCGTGCCGGAAGCGCGCGGTGAAGCGCAACAGATAATTCAACAAGCGGAAGGCTATAGAGCACAAACCGTCGTCGATGCGAATGGTGAGGCGGCACGCTTCAATTCGATCTATCAAGAATACAGGCTGGCGAAATCGATAACGCGGGAACGCATGTTTCTTGAAACCATGGAGCGGGTATTTAGAGACAAAAACAAGATCATTATCGACGAAAGGGCGGGCACGGGTGTGGTGCCTTATTTGCCGCTTCCGGCATTACAACGCAGCACCGAACAGGGAGGCAGCCAATGAGCCCGAAATTTATTGCGGTTATAGCCGTCGTCCTCATCCTCGGTTTTCTCGGTCTTCAGTCCGTTTACACGGTTCATCAAACGAAACAAGCTATCGTCTTGCAGTTTGGTGAGACAGTGCAGATATCGCAGGAGCCTGGTTTGTATTTCAAGCTGCCCCTCATTCAAAACGTTATCTTGTTGGACAACCGCCTTCTGTTACTTGATCAGGCTCCCGAAGAAATTGTTGCCCAGGACCAAGAACGGCTCATTGTCGATGTGTTTGCCAGATTCCAAATTATCAATCCACTCAATTTCTATCGCACGGTCAACAACGAAGCGAATGCCCGCCAGCGTTTATCACGGTTCCTCAATTCAAATATGCGGCGGGTATTGGGTAGTGTTGTGTCGACGGAAATTGTCTCCGGCGATCGCAACGCTTTGATGGAGCTGATCGAACAGGGTGTCAACAACGAGGCGGAATCTGCGGGCCTCGGCATCGCGATCCGGGATGTGCGCATTAAGCGTGTCGATCTTCCCCAGGCAAACAGTCAGGCCGTCTACGAACGCATGCGCAGTGAACGGCAGCAATTGGCGGCACAATACCGCGCCGTAGGTGAAGAAAGAGCCCGGACCATTCGCGCCCAGGCGGAACGGCGTGTCACGGTCACGTTAGCCCGTGCCCGCGAGGACGGTGAAATCAAACGCGGCCATGGCGACGCCCTGCGTAACGCCATTTTTGCCTGCGCCTTTGGTGCCGATCCGGATTTCTTCTCTTTCTATCGATCCATGCAGGCCTATGAACAAGCCTTCCAGAGTCAGGACACGACCATGGTGCTGTCTCCGGATTCGGAATTCTTCCAATTTTTCGGCAATGCGTACGGGGCCAGGGATGTAAGGGAGGAGACAATAGATAGGGCGCCGGCGCCACGGCTGCGCTCTTCGGATCCCCGCTGTTCGCCCGGCGGCTCCTATGATTTGTCGGATATCGATTTTCTGGCGGCTAGCGCGCCGACCGTTGAAACGGATCCACTCGACGCCGCCCCTGAGCCTGAAATTATTGAAGCTCCGTAGGCAGGCATCCCGCGCCTTAATGCTCCGGCTTAGGGACCTCGAGCGCATTCAGGAGTAAGACCGGCCTTGCCAAGGTCAATCGATCCGGTGGATCGATTGAAGGGATGAACGGACCCGGTTTTCCGTCCGAATGCGCGACAGAACAAAGACTTGAGAGCACGTTAGGGATGCCATCTTTTGTCAACGTTCTAGGTTGACATATTCTTGCAAGCAGGCCATCTGGCCAGAGGAGGGGGCGCGTGAAGGATCTGATCGTCGCCATAGGGCTTGTCTTTGTCATTGAAGGCGGCCTTTACGCCTTATTTCCGCATTCCATGCAGAATATGCTGCGGTTGGCGATCGACGCCTCACCCGAGTCTCTGCGTATAATGGGGCTTGTGGGGGCGTGTTTAGGGGTCGCGATTGTCTGGTTAATGCGTGGATGACATCACTTTCTCACAAGATAGTGTGAAAAATGACCTGGAAATGCCCAAATTCTTCCATAATGTAATGACTCACTGGCTTAACAACCGCGGATTATGAAGGGCTTCAACGCCCCCGATGACTGCAAAAGGAGTTCCGTTGTGCCAAAACACTTGTTCCATACCCCTCACGCGGCACTGCGATGGGTGGCGCCTTTGGTTTTGGTCGCGGCCGTTGCGCTGGGCGGCCAAGTTGCCAGCGCGCAACCGCGCGATGCGCCAAGAAGTTTTGCCGATCTGGCGGAGGAATTGTCGCCTGCAGTGGTCAATATTTCCACGTCGACCAAGGTAGCGCAGAGACTAAACCGCGAATTTTCCATGCCCGAACTCCCGCCCGGGTCGCCATTCGAAGACTTTTTCAAGGAGTTTTTTGATGAGCGAACGCAGCGAGGGCCCCGCAAGGTTACCTCTTTGGGTTCCGGATTTGTGATCGACCCCAGCGGCATTGTCGTGACCAACAACCATGTGATTGACGGAGCCGATGAGATCACGGTGAAGTTCAGTGATGGAACCGAACTCGATGCGATCGTGTTGGGCCGTGACGCCAAGACGGATTTGGCTGTTCTCAAGATAGAACCCGATCACCCCTTGCCCGCTGTTGAGTGGGGCGAGTCGGATGACATGCGGGTCGGCGATTGGGTGATGGCAATCGGTAATCCCTTTGGGCTTGGCGGTACGGTCACCGCCGGCATTATTTCCGCCCGTAACCGCAACATCAATGCCGGACCGTATGACGACTTCATCCAAACCGATGCGTCGATCAATAAGGGCAATTCGGGTGGTCCCTTGTTCAATTTGGATGGACAGGTGATCGGTGTGAACACCGCAATCATTTCTCCGTCGGGGGGCTCAATCGGTATCGGCTTTTCGATTCCGTCGGCGATCGCAAAAAACGTCATTTTACAGCTGCGCGAATATGGCGAGACGCGCCGTGGTTGGCTTGGTGTGCGCATTCAATCTGTGACTCCTGATATTGCAGAAAGTATGGATCTGGATCATCCCATGGGTGCGTTGGTTGTCGGTGTAGAGGATGACGGCCCGGCTAAGGATGCGGGCGTCAAGGTTGGTGATCTGATTGTCGAATTTGATGGCAAGGAAGTCCCGACCATGCGTGATCTGCCGCGCATCGTGGCCGAAACCGAAATTGGCAAGTCGGTCGAAATTGAGATCATTCGCGATGGTCGACGAAGAACGATCAAGGTCGGAATCTCCCGACTCGAAGAAGCGTCGATTACCGCAGAAGACGATTCTTCCGACCAAGAGACACCGCAATCGGAAACGCCCAGCTTGGGACTAACCTTATCCAACCTCACGGTCGAACTCAGAACGCGATACGATATTGATGATGATGTGGAAGGTATCGTTGTCGTCGATGTCGATCCCGATAGCGACGCCATCAATAAAGTGCGTGAAGGAGACGTTATCGTGGAAGTCGGTAATGCCACCGTGAACACACCGGCAGAGGCGATCAAGGCGATCGACCAGTTGTTGGACGAAGATCCCAATAAGCCTGTCTTGCTTCTTCTCAATCGCGGCGGGGAACCGGCGTTTCGCTCGGTTCGCCCCAAGACGCCGGCATAGCCGTTGCGTTCCGATTTTTGCTCGGCGTTTCAGCCTGATCTGGAGGCTTCGATCTGTTCGGCGCTATAGCCTTGGAGAAAAAGCAGGGCCGTAAGATCGCTATGGACTATAATCGCGTCGGCGGCGTCGGCCAATATTTTGTGGGGTTTAAACGCCACGCCGAGACCGGCCTGTTCAATCATGCTGACGTCGTTGGCGCCGTCACCCACGGCCATGGTTTGTTGGCGCGTCAAAGCACGGTCACGGGCGTAGGCCTTTAAGGTGTCGCATTTCGCCGCGCGCCCCAATATGGGCTCGGCAACCTGTCCGGTTAATCGTCCGCCTTCCAATACCAAAAGATTGGCTTTGTGATGCTCGAAGCCCGCCGCTTTGGCCACGCGATCGGTGAAGAAAGTGAAGCCGCCGGACACAAGGCAGGTCACCGCGCCGTGCCTGCGCATTGTCCCGACAAGGTCTCTCGCTCCCGATGTCAAGGTAATGCGTTGGTCGAACACCCGCTGCAACACCGCCTCGTCAAGTCCTTTGAGCAGTGCCACGCGCTCCCGTAGAGACGACTCGAATTCAAGCTCTCCCGCCATGGTGCGGCGGGTAATATGGGATACTCGTTCCTTGATGCCGGCGAAATCGGCCAATTCATCCAAGCACTCTTGCTCGATGATTGTTGAATCCATGTCGGCAATGAGCAATGTCTTGCGACGATTTTCGAGCGGCTGGATCACCGCATCGAGTGGTTCGCCGTCAAATTGAGTGAGCACGCTTGCCACGATGTTGTTGCGCTGGTCACGTTCACTTGCGTTGCCGTCAAACGGGATATCACAGGCGAGGTCTTGCGCGAGCCAAGAAGGCGGGGCGGCCATGAAGCCTTGGGCGCTCAACACATCGCGCGCCGTTGCCGCATGGGCCGGTGTCAGCACGCGTTGTGCGGGGTGGCTGATGAGCGTTAGGACAAAAGACATTGAGCTTAATGCCGCCTCGGGCCATATAGCTGCCAATGACAAAACCCGCGATCCTTATTGCAGGCCCGACGGCCAGCGGCAAGTCGGCTGTAGCGCTTAAATTGGCTCAAGCGCTGGGTGGCGTTGTGATCAATGCCGATTCCATGCAGGTCTATGGCGATTTGCGCGTGCTGACAGTCCGGCCCACCGCCGAACAGGAGGCCCGGGCACCTCATCGGCTTTATGGGGTGATGGGCGCCGAGCAAAACTGCTCGGTCGGCCGTTGGCTCGGTCTCGTCGAGGCCGCGCTGGCGGAAAGCCGGCGGCAAAATTGGCCGCCGATTTTTGTCGGCGGCACGGGGCTTTACTTCAAGGCGCTGACCGACGGGCTGGTACGCGTGCCCGACATACCCAATGGGGTGAGGCAGCAAGCGCGGCAATTGTTCACCGAGCTGGGCGCTGCGCGCTTTCGGCAAAATTTGGCACAGCGGGATCCGGAGGCCGCGGCGCGATTGCCGTCTTCGGATAGACAGCGCCTGATTCGGGCATGGGAAGTTGTCGCCGCCACGGGCACGCCGTTGAAGGATTGGCAACAAACCGAGGCCAACCCGCCTTTGGTCAGCCACCCGGTCCAGATCGTCCTGCAGCCGGACCGCGCCTGGCTCTATGGCCGATGCGATGCCCGGTTCGATCGGATGATCGCCCAAGGCGCCATTGACGAGGTCAGATCCCTCATGGCCCGCCGGTTGGCGCCGGATCTGCCGGCCATGAAAGCGCTCGGTGTGCCGCTCCTGATCGCGGCTCTTGAGGGCAGATGCACCATGGACGAGGCCATAAGCGCGGCCAAGACCGCCACCCGGCACTATGCCAAGCGGCAAATGACGTGGTTTCGGAATCAGATGATTTCTTGGAAGAGAGTTTCAGAGCAAGATTCAGAAAGAATAGCTGAAGAAATCTTTTCAATTATTCGCGAAAATACCTTGACCACGGATTAAGCCGGCGTTAGGTTGCGCGCTCTTCGAGGCCGGCCTGCAGGCCGGCTTTTGTTTGGTTCTTGAAGCGATCGCTCGGCACGTCCTATTAACTCTGCACGTTCCATTAACCATGGGGACTTATGGCTAGAGAGCACCAGGAAAGGCGCAGTTTCATGCCGGCGGCAACGGAAAAAAGCGGAGCACAGCGGCTCACGGGTGCTCAGATTGTCGTGCAGGCCCTGCTCGACAATGGGGTCGATACGGTGTTTGGCTATCCCGGCGGCGCCGTGCTGCCGATTTATGATGCTTTATTCGAGCATGCGGAGCTCCGCCATGTGCTGGTCCGCCACGAGCAAGGGGCGGTTCATGCGGCCGAAGGGTATGCCCGGTCGACCGGGCGGCCCGGAATCGTGCTGGTGACCTCGGGGCCGGGGGCCACGAATGTGGTGACCGGGCTGGCCGATGCCATGATGGATTCCATCCCGATCGTTTGCCTCACCGGTCAAGTGGCGACCCATCTGATTGGCTCCGACGCCTTCCAAGAGGCCGACACGGTCGGTATCACCCGGCCGTGCACCAAACATAATTGGCTTGTGAAAGTGGCCGCCGACTTGCCGCGGGTGTTGCATGAAGCGTTTTATGTGGCGACCAGCGGCCGACCGGGGCCCGTGGTTGTGGACATCCCCAAGGATATTCAATTCGCCGAAATCGACTATTTCGGCCCCAAGAATATCGAACACCGCAGCTATAAGCCCCAGGTGACAGGCGACCCGAAAAAGATTGAGGCGGCGGTAGATCTGATGGCGGGCGCCAAGCGGCCGATCTTTTATACCGGTGGCGGTGTCATTAATTCCGGACCGGAAGCGTCCAAACTGTTGCGCGAATTGGTACAATTGACCGGTTACCCGATCACATCGACTCTGATGGGCCTCGGCGCCTACCCGGCAAGCGATCCCCAATGGCTGGGTCTGGTGGGCATGCATGGAACCTATGAATCAAACAACGCGATGCACGATTGCGATGTCATGATCAATATCGGCGCGCGTTTCGACGACCGGGTGACCGGTCTGCTTGAGGCATTTTCGCCGGAATCGAAGAAAATCCATGTGGATATCGATCCGTCGTCGATCAACAAGAATATCTTGGTCGATATCCCCATTATCGGGGATTGTGCCAGGGTTCTCGGCGATCTGATCAAAGTGTGGAAACGCAGAAAATTAACAACGGACGAGTGCGCCATCCAACCTTGGTGGACGCAAATCGACAAATGGCGTGATCGCCAATGCTTAAAATACAAACAAAGCAGCACGATCATAAAACCGCAATACGCCATCCAAAGGCTTTACGAACTAACCAAGGATATGGACGTCTATATCTCCACTGAAGTCGGTCAGCATCAAATGTGGGCCGCGCAACATTACAAATTCGAAGAACCCAATCGTTGGATGACATCGGGCGGATTAGGGACGATGGGTTACGGACTACCCGCCGCTGTGGGCATTCAAATCGCTCATCCCGATTCGCTTGTTATCGATATTGCGGGCGAAGCGTCGGTGTTGATGACAATGCAGGAATTATCGACGGCGGTTCAACACGATTTGCCGATCAAAGTATTCATCATCAACAATCAATATATGGGCATGGTGCGGCAATGGCAGGAAATATTGCATGACCGGCGCTATTCTCACTCTTATACGGAGGCATTGCCCGATTTCGTCAAACTCGCCGAGGCCTACGGGGCATGCGGTTTGCGGGTGGAAAAGCCCGAGGACGTGGATGATGTCATCAAGGAAATGATCAGCGTCAATCGGCCGGTCCTGGTCGATTGTGTGGTCGACAAAGAAGAAAACTGTTTTCCGATGATTCCATCGGGCGCGGCCCACAACAAAATGATTCTAAGCCAGGAAGAAAGCCCACGGGAAATGTCCGAAGAAGGTAAGGTCCTGGTTTAGGTTTATCGATCCAAAGGGAGAACCGACATGCCATTGCCGGATTCTCGTGTTCAAGCATCCCGTTTGGTGACTCTTGCGGCAGAACAAGGAAAAACGGCAAGCCTATGATCGAGGACAAGCCTGCTGAACGTCGATGCATTGCTATTCTCGTGGATAACGAGGCGGGCGCCTTGGCGCGTGTCATCGGCCTGTTTTCCGGCCGCGGCTACAACATCGATAGTTTGACGGTGGCCGAAGTCGATCCGGAAAAGCACACATCGCGGATCACCATTGTTACGCAAGCGACGCCGATGATCGTTGAACAAATCAAAGCACAGCTTAATCGATTGGTGCCCGTACAAAGCGTCGTCGATATGACCACGGAATATGAATCCGTCGAACGTGAATTGGCGTTGGTCAAAGTATGCTGTACCGGTGAGAAGCGCGTCGAATCGTTGCGCCTGTCCGAAGTGTTTCGCGCGCATGTTGTCGACACGACACATGAATCGTTTGTATTTGAACTGACAGGGGCGCCGTCCAAGCTGGATGCTTTTGTTAATTTAATGCGTCCGTTGGGTCTGGTGGATGTCTCGCGCACCGGCGTTGTCGCCATCGCCCGCGGGTCTGAAATTATGTAATCGACTGAATGAGAAAGGGTTAGCCATGCGCGTTTATTATGATCGCGATGCGGATGTCAATCTGATCAAGGGGAAGAAGGTCGCCATTATCGGCTATGGCAGTCAAGGCCATGCCCATGCGCTGAATTTAAGAGATTCAGGCGTGAGCGATGTGGCTGTCGCGTTACGCGACGGATCATCTTCCGCCAAGAAGGCACAAAGCGCCGGCCTGACGGTCATGAGCGTCGCCGAGGCGGCGAAATGGGCCGACGTCCACATGATGCTGACCCCCGATGAATTGCAGGGCGACATTTACAAAGATCACTTGCACGACAATATGAAACAAGGGGCGGCCCTTTTCTTTGCCCACGGTCTTAATATCCATTTCAATCTGATCGAGCCGCGCCAAGACCTCGACGTGATGATGGTGGCGCCCAAAGGACCCGGACACACGGTGAGGAGCGAATATATGCGCGGTGCCGGGGTGCCGTGTCTTTTGGCGATCCACCAGGACAGTACCGGCAACGCCCACGATTTGGGTCTGTCCTATGCATCGGCAATCGGCGGCGGCCGTGCCGGGATCATCGAGACAACATTCCGCGAAGAATGCGAAACCGATCTGTTCGGTGAACAAGTGGTGTTGTGTGGTGGATTGGTCGAACTCATCCGCGCCGGTTACGAAACATTGGTCGATGCAGGCTACGCGCCTGAAATGGCCTATTTCGAATGTTTGCACGAGGTCAAATTGATTGTCGACTTGATCTATGAAGGCGGCATCGCCAATATGAACTATTCGATTTCCAATACGGCCGAATATGGGGAATATGTGTCCGGTCCGCGCATCATCAATGACGCAACCAGGGCCGAAATGAAAAAGGTGCTGCAAAATATTCAGTCGGGCAAATTTACCCGTGATTGGATGCTCGAAAACAAAGTCGGCCAACCCAGCTTCAAGGCCATGCGGGCCAAATCCGAAAGCCATCCGATCGAACAGGTGGGCGAACAATTGCGCGCCATGATGCCCTGGATCGCCGAGCGGCGATTGGTCGACAAGGAAAAGAACTAAAGCAACAGCCGAGCGATCGGGCCTCGCCGCCCTAAAAGGGCGGGCGCGTAAAGGGGCAATGAGGGCGCACAACACAATGCGATCATTCTGGGAAACCTTGGCTAATGCCGTCTTGGGGGAAAGACGGCACAAGATGACGGCCTTTATCGTACCTTTGCTGCTGCTGGCCGCGCTTGCGGGTATTTTTCTGCTCGGCGGAAGTTGGCTGTCGCTTGACGGTCAAGGCGAAGTCGAACAACTAATCCAAATGGTGCGACAAACTCTGTGGGCGCCGGTCGCGGTTTTCGTGGTGTTCACGCTGGTCGGGTTCACGGGATTTCCGCAATTCATTCTAATGGCCGCCACCGTGGTTCTGTTCGGACCCTGGCTCGGTTTTCTTTATGCCTGGCTCGGTACGGTAGTCAGCGCCTGTGCCGGATTTTGGGTCGGCCAATTCATGGGCGCCGATTTGTTACGTCGCTACGGTGGTGCCAGGATCAATTGGATCAGCGAACAGCTCGGCCGACGCGGCGTGTTGGCCAGCGGTGTTGTGCGTCTGGTGCCGACCGGCCCGTTCGTCATGATCAATCTGACCGCGGGTGTATCTCATATCGGTTTCCCGCAGTTTGTGTTGGGCACACTTATGGGGGTCATACCCAAGGCGGCCCTTATGGCGTTTCTCGGCGCGAGTTTGTTTGAGTTTCTGGCCAGCCGGGATCCTCAGGCGCTTGTTATCGGGGCTTTGGCTCTGGCTGTATGGGGTGTCTTCGGCCATCTAATCTGGCGGTTTGTCCAAAAGGCGGGTGGCAAAGACATCAAGTCGGCAGATCCCATGGCTGAACGGCCCAAACAATCCAATGCAGATGGCGGGCCCGCCGAGGGCGTCACGGACTAGGGTCCGGTTTTGATGGAATCAAAACCGGAAGGACCCTGCGATGCCATAGGGCGAAAGCAAAATCGTCCTGTATCAAGCGTTTTAAGCTATTGCGATTATCGCCGGTTTGGGCGTAATAATCCGCCTTCAGCCCTTTGAGCGTCTCGTTGAGGCCTGTTGAGGCTCATGAGGGTTGTGGTAAACACATGTTTGCATGGGCGTTTTGATGACTTCGAGCGCGACCAAGTTGTTCCACGGAACAATCCGACGGCCCGATTTTAGGGTTGCCGGCGCCGTCGCGCTGGTGTCTGCGAGCGGTGCAACCGCTACGCCTTTGCCGTTAGACGAGATCCTCCTCCTTAGCTGCCCCTGAGTGCTGGCTAGGCCTCTGACCGAGGCAGGCGCTTAGGGGATGACATCTCAGCAAAAATCAGCATGTTAGAGAGAAGGACTTCTTACCATGAGCCCTGTATCAGGCGACCATATCGTACGAATTTTCGACACAACCTTGCGCGACGGCGAGCAATCTCCGGGTGCGTCGATGAATCTGGAAGAAAAGATCCAAATCGCCGAAATGTTGGAATCCATGGGCGTCGACATTATCGAAGCCGGGTTTCCCATTGCGTCGAACGGCGATTTCGAAGCCGTTCACGAGATTTCGAAAATCGTCACAGACTCGATTGTCTGTGGTCTGGCGCGTGCCAGTGCCAAAGATATCGATCGCGCCGCCGAAGCACTTAAACCCGCCGCACGGCCGCGGATTCATACGTTTATTTCGACCAGCCCGGTTCACATGAAGCACAAACTTCAATTAGAGCCGGAGCAGGTGCTCGACGCCGTGGTCTTCAGTGTGTCTCACGCCCGCAAATATTGTGACGATGTGGAATGGTCTCCAGAAGATGCCACGCGGACGGATCATGATTTTCTGTGCCGTACCGTCGAGGCCGCCATCAAGGCGGGTGCCAGCACCGTGAACATCCCCGATACGGTCGGTTATACCGTACCGGATGAATTCGGCAATCTGATCCGCATGCTCAAAGAGCGGGTGCCGAATATCCATAAGGCCGTTATTTCCACCCATTGTCATAACGATCTCGGTTTGGCTGTGGCCAATTCGATCGCCGGCGTCGTCGCGGGGGCGCGGCAGATCGAATGCACAATCAACGGCTTGGGCGAACGGGCCGGCAATGCCGCCATGGAAGAGCTTGTTATGGTGTTCAGAACGCGCGGCGACGCCCTGCCATTCGACACCCGCATCGATTCAACGAAAATTACCAAAGCGTCGAAACTGGTCGCCACCATCACCGGCTTTCCGGTGCAATACAACAAGGCTATTGTGGGCAAGAACGCATTTGCCCATGAAGCGGGTATTCATCAAGATGGCATGCTCAAACACAATCAGACCTACGAGATTATGACGCCGGCAAGCGTGGGCTTGCGCGAATCCAGTCTGGTTATGGGCAAGCATTCGGGCCGCCACGCCTTCCGCGAGAAGCTGAAGGAGTTAGGCTATGAGCTCGGTGATAATGCGATCCAAGATGTGTTCAAGCGGTTCAAGGATGTCGCCGACAAGAAAAAGGAAATTTTCGATGAAGATATTATCGCTTTAGTGGATGACCAGGTGTTTCGGGCCTATGATCGCATTCGTGTCGCTTCTTTACGGGTTGTCGCAGGCACTGAGGGGCCGCAAGAGGCAGATCTCACTTTAGAGGTCGATGGTCAGATGCAGCGGCATAAGGCCACAGGCGATGGCCCGGTGGATGCCGTGTTCAACGCCATCAAGGCGATTTGCGGCCACCACGCCCATCTCAAGCTGTTTCAAGTCAATGCCGTCACCCAAGGTACCGACGCCCAAGCTGAAGTAAGCGTGCGCCTGGAAGAAGACGGCAGAAGTGTGGTCGGCCTGGGCGCCGATACGGATACTTTGGTGGCGTCTGCCAGGGCCTATGTGAACGCCTTGAACAAACTTGCCGTAAAACGCCAAAAGACCGCGCCAGGGGGGTCTATTGAAGCAGCGCCATAACTTCCACGGAACGTTAAAGGATGGTAAAAGGAGGCAGCGCCCCTATGTTTGCCGCCTTTTAAAGTTAAAGTTAATGGGTTGCGTTTTATGATACATATTCCGGGAGCACCGTTACCGTGCGATCGGGCGCTGAGTTTCGCCTTAATCACAGTAGGGCAGGAATAAATATGTTCGGAAGTTTGTTCGGGCTTTTATCGGCCGATATGGCCATCGATCTCGGTACGGCCAATACCCTGGTCTACGTTAAGGGCCGCGGGATCGTTTTGAATGAGCCGTCCGTGGTTGCCATCATCAATAAGGGCGGCAAGAGCCAGGTTCTGGCCGTTGGCAACGAGGCGAAGATGATGCTGGGGCGCACCCCCGGTAATATCACCGCGATTCGGCCTATGCGGGATGGCGTGATTGCCGACTTTGAAATTGCTGAGGAGATGATCAAGCACTTCATCCGCAAGGTCCACAATCGGCGATCTTTTGCCAGCCCTTTGATTGTGGTGTGCGTGCCGTCCGGATCGACCGCGGTCGAACGCCGGGCCATTCAGGAATCGGCGCTGGCCGCAGGGTCGCGTCGGGTTTATCTCATCGAAGAGCCCATGGCGGCGGCGATCGGTGCCGGATTGCCGGTGACCGAGCCGACCGGCTCCATGGTTGTCGATATCGGCGGCGGCACAACGGAAGTGGCGATTCTTTCCTTGGGCGGCATTGTCTATTCACGCTCGGTGCGGGTGGGCGGTGATAAGATGGATGAGGCCATCATCGCCTATATTCGACGTATGCATAATCTGCTGGTTGGCGAGGCCAGCGCCGAGCGAATCAAGAAGGAAATCGGATCGGCCATACCGCCGGCCGATGGCAATGGTCTGACCATTGAGATAAAGGGCCGGGATCTGATGAATGGCGTACCAAAGGAAATCACCGTGGGTCAGCGGCAAATAGCCGAAAGTCTTGCTGAGCCGGTTGCTGCTATTGTCGAAGCCGTCAAGGTGGCGCTGGAATCGACCCCTCCGGAGCTTGCCGCCGATATTGTGGATAAAGGCATCGTCTTGACCGGCGGCGGTGCCCTTCTGGCGAATATGGATCAGGTGATTCGTAATGAAACAGGCCTGCCGGTGAGCATCGCGGATGAGGCGCTATCCTGCGTTGCTTTGGGTACCGGAAAGGTGCTTGAACACCTGAAAAGCATGAAACACATCGTCACTTCGGTTTACTAGGCTTGCATCAAGCTTATAATTGTTGGGAGTGAGCCGATTGTTCGGCCCTTGTTGAGAAGCGTGGTCAGCTCGGAGAGTTTGGGAGCACACGTAAGTGCGAGAACGAGTAGGACAGG
>SMVB01121451.1_pt1 | contig 19625 bp, 10 predicted proteins | sample 2456461 | NCBI WGS metagenome assembly SMVB01 (sample SAMN11095934, study PRJNA526329) | marine sediment metagenome | biome: Marine sediment; feature: Surficial sediment; material: Deep marine sediment; isolation source: Hadal surficial sediment | place: Pacific Ocean | collected 2014-05 | depth...
GGTCACACAGGCTCAGCGTCTGAAGAACGGTGGCGACCGGATGATAACCATCGTTGGCCCGCGGACCGACCCGCAACGCCAGGTTGATCTTTGCCGAGGCACGCAGCCGAATCATCGGCTCATCGACCAAGCCCGCGACGCAACAAGCCTCCCTCAGCCTGCAGAAGGCTGAGCGGTGCGTCGACAGCCCCCGAAACCGGGTAGACCTCGAAATAGGCCTCGTTGAGCCCCTCAGGATTCGACTGCCACGCTTCCGCCAGCCGCAACTCGAGCGTGAAGTCCTCGGATGCGACGTCGATCCGGATGCGTAGTGGTACCGGAGGTCCTGTCTGCGACCAGGCCTCGTACTGGATCTCGATCGGCCCCGACGGTGTGCTGACGATAACCCGATCGAAGCGCCCGTACAGCGGATGCAACCAGGCAGTCGTGCCGGCGTCGGTAACCCGAATCCGCTGGACTGCCTCGTCCCATTCGATCGATGGTTGGCCGTCGCCGGCATCCACGGCGTAGCCCATCAGCACGGCGACGATCGCCGCAGGGGTCAGGTCGATCCCCAGCGCTCGGCCAAACGCTCCCGGTTCGTTCGGTCCTCGGTATAGGCGGTTTTCATCGGATGTCCAAAACCCGACCTCGTTCTGTCCGGCAACCAGATATCCCTCGGTGCTTCCCGTAGGGGCCAGCACCTGGATATCAACGAAGCGGTCGCGGAACAGGTAGATCTGCGTGGCCATCGTCCGACTGCCGACCCCTTGGCTGGCGCGAACCTGGTACGAGCCCACCATGCCGCGCAGACCGTCCCAACGGCTCTGGACCTCGAGGACGAACGACTCCGGATCCAGACGGGCGCGGGCGGCGACATCGGGATAGGTCTGCAGCCAGTCGTCCGGCCGTGCGCACCCCGACACGAGCAGCGCCGACACCAACAGCCACGACCACCGGCGCGACCGCTGCAACCGGGAGTTCCTCAGGACCCTTTTACGGGGATTCGCCATGGCCGTGGAGTCGAGCCGATTCGGTGGGCTGTTGACCGGGAGCTGAAGCACTCCAGGGAGTTTTTCAGCGCTCCGTGGGAAGCAAGGCGGTACTATCCGTACCGACTACTAGAGGAAGATTACTGCACACCGGAACGTTCGCACGGCGCACAGCGATGCCCAAGAAGTTCAGCGGTCGGGACACCGCTGCCCTGGAAGCTGTCGAAGCACAGACCTTGGCGCCGTACGCGCGGCTCAGCGCCGATGCTGCTCGCCGCTACCTCCTCGTCGACAGTGGCCGCACCCTTGCCTATCGAACCGCCTTTCAACGCGATCGCGACCGTATCCTCCACTCATTGGCCTTTCGCCGCCTCAAGCACAAGACCCAGGTGTACGTCCCCTATGAGGGCGATCACCACCGTACCCGCCTGACCCACACGCTCGAGGTCTCCCAGATCAGCCGAACGATCGCGCGGGCGTTGGGGCTCAACGAAGACCTGGTGGAAGCGATCGCCCTCGGCCACGACCTCGGCCAGCCGCCTTTCGGCGTCTCCGGGCAGGAGACGATGGCGGCAATCCTGGACGGTAGCGAGCCGATCGACGGCATCGACGCCGCGGTGCTCGCCGCGTCCGGGGGCTTCCGCCCCAACTACCAGTCGCTGCGGGTGGTCGATCGCCTCGAGCAACGCTACGACCACCCCGGCCTCAACCTGACCGACGCGGTGCGAGAGGGAATCTGGAAGCGGGCCCCGACGAACGACCCGATCGAGTACCCAGATTGGGTCCAGGAAGGGCTCAACGTCGGGGTTCCGGCACTACTCGAAGGCCAGGTGGTGGCTTTGGCCAACCGCCTGGCGCGTCTCACCCACGATCTGGAGGACGGCATCCGCGCCGGCCACGTGTCGTTGCGGGCCGCCGAGCGGCTCGAGATCGGCCGCACCGTGGCCCACAAGCTCGGCGATTCCTACCGAACCCGACAGGGCCGGTACGGACGCCAAAATGCGCTGATCCGCGGCATGATTCACCTGCTCGTGTCCGACGCCGTGGTCCAGGCCGCCACAAAGCTCGACCAGATCCTCGACGCCGACGCGGATGCTCGCGACATCATCGCGCTGTCGCCGTCGGTGACCGAGATGGCAGCGGAGCTGGAAGCGTTCGTTGAGGCGCGAGTGTACCGCTCGTTCACGGTGAGCCGGCTGGACGCGCGCGGCCGTACGTTCATTCGCGGCCTGTTCGCCGCCTACTACCGCGATCCTTTGCAACTCGACAACTACGTCTTGCTCCGTTACCGGACGGCCCACGGCGGGACCTACCTGCGCGACCTACCGGGCAACCGGGTCACCGAAGAGGTCGACACCCGCTATCACGGCAAGCCCGAGTTCGTGCGACTCATCGCCGACCACATCGCCGGGATGAGCGACTCCTTCGCCCTCAAGGAATACGAGCGCCTCTACTTTCCGTTCGCCGACACGGAGGGACGCTAGTGGCGGCGCTCGTGAGCCGGCAACGCGGCGCGCTGGCGTCGTTCGTGTTGCTGCTCGTAGTCCTCGCTTTCGCACGGGCCTCCCTCGCTTCATCCACCGGGATCGTGAATGTCGGCGACGCCGCCGACTACGAGGCGATCGCCTCGACGATGACGTTGGAAGGCCGCGCCCCCTTCGTCTATCGCCCCCTGGTGCCGCTCACCGTCGGCTTCTTGTTTCCTGGTCGAGTGACGTTCGGGTTCGGCATCGTTTGTGCCCTGGCGATGTTCGCGGCGTTGTTCACGACTGGGGCGCTGTCGCATGATTCCTTGGCCGGCTACTTGCTGGCGGCGATTCTGTTCTTGAACTACCAGGTTCTGTTCAGTGCCGCCTATCCGGCGCGGCTCGATATCGTCGTTCTGGCGGTTCAGCTCGCCTTCGTGCGTCTGGCGCTCGAGCGCAACGACCGTCTCTTCTACGTCCTCTTGCCGCTTTGCGCGCTGCTCAAGGAGAGCATGTTGCTGGGCCTCGTTGCCCTGGCGTTGCTGGCCTTTCCGCGTCGACGCGACCGGTGGCTCAAGCTGGGGGCGTCGGCTGCCGGTTTCGTCGCCCTACACATGCTGGTGCGCGGGATCGCGGAACCGTCTGCGTCGATGCCGCCTTACACCGATGGTTTCCCCTCCGCCGCCGCGATGCTCGAGATGGCGGCGAGCAACCTGTCGGCAACTACCGCTCTGAATTTCCTGGTCGCCTGGGGCGGGCTGTGTTTCGTGGCCCTATATCTGGCGGTCAGCGGCGAAAGAGGCAAACTCGACCCCCTTGTGCTCGGGGTTACCGCGTTTCTCCTGGCATTCCCGATTCCGCTGGCCACCGATCTGCACCGTGCTTGGTTCGAGTTGCTCACCCCGATGGTGATCTTCCTGATCCTCGTGCGAACGCGGACGAGCGAGCGATCGAGCGTGGTGGCGCCACTGATGTTGGCTTTGATCGCCAGCGTGATCCCCTACACCACGCGTCTGGTGACAGTCGAGCATCTCTACTTGCTCGTCCTCCAGGAACGGCTGTCGGCGGCCGCGGCCGTGGCCCTGGCGATCACCCTGGCGATCGCCGCCGCGGCCCTGGTGTACTGGATCTCTGGGAGACCGAAGGCGCCGACGGCGGCAGGTTAGCGCGGATTTCTCCACTTGAGGAGTCCTGGGCCTCTTGTCGTCGCAACCCCCTCACACTTTCACCTCGGCCTGCTAGCGCAGGTACCCGAGACTGCGCAGCATTTCCATGGTTCGGCGATCCGGCAGTTCGATCAGCGACGGGAAGCGTGCCGTCGTGAACGCAGCGTCGGGCAGAAGCTCATGGAGCCGTCGCTCGAGCGACGCGGCAATTTCCGGATGGTCGTGACGGATGTCGAGCAACCCGTTCGGGTCGACCGAGAGGTCGAACAGCTCCGACCCGCCGAACGCCGAAACCACGAGCTTCCACGGCCCTTCGAACAACGCCCACCGCGAAGGGAACGCCGCCAACATCTCGTCTTCGGTTCCCTCAAATTCTGCGGCAATAGCCGCCGTACAAGGCGGAAAAGTAGTTCTCGGCGATCACCGCCCTCGGGCTTCGCCCCAGGGGGCTGCCGAACAGCTCGGGCGCCGGCTCGATACCCAGAGTCTCCCGGATTGTTGGAAGCACGTCGATGAGCTGCCCGACGCGCCCCGGGCGCGACCCTTCTCGCTGCCGCGGAGACTTGATGATCAGCGGTACCGCCACCGTCGCCTGCAGCAGGTCCGCCCCATGTGCCGCCGGGCGGTCCTCATCGAAATTCTCCCCGTGATCCGAGGTTACGACGATCAGGCTGTCGTCGAACAGCCCGCGGCGGCGCAGAAAATCGAACAGCTTGCCCAGCTCCGCGTCGAGGTAAGCGATCGAACGGTCGTAGCGAGCGATCGACAGAGCCCTTCCACCCTGCTCGTCGCTCGTCCGGGGAAACGCAGGAAGACGACCGGGGAACTCGTCGGTCAAGAGAGACGCCCGATAGGGGGCGGGCGCGTCCATGAAGTTGAGCAGGAGAAAAAACGGGGCTGCCGGGCGCTGCGCCTCCCATTCACGTGTATGAGCGACGATCGAGTCGGCGAAGAAGGCCGACTTGTTCAACAGGATGTAGCGGTCGTTTAACCAATTCCAGCCCAGCCGCCGCAGGTAGGGCGCCGCCACCGGCTCCCAGCTGACAGGTAGGGCGCCGCCACCGGCTCCCAGCTGAATAGGTTCATCGGTCGGTTGTCGACGTAGTGAAACCCCTGGAGTAGCCCGAAGAACTCCGATACCCAGCCGAAGTTGGCAACGATGGCAGCGGTCGAATAGCCGCGGGCAGCCAGAAACTCCGCCATCGTCTCGTGTTCCGCGGCGAGCGGACGCTGGGCGAAGGAGAAGGTCTCCGTTGCGGCTCCCGACCCTGCCCCCCCCGCGCCGGCCGCCCGGAACGCGGCACGCGCCTCGGCCGACTGACTGATCGAAGTCAACACCGCGTGTGCTCCATGCTGGTGGGGCAGCAATCCGGTCAGCAAGCTGGCGTGGGACGGCAGCGACCAAGTGGCGTTGGCGATCCCGGGCTCGAGAACCGTGGCGGTGGCGGCGAAGGCATCGAGTTGCGGCGTGGTGTCGTACTCGTAGCCATAGGTCGACATGTGATCGGCCCGAACGGCGTCGAGCACGATGACGATAATATTGGGAGACTCGCCTACCCTCTCAACCATCTGCGCAGCGGCGCCGATCTCGGACCGGTACGGGCGATCGAAGCCCGGCGCGAGCGGAAAGCCGGCGATCAGGATCAGCACATTGACTGCCGCGAAACCGGTTACCCGGGACCACGGCCTCGAGTCCGCGAAGCGAACAACCCACCAGGCGTTGACCCCGGTGCCCACAAGCACCAACCCGACGGCGAGAAAAGGCGACGCCGTCTTCGCCCTCCAGAGATAGACCATCCACATCAGCGCCGCCCCTGCCCAAAGAACGGCGGGGAGTGCGACGTCGAGCGAGAGCCTGGCGCTTGCGGGCGCGACGTCGTCGGAGCCCGGCACGCTGCAGCTTCTCTTCGCGGTCAGGCCGAAGGCAAGAACGAGGGCGACCATTGCCGGCACCACGACGAAGGCAACGCCGGGGCCGATGGATTGCAGCTCGGCTAGCCGGGCCCTCGAAAACAGCCAGGCGGCCGCCACACCGGCGAAAGCGACGGAGACAACGAACCGCTGTAACGATCGCCGGAAACGCCCAACGACGTGGGCGACTGCCGTCAGCGGCAACGCCAGGGCGAGAAACAAGGCCAGATCCAACGCCAGCGAAAACACGATCATGGCCGGGCGCATGGAGAAGCTCGTCCACTGCACGAACTGAACGTCGGCGAACGCCGCGAGCAGCGCGATCCAGACTGCCGCCGGCAAGGCGACGGTCAGCGGCGCCGCAGCGGCTGGCGAGTGGGTGGCAGTTTCCTTCATCCCAGGTCGCGGTGCGGGGTAGAATCGCGCCCATCTTACACTCCCCCGCGAACCGGAATTGGCGAATAGGTGGTGAAGACATGGATGCTAACGATCCTCTGGTAGGCAACGCGATGGCCCGTTCGTTGGCCGAGGTCGATCCCGAGATCTACGAGACCGTTCGCCGTGAAACCGAGAAGCAGGCCACCAAGCTGGTACTGATCGCGAGCGAGAACTACGCCTCCGAGGCCGTACTCTCGACCTGCGCTTCGGTAATGTCGAACAAGTACGCTGAGGGCTACCCGGGTCGCCGCTACTACGGCGGCTGCGAGTTCGTGGACGAGGCCGAGAACATCGCCATCGAGCGCGCCAAGGAGCTGTTCGGAGCCGAGCACGCCAACGTCCAGCCGCATTCCGGGACGCAGGCGAACATGGGCGTCTACTTCGCCGCCATCCAACCCGGCGACACCATTCTGGGAATGGAGTTGCCGCACGGCGGTCACCTGTCGCACGGCCACAAGCTGAACTTCTCCGGCCAGTTGTACGACGTCGTCTCGTATGGAGTGAACCGCGACACCGAGCTGCTCGACTACGACCAGATGGCCGCCAAAGCGGAGAAACATCGGCCCAAGCTCATCGTCGTCGGAGCTTCAGCCTACCCGCGAACGATTGACTTCGCCCGCGTGCAGGCGATCGCCGACAACGTCGGCGCCAAAGTCATGGCCGACATCGCCCACCCGGCCGGCCTCGTCGCCGCCGGCCTGTTCCCCAACCCCTGCGAGCACGCCGACTTCGTTACCTCCACCACCCACAAGACCCTGCGCGGGCCGCGCGGCGGGTTCATTCTCTGCAAGGAGGAGTACGCCAAAGACGTCGACCGGAGCGTGTTCCCGGGCGCTCAGGGGGGGCCATTCATGCACCTGATCGCCGCCAAGGCAGTCTGTTTCCGCGAGGCGCGCAGCGACGGCTTCAAGAGCTACGCGGCACAGGTCATTGCCAACGCCAAAGCGCTCGCGGCCGCGCTCGCCGAGCGCGGCCACCGCATCGTGTCGGGCGGAACCGACAGCCACATCGTGCTGGTCGACGTCGGCACCGCCGGCCTCACCGGCAAGGACGGCGAGGCGTGGCTCGACGAAGCCGGCATCATCGTCAACAAGAACACCATTCCCTTCGATCCCAACCCGCCGATGGTCACCTCGGGGCTGCGGCTGGGAACCGCGGCGGTCGCCACCCGCGGCATGAAAGAAGCGGAAATGGACCAGATCGCCGACTGGATCCACCAGGTGCTCGACAGCGGTGGCGGCGAGCAGGTGTGCGCTGCCGTCCGAGCCGAGGTCGACGAGGTCTGCCACGGCTTTCCGATCTACGACTGGCGCCTCGACGAGATGCCCGACATCGTCTGACCCGGCTGCAATGACACTTCAAATCAACATGATGATTTGAAGCGCTTGTCCAGGTGATCCTCCCACCCGTCGAAGGGACGATATATCGGATTCCTCGGCGCCTCGCTGACGTTCGGGATCCCCCGTCTGATGGCGTGGGGGATGCCTGCGGCGATCGAGGAGGGCCGCTCGAGCCCATGCTAAACTAGCGCCGTTTCCAGCCTGTTGGAGGGGTGACGGGTGGGGAGAGCTAGGGGCGAAACAGCGGCAACACGGGCCCGCGCCAGGGGCGCGACGGGAGGTTGAACGATGAAGTTTTTCCTGGACACCGCGAACGTCGATGAGATCCGCGAGGCCACCGGCCTCGGGTTGATCGACGGCGTCACCACCAACCCTTCGCTGGTTGCCAAGGAAGGGCGACCGTTCGAAGAGCTCATCCACGAGATCTGCGAGCTGGTGCAGGGACCGGTGAGCGCCGAGGTGGTCTCCACCGAGGCCGACGGCATGCTCGAAGAGGCCCGCCGCCTGGCGACAATCCACGAGCACGTGGTGGTCAAGTGCCCGCTGACCCGCGAGGGTCTGAAGGCCACCCGCACGCTCGCCGACGAGGACATACGCGTCAACGTAACCCTGTGCTTCTCCCCCACCCAGGCCCTGCTCGCCGCCAAGGCGGGCGCCGCCTACATCTCGCCGTTTGTTGGCCGGCTCGACGACATCAGCTACGACGGCATGGAGCTCATCCAGCAGATCCTCACGATCTACGAGAACTACGGGTTCCCGACCGAGGTCCTGGTCGCCTCGATCCGCCATCCGAAGCACATCCTGGAAGCGGCGCTCATGGGCGCCGATGTGGCGACGATTCCGTTCAAGGCCTTCGACGCGATGTTTAACCACCCGCTGACCGACAAGGGTCTGGCCGCGTTTCTTGCCGACTGGGAAAAGGCGCGCGAGACCGTAGCCCCCGAGGCTGTCGAGGCCTAGCCAGCTAGATGTCGATCGAAACTCGCCTCGAGGAGCTGGCGCGGCGCGAGCAGGAGGCGCGTGCCGGCGGCGGCGATGAGCGGATCAAGAAGCAACATGACGCCGGCAAGCTGACCGCCCGCGAGCGACTCGACCTGCTGCTCGATCCCAACACCTTCGAAGAGCTGGATCGCTTCGTCGTGCACGGCTGCCGCGACTTCGGCATGGAAGAGCGCCGGATCGCCGGCGACGGCGTCGTCTGCGGCCACGGGCGCATCGAAGGCCGGCTCGTCTACGCCTTCGCGCAGGACTTCACCGTTTTCGGCGGCAGCGTTTCTGCAGCCAACGCGGAGAAGATCTGCAAGATCATGGACCTGGCGATGAAGATGGGAGCGCCGCTTATCGGGTTGAATGACTCCGGTGGCGCCCGCATCCAGGAAGGGGTCGCGTCGCTAGCCGGCTACGCCGACATCTTCCTGCGCAATACGCTGGCGTCGGGCGTGGTACCGCAGATCTCCGCGATCATGGGACCGTGCGCCGGGGGCGCCGTCTATTCGCCCGCCATCACCGACTTCGTCATCATGGTCGAGGACAGCTCGTACATGTTCCTGACCGGCCCCGAAGTCATCCGAACCGTGATGCACGAGGAGGTCACGGCGCAGGAGCTGGGTGGCGCCGAGATGCACACCGCGCGCAGCGGCGTGGCCCACTTCGCCACCGCCGACGATCGCTCGTGTGTGGCGTTGATCCGCGAGCTCCTGTCGTACCTACCGTCGAACAACCGCGAAGACCCGCCGCGCCTCGAGCCCACCGACGATCCCGAACGCGTCGATAAAAATCTCGACGACTTGATTCCCGAGGACCCGAACAAGCCTTACGACATCGTCGACTTGATCCACGGGGTTGTCGACCACGGCCAGTTTCTCCAGGTTCACGAACGCTTCGCACGCAACATCGTGGTCGGTTTCGCGCGTCTGCACGGGATGGCGGTGGGAATCGTCGCCAACCAGCCCGACCACCTCGCCGGCACGCTCGATATCGACGCCTCGATCAAAGCGGCCCGCTTCGTGCGTTGTTGCGACGCCTTCAACGTGCCGCTGGTGGTCTTCGAGGACGTACCGGGCTTTCTACCCGGCACCGAGCAGGAGTTCGGCGGCATCATCAAGCACGGCGCCAAGTTGCTGTACGCCTTCGCCGAAGCGACCGTACCGAAGCTCACCGTCATCACCCGCAAGGCCTACGGCGGCGCCTACTGCGTGATGGCCTCCAAGCACCTCCGCACCGATGTGAACTTCGCCTACCCGACCGCCGAGATCGCGGTCATGGGCGCCGAAGGTGCCGTGAACGTCCTGTTTCGGCGCGAGCTTGCCGCCGCCGACGACCCCGAGGCGCTACGCGCCGAGAAGGTGGCCAGCTTCCGCGACAAGTTCGCCAACCCCTACATCGCCGCGGAACGCGGCTGGATCGACGCCATCATCCGGCCCCGCGACACCCGCCGCAAGCTCATCAAGTCGCTGCTCGCGCTCGACACCAAGGTCGACCGCAACCCGCCGAAGAAGCACGGAAACATTCCCCTGTGACCAACACCGAATCGGGGAGCGAGGAGCGCGAGCCGGCACCTGGCAAGCGCCGTCGGAGCGCGCGAAGTCCTGCCGGATTTTCCGGCGCCACCGCGTGATGCCGAGCCGTACCTGCTGTTCGCGGCGCTGAGACCCGATCTTGATCGCTCGCAACCGGCGGCATGGCGAGGAACCCCTGCCCCGGGCTACGCTTGGACGATGAGCGAAGCTCGTGCAATCCGCCGTATTCTGGTCGCAAATCGCGGCGAAATAGCGGTTCGCGTGATTCGTGCCTGCCGGGATCTGGGCCTGGAATCGGTCGCCATCTACTCGGAAGCCGACCGCGAGGCGCTCCACGTCAGATTCGCCACCTACGCCTATCCCGTGGGGCAGGCGACGGCGAGCGAATCCTACTTGAATATTGACCGCGTTCTTCAAGCCGCCCGTGAGGCCGAAGCCGATGCCATCCACCCGGGGTACGGGTTTCTCTCCGAAAACCCGGAGTTCGCCCGCCGTTGCGAGGACGAAGGGCTGATCTTCATCGGGCCGACGGCCGAATGCATGGCGCTCGTCGGTGACAAGGCGCGGGCACGCCAGGCCGCTATCGATGCCGGTGTAACGGTGGTGCCGGGGTCACCTGGCGCCGTCGAGAACGCTGCCGAGGCTCGCCGCTTCGCCGAGGAGCTCGGCTATCCGATCATGCTCAAGGCGGCGGCGGGGGGCGGCGGCAAGGGCATGCGCCTCGTCAACGCCGACGACGAGCTCGACAGAGCCTTCGAAACGGCCGGCAGCGAAGCGCGCTCGGCGTTCGGTGACGGCCGCATCTACGTCGAGAAAGCGATCGTCGCGCCGCGCCACGTCGAGATCCAGATACTCGCCGATCTGCACGGCAACCAGGTGTATCTCGGGGAGCGCGAGTGCACCCTGCAACGCCGACACCAGAAAGTTCTCGAGGAGGCGCCGTCGCCCGTCGTCGGCCAAGAGCTACGCGAGAAGATGGGGGCGGCAGCCCTGGCCGTCGCGGCGCAGGCCGGGTACAGCAACGCCGGTACCGTCGAATTTCTTCTCGATGCGGCGCAGGACTTCTACTTTATCGAGGTAAACGCTCGTCTCCAGGTCGAGCATCCGGTCACCGAGTTGGTCACCGGGATCGACCTGGTCGCTGAACAAATCTCCCTCGCCCAGGGGGAAAAGCTGTCGTTCGAGCAAGCAGACGTCGAGCTCCGCGGCCACGCGATCGAGTGTCGCATCTACGCCGAGGATCCAGACGACAACTTCGCCCCGTCGCCGGGCGTCGTCGAGGCGCTGCGCATCCCCGGCGGCCCCGGTATCCGCGACGATTCGTGCCTGTTCGAGGGCTGCGAAGTGCCGATCCACTACGATCCGATCGTCGGTAAGCTCATCGCCTGGGGCGCCGACCGGCCGACCGCGATACGGAGGCTGCGACGGGCCCTCACGGAGTACAAGGTCGGCGGCATCGCGACCACGATCCCGCTGTTCCAACGGGTGTTGGCGGACGCCGACTTCATCAACGCCGACTTCGATACCGGCTATCTCGACCGCTTTCTGAACGGTGCGCCCGAAGCCTCCGAGGACGCCGCAGGTGATCCCGATCCGATCGCTGAGGCAGCCCGGCTGGCGATAGCGTTGCACGTCTTTCTGAGCGAGGAAGAGCGCGCCTACCGGCCGCCCTCGACCGTCGGTTCACCCTGGAAGCTCGCCGGCCGCGCCGCCGGGCTCGACCACGAGCCGTGATGGAGGTGGGGGCGTGATCGTTGAAGTCAGTATCGGCGAGGAGACGCCCCGACGCTATCAAGTGCGCCGTGACGGCGAGCGCGTCGTCGTGCGCCACCTGGGCGACTCCGACGCCGCTGAGGGCAACGGCGGCGGCACCCGCGAGACCTCCATCGACTGGCGCCGCCCGCAGCCGGGGATCTACTCGCTATTGATCGACAACACTTCGTACGAGGTGTTCATCGAGGAGGAGCCCGACCATTTCACCGTCCACTTGAAGAAGCGGAGCTATCGTGTCCACGCTGCCGACGTCCGCCGTCACCGTCCCGCCGCACACGAGCCCGGGACAACGGACGGGCTGGTCCGTATCACGGCGCCGATACCCGGCCGCGTCGCCCGCGTTCTCGTGTCGCCCGGTCAGCGGATCGGCCGCGGTGACGGCATCGTCGTTGTCGAAGCCATGAAGATGGAGAGCGAGTTGCGCTCTCCACGGGATGGAATCGTCGGTTCGATCGAGGTCAAGGAGGGCCAAACAATAGACGGAGGCGCCTTGTTGGCGACTATCGAATGAGTGCTAGCCCGCATGTCTCAACGCCCCCCGTCGCGCCCGCAGCAGGAGGGCGTTGAGATATGCGGGCCAAGACCAAGCCCCGTTCTCGCCGACGTCGCCTGTTGTTCCGCACCCTGGTCGTCGTCGCGCTGCTCGTGGTGGTGGCCATGCTGGCCGCATGGGCCTGGATCGAGAGCAACGCCGGCCAGGAAACCATCCGCGTTTGGCTCGAGCGCCGTGGCACCGAGCTGCTCGGCCGCACCGTTCACATCGGGTCTCTCGAGCTCGACCTGCTGCCGTTCGATGCCGTGCTCAGCGACATTCAGGTCGACGGCGGCCCGGACAGCGACGAGTTGTTGCTGCGTGTCGATTCGGCGCGGCTGCGGGTGGGCCCTTGGGGGTTGTTGTCGCGACAACTTCTGATCCGCGCACTCGAGGTCGAATCCCCGGTGGTTCACTGGGACGTTCCGACCAGCCCCGAGGGCCTGAATCTGTCGAGCTCCAGCAGCAGCCGGCTGAGAGTGACGATCGAAAGCCTGAGCATCGAGAACGGCTCCCTCGAAATCAACCACCAGCGTTGGAACCTCGACACGTCGCTCAACGAGGTCAGCCTCGGCCTGCAACCAGCCGGAGGCCTGACGGGGATCAGCCGGGTTCGATCCGGTTTTCTGAGCATCGGCGGAGGCAGACTACGCCTCGCTCCCGGGCAGGACGAGGGCATTCGCGCCGACGGCGGCTCTCTGGACCTGTCGGAGGCCACCTTTCGCTTTACCATCGCCGACAACCTGCTGAGAATCGATAGCGGACGACTCGTCGTCGGCAATAGCGAGCTGTCGACGAGTGGCACGGTGACCGACTGGCGCGACGGCGACTTCGTCGTCGACGGGCGTATCGAGGTCGCCGACATGGTCATGCTGGCAGGCATCGAGTCCGTAGTAGAGCATCGCGGCGCGGTCACGCTCAGCGGAACCTTCACCTTCGGCGACGAGGCGCTCCACTTCGCCGGCATGCTTTCCTCGCCTACGATCACCATCGCCGGCATCGAAGCGACCGACATCAGCGCCGAGATCGATGCGACCCGCAACCGCCTGCTGGTAGACACGATCCGGGCATCGCTTTACAGCGGCAGCATTGCGGCGCGAATCGAAACCGAACTGGGGTCAGCCCCTCGCGCCTGGTCGCTGGACTACGAGGCGACCGACATCAACCTGTCCTCGCTGACGACCGCCCCCCGGCGGCTGGGCTTCCGGTTCGCCGGCGTCGCTGGCGGGCGCGGCAGCTTCCGCTGGCAAGCGCCGGTTGCCGACACCATCACGGGTTCAGGGTCGTTCGACGTCGCGTTGCCTCCCGGCACCCTGGGGCGCCTCTCCTCGGAGGCGCGCTCGGTCGATCGATCTGGGACCGGGCAATCCCCTGCCGTCGGCGCCACGGCGGCGGCACCTTCGCGGAGCCGAGGGACGGGCCTGCAAACAGCGGCGCCGTCGCTACCGGTGCCGATCGAGGCGCATGTGGACTACGAGCTCGACCAGGGGTCGCTCATCGTCGGCAACGCCACGGCGTCGCTGCCGGGAACCGAGGCAAGCATCCAGGGATCCATCGGCCGCGATCGTTCGATCTCGGGTAGCTTCCGGGTGGAAAGCGGCGACCTCCGCACTCTCGACCAGGTCTTCACGCAAATACGCCGGTTTCGCGGCGAGCTACCGGTGCCGCAGCCGCTGGGGATCGACGGCAGCGGCGTGGTGTCGGGGACCATTGCCGGAACCCTCGAGGACGCAACGCTCGACGGTTTCCTCGAGGTGCGCGACCTCTTCGTTTCGAACAACCCGGTGGGCGACGTCGACGGGAGTCTGCGACTGGCGGGATCAGCGCTCGAGATCAACGACCTGCATGTCCGCCGGGGCGCGGGCAGCGCCACAGGCGAGGGCCGTTTCCGAATCGGCCGACAATTCGCCACCGGCTCGGACTACACGGTCAACCTGCGCCTCGACGGCTACCCGATGGAGGTCAACCTGCCGCGACTCGGCGTTCCACTGGTCGTCGCCGGTGAGACTACGGGGGAATTGACCCTGTCGGGTGCGTACGGCGCGCCGCCCTCTGGGGAGGTGACCCTCCGGGGTACCGACGTCCGACTCAACGACCTCGGCGAGCTGAGCGCCGACGTCCGCCTCCGCCTCAGCCCGGGCGAGTGGGTTGCAGAGCGATTCGAGCTCGTCGGTCCGCGCGGCCGTCTGGCGGCCTCGGGCTCGTGGAATCGAAACGATGATACGGTGCAAGCGCGCATCGACGGATTCGAGATCGACGCTTCGATCGTCGGCGACCTCACCGGCGCGAACCTGCCGATTGGCGGCTCACTCCAGTTACAAGCGCAGCTCACCGGGGCCTTCGCCGCTCCCGACGCCGCCGCCACGCTGCGCTGGACCGACGCCACGGTGAACGGGGTGAGGCTGGGTTCTGTCGCCTTGAGCACCGAACTACGCGCCGGCAGCATGGCGATCGCGGCCGTAGGTCGATCCGATCCGACGGCGCCGGCTATTCCTCCGCCGACCCCGACCGCCACCGGCGGCGGCAACGTGATTCCCTTGCCCGTGGTGCCGACGGCGGGCTGGGCGGCAACTTTGAGCGCCGACCTGCAGGCGCCGCGGCTCGCGACCCTGCGAGCCGCCGGTGAGTCCGACCTCGTCCTCGCGATGCTTGCAGCGCAAGGGTACGAGACCGGCGACGACCTGGAGGTCATCGGAACACTGGAGATCGAGGGCAGCGGGCCGCTCGGCGAGTGGACCGGGTGGAACGGTCGGGCAACTGTCGCTGACTTCTCGCTGAGCCGACCGGGACTGACCTTCTCGCTACCGGACCCGCTGACGCTGGCGCTCGACAATGGCGTGCTGGAGGTCGATCTGCCGCGCCTGCTCAGCGCTGCCGGGAGCCTCGAAGCGAGCGCCGCCATCGACGTGGTGGAGGGCCGCTGGCTCGAGGCCAGCGCGTCCGGGAGCCTCTCACTCGAGATTCTCGAGATGTTCACTGAGGAATTCGAGGCCGGCGGCAGCGTTGACGTCGCCATGCGTGCCAGCGGTGACGTCCTGGGGGGCGAGGTTGCCGGTACTTTCGTTCTGCGGGATGTCTCGATCGGTCATCCGAAATCACCCTGGTCTGCGGAAGGCGTCAACGGCACCATTCGCCTGGTCGACAACAGCCTCGACCTTGTCGACGTGACCGGAGTGTCGGGAGGCGAGCCTTTCGAGATCGACGGCATTCTGCCGATCGGAGCGCTGGCCGGTGACGAGGCCGCCGACCCGGCCCGGCTCGACCTCACCATGGCCGCCTTACCGCTCGCCCCGATGTGGGAACGTTCCGGGCCGCTTCACGAACTGATCACCGGCGGCCAGGCATCTGTTGCGCTCTCGATCCAGGGTCATGGCACCAACTGGAGAACGTGGGACGGCCGCATCGATGTGCGCTCCCTCAGCGTCGAGCTCAATGACCTCGATCTGGTGATGGACCTGCCGACCTCGCTGATGCTGGCAGACGGGCGACTCGACCTCACCGACCCGATCGCCTTGCGGGGACCCGGCACCGCGCTGGAGCTCACCGGCGGCTTCCTGCTCGGGCCGCTGCGGCTCGACGCCCGGCTGCAGGGAAGCACCAACCTCGACCCCCTCAACGCGGTCACCGAAGGCTGGGGGGTGGCCGGCCGTAGCACCATCGACGTGCATATCAGCGGCGACCCACCAGACCTCTCCTACGACGGCACCATCGAGATTACCTCGGGACTCCTGAACCCGCCGATACTGCAACCGATCGAGAACATCTCGGCGTTGCTGACGCTCCAGAACCGCCTCGTCTCCATCGAATGGTTTACCGGATCGCTCGGCGCCAGCAGGGCACCCAACGACACCAACCTCTCGGGGAACGGCGAGATCCAACTGGTCGACAGCGTGCCCCGGCGCTTCGTTCTCAACGTCACGGTCGACGCTGCCGAAATCCGCCCGCAGCCCGGTATCCGTCTTGTCGGCTCCGCCGATCTGGTGTACGAGGGCACCTTCGAGCACTCGGTCTTGTCGGGAACTATGCAACTCCTGGAGGCCGAGTACACCAGGCGTTGGGAGAGCGAGGCCGACCTGCTCGCGCTTTCAGGCTCCGAGGTTGTCGGCGTCGTCCACGAGATGGCTCGGACGGTCATCCTCGACGTTGACGTTCTCGCCCCCGGCAATATCCGCATCGTCAACAACATGGTCGACGTCGAGCTCAACGCCGACCTGCAGGTCCGTGGCACGCTCGCCGAGCCCGTGCTCCTCGGCAGCACGACCGTGCTCGACGGTTCGGTGACGTTGCGCGACCAGAGGTACCAGTTTCTGCGCGGCTCGATCGAGTTCCAGAACCCGTTGCGCACCGAGCCCAACTTCGACATCGCGGTCGAAACCTCGATCCGCCAGTACTTGGTCACCGTCAACGTCTCGGGATCTCCTTCTCGCGGCGACCTGCAGGCGAACTTCGCGTCGTCCCCACCGCTCTCGGACCTGCAGTTAATTCAGTTGCTGACCGTCGGGAATGCTCCCGAAAGGACCCTGCGGACGGACGACGAAACGCTCGGTGCGGTGGGAGCGCAGGCGACCTCGTTTTTGACCAGGCAATACCTCAGCCACGTCGAGCGCGGCGCCCAGCGAGTGTTCGGGGTCGATCGTTTCCGTGTCGAGCCGGCGGTGGTCAATGGCTCGGGCGACCCGACGGCCCGGGTGACGCTGGGGAAGCAGGTCACCCCGGATTTGTGGATCAGCTGGACAACAAAGCTGGGCACGACCGAGGAGCAGCTCGTGACCCTGGAGTACCAATTGACGCGTGGCATCCGCGTCACCGCGACGCGTGAGGACGACGGCTCGATCGGCATCGACTTCCGCTTCGACCACCGGTTCCGATGACAAGCCCGGACCGCGGCACGAAACACCGGGCGCTGACGATCATCGCCGCTGTTGCGGTTTGGATCGTCCCGGCGGCGACGCAGGCGCAAGACTCCGCCGGGAACAGTGGTGCGGTCTCCACGTCCGGCACCTATGCCTTCCAGGGGATCCCTGTCTCCGCCATCCTGGTGCACGCACCCGACGTTCTCCATCAACCCGCGACCGAGGCCCTGGCGATCCGGGTAGGCGAGCCCTTCGAGATCGCCGACATGCGCCGCACCCTGCAGAACATTTACTCGCTGGGCGTCGTTTCCGACGTCCAGGTCAACGGGCGGAAAACCGAGGACGGCGGTGTGCTTCTCGAGTTCACCGTATTGCCGGCGGCGCACCTGCACGCCGTCCGTTTCGTCGGCGACAGTCCATTCCGCAAGAGCATCCTGGAGGACGCCCTCACCGCCACGCTGGGCGACCGCATCAGCCGTCAGATGCTGCAGGCGCAAGCCACCCGAGTGCGGCAGGCGCTTGCCAATCGAGGCTACGAGCAAGCCAGGGTCGAGCCCGAGCTCGTGCTCGATGAAACAGGCCTCGAGGGAACGATCGTCTTCCACCTCGACGCCGGTTCCGCGACGCGGTTACGACGTCTGGAGTTCGTCGGCAATCCGGGGATCAGCGACGCCGAGGTGCGGGCCGCGTTCGGCCTCGCCGAGAGCAGCGTCTTTCGTCCCGACGATCTTGGCGACAGCATCGATCGATTGCTGCGGCGACTCGCCGAGGCGCGCTTCTTCTACGCCAGCGTCGAGATCGGCCCGGGCGCGGTCAACCCTAGCGAGAACACTCGCGATTTGCAGATAATCATCGAGGCCGGGCCGCACGTCGAGCTCAACGTCACGGGTTGGGATCGCAGCGAAGAGGAACTGCGCGACATGCTGCCCTTCTTCGAGGCAACGACGGTCGCCGATTGGATCCTCAAACAGGCGCGCGCCGACATCATCGCCCAGCTCCAACAACAGGGGCACTGGAAACCGCTGGTCGCTTTCGGGCGCGAGCGTGATTCCGAGGGGCGCAACGTGGTGGTGAACTTCACCGTGATCCCGGCGCGCAAGGTCGACGTCGAGCGTATCGAAATCGTCGGCAACGAGCAGATCCCCACCGCAACGATTCGCAGCGCGATGCGAACCGAAGAGCGTCGACTGCTGCGTGGGGCGCCTTTCCTGAGCACCACGTGGCAGCAAGACCAGCGCAACATTCTGGCGCTCTACCGTCGCAGCGGTTTTCTGCAGGTGAGCATCGTCGACACGGTGAGCTACGACGATGAAATCGGCGGGCTGCGTGCCCGGCTGGAGATCGACGAGGGCGGGCGCACGATCGTAGACCGGGTCGTCATCAACCCGCAGACCCACCTCGACGCCCACGGAATCGACACTACCGGGTGGGCGCAAGAGATCCAGCTCCGCGCCGGCGGGCCCTACGACCCCGACGCCCTGCAAGGCGACGAGACCCGGCTCCGCATCCTGCTCGCCAATCAGGGATTCCGCCGCGCCACCGTCATTGGCGAGGCCCAAACGCGGCCCGACCCGTACTCGATGGGGGTCACGTTCTCGGTTTTCCCGGGACCGCGCGTTCGGGTCGGCCAGCTGCTGATATCGGGGAACCAGAAGGTCCGCGACGAGGTCATCCGACGCCAGCTCTCGCTCGTTCCCGGATCGCCGTACACGCAGGAGAGCGTGATCCTGAGCCAAAGCCGCCTCTACCAACTCGGCTTGTTCTCGCGCGTCGATATCGACACAGCGCGACCCGACTCGACCGAAACGGAACCGACGGTCGTCGTTCGCGTCGAGGAAGGCTCGAGCCGGCGTTTGTCCTGGGGGCTCGGCTACTCCACCGAGGAACAGGTGCGCGGCCTCGTGGTTGTGGGGCAGGAAAACCTCTGGGAACGCAACCACCGTGCCACTTTCAGCGTCCGCGCCTCGTTCGCCGAACAGAGGGCGCGCTTCATTTACACGGACCCCTATCTTCTCGGCCGCGACGTCGAAGGTTCCGCCGTCGCCTACTTCGAGAGCGTCGATCGTGAGGGATTCAAGGCGCAGAGCTTCGGAACGTCGTTTCGCCTGGTCAAGCGCCACTCCCCGACGCTGACCAGCGTCGGACGGTACTCGTTTCGTAACCAGCAGACGTTCGACGTGTTGATCGACGAGGAGCTGCTCGAGCCCGAGGACCGCGACGCGGTGATCGGCAGCGCCATCTACACGCTGCTGTCGGACACCCGCCCGAACCCGATCAACCCGCGCGGCGGCAACTACCACACCGTCGATCTCGAGTGGGCCGCCAACGCGCTCGGTAGCGAGAGCAACTTCGTCAAGATGTTCGGGCGCTCGTACTGGTATTGGGAGCTACCCAACGACGCCGTCTTCGTTGCCGCGGCGCGCGCCGGGCTCGCGGTCCCCTTCGGCGACTCGATCGTGCCGCTGCCAGAGAGGTTCTTCGCCGGAGGCTCGACAACGCTGCGAGGATTCGGCCGCAACCGGGCCGGATCCACAGACGAAGACGGCAACCCGCTGGGCGGCAACGTGCTGCTGATCGGCAACCTCGAGTATCGGTTCCCGATCCGCGGCGACCTCGGCGCGGTGATCTTCACCGATATCGGCAACGTATTCGCCGA
>SMVB01148273.1_pt1 | contig 19589 bp, 20 predicted proteins | sample 2456461 | NCBI WGS metagenome assembly SMVB01 (sample SAMN11095934, study PRJNA526329) | marine sediment metagenome | biome: Marine sediment; feature: Surficial sediment; material: Deep marine sediment; isolation source: Hadal surficial sediment | place: Pacific Ocean | collected 2014-05 | depth...
TCACATCCAATGGTTCATAACTCCGGATAAGCACGAATCCGCCATACAATCCGGGGGCCACATTGTCGGCATGTGCTGCCCCACAGGCAACGCGCTCACCTTCCATGGCATAAGGCAACAATTCCTCCAGCGTTTTGGGTTTGCCAAGTAATTCGTTGATTGCAAAAATCGCGGCTACCGAACTGGCGGCGCTGGAACCAAGACCGCTACCTAATGGCATTTTTTTATTTAGGTATATATCAATTCCTTGATCAATGCCTAGGTCATCCATAAGCATTTTAATCACAACGCTGCAGGTATTTTTATCTGCATCCAATGGCAACGCACCTCCATCTCCGATAATCTCCAATATTTGAACCCTGCCCGAATTAGACCTTTTCAACGTAATCTCATCCCCCGGTTGATCCACCGCAAATCCCAGGATGTCGAAACCACAGGTCACATTTGCTACTGTAGCAGGTGCAAAAACTTTAATGGATTCTCGCATAAAAGTTGATTAGTTTTTTATCCCAAAAAATGACTGATGCTGATGATTTCGGCAAATACTCCAGCGGCCGTTACTTCTGCTCCTGCGCCCGGTCCCTTAATCACCAGTGGCCTTTCCATATATCTATCGGTGGTAAAAGAAATCATATTATCGCTTCCATCCAAAGCATAAAATGGATTTGTTTGATCCACTGCTTCAAGACCTACAGAGGCTGAACCATTATCCATTTTGGCAAGAAATCGCAATACTTTCCCGCTTTTCTCCGCCTCGGTTCTTAGCTCATCGAAATAGTCATTCGCATTTTCTAATTCATTAAAAAAGCTGTCCACTGATTCGGCATCAATGCACGATTGAGGAAGCAAATTATTGATATCAACATCTTCCAGGCTGATGTCAAGGCCAACTTCCCTGGAAAGAATTAATATTTTTCTGGCGACATCCATGCCGTTGAGATCATCCCTTGGATCGGGCTCGGTAAATCCTTTTTCTTTGGCTTGTTTAACAACCTCGCTAAATTTTGTACCGGTCGTAAAAGAATTAAAAATATATGACAATGTCCCCGAAAGAACACCTTCGATTTTCAATATCTTGTCACCGCTGATTTTTAAATCATTGAGTGTGGTTATCACAGGCAATCCAGCGCCAACATTAGTTTCATACACAAATTTGACGTCATTTTCCAAAGCAACTAACTTCAATGTTCTGAACAATTGAAGGTCTCCTGAGCTAGCTAATTTGTTTGGTGTGGCAATGGAAATAGAATGCTTTAACACGCTTTCATATTTATTAACTACCTCCGGGCTGGCCGTACAATCGATAAATACTGAGTTTTGCAAATTAAGCTTAACCATTTTATCAATAAAGCCGGAGATAGTTGACACCTCATCGTTGTCATTAAGCTTATCTTTCCAATTATCAAGGGATAGTCCATCTTCATTAAAAACCATCTTCTTTGAGTTAGTCATACCAACTATATTGATTTTTAATGCATGATCTTTTTCCAAATTTTGGTTGTGACTTGCAATCTGATCTATAAGTGTCCCTCCTATCAGCCCAACTCCTATTATAAATATATTAAGTGTTTTTACATCCGAAAGGAAGAAAACTTCATGAATGGTATTCAAAGTTTTAGATGTATCTTTTTGCGCAATGACAATGGAAAGATTGCGCTCAGAAGAACCCTGTGCAATAGCAGCCACATTCACACCATTTTTTCCAAGAGCATTAAACAATCTCCCTGAAATACCAGGTGTATGGGCCATTTTTTCACCAATAATAGCAATGATTGACAATTGCTCTTCTATCGCTACAGAATCAATTTTTCCCAACTCCATTTCTCTACTGAACTCTTCCTCAATTACTAATTTCGCTAATGCTCCATCTTTAGGATCAATGGCAAAACATATGGAATGTTCCGAAGATGCCTGGGTTATAAGTATAAGGTTTATATCACTATTTGCAAGCACTCCAAATAATCTGGAGGAGACGCCAGCTACTCCTACCATCCCACTTCCCTGGAAGTTTACAAGGGATATATTTCTGATAGATGAGATTCCTCTTACCAGGTAATTTCCAGAATCAGCCACACTTTTAATCAATGTTCCGGAAAAATCACGATTAAATGTGTTTCGAATCCTCAGAGGAATTTTCTTCTGAAATGCAGGTTGTAATGTTGGTGGATAAATAACATTTGCTCCAAAGTGTGACATTTCCATGGCCTCTTCATACGTCATCTCACTTAATGAGAATGCCTTTTTTACGTGCCTTGGATCAGTGGTTAAAACTCCGTCCACATCGGTCCAAATTTCAATTTCCTCCGCATCCAGAGCCGCTCCAAAAATTGACGCTGTATAGTCTGAGCCTCCTCTGCCAAGCGTGGTTGTCTCATTTTTATCCGTGGAACTTATAAATCCGGTTATGACTTGAATTTGGGTGTGCGCCTTGAAATATTCCTGAATATTATGTACAGTGACATCCATCTGAACACGACCTTTACCAAATCGGTTGTCCGTTTTGACCAGCAACCTTGCATCGAGTAATTCAGTATCTAAACCTTGTTGTTTCGCATACGAATTTATAATGTAACAGGAAAGTCGCTCCCCAAAACTTAATAGCAAATCAGTAGTCCGCAGAGAAAGTTCCTTAAGAAGAAAAACGCCATGCATCAAATCTTCCAGCTCATTGAGCATCATTTTTACCGTTGCCAGTACATGACTTTGATTTTTAACTCTCAATAAATCTTTGATGGTGCTAAAATGAAGCTCCTCTATTTCTTTCAGAAAATCCAGATATGATTCATCATTTTCTGAAGCTTTCTGGCCAGCCAACATCAATTTATTAGTTATCCCGCTCATAGCTGAAGAAACTATGGCAACATGGATATTTTGTGCATTATAATCAGCAACGATTTCTATCACTTTTTTTATGCTATCTGAAGATCCTACAGACGTGCCACCAAATTTTAATACCTTCATGAAGATGCAATGAATACTTTTAGTTTATTATTCATAATTTATTTTAACCTCGCTATCGTTATCAATTTAAGCAAATGCAAATTGCGTAGAAATTGCTACTTTTTCAAAGCAGCATCCTTTAATGATAACTATTTTGAAGAGTAAAAATAGGATAATCCCTCTCGAGCAAGTCTTTGAAATACCGTTGCTAACACCAAGACGGAGACTATAAATTTTCGCTCTAAGCTTTATCCGATGGTAGCATTTCCCTTTCCATTTGCTATTAACTTATAGTTGGAACAGTCTAGCTTACCAGTCGCTTTTATTTATTTTTTTTCCAATTGCTTTTCTAGAAATATATCGTACAACTCATCAGAAGTAAAAATCTTTGAATATCCTTTTTTCCGTAATCCTGAAATCAACTTTTTGTCTCCTGTCCAAAAATGAGATAGTAAATGATTGTTTAAAGCTATAAACATTGAATCGTTAATATCTATATCGGATACTAATTCAATTGATTTTTTAAAATCCTTATCTGAAATAAGAATATCATCAATAAATTTTATACGACTTGTAATAATTTGAAAGGTATCGTCAAATTGCTTCTGGCTAAAACCAGTAATTTTCAGAATCTTTTTCTTGTGTCTCAGTATTTCGTTTCTTAACAACCCAACTGAATAGAAATCGAAAAATGTAGCCCCATTTATTAGCAAATTCCCGATTTTACTTTTTGTATTTAGCAAGGCGCTAAATACAATATTGGAATCAACAACTACCTTCACTTTAACCCCCTTTGACCATCAATTTTAGTCCAGATTGATTTATTTACTGCCTTTGATAGTTCGTCTACATCTTCCTGCTCAGCTTTGGATTTTGATGTTAATTCTTTATACATCAGAAAATCCAACATGTTTTGTAATTCAGATAAATCAACATCTGATGGCAATCGTACCAATATCTCATCTTTTGTTCTTTCAAGAATCATATCATCTTTTTTTCAAATTTACTTAATAAACACTCAAAAAATTTGTCCTTTTTCCACTTGTGGTAGTATAATAATTGTCCCTTATAAATAATTCCAATTATACAACAATAACAAAATCATACATGTCAGCCTCTTTATTTTGTTATTATTATATTAAAGAAAAGCAATAACTGAGTCCATTTCAGGAAGATTATTTTAAGTTTTTGGCTTCGTCCCAATATTTATCCATCTCTGCCAATGTCATTTCGGATATCATTTTTCCATCCTTCATAGACTCGGTTTCCAGATATTGAAATCGTTTAATGAACTTTTTGTTGGTTCTTTCCAGCGCTTCTTCAGGATTGATATTCACAAATCTCGCATAGTTAATTAACGAAAAAATCATATCACCAAACTCAGACATTGCCAGATTCTGGTTTATCGGTTGGTCACTTTCTGCATTAAATTCATTCCTGAATTCCAGCATTTCTTCTTCAACTTTTTCCCATACTTGCTCCTTCTTTTCCCAGTCAAACCCAACACCTCTGGCTTTTTCCTGTATTCTCATGGCCTTTACCAAAGCCGGAAGAGATTTTGGTACACCCCCCAAAACAGAGCTATTCCCTTTTTCTTTCAATTTGAGTTTTTCCCAATTCTGTTTTACCTCTTCTTCGTCCTTCACTATAATATCTCCATAAATATGCGGATGCCGGTGTACCAGCTTATCGCAAATTCCATTCAGCACATCAGTGAGGTTAAATGCATTTTTTTCATCAGCAATCTTGGCATAGAAAACCATATGCAACATTATATCTCCGAGTTCCTTTTTTATTTCTTGCAAATCTCCCTCTAATATGGAATCTGAAAGCTCGTAAGTCTCTTCAATAGTCAAATGTCGTAATGATTCCAATGTTTGTTTTTTATCCCACGGACAGTTTGCCCGCAATTCATCCATGATAGTTAATAGCCTGTCAAAGGCTTCCATTTTTTCCTTTCTTCTTGGATCTTCTGGTTTTATGATTCGTGACATCTATCTCATTGATTTAAATTCAAAATTATAAACTTTGCTCTATTACTATGTGTTATACTTCTATTAATTATCTTTGCAGAAAACTTAAAAAATATGATTACGGTATTATTGGCAATCGGGTTTATAGCATTATTTTTCATCCTTATGTCTGTGCGGTTGATCTTCTTGAAAGATGGTAAATTCAGAGGTACTTGTGCATCTCAAAGAGCAGAAGGAGGATCGTGCGGGCATTGTGGTAAAAATGTGAACGCGGGAGAATCATGTGAAAAAAACGAAACAAAAACTGCGATGGAGAAAATGATTTTCAATTTTTAAGCGCCTATACTTTTTCTAATCTCATTTTTAATCAGCCATTTTAAAACTAACCATGACGCTTATAAAGTCTATTTCTGGAATAAGAGGGACAATTGGTGGCAAAGCAGGTGAAGGCCTAACACCATTGGACATTGTCAAATTCACCACTGCATTTGGCTATTTGTGCAAAGAACAATCCACACATAAAAAGATTGTCATAGGAAGAGATGCGCGGACGTCTGGCCAAATGGTATCGAATATCGTAACAGCAACATTGCAGAGTCTGGGATATGATATTATTGATCTTGGTCTTTCCACAACACCTACTGTGGAGATTGCAGTACCCTTAGAGGAAGCTGCAGGAGGTATTATATTAACTGCAAGCCATAATCCCGCTCAATGGAATGCATTGAAATTGTTAAATGAAAAAGGTGAATTTATTTCTGCAGCAGATGGAGAAAAAATTTTGGAACTTGCAGGAAATGCAAATCTGGAATATGTAGAGCATAACCAATTGGGAGGCTACAGGTATGATGACACCTATATTGACAAACACATAGAGTTGATCCTGGAATTACCTTTGGTGGATGTAGAGGCGATCAGGGAAATGGATTTTAAAATCGCTATCGATTGTGTGAATTCCACCGGAGGAATCGCGGTCCCAAAACTTTTGAAAGCTCTTGGAGTGAATAGAGTAACAGAATATTATTGTGAACCAAATGGTCAATTTCCCCACAATCCGGAGCCACTCCCGGAGCATCTCACATATATATCCAACCAGATAAGTAATGGCAATTATGATTTGGGCATTGTAGTAGATCCTGATGTTGACCGACTGGCGCTACTCAATGAAGATGGATCACCATTTGGTGAAGAATATACCTTAGTGGCTGTAGCCGATTATATACTTAAAAAGTCACCCGGAAATACGGTTTCAAATCTATCATCTACGAAGGCCCTAAAAGATATTACACTGAAAAAGGGAGGAAGCTACCATGCTGCCGCAGTTGGCGAGGTGAACGTCGTAAATTTGATGAAGGAAACAAATGCAATTATTGGAGGCGAAGGCAATGGAGGAGTTATCTATCCTAAGTTTCATTACGGGCGCGATGCACTTGTTGGCATCGCTTTATTTTTATCTCATTTAGCAAAATTTGGTAAGCCAATTTCCCAATTAAGAGCGAAGTATCCCAACTATCATATTTCTAAAAATAAAATTGAATTGACACCTGATATTGATGTGGATGGAGTACTTGTGGCAATTGAACAAAAATATAAAAATAACCCTATCAACAATATTGATGGAGTAAAAATAGAGTTTGAAAATGAATGGGTACATTTAAGAAAATCCAATACAGAACCAATTATTCGAATTTATTCTGAATCAGAAACACTTGCTACTGCAGAATATTTGGCAAATAAAATCATAAACGACATCAAAGAATTAATCACGAATAAAAGTGAAGAATGAAGGTTTATCTTGACAATGCGGCGACAACACCAATAGACGAACGCGTATTTGAGGCTATGAAGCCTTTTTTAATGGAGCACTTTGGAAATCCATCTTCGATCCATAGCCATGGCAGGAGGGCGAGATCGGCTATTGAAAAGGCAAGAAAGCAAGTTGCAGATATTCTCAATGTTGCGCCCTCTGAAGTTTTCTTCACTTCCGGTGGAACCGAAGCTGATAATACAATAATCAAAAATTCAATTAAAACCTTTGGCATAAAGCATGCCATTACCTCCAAAATTGAGCATCCAGCAGTGTTGCACACCCTGGAACATTTAGAAAATGTGGGTGAGATCAATCTTCATTTTGTAGATCTCGATGAAAAAGGCCAGGTAAACTATGATCACCTGGAGGAGTTGCTAGCGAATCATAAAAATGCCTTTTTATCCTTAATGCATGCAAATAATGAAATTGGCAATATCCTTGATCTGAAAAGAGTAGGAGATTTATGTATGGAGCAAAATGCATTCTTCCATTCGGATACAGTTCAAACCATTGGACATCACGAATTGGATTTATCAAAAATAAATATCCAATCCATTGTCGGATCTGCGCACAAATTTCATGGACCAAAAGGCATTGGCCTCATGTATATTCAAGCTGCTAAACAAATTTCCCCAATGATGATTGGTGGAGGTCAGGAACGAAATATGCGCGGCGGAACAGAAAATGTCTCGGGGATTGTTGGTTTGGCCAAAGCACTGGATCTCGCACATGCAGAAAAAAATGAAAGCCTCGCCAAATTGAGTGATCTCAAGAAATATACCATAAATAAACTCCATGAGAATTTTGACAATATTTCATTTAATGGACTTAGCGCCGATTTGGATAATAGTCTCGATAAAGTATTGAGTATTAGAATTCCCGGCATTGAGGATAATGATATGTTGTTATTCAATCTGGACATAAATGGTATTTCTGTCAGTGGAGGGAGCGCTTGCGCCAGCGGCTCAAGCATTGGTTCTCATGTGCTGGATGCATTAAATATTGATGGAAAAAACCTTGGAACATTAAGAGTTTCTTTCAGCAAATTCAATACGCGGGAAGAAATTGATTATTTGATTGAGAAGCTGGACGAAGCAATAAAATCTTAATCTGATTTATTCGCAGGAGTTTTAATAAATTAAAATTCATTTTTTAGCACGTCATTAGCTATTCCATGCAGTTCAGATATATGTTTTGAGGTAATATCCCAAATCGTCCACATTTGAATATTAAAATACTCATGCGCCGCATAGTTTCTGAGCGCCCGTATCTTGAACCATGAATAAGGATATTTTTCGAGAATATCATTGTCAATATGTACAACGGCCTCCCCAATAATGATCAGTTGGTACAACACGGCATCCTGCACTTTGCTGTCTGCTAAAAAAGTTTCTTTGTTAATTTCCGCGACATAGCGAGCAATTTTCTCGCAAGCCTCCACAATGTGCAAGAGCCGTTGTTTGTTTCTTTCAATTAAATTTATCATAAATCAATTTCAAGTCGTTTTTTGCCGTTTCCCAGGCAAACGGCTTTAAAGCGCCTGTCATTACTATGTCAAATTTCCTTTTAAAAATATTTTGAAGGTCTTCCTGAATTTGGAAAGCATCAAACATCGAAAAGTTATTTTTGTCTGGCACATCTATCATCAGATCTACATCGCTTTTGTAGTTTTCCTCTCCTCGGGCAAAACTCCCAAATAACCATGCCTGTTCAATTACAGGATATTTTTTCAGCTCCGTTGCAATGGCATTTTTCAATCTTGCCATATTTAATTTTGGCATCCGTAAATAACGGATCTTCTCTTCAGCAACTTTTAAGGCCTCTTCGCCTAATTCTTCATCAATTATTTCATAAAGAATCTTATCGCTTAACCAAGCCACCAGCATTTCCTTTTTATCTGCTCCAAAGTATTTTGCCAATTTCTCAATTTGCCTTTTATTGGATTTTCGATGACCTCTTTCAATCTTACTCAATATAGCCTGGTCTATATCAAGGTATGCGGCTACCTTTCTTAAGGGTTCTCCTTTTTCTTCCCTCAATCTTCGGATGAGCTGACCGATGTTTTCCATTTTGAATAAATTTGTTTTGACAAAAAAAGTCAAATTTTACAGCATTTCCAATCATTTCCTCAATTTTTCCATCATTCCAAAGCGGGAAAGTTGAGTTAATTTCGTGAAGGTTAGTGAAAATTTTAAATTCTATGATAAATGATTCTTCACCATCCCAATCAAACTCTCAACCCATAAATCACTGGAATTAAGGCTCTCCACCAATTGCCATTCCTCTCCCCCATTATCTATAAAAAGCTCTTTAAACTCCTGACCAACTTCAATTGTAGTCTCCAGGCAATCTGCTGTAAATGAAGGGCAAAAAATTAATATTCTCTTTTTCCCCTCCCTGGCAAATCGTTTTATTTCGTCTTCAGCATAAGGTTTTATCCATGGATTTTTGCCCAATCTTGACTGAAAAAAAATAGAATACTGATCTTCTGAAAGCCCCAATTCCTTTGTTAGTGCTCTTGACGACTGGAAACACTGCGCCCGATAGCAGAATTGATTTTTAGCGCAGATTGCAGAACAACAACTATCGTTTAACTGGCAATAACCATCAACGGCAGATTTCCTTATTTGACGCTCGGGCAATCCGTGATAGCTGAAAACAATATGATCGTAATCCATTTTGTCCATATGTTTTCTTCCTAATTCAGCAAAGGTTTTGATCATCAATTCATCATCAGGATACTGATTCACGAAGTCAATTTCAGGCAGAACCAAATTATCTTTGATGTCATCCATCACTTGCTCAATGACAGATCCGGTGGTTGCAGAGGCATATTGAGGGAATAAGGGCAAGACGATGATTTTGCCAACATTTTTTACCAACAGCTTATCAATTGCAGAAGCAATGGATGGGTTTTGATATCTCATCCCCAGGGATACTACAAAACCAGCCCCAAGTTCTTTTTCCAGTTTATCCTTCAATTCTAACCCGTGAAACATCAACGGCGAACCTCTTTCTTCCCATAATAGCTGATAAATTTTTGCGGATTTTGGCGCTCGAAAGGGGGCAATAATCAGGTTAACCAACATCCACCTGGATAAAAATGGAATATCGATTACCCTTTTGTCCATAAGAAACTCCCTTATGTATTTTCTTACATCCGGAACCGATGGACTATCCGGTGTTCCAAGATTAACAAGTAATACTCCTGTTTTTGCTTTCGACACTTGTTTATGATTTTTATATTGCCCCCAAAATTAAGACAATAATTAAATTCTGAAACTGATTTGAGCAATCCGCTAGTGAGTGTCATTTGTCTATGTTATAATCAAGCAAGCCTGGTTGAGGATGCAATCGGATCTGTAATACACCAAGCCTATGAAAATATTGAGTTAATTGTAATTGATGATGCAAGTACAGATGAAAGCAAATTCATTATCGAAAAATTGTCCGGAATCCATGGGTTTAAGACTATCTACAATCCATTCAACCAGGGCAATTGTAGGTCATTCAATATTGGATTTAAACATTCAAAAGGAAAATATATCATTGATCTGGCTGCAGATGATCAATTGATGTCAACACGGATTGCTGATGGTGTGAAAACTCTTGAAGCTAAAGGAAATGAATATGCTGTTGATTTTTGCGATGTAGAACTTATCAATGAAAATGGAAAAAGTAACGGGACTCACTTCAAAAGAGACAAGCATGGCAAATTGATAGAAAATGTGCCTGAAGGAGATATTTATACCACATTGGTGGAAAGATATTTCTTGTCTGCACCATCAATGATAATGCGACGAAATGTGCTGGAAGAATTGAATGGTTATGATGAAAATCTTAGCTATGAAGATTTCGATTTTTGGGTAAGATCTTCAAGAAATCACAAATATGTGTTTACCAACAAGGTCTTGGTGAAAAAACATATACCGCATCAATCGCTTTCAACTATACAATATGAGCGGAAAAACAAACATTGCATAAGTACTGCGAAGGTTTGTGAGAAAATCTTTACGTTGAATAAAACACATGAAGAAAACAAGTCCTTGCTTAAAAGAATCAACTATGAATTGAAGTGGGCCTTGATTACCGAAAATTGGGAAGCATCATTGAAATTTATTGAATTGAAGAAAAGGCTAATAAAATCCCATTGGACATTTGCCTTATTGAAATTGATTATAAAGATCAAACCCGCATGGTATCCGCTATGGAAAATAATACTTTGAATTTGGAAACTATGAAAATATGTTTTCCTTCTGGCTAAAGTTCTGTTTTGATAACAGCCAAATTGCCTATGTTGAAGCTTCGGCACAAGCATATGACGGAGGACTGTCACCTACGGTTCTGAGAGAGGCTGAGATTTCGGTCTTGGCCTACTCGCTTCTTTCCTGAATATCGCCAAGTGAGCTGCCGATTCCCTCACAATTCGCTGCACTGCCAAACCGTGGTATAAATCAGGGACAAAAGCTTTTTCATCATTACCTGTTAGAAAATTGTAGTGGGCGTGAATCATGGATCTGAGCCAGCCGGGAGGCACGTGTCCGGAAGGAAAACTTGTGATGGGTTTATAATGACTTCCGACCGGTTGTTTAATCCATTGCCCGGTTTCCTCCAGAAAATATTCAAAATAATCAACCGAATGAGAGCTAAATCTCAGGGCACCTTTCTCAGCAAAAAGTTCAAAATATACCAAATCTCCAGTACCGGAACTGACCCTGCTAGCAGACATATTTCCTACAACCTGTGTTACTGGATCAACCAATGAAATGGAACTGAACAAGTCAGAATCCGCAGGGACATCTTCGAAATTACCGGATTGTAAGGCGCTCAATATGTGTAAATCTTTTCCGAAAAAAGCCGTGAGTATGCTTATGCCATGAGAACCAAGATCAGCCATCGCGCCACCATCAGGCGCCGGCGTCAAGCGCGTCTGTCGTTTGTCTCTATAGGATTGCTGGAGATAATCCCCATGATAATATTTTAGGTCAAAATGAATGGGTTGCCCAAGGATGCCTGTTCGCCAAAACGAAAGCGCTTCACGCAAGGAAGAGGTTTGAAGATATTGAAATCCAACCTGGATTTTAGTGGCTTCATTTAAATTTTCAAGTATGGACTTCATATGCTCTTCTTCCGTTTTGGAGGAACACACTGGTTTTTCCAGATAGATGTGTGTTACATTTGACATCTCCAATGCCAACTTCAAATGTTCATAATGAACCTTATTAGGCCCCAAAATAAAGACCGTATCAATTTGTTCATTCTTGCAAAAATCATCCAAATCTTGAGCCTTGGCAAATCCATAATTATTGGCGAAATCAGCTCTGGTTTCTTCACGGGCTGAGGTTACTGAGATAAAATTAATTTTAGGAGAATCACTATAGTAATACTTGAGAGAATTAAGTGAAAACGCATGAGCACGTGCAATACCTCCTGCGCCAATAAATCCGATGTTAAAATTTTTCATATATCTATGCCTAATAAAAATTACTGCTAAAATAATTTAAATGAATCAGGACGCTATTAAGTTGGTGGAAAATATTTATAATAGCTGTTTCTTAAATTTAAGATGTTGACCAAGAACCAAAATTTTCTAATTTTATAAGCAATAAATTTTTTAAGAAATATAAACTCATGAAAACTAATATCTTTCTCCTCCTGGTTTCATTATTCTTTTTTTCAGCATGTCAAAACCAAGCCGTCAAAAAACCAAACATACTATTAATCCTTGTTGACGATATGGGTTGGTCAGATATTGGATGCTATGGAGGAGAGGTAGAAACTCCTAATCTGGACCGGCTGGCAGAAAATGGTATTCGATTTACCCAAATGCACAATACATCAAAATGTTTCCCTTCACGGGCTACTTTGCTCACAGGAGTCTATGCCCAACAATGTGGTTACGCCAAATCTCATGCTCAACCAATAAAAAATGCAGTCACCCTTGGTGAAGTATTGCAAACTGCAGGTTACAGAACGCTTTGGTCAGGAAAGCACCACAGCACTGAAACACCGGTTGATCGAGGATTTGATCGCTATTTTGGATTAAGAGACGGCGCCAGCAATCATTTCAATCCCGGCGAACAACGAGAAGGAGAACCAAAACCTGCGCAAAAAAGACCAGACCGCACGTTTTTTATTGACCATCAGAAACATCAGCCATACTCTCCGGAAAAGGATTTTTACACGACCGACTATTTCACAAACTATGCACTGGATTGGTTGGAGGAATACAAGGATGAAGAAAAGCCATTCTTTCTGTACATGGCCTACACTGCACCTCATGATCCGTTGATGGCCTGGCCTGAAGATATTGCAAAATACCAAGGAAAATACCTGGATGGGTATGAGGCAATTCGCACAAATCGTTATGCAAAGCAAAAGGAGATCGGATTGATTGATGACAGATTTATGCTGTCTTTAGAAACATATGATACATGGTCATCTTTAAGCGATTCCATGAAGCAGGTAGAAGATTTGAAAATGGCAGTTTACTCCGCCATGATTGATAGGGTAGATCAAAAGGTAGGAGAGCTGCTTCAGAAAATTGAAGACATGGGTGAAAGTGAAAACACACTGGTGTTATTTATGTCTGATAATGGAAGTTCAGCGGAAGTGGTGAAAATTCCGGGCAATGGGAAAATAGGTACTGTTGGACAGTGGACATCGCTCGGAAGAAACTGGGCAAATGTTAGTAATACTCCATATCGCTATTATAAAAACTATTCTTATGAAGGAGGGATTTGTACACCAATGATTGTCCATTGGCCAAAAATAATACAAGCAAAAAACTCTTTCAGTAATTTCAATGGACATTTTATTGATATCATGGCTACGCTTGTAGATATCACCGGCGCTGATTATCCACAAGAATTCAATAATCAGAAAATTGTGCCCATGCAGGGCGTCAGCTTACTTCCGATTATGCAGGGGGAAAATATTGAACGTGGCAAACCACTCTTTTGGCAATGGGCAAAGGGAAAGGCAGTTCGGGATGGCAAATGGAAAATTGTAGCACATGGAAAAGATGCTGCCTGGGAATTGTACAACATGGAGGAGGACCCGACAGAGACGAATAACCTCGCTTCAGGGCAACCTGAAATTGTTAATAAAATAGAAAGCTTGTACAAATCCTGGTTGCAGGAAAATGAACAATGGAATTGACTTCGGGAGCCATAGAGTTCCGTCCAATAAGATACCCAGATAAGGAAACCCTGGTAAAACTCGCTAACAACAAGAATATCTGGAATAACCTGAGAGATCTATTTCCGCATCCATACACAAATGCGGATGCACAAAATTTTATTGATAGCGTTAAACTTCAGAAACCGCGGGTCACTTTTGCCATAACGTACAATTACAAATTTGTTGGAGTAATAGGAATCATTCTACAACCCGATGTATATCGAAAAGGAGCAGAAATTGGCTATTGGATTGGTGAGCCTTATTGGAACAAAGGAATTTCTACTGATGCCTTGAAACTGGCAACTGACTATGGATTTAATGAATTAAAACTGGAACGATTGTACGCTGGCGTATTTAGTTTCAATCATGCATCTAAAAGGGTACTGGAAAAATGCGGATATGAATTAGAAGGAATTTCCAGGAATGCTGTCTTCAAAAACAACAATTTGGTAGATGAGTTTAGATACGCAAAATTGAGATTGGCATAAATCGCACTCATTTTGCGAGTGATGAATATTGAAGTAGCCATGTTGCTTCACTGAAGAAAAAAAATTATCATATTAGTCACTCGGTTGGAACCGAGCGATTGCGTAAATATTTCCGTCAATCGCTCGCATTTAATTAGTGATGAATATTGAAGTAGGCAATTGGACGCATAATAAAAAATAGGTCATTCGGCCAGTTTTAAGATTCCAATTAAAAAAGTCAGCCAAATAAATGATAATGATGGCAAATGTGTAAACGTTTCAAAAAGTCATGAATACATTTCTTTGTTCAACAAAGAATATACTTCAGCAATTGGCCATTTTTGAGCCAGAGCGATTTTTTTGCAGGATTCGTACTCAATGGTTGACCTTTTCTTTCCTGATGGAAGTCGTACCTCTTTTACCTCCACTTCTCCCATGGAGGTTTTCACCATTTTTGATTCCCGCTGCAGTAACTTTCTGGACACAGGATAACTTCTAACTCCAATTGTGGTAGTGTTCTCCAAAAGGAAATTAGTAACATCCTCCACTTTTTCTTTTGTAGAAAAAACTGAGATTAGTACTCCCGGTCTACCTTTCTTCATCATGATCTGACAATAGTAAAAATCTATGCCTCCGGCCTGCAACAAATTTACCTGAAAATCGCTCCCCAACAATTCGGACGACATATCATCAATATTGGTTTCCACCATGAAAATCTCCTCATTATTTTCAGTAGAATCTTCACACAGAGTTAGCCTTAAGACATTGGGATGCGGAAAGTCTTTTTCCCCCGGACCATGGCCGATTTTCTTTTCTATAAGAATTGGAATGTCAAAAGATGGCGTCAGGTATTTCAATATAGCTGCACCTGTAGGCGTGGTCATCTCTCCTTTTTCAAGGCCGGCATATGTGGGAATATCCAACAAAAGTTCCTTTGTCGCTGGGGCAGGAATTGGCATTCGTCCATGATCCGCCATCACAAATCCATGGCCGGTGCAAATGGCAGAAGAAACGGCCTTCCCGATGTTCAATTTATCAAGCAGAAACGAGGAGCCTACAATATCCAGAATGGAGTCAATCGCCCCCACTTCATGAAAATGAATTTTATTGATATCAACGCCATGCACTTTTGATTCCGCAGTTCCCAGTAGAAAAAAAATGTCTTTGGCTATTTTTTTTGCGTTTTTAGTCAGCTCACCCTCATCAATTATTTTTTCAATATCCTTCAGATGCCGATTATGGTTGGAATGACTGTGCGCGTGGCTATGACCATGAGTATGTGTATGGCCATGATCGTGCCCATGGTGGTGGTCAGATGCAGGATCATGACTGTGTTTGTGCTCTACATATTCATTGTGATCGAGAATCTTGATGTGCTTGCATGCAATTCCCGCTTTTTCAACTTCCGTGATCTTCACTTCCACATTTTTCAATTTGAGCTTGGCCGGAAGTTCTTTCAACTCATCATACGCCCCCGTCAACTCTGCTAATGCACCAAGAAACATATCTCCACTCAGGCCGGAAAAAGCCTCAATTTTCAGTATACTCATTTATTCAATTTCAATAATAATTCTAAATCACAATATTCAAATATCAAGTAAATTCCAATTGATCAAAAATCAAATCCCCAAAATTCGTCCTGCAACTTTTCAGGTTTTAATGATCTTAAGAATAATTTGTGATTTGAAAATTGTTATTTGTTGTTTATAATCCTGTAGGCTGCCATAGCAGCGCCATAGCCATTGTCAATATTTACTACGGTGATCCCATTGGCACAGCTGGATAGCATGGAATGCAGGGCAGCTTTTCCACCTTCGCCAATTCCATAGCCAATGCTGGCGGGAACTGCAATAATCGGCTGCGGCAATAATCCTCCTACCACCGTTGGCAAAGCTCCTTCAAATCCAGCCACTACAATCAGAACTTTAAATTTCTTCAGTTCCTCAATATTTTCCAAAAGCCGATGCACTCCGGCAACGCCAATATCCTGGAATCTCTCGCATTTTCTTCCAACGAACAGCAAAGAATAGTAAATCTCATTGACCAGGAATTGATCAGAGGTGCCACCGGATAAAATAGCTACTTCTCCATCAATTGTTTCCTTTGGGAACTCTCCGATGAGTAGTGTTTGAGAGACTGAGTCATAAAAATTGGGCTTGAATTCCTGACAGAGAAAATCAGCCTTTTCTTTTTGCACCCTTGTGACGAGTGTGCTCTTCTTATTTCCACGAAAATCCCGGACGATGGCTTCCAATTGTTCAATGTTTTTAGAAGCGCCGTAAACCACCTCCTGAAAACCAATCCGCTCTTCCCGATGATAATCTATATTGAAATTTTTGCTCACGCTATTGCCCTGTTTAATTTTCCAGAAACCAACCCTTCTTCATCAATCTCACAGTACTCAAATCCCATATCCAGGATATTTTTTGTGATGGTTTCTCTATATATTTTTAACTTTTTCAGCTGATTTGCCGGAACTTCCACTTTTGCTGTATCTCCAAAATGCCGGACTCTCACCTCATTAAATCCGATGGAATTCAACATATTTTCAGCTTCCTCAATTTGTTGTAATTTCTTAACGGTCACTTCCTGACCATATGGTATTCTGCTACTCAAGCATGGACTTGCAGGTTTATCCCAGGTCGGAAGGTTGAAGCATCGCGCCATTTCGCGAATATCAATTTTGGTAAAATTGCAATCTGCCAGTGGTTTCAGCACATTGTATTCTTTAGCAGCTTTTATTCCGGGGCGATAATCTCCCAGATCGTCAAAATTTTGCCCGTTCAAAATATCTGTACCGGAATATTTATCAGCAATAAGCTTCAATTCATCGTACAAGGTAAATTTACAGAAATAACATCGGTCGATTGGATTGGAAGCATAATTTGGATTTTCGATCTCTTTGGTATGTACTATTTCCAAATGGATATCAAATTCATTACAAAAGGATTTACCAATTTCAAGATCCTTCCTTTTGAGACTGGGTGAATCTGCAATAACTGCTATTACATTTTGCTTACCTAGAAACTTTCTTGCTAAAAACGCAACAAGACAGGAATCTACACCTCCGGAAAAGGCAACGATTACTTTTGTGCAGTTGACACTGAACCAATTTTCTATTTCTTCTATTTTATTTTCAATCCGATCCAAAACGATTCTTTATTTTTCGTTAAATGTCCATTACTTATTTAAATCACGTAAAAGTAAAAATGTTTTTATTCTTTCTTTCTTCAACTCCATTTTTCCAATTAGTATAAAAATTAGCGAAATCAAATTTATTGTAAAAAAAGCCATTAAAAAATGCTCCTTGATTTTTAATCCCAAAATCAATTCTCCTTCAATAAGGAAAGAAACAAACGCCATAATTGCAGAACCAATCATAATACCCAACCCAATAACTTGATAGATTTTATATAAGACATTGGTGGATTTAAGTTCTTTAACCAGACCATCATGCCAGCCATTTTCATTAGTATCAATTTTTAAGTATTTACTCAATTCGTCCATTTTTGAATTGATAATTTCATGCTGTTCTTCTTGCATCTCGATAAACGTTTAATCTGAATCGGAGGTAATATTTTCAAAACCACATTTTGAAAGGATAAATATAAGAATTACTAAACCAAGCTGCCAATCAAGTATGTGCTAGTTATAAATATTTCAATTTTCAATTAGTTTTCCAATTGAAATATTCTCATACCAAATGCATCGATACAATTTTCCGAATTCATGATTAATAGAAATAATTTGCGAAGTATGGATTATTGTGCTTTTTTTGAAACCTTCTCAGTAAAAAAGCACTCAATTAGCGATTTATGGCTTCAGAAAGAAGTAAATTTTCAAGTAAATTCGGATTTATAGCTGCAGCTGCCGGCAGCGCTGTTGGGCTAGGAAATATCTGGAAATTTCCGTTTGAAGTGGCAAATGGTGGCGGGGCTGCGTTTGTAATCATGTATTTACTTTTTTGCTTTCTACTGTGCTTTCCGGTTATGGTCACAGAAATAGCAATTGGTAGGAAAACACAAAAAAACCCGGTAGGAGCATTTGTTGCACTTGGTTTCCCAAAATGGAAATTCCTGGGTATTCTTGGCATTATTGCCGGCATTCTTATCCTCTCCTTTTACAATGTAGTGGCTGGTTGGGCTTTTGGCTATTTTATACAATTGGCATTAGGCAATTTTGAAATTGGAAATCAATTTGGCGAATTTGTTAACAATATTGGTCGGGTAGGACTCTATGGGATTATCTTTATGCTTAGCACTGCTTACGTCGTAAGTCGGGGAATATCTGGTGGTATAGAGAAAGCCTCAAAACTCCTTATGCCAACCCTTGTCGTTATGATGGTTATTTTAGTTATCTACTCTCTAACTCTTCCACATGCATTTGAAGGAATTGCCTATTACCTAATTCCGCAATTTTCTGAAATAAATTTTAAAGTCGTTTACAATGCATTAGGACAGGCGTTTTTCTCGCTTTCTCTGGGGATGGGTGCGTTGATTACGTATGGAAGTTATGTCTCCAAAAAAGATAATATTGTTTCATCTGCAGCATTGATTACTTTATCTGATGCGGGAATTGCCTTTTTAGCCGGCCTAATGATCTTCCCATTCGTTGCGTACTTAAGCAATGGTGATGTTGAATCGATTCAAGGTGGAGCAGGTTTTATTTTTGAAGTTTTACCGAGTGCATTCGAAAGTATCGGACCTATAATTGGGAGAATCATTGGTGCACTTTTTTTCCTTTTGTTATCATTTGCTGCATTGACATCCACAATATCGCTCCTTGAGGTTCCTGTTACCTATGCAGTTGACGAACTGAAAGTAAATCGGAAATATGCTGTATGGATAATAGCATTATTTATTTTTATGCTGGGCGTTCCATCGCTAATCTCCAATGGAGATTCCCATTTCTTCACCAATTTCGTTACCTATTTGGGCGCTGATAAAGCCACCAATTTCATGGATTTTGTCGGCCATATCGGAAGTGATACAATGCTGCCATTTGGTGGATTCCTGATCACCATTTTTACGGCTTACATTTGGAAAAAGCATAACTTGAATAAGGAAATAGAAATTGGGTATCCAGGATTTAAAGGGACTTTAATTGAAAAATATATAGATTTTGCAATTAGCTACCTCTGCCCGGTTGTTTTGGGTATAATTTTTATTCTTACGCTGTTAAACAGATTTTTTGGAGTAGATATGTTTTAATTGATGA
>SMVB01006098.1_pt1 | contig 19584 bp, 14 predicted proteins | sample 2456461 | NCBI WGS metagenome assembly SMVB01 (sample SAMN11095934, study PRJNA526329) | marine sediment metagenome | biome: Marine sediment; feature: Surficial sediment; material: Deep marine sediment; isolation source: Hadal surficial sediment | place: Pacific Ocean | collected 2014-05 | depth...
ATCGTCGAGCTCGGAGATCGGTCGGCGAACTGCCACGAGGATTCGGCTTGTTTCAACCGGCTTCATCCCGAGATTCCTATGGCGGCGCGGGCACGCCCGGGTGCGACGATCGTCTTCCACACTCGTAATGCTTCAGACTTCGACCTCGACCCCGAGGCGCCTCCGGATCCGCGGGATGGGGACGTCGGGAAGGGCACGGTTCATCCCCTTACGGGTCCCGTGCACATCGAGGGTGCCGAGCCCGGTGACGTGCTGAGGGTACGAATTCTCGATATCGCCCCGGGACCTTGGGCGTACACGATCATCACCCCGAATGGGTTCGTCAGCGATGAGATCGAGGGCCCACTGCGTGTCCTTTGGAAGCTCAATCGCGACTTTGCGGTGTCCGATGACCTACCGGGCGTGCGCATTCCCAACCGAAGCTTTCCGGGCGTCGTGACCGTATTGCCGGGCCCCAGCCAACATGCACGGATCATGGCCCGAGAGGCCGAACTCTGGGAAGCGGGTGGTGCCGTCAGCCCGCCCAACTACTTGGCGCACGCGTCTCCCCAGGAGATATGCGGCGAGGGCGGGACGCACGCTGGGGAGTGCCTGCGTACCATCCCGCCGCGCGAGCACGGCGGCAATATGGACATCCGGTACCTCGGGGTCGGCGCTTCGGTCTATCTGCCGTGCTACGTACGGGGGTGTGGGCTGGGCATCGGGGACTTGCACTTCGCACAGGGCGATGGCGAAGTGTCGGGTACGGCGCTCGAAATGGACGCGACCGTGACTGTCACCACCGAGTTGATCAAGGACGGCAGGCGCCTGGAGCGCGGACCCCACTACGAAGGTCCGTCCAGTCTGCTCGACATCCCGTCCCGATCCTTTTACGCGACTACGGGGTTCCCCATCAAGGAAAAGGGCGAAGTGCCCCCAGACATGCGGTACCTGCAGGCGGATAGAGTTTCCACGCTGGAGAACTTGTCGAAAGACATCTCACTGGCGGCGAGGAACGCGTTGTTGGAGATGATCGATTACATCTCAGAGAGGTACGGCTACACGAAGGAACAGGCATACATCATCGCTTCCGTCGCCGTAGACCTGCGAATCGGGCAGCTCGTAGACGTACCGAACGTGGGAGTCACGGCGATCCTGCCGCTGGACATTTTCGAGTCTCGATAAGACGGCTCTACGTAGACGGCCCAGGATTCGAACCGAGCGGCTTCGGCCCAACGAGCCCGGAACCGCGAGCTCCTCTTCCACCTGCACGCCCCCTCGATTGCCCCGAACTCCCCGTCAGTGTGATCTTTCTTCATGAATTCCGAAACGCCCCCGCCGGACACGGACACACCCATCCGGACGGGTTACGTGACGCTCCTTGGGCGGCCCAATTCAGGCAAATCCACGCTCATGAACCGTCTGATCGGGCAGAAGCTCAGCATCGTCACTGCAAAGGCTCAGACAACCTGGCAGCGCGTCACGGGTATCCATACCACGGATCATGTTCAGGCCATTTTCCTCGACACGCCAGGTCTGCTGTTGGCGAAGAATCTCTTCCAACAATCCATGCTCGATGAGGCGTTGGAGGCGGTTCGGGAGGGAGACGTCATTCTCCTGATCGTGGACGCTACCGATCCCCTCCATGAAGCTGAAAAAAAGGCCATCCGTGAGGCTCTCTCCCTGTCGACTTCTCCCCTGATGGTCGTGATCAACAAGATCGATAAGGCCACCCCCGAGAAAGTCGCTACCATCTCCGATTGGGCCAAGGCTGAGCTCCAGGGCGATCCGATGGGGGTGTCAGCGCTCCTTGGCCACGGAGTGGAGGCGCTTTGGTCGGAGATCGAAAAGGCACTGCCCGAGGGGCCCTTCCTTTATCCGCCCGACGACATCGCGGCCGCGCCGGTTCGATTCTTCGTGGCGGAGTTCATCCGGGAGACGATCTTCGAGCAATTCCACGAGGAAGTCCCCTACTCGGTCTTCGCTTCGGTCGACGAATTCCGCGAGGATCAGGACCCCGTCTATATCAAGGCGAATCTCTACGTGGAAAGGAACTCGCAGAAGGGAATTCTGGTCGGGGAGGGAGGTACGGCGATCCGGGAGCTGGGGCGATCGTCTCGTAAGAAGATCGAAGAATTCATCGGGCGACGCGTCTACCTCGAGCTCCGGGTCAAGCTGCGCCCGAAGTGGCGACGGAGGGGAAAGGACCTCGGCCGCTTCGGCTTCCGAGTGCCCGCGGGATACGCTGGCCATGACTAGAAGCTTGCGGGCCTTGCTGGCCGTGCTTCCGGTGCTGGCCATGACGGGCCAGATCGCGGCCCAAGATCCCCCCCCTGACCCACCGCCTCCCGAAGGGGCGCTTTTCTTACTGCTGCCGGTTGGAGCGGAAGGCGTATCCCTTGGGCGCGCCATGACGGCGGTCACCAGCCCGGAGGCTGCGTTCTGGAACCCGGCCGGCCTCGCGAGTCTTGCCAAGAGCGAGTTCCTGATCATGCGAGGCGATCCCCTCGCGGGCGTGTCGACCGCGATCTCGTGGTTGATGGTACGGCAGCCGCTCGGTGTGCTGGGTCTCTCCTACCATCTGCTCGATGGGGGGGAACAGAATATCGTAGATCCACAGGGAAACATCCGCGGTTCGTTCACCATCCGGAGTCAGGTCGGTATCGTTTCCGCCGCGACACCCCTGGCGCGCTGGCTCGAGGTCGGGTTGAACATGAAGATTGTCCGGTTCGATCTCAGCTGTCGTGGGCAGTGTGACGACGCTGGTGTTCGGTCCAGCGGCTGGTCGGGGGACGTCGGATTTCAATCACAGCCCTTGGCGGGCCTACCCCTCCGACTCGGGGCGATGATCGCGCATTTCGGTCCGAAGTTTCAGGTCGTCAACGCCGCCCAGGCCGACCCGCTCCCGACGCGAATAAGGGTCTCTGCGGCCTACGAGATTCTCCGGCACTTCGATGCTCCGGCGGACTTGGCTCTCTGGGTACGGGTCGAGGTCGAGGATCGCTGGAGACGCCCCGGGAAAGCTCGCTCCTTCTATGTGGGAACTGAGTTGGTCGCCGGTAGCGACGACATAATTTTCCTCCGGGCCAGTTACGCCAAGGAAGAAATCAGAGAATCCGACGAAAACGCGTTCGGGATCGGATTGCGATTCGAGCGTTTCGAATTTGCTCTAGCACGAAGTTTCGCGTCCTCCATTCTCGAGGGGAGCGAACCGGTGTACGTGTCTTTTGGCATCCGCTTCTAACGGGCTGGGCCGGCGAGGGTGGTTTTTCCTGGCGGGCTTGATCGCCGGAAGCTCGGTGCCGGGATGGGGTGCTGGATATGCATCCGCTCAAGTGCCCGATCGGTGCCCTGTCTTGGCCGAGCCCCTTTTTCAGGTGCTCCCGGCGCGGACTAGGTGCCCGCTGCTGGCAGGCCTTCAGGCCGCAGACGAGCGGCCCGCGGCGAGCCCCGGCCGGGCGTTCCTTTACTCCGTGCTCTTTCCCGGGCTCGGACAGCGCAAGCTGGGCAAGGGCCGGTGGCTCGCCTACCTGGCGGTCGAAGGCGCGGCATGGATCGGTTTTGGCCGCGCGAGGTGGTCGGCGACCGGTGCCAGGGGCGAATACCACGATCTCGCCTGGAACGTCGCGCGTTCGTTCGACGGCCCGAGGGTCGACGGAGATTTTTCCTACTACGAGAGAATGGAAAACCACCTCGCCTCGGGTGCCTTCGATACCGACCCCGGCGCGCCCGGCATCCAGCCGCAGATGGACCCGTCCACCTTCAACGGGCAGGCGTGGTCCCTGGCCACCGAGATTCATTTTCCACCGGGCACCAGCCCCGGTCCCGGGGACCCGGAATACGAGGCCGCGTTGGCAGATTACCAGAGCCGCGCCTACGACGAGCCCTTCGAATGGTCCTGGGCCGGGCAATCGGCAGCCTGGACGAGCTACATGGAGCTGATCGAGTCGAGCGACGGATCCTTCCGTCGCGCATCGCAATTTCTGGGTGTGGTCATTGCCAACCATCTCCTTAGCGGCATCGATGCCTTCGTGACCGCGAGGGTCCGGAGCTCCGTCCGGAGCCAGGCCGACGCCCACATACGCTTGGTGCCCCGGGACGACAGGAAGGGGCTCGCTCTGGCCTTCCAGATCAGGTGGTGACGTGGCTCGAAAAATAAAAACCCCCTCCGAAGACTCGGTCCTCGAATACCTCCGTCGGTCCCGGCGGGGCCCAATGAAGGCCAAGGAGATCGCGAAAGGGCTGTCCGTGGCGCCACGTGATTTTCGGGATTTTCGGGACCTGCTTCGAGGTATGCTCGAGCGGGGGCGTCTCTATCGCGTGAAGGGACAACGCTACGCCGCGCCCGAGAAGGTCAACTTGGTGGCGGGCCGGCTTGCGGTCACCCAAAAAGGGGATGGTTTCGTCGCGCCGGACCGGGGTGGGCAGGACATCTTCGTGCCCGGCCTCTCCCTGGAATCTGCCATGGACGGCGACCAGGTGGTTGTCCGTGTGGAGGGGCGCCCGCGTGGCCGCAGCCCGGTCGGCCGAGTGATCAAGGTTCTGGACCGCGCACACGAAACGGTGGTCGGCACCTTTCGCCGCTCCCGCTCCTTCGGGGTCGTTCACCCCAGGAACCGTCGCATATCGGGTGAAATCCTGGTGGCTCAGGGGGACGAGGGAAAGGCCGAGGAGGGTGACGTGGTGGTTGCCCGTATCACCACGTTCGGTAGTGGAAAGATGGCTTCCATGGGCCGCATCGAGACGGTGCTCGGGAAATCGGGTGAGGCCGGCGTAGACGTGCTGTCCGTGATCCACGATCACGGGTTGCCATCGGCGTTTCCCGATCACGTGGTTTCCGCAGCGCGTGAGGCCGTGGCCCACCGGCGGACGAAGCCAGGAGATCATCGCACAGACCGGCGGGACCTCCTCGTATTTACCATCGACCCGGCGGACGCCAAGGACCACGACGACGCGCTCTCCGTCCGGGCTCTCGGCGACGATTCCTGGGAGGTCGGCATTCATATCGCCGACGTCTCCCACTTCGTCCGCCCCGGAGATGCGGTCGACCTGGAGGCGTTCAAGCGGGGCACGAGCGTCTACCTCGTGGATCGAGTCATTCCGATGCTCCCTCACGAGCTCTCGACCGACGCCTGCTCACTGCTTCCGGACGCAGATCGGTTCGCGGTGTCGGTCTTCGCGGTGGTGGACTCCGCGGGCCGCATCCGGGACGCCCGCTTCGAGCGTACGGAGATCCGAAGCCGGCATAAGCTGAGCTACGAAGAGGCGCAGGCTGTCCTGGACAACGAGATGTCGTTCGATCCGGAGACGGATGAGGCGCTGCGCACCTTGGCGGCCCTGGGCAAGACCCTGCGTGAGAGACGCAAGGAGAGGGGCTCACTGGATTTCGATCTTCCCGAGGGCCGCGTGGTCCTGGGGAAAGGGGGGAAACCGGTCTCGATCCTTCAGGTCGAGAGACTCGAGAGCCACCGTCTGGTCGAGGCGTTCATGCTACTCGCCAACGAGATCGTAGCACGGGAGGCCGCACGCAAAGGGCTGGCCATCCTCTATCGGGTGCACGAGCCTCCTCCGTTGGACAAGATGCGGGAGCTTCGCACGTTTCTGGGTCGCCTCGGCCATTCCGTTCCCAAGGGGAAAATCTCGCCAAAAGACCTACAGGCGGTGCTCACGCGAGCCCAGGGCCGGCCGGAAGGGAAACTCATCTCGATGGTGATCCTTCGGTCGATGAGCCGAGCCCGGTACAGCGTAAAAAACCTCGGCCACTATGGCCTCGCCTCGGACGGGTACAGTCATTTCACCTCGCCTATTCGGCGGTATCCGGATCTCTGGCTGCACCGGGTTCTCACCCACACCCTCATCGAGGGTCGTGCGGTTCCCGACGAGTGGAAGGGTCCGAGTCTCGAAGAAAAAGCCGAGCGCTGCAGCGTACGGGAAAGAGTCGCTCAGGACGCCGAGAGAGAAAGCGTGGACCTGAAAAAAGTCGAATATATGGAACGCCACCTCGGGGACGATTTTTTCGGCACCGTATCGGGCGTCACTTCCTTCGGGATCTTCGTGCTGCTCGACGACGTTTTCGTGGAGGGGCTGGTCCACGTGAACAGCATGACCGACGACTATTACATTTTCCGTCAGGATCGATACCTGTTGGTCGGGGAGCGATCCCACCGTACCTTTCGTCTTGGGGACCGGCTGGAAATACGGGTGGCCCGTGTCGATAAAGAGGAACTTTTTATCGATTTCGTCCTTGTAGACTCTGGAAAAACGTCGACACGGACGAAAAAAACGTCCAGGAAGGCGAGGTCGAAAAAGGCGAAGTAGGGACCTGCTGTTGACAGCTACTCGGGGTGGCCCCTACGCTCCCAACTTCCGTCTCTCTAATCGCAAGGTGGCATGTCCGGACGGCCGATCGTGTACAAGGGCTCGTGGCCCGGAAAGTGGTCGGATCTGCTTACCCGGTTCTGCGATCGACATGACCTTCAAATCGAGACCGCACAGGAGCTCGAGGAAGTCCATGCCTTCGTAAACCGTTCGTTTCCGTCCTGTTTGGTGTTGGAGGGTGCGAGCGATACGGAGGAGGCGCTCGCGCTCTGCGCCGATCTGAAAAAAGACCCGTTCACCGCAGTGGTACCCATCGTCGTGCTCGTTCTAGCCGACCAAACGGACCTGATCTCGGACTGGCTGGAGGCGGGAGCCGACGAGGTGATCTCTGAGACCCACTCCGAAAGGGAACAGGATCTACGCCTGGAGCTCGTGATCCGGCGTGCTCAACGCGATGTCGCCGTACATCCCACGACCCGCCTTCCCGGGACCGTCCAGATCGAGCGGAATATCGCTGAGCGTCTCCGGCTCGGTGAGGAATTCGCCGTATGTTATGCGGATCTGGACAACTTCAAAGAGTTCAACGACCGGTACGGGTATAACCACGGCGATCATGTGATCCTGCTGCTGTCGCGGATCCTTCGCGATGTGGTCCGCGGGCTCGCACCCAACGGATTCGTGGGACATATCGGGGGCGATGACTTTATCTTCATCGTCAACATGGAGTATCTTGAGTTGTGTTGTGACGAGATCATCTATCTCTTCGATGAGCTGATCCCCTATCAATACACGGTGGAGGACCGTCGCGCCGGTTATTTTCTGGGGAAGGACCGCCGAGGCAGCATAAGGCGGGTCCCGCTGATGACCCTCTCGATCGGCGTCGTTACGAACCAGGTACAGCCCTTCACGCACACGGCCCAGGTGAGTGAGCTGGCTGCGGAAATGAAGACCTACACGAAGTCGCTTCCCGGCTCGGTCTACGCAGTGGACCGTAGGCGACCATTCAAAGAAGAAGTCGAACAACCATGACCATCACCGTTTCCTGTCCGTCCTGTAACACGTCTTTTCCGGTCGACCCAGCCAAGGTCCCACCCGAGGGCGTGCGTGCGCAGTGCAGCGTCTGTCCAGAAATCTTCGACGTGGAACGCCCGAGTGAGGCCGCACCTGACGCTTCACCGGCTCCTGACTCGACGCTCGACGCCATCGAGCCAGCCGATCCTCTGAAAGGTGCCACGGTGGATCTTCCTCCCCTCGAAGGTGCAGGGGACGCGGTCGCAGCAGAAGGGGCGAGCGACGGAGAGACCGCTCCTGCCGCGACCGAAGATGCCGCAAAGACGACGGTCGAAGGGGAGGGTCCGGGTCCCATCCGGTTCGGCCGACGTACCCCCGCGGATAAAGCGAAGAGCTTGGCGAGAAGCCTGGTGTCAGATCTGATCGCCTATAATCCCGAAAAGCACAAAGAGGCCCTCGCGGGTGGAAACCTGCAAGAAGTTTTCGGCGAGGAAATAGAGAAATCGCTGAGGGAATATCAGGAACAGGTAGAGCCTGACGTGATCGCCGACGGTTCCTTTTTCAACGATGCCCTCAACTCGATCCTTGCCGAGGGGCAATCCATCTTCAGCCTCGACAACTAAGGGGCCTGTTGAAGAAGTGGGGTGCGGCCGCGCTCGGTCGGTTGATGCCCCTTTGGGGCTGGAATATATTTCCGGCAGTCGAGGGGTCGTCCTTGCGGACGGCCCCTTCTTGCGTTGAAAAGATTTCCAATTCGGTTGAACACCCTGGGAGGACGAAAGAGAACCCGTGGCGCTGAGCAAAGAAGGCATCCAACGGTTGGACGTGATTCGCGGACGCATCTCCGACCTTCGGGGGTACCTTTGACGTCGTCGGAAAGAGTGCTCGGATCGAGAAACTCGACAAGGAGATGGCCGATACCGGATTCTGGGACAGACAGGATCAAGCGCGTGAGGTGATCGCCGAATCGAATCGGCTGAAGAGGTGGGTCGATCCCTGGAACAAAATGGACGGCCAGGCCTCCGACCTCATCGAACTGAAAGCCCTCCTCGAGACGGAGTCGGATGACGATCTCGAGGCGGAATGGCTCGCCGAGGTCGAGGAGATCGACCGCCAGAGCCACGCCCTCGAGGTCCGGACCATGCTCCAGGGGTCCGACGACCATCGGGGCGCGCTGCTCACCATTCACCCGGGGGCCGGCGGTCTCGAGTCCCAGGACTGGGCCGAGATGCTGACCCGCATGTACACACGGTGGGCCGAACGCCGCGGTTACACGGTCACGGTGCTCGACATGCAGCCGGCGGAGGAGGCAGGGATCAAGAGCGCGACCCTGGAGGTGTCGGGCGACGACGCCTACGGCTATCTGAGGGCGGAGAAGGGTGTGCACCGGCTGGTGCGTATCTCGCCTTTCGACGCGCAGTCGCGGCGGCATACGTCCTTCGCGAGCGTGTTCGTCTATCCGCAGGTCGACGACGAGATCGAGATCGAAATCGACGACTCGGATTTGCGCATCGACACGTTCCGGGCCTCCGGCGCGGGCGGGCAGCACGTGAACAAGACGGATTCGGCCATCCGGATCACCCACCTACCAAGCGGAATCGCCGTGTCCTGCCAACAGGAGCGGTCTCAGCACAAGAACCGTGCGACCGCCATGAAGATGCTCAAGGCCGCACTGTACGAGCGCGCCCTGGAAGAGAAAGAGAAGGAAAAGGCCGAGTTCGAATCTACCAAGACCGAGATCGGCTGGGGCAATCAGATTCGGTCTTACGTCTTTCAGCCCTATACCATGGTCAACGATCACCGGACCGAATTGAAGGTCGGCGACGTGAACCGGGTGATGGACGGCGACCTCGATCCGTTCATCGAGGCCTTCCTCAAGCAATCCGCCGGACAGGGAGCGGGGAATTGACTGAACCCTCGCGGGGGAGTGAGGCGGAAGGATCGGCGTCCGACGAGCTCAGCCAGGTGAGGAAGCACCGCCTGGACAAGCTGGCGGCCATCCGCGCACGGGGCCTCGAGCCGTACCCGTATTCCTATGACCGGACCCATCTCGCGACCGAAGCCGTGTCGCTCTTCGATCAAGCCGAGCGGGCGGAGGAGCTCGACGAGAGCGGCGACGGGGAGCGCGTTTCCGTCGCGGGACGGATCATGAGCTACCGGTCGCACGGGAAAAGTGCGTTCGCACATATCGAGGACCGCTCGGGGCCCGTCCAGATCTATTTTCGCAAGGACGTCCTCGGCGACGAGCTATTCGAGGGGCTGGAACTCCTGGACCTCAGCGATTGGATAGGCGTGGAAGGCGTACTTTTTCGGACTCGCACGGGAGAGGTCACCGTGCGGGTGAAGGACTGGACATTACTCTCGAAATCCTTGCGGCCTCTACCGCTCGGGAAGACCGAGACGGATGAGGAGACCGGAGAACGCAGCACCTTTGGCGGGTTCACGGACAAGGAAGCCCGGTACAGGCAACGGTATGCGGATCTCGCGGTCAATCCCGAAGTCCGGAAAGTATTTCGCGACCGCGCCAAGATCATCTCGGAGCTCCGTAGGTTTTTGGACGGTGAGGATTTCCTGGAAGTGGAGACTCCGGCCCTGCAGCCCCTCTATGGTGGAGCGGCGGCGCGTCCCTTCGTTACCAAGCACAACGCCCTCGACCGGAGTCTCTACCTTCGGATTGCGGACGAGCTCTACCTCAAGCGCCTCATCGTGGGGGGACTGGGGCGTGTATACGAGATCTGCAAAGATTTCCGGAACGAGGGCATCGATCGTTTCCATAATCCTGAATTCACGATGCTCGAGTTTTATCAAGCGTTCATCGACTACAAGGGCTTGATGGATCTTACCGAGCGAATGTTGGCGCAGGTCGTTCAGGCGGTGACGGGTTCGCTCAAAATCGTCTACCAGGGCCATGAGATCGACTTTACCGGACCCTACGAGCGTGTGCCCATGCTCGGCCGCCTCTCCGAGGCGCTCGGTACCGATGTCCGCGAACTTTCCGCCGCCGATCTGCGAACCGAGGCCGAGCGCCTGAAGGCGCCGGATCTCGAGGGGGCCGGATGGGGAAAACTCATCGATAAGCTTTTCGCTGAGCTCGTTCAGCCGAAGCTGGTCCAGCCCACGTTCGTGATGGACCACCCCAAGGAGCTCAGTCCTCTCGCGAAGGCGCATCGCGACGACCCGGAGCTCACCGAGCGTTTCGAGCTGTTCGTGGCTGGGGAGGAGATCGCCAACGCCTTTTCCGAGTTGAACGATCCGATCGACCAGAGGCAGCGCTTCGAGGCGCAGACCAGGCTCAAGGAAGCCGGCGATGACGAGACGCATCCCATCGATGAGGATTTCGTGAGGGCCCTCGAATACGGCATGCCCCCCACCGGGGGTCTGGGCATGGGGGTCGATCGCCTGACGATGCTCCTCACGGACCAGCCTTCGATTCGTGACGTGATCCTTTTCCCCACGCTGCGAGGCGAGTGATGTCCTCTCCTTCGCCGAGTCGTGGACTGGAGTGGTACGTCGCGCGACGCTACATGGCGTCCAGGCACGGCGGCCGCCTGTTCTCCTTCATCACCTGGATCGCGCTGGGCGGGGTCACGGTAGGCGTCAGCGCCCTCGTGGTCGTGATCGGCGTGATGTCGGGGATGCAGGAAGATCTCCTGGGAAAGATCCTCGAGTCCTCTCCACATGTGCTGGTCCTGCAGCAGGGCCCCAACCTACGGCTGGACGATTGGCAGGCGACGGCGGAGCGGGTCCGTCAAATCGAGGGTGTCGAGGCGGTGGCGCCGTTCGTTCTCACCCAGGTCAGCGTCCTGCGTGGGAGCTATTCCCAGCCCGCCGACATGTACGGTGTGGTGCTCGATCCGGAGGGGCCGCCCGTCACCGAGATGGAGGCCCGAATCCAGGAGGGTGCACACGACCTCGGTCCGACCGCGTCGGGGCTCCCACCCGTCGTGATGGGCAGCCGGCTCGCGGCGCGGATGGGGGTCTTCACGGGCGACACACTCACGATGATCGCCTTCGAGAACCTGACCGTGGACGTGATGGGGATGCCCTCCCCGAGCATGCGTCAGTACGAATTGACGGGGACCTTTACGACGGGCATGTACGACTACGACATCAAGAACATCTACGTACCCATCGAGGCGTCCCAGGAGCAGTTGGGAATTCTGGACGGCGATCGAGTTTCCGGGCTCGGCGTGCGGGTCCACGATCTGGACGATGCGGGCCCTCTCTCGGAGGTCATCCAGGCTGAGCTCGGCTTTGAGTTCCTGGCGATCAGCTGGAGCACGACCAACCGAGCCCTGTTCTCTGCGCTCGAGTTGGAGAAGCTGGCCATGGGCTTGATCCTGACGCTGATCGTCGTCGTGGCGGCGTTCAACATCGTGAGCACCCTGGTGATGGTCGTGGTGGACCGGACCCGGGAGATCGGCATCCTCAAATCCATGGGCATGACCGACCGGATGATTCTCCGGATTTTCATGATCCAGGGTCTCTCGATCGGGATCATCGGTACGACGTTGGGAACAGCGCTGGGATTGCTGCTCGCATGGGTGTTGGACACGTTCGAGATCATCTCGATTCCGGCGGAGGTGTACTTCGTCGAGAAGCTGCCGGTCTCGATCCACCCCACCGAAATCGGGCAGATCGTGGCGGTCAGCCTTCTCATCGCCTTTCTGGCCACGATCTATCCCGCGCTGAAGGCGTCCCAGCTTCAGCCGGTTCGGGCGATCCGGCATGAATGACCGGAACGTGGCCGACCAGGGGCTCGCCCCCCCCGCCGTCGAGGCTCGGGAACTGCACAAGGTGTTCATGGGTGGAGACGGCCATGAACTCACGGTATTGGCGGGGGTAAATCTACGAGTCGCCGCGGGAGAGACCGTAGCGATCGTAGGAAGTAGTGGGGCAGGGAAGTCTACGCTTTTACATTTGTTAGGTGCGCTCGATCACCCTACCTCCGGGGCCGTCCTGCTCGGAGGGCGGGATATAACGGAGGTGGACGGAGACGAACTCGCGAGGATGCGAAACCGCGGAGTGGGCTTCGTTTTCCAGTTCCATCATCTCCTGAGAGAGTTTACGGCTTTGGAGAACGTGATGATGCCTTGTTTGATCGCCGGACGGTCGCGAAGGGCTTCGGAAGAGAGGGCCCGGGAACTGCTCACGGACGTCGGGCTCGAGGGACGCATGTCGCACCGCTCCACCCAGCTTTCGGGTGGGGAACAGCAGCGGGTCGCGGTCGCACGCGCCCTTGCCGCCGAGCCGGGGCTGCTGCTCGCCGATGAGCCCTCGGGCAACCTCGATGCCCAGACCAGTGAGGAATTGCACGATCTCCTTTTCCGGCTTCGGGAGAGCCAGGGCTTGGGCATGGTGCTCGTGACGCACAACAAAGAGTTGGCCGGTCGGGCCGACCGAATCCTCGAGCTGAAGGACGGCCAGCTCCACGACGCCGTTCGAGCCTGACCATCGATGAAAGACAAGGAGCCCAAACAGACCTGCGATCAGTGCGGTGGCGCCGACGCGGTGGTGCACCTCACACAGATCGTGAACAACGAGATGAAGATCTCGCATCTTTGCGAAAAATGCGCGGCCGCCAAGGGCGTCGAGAGTGGAGAGGAACCGACCAACTTTCCTCTCACCGGTTTCCTGGCTCAACTGGCCGACGCACCCGATTCCGAGGATCCTCCGGAGACCCTCGGACCGTGTTCTTTCTGTGGCCTCACGTTCGAAAATTTCCGAGAGGCGGGCCGGCTCGGGTGTCCGCACTGCTATACGACATTCGAGTCCTATCTGAGAGGGTTGCTCCGGCGTGTTCACGGGAGCACACAACACGTGGGCAAGGTCTACCTGCCCCCGGACCCCGCTGCGTCGGAGGTAGAAAAGCAGGTGGAGGTTCTCCGGCACAAGCTCCAGCGGGCGGTGGACTCGGAGGATTTCGAGAGGGCGGCGGGGCTCCGTGACAAGATTCGCGAGATGGAGCCAGCCGGGAGCGACACTCCGTGAGCGATCTCGATACCCTTCCCAACCACGGCCTCGGATGGCTCGACGCCAGCGGAGAACATGCCGGCGTGGTGCTTTCCACTCGGATTCGGCTCGCCCGAAACCTGCAGGGGCACGCGTTCGGGCCGCGAGCGAGGGTCAACGACCGCGAGGCCGTCCTCGAACAGATCCGTCGGGCGAAGGACAAGGTTGAGCTTCTCGCCGGATCGACGCTGCTCGAGCTGCCGAATCTGGACTCTCGGAGTCGCGGAATGCTTCTCGAGCGACGCCTTGCCTCCCGGGAACTCCTGGGCGATGTGAAGACGGGGCCGTCCCGTGCCACCGCTGTTCTGCTCGCCGCTCAGGACCCGCTCAGCGTCATGGTGAACGAAGAGGATCACCTTCGCCTCCAGGGTTTGGTATCGGGGCTTTGCCTCAAGGAAGCGTGGCATCTCGTCGATCGGCTGGACGAGGAAATGGGTCAAGAGCTCCCGTTCGCCTACCATCACGAGTTCGGGTTTCTGACCAGTTGCCCCACCAACGTAGGGAGCGGTCTTCGCGCCTCGGTCCTCGTTCACCTCCCGGGCTTGGTCCTCACCAAAGAAATCGGGAAAGTACTCCAGGGCCTCGGGCAGGTGGGTCTCACCTTCCGTGGCCTCTATGGCGAGGGCTCCGAGGTAGTCGGGAATTTCTTCCAACTCTCGAACCAGACCACCCTCGGGAAGAGCGAGGAAGAGCTCATCGAACACCTCGACAAGATCGTCCGTCAGGTGATTCAGTACGAGGACCAGGCCCGCCAGGTGCTCCTGAGGGATGCGCCCCAGGTCACCGAAGACAAAATCTGGCGTGCTTATGGACTTTTGCGATATGCCAGGTCCCTTCCGTTCGAAGAATTGATGAATTTATTGTCCGGAATTCGCCTGGGGGTCGGCCTGAAACTCCTACCGGAACTTCGGGTATATACGCTCAACAAACTCATGATCTTTACACAGACGGCTCATCTCGAACAGGCCGCGGGACGCGATCTTCCGCCCTCGGAGTGCGATGTGCACCGGGCGGCTTATGTGAGGAGGATCCTGTCGAAGGAGGGGCCCATAGCCCAGAGTGACGGGATCGAACAGACCGATTCACCGGCAGAGGGATAAAAGACTCAAGGCATGAATTACAATTTCACCGACCGAGTTCGAAAAGTGCTTGCGATGGCCAGAGAAGAGGCCATCCGCCTCCAGCACGATTACGTGGGCACCGAACACATTCTCCTCGGCCTCATCCGTGAGGGCGAAGGAGTCGCTGCGGCGGTGCTCACGAACCTGAGCGTCGATCTCGACCAGATTCACGAACAAGTCGAGGAATCGGTGAAAAAGGGGAAGGCCACCATCGCGCTCGGCGAGCTCCCCTACACATCGCGTGCCAAGAAGGTGCTGGAGTTCGCGATGGCCGAAGCGAGAGAGCTCAGTCACTCCTACGTGGGCACGGAACACCTCCTCCTCGGGTTGCTGCGGGAAGAGAAGGGGATCGCGGCTCAAGTTCTCAACTCATTGGGTATCGGGATGGAAGAGGCCCGCGCGGAGACCCTCAAGGTCCTCGGGTCCGACGTGGGCGCGGCGCAGCCGGCCGGAATCGGGGGGGGATCGTTCACCCCGCCTTCCGGGAAGGGAGACAAGAAGTCGAAGACCCCCGCGCTCGACCACTTCTGCCGGGACCTCACCGACTTGGCGCGACAGGGCAAATTGGACCCCACGATCGGCCGCAGAACCGAAATCGAGCGTGTGGTGGAGATCCTCTGTCGGCGGAAGAAGAACAACCCGGTGCTCATCGGCGAGCCCGGCGTCGGGAAGACCGCCATCGTGGAGGGGCTGGCCCAACTCATCTCTCGCAACGAGGTCACGGAAGCCCTCAAGGACAACCGGGTGCTGGCCCTCGATATGGCGGCGGTGATCGCCGGTACCAAGTACCGTGGTCAGTTCGAGGAACGGCTCAAAGCGGTGATGAACGAGATCTCGCAGAACAAGGGCGTCATACTCTTCATCGACGAGCTTCACACGCTCGTGGGTGCCGGTGCCGCGGAGGGTGCGATCGACGCATCCAATATGCTCAAGCCCGCGCTGTCTCGCGGTGAGCTTCAGTGCATCGGCGCCTCGACGCTCAACGAATACAGGAAGTACATCGAGAAGGACGGCGCCCTGGAACGTCGCTTCCAGCCCGTCATCGTCGAACCCCCGTCGGTCGATGAGACCGTCGAGATTCTTCAGGGCCTGCGTAAGCACTACGAGGACCATCATCGGATCGTGATCCCGGATGAGGCGATCCGCCAGGCCGCGAAGCTCTCCGATCGGTACATCACCGACCGCTTCCTTCCCGACAAAGCTATCGACGTCATCGACGAGGCGGGTGCACGCGCACGCATCGCGGCGCAGGTACCGCCGCCGCAGGTCGAGGAGCTGAAAGAAGAGCTCGCCGAGATCGCCGACCGAAAGGAAAGCGCCATCCGGGACCAGGACTTCGAGCGGGCCGCTGAGCTCCGGGACCAGGAGCGCGCGCTTCAGGATCGGATCAGGGCCGAACAGGAGGAGTGGGAGGAGGAGCGCAAACAGCACCGCCCGGAAATTGAAGCCGAGGACGTCGCGTTCATCGTAGCCCGGTGGACGGGCATCCCGGTGACGAGACTCCACCAGGCCGAAACCGAGCGCCTGGTCAACATGGAGGATGAGCTCCACAAGCGTGTGATCGGCCAGGACGACGCCATCCGAGCCATCTCGAGAGCGATTCGAAGAAGCCGTGCCGGCCTCAAGAACCCTCAGCGACCGATCGGATCCTTTATTTTCTCCGGACCGACGGGAGTCGGAAAGACGGAGCTCGCGCGGGCCTTGGCAGAATTTCTGTTCGCCGACAGGGAAGCTCTCATCCGGGTGGATATGAGCGAATACATGGAGAAGTTCTCCGTGTCACGGCTGATCGGTGCCCCCCCCGGTTATGTGGGCTATGAGGATTCCGGCGCGCTGACCAAGGCGGTCCGGCGCCGTCCGTACTCGGTGGTCCTGTTCGACGAGATCGAAAAGGCACATCCGGATGTGTTCAACATCCTGCTCCAGGTGCTGGACGAAGGGCACCTCACGGACAACTACGGCAGAGTGATCGACTTCAAGAACACGGTCCTCATCATGACCTCCAACCTCGGGGCCAGAGACATTTCCAAGGGTGGAAGCCTGGGTTTCCACGATGGCGACCAGAAGACTTCATACGACATCATGCAGGCGAAGGTACGCGACGAGATCGAGCGGGCCTTCAATCCGGAGTTTCTCAATCGGGTGGACGAGACCATCGTCTTCCATACGCTCGACCGCGACGAGATGGGACAGATCGTCCTCATCCTCATGAAGGAGATCGAGGAACGGCTGGCCGAGGAGGATCTCACGCTGTCGCTCTCCGAGGCCGCGACAGGGCTCTTGGTGGAAAAAGGATACGACCCGAAGTTCGGGGCGCGCCCCCTACGCCGCGCCATCCAGCGATACCTGGAAGATCCACTCTCCGAAAAAATATTGACCGCCGAATTTTCCGCGGGAGACGAGATCGTCGTGGATGTCGATGAAGATGGCGAGGGCCTCACCATGGCGGTGGCATCGCAGTCCAAGACGTGAACGGCGGTACCCCAATGATGGATCAGTCGTCCCGTATGAAATCCGCCTACCGCGCGCCGGTTCGGCTCCTCGCTTTGCTGGCGACCCTCCTTCCAGCCACCCAGCTGTACGGCCAGCAACCGAACGCAGCTGTCGATCCGGTCGTGATCGACTCGGTGGATGTGGAGGGAAACATCCGGCAGGCCGACCTCACGATCATCGCCATGGGCGGCCTCAACCGCGGCTCCGCTTATACGATCTTCGATATCCAACGGGCGACCAAGGCGATGTGGGCCACCGGGCACTTCAAAGACATTCGGGTCCGGGTAGAGGGCGACATCGGTGGCCATGTGACGCTGATCTGGGAGGTCGACGAGCAGGACCTCGTGAGAAACCTCACCATCAACGGGCTGACCAGCATAGATCGGGGTGAAGTCGGCACTGCGACGGGACTGGGGGCTGGGCTCCCTTATTCGCCGGGCGCCGTGATCGACGCCATGGCGTTCATTCGAAGCCGGTTGGCCGCGGAGGGGATTCCGTTCGCGAATATCGTTGAACGCATCGAGCGTGTCCCGGACCGCGGGAAGGAGATCGTCCTGTTCCTGGACGTGGAAGAGGGTACACGCGTCACGGTCGCCCAAGTGACGTTCAATGGCAATTCGATTTTCACGGACGGCCAACTGCGTGGCGCCATGTCCGTCAAGCCCGAAGGGTTCTGGTGGTGGCGGTCGGGCTCTTACGATCGAGACCGTTTCGACGAGGATCTTCAGGTCGGTCTTCCGGAATTCTATGCCACCGAGGGTTATCTCGACTTTCGCGTGTTGAAAGATTCCCTGATCACCGACCCGGTAAGCGGAAAAACACGGCTCGAGATTTCTGTGGACGAGGGCCTGCAGTACCGGCTCAAAGAATTCACGGTGGTGGGAAACAGTGAATTCTCTACCGCCGAGCTCAAGCGTTACTTCCCGTCCGGCGGCGGTGGACTCTTTCCGGATTCACAACCTGGTGATACCGACCAGCTCCCGCTTTTCGACAACTCCGCCTTCGACGAGGCTACCGCCGAGGTGGGTCTACGTTATCAAAACGAGGGTTACCTCTACTCCCAGGTCATCCCGTTCGTAAGAAAGAATCCGGGGGAAGATGGCCAGGCGCCCACCGTAGATGTCGGGTGGGCCATCGACGAGGGTCCGCAGGCCTATATCAACCGGGTGAACATCGAAGGCAACGAGTACACGTATGAAAGCGTGATTCGCGACAAAATCTTCATCCTTCCGGGCGATGTGTACTCGCAACAACGGATCATTGAGAGCTTCCAGAGCATCTCTTCCCTGGGCTTTTTCGAAGTGCCGATGGACATCCCCGACATCGTTCCAAACGCAGACGGGGATGTGGATGTCACATTCACGGTGACGGAAAAGCCGACGGGCGCCATCAACTTCGGCACTTCGGTCGGTGGCGGCACCGGTGGCCTTTCCGGCTTCGTCGGGTACGATCAACCCAATCTGTTCGGTAAGGGCAAGTCAGGAGCTTTGAGATGGGACTTCGGAGAGTACCAGAACAGCCAGACTCTCACCTACTCGGACCCCGGCCTCTTTGGAACTCTCGTCAGCGCGAACGTGAACCTGTTCAATGCCCGGGACCGCTTCATCTCGTTCCGATCGGGCAGAAGAAAGCGGGCGGGCGGTGATTTCCGTTTGGGTTTCTTGCTCCCGGGAGCACGCTTCACCCGATTCTACACCGGGTACGGACTGTCTCGCACCCGGTATGAACTCCAATCCAACGCCAATGACGCATCGCTTTTCGGGCTGCCGGCCGGCACGCAAAGCACCATCTCGTTGGGCCTCACCCGATCGACGCTTAATCATCCCCTATTCCCGACCGTGGGTTCGCGCCAATCGCTCAACGTCGGGTTCACGGGGGGGCCGCTCGGAGGAGATGGGAGGTTCATAAAATACACCGCGGAGGGAACCTGGTGGCTTCCCATCGGGGTGCTCGGCGGAGACGAGAACTCCCCGGGCTCGGGAAGCACCTTCGCGCTCGGCATGACCATGCGGATGGGTGCCCTTCAAGGAGACAGTTCTCCGTTCCCGTTCGATAGATTCTGGATGGGTGGTGTACAATTCGGGCAACAGCTCCGTGGGTATGACGAAACCACCATAACTCCGAGCGGGTACTTCGACGAAGGGACGAGGGGCATCAGGGACATCCAGCGCCTCGGAGGGGCGTTCTTTTCCATGACCACTCAACTCGCCTTGAGGTTCGGTAGCCAGATGTCTGCTTCGATCTTCATGGATGCTGGTAACATTTGGCAGGGCCCGGCTCAGATCGATCCGACCCGGCTCTACAGAGGGGCCGGACTCGGCCTGCAGTTGGTCACCCCGTTCGGGCCCATCGGATTGGATTATGCCTATGGGTTCGACAAGACCACACCGGGCTGGCAAATGCATTTCCGGCTCGGACCGGGTACGTAAATCGGAGCTAATGAAACCATGAGACGCGCACACCTGACTCTCGGTTTTCTCGCCATCCTCGCTGCGACGGCAATCCAAACCGCCGCGCAGAGCCCACTGAAGATCGGCTACATCAACTCACAGGTGATCATCGCGCAGGATCCTGCCGCGAACGCCGCACAGGAGCAGTTCCAGCGCGAGATGGTGCCCTTCGAAAGTGAGCTCCAGGCCCTCGAGACCGA
>SMVB01334719.1_pt1 | contig 19580 bp, 11 predicted proteins | sample 2456461 | NCBI WGS metagenome assembly SMVB01 (sample SAMN11095934, study PRJNA526329) | marine sediment metagenome | biome: Marine sediment; feature: Surficial sediment; material: Deep marine sediment; isolation source: Hadal surficial sediment | place: Pacific Ocean | collected 2014-05 | depth...
CCACAATGACAAGGTGGGCCGGTATCTGCGCTTCGACAACCGCAAATGCGCGGATCAAGCGCTGCAGATTTTTCTCCGGTCTGAGTGCGGTCACCGAGCCAACAATCGGAACGTCCACAGGAAGATTGAGACGTTCGACCAGGCCGGCATCGGGCGGTCTATTTTCGAACCGCCCGCAATCAATTCCGTTGGGCACATAACGCATCCGGTCTTTTGGCAAACCCCACTCATCGAGCGCAATTCTCACTAATTTGAGAGACGGAACCAAAATTGTGCTGCCCGATGATAGTGCAAATCGGCGCGTCCAAACCCGGCGGCGCAATTGTGCGTGCGCTTCCTCCAGACCGAACCCATCCTCAATGTGAAGATGTCGACACAGCGGAAAGAAATTACTCAGACTCCATTCGATGGCGCCCCAATTATAGGTAACCAAAAGATCTGGCTGAATTGAACGCAATACCCTGCGGTAACGCGCAAGCCGTGTCAAAAGCCACCCGCTCGTCGACGGTGCTTCTATTAAATTAAGATCGACGCCGGAGGCGACAAGACGAGCCGCTTCCGTTTGTCCATCCAGAGCAATAACCGAGTGCCGATAACTTTCTCCCAGAGCATTGATAATTTTAGCAAACCGAACTTGGGGACCGCCCACACTGAATGTAGAAAAGACGTGAAGCAGATGACGCTGTTTTTTTTGATTATGAGAAGCGGGGCACATGGTCGGTCAGCCATGAACAGCAATAGCACGACGGATGAATTTCTGGCGATCTGCAATGGGTTGCCAAGATAACGCGTCCTTTACGTCTTGAGTATCGAATCGTGCCGTCATACCCCGCGACTTCAGGTCTCGGTAGCTGGGTAGGGCAACGTTTCGACCGGCAAGTCTTTTGACTATCCATTTCAAAAGTTCGATAGCCTGAAGTTTTGCCGCCCATTGACTGTGGTATTTGAGCGGCCTGTTGGTCATTTTCGCAAGCTCTGCCATATATTCGCAAGCCGATAGCCGCACATCACCAACAAGATTAAAAGATTTGCCCGCAATCTCATCGCGTTCCAAAGCAAGAGCAATGGCGCGAGCGACATCTTCGACCCATACCAATGGCAGTTCATTGCGGCCGGCATTCCAACCCAAACAATGCTGCTCGTTATTGAACAAGCCGATACCTGAATGGAACGGGCTTGCCCCTTCCCCAACCACAATGCCGGGCCGCAAAATGCACACCGGCAAACCTTTCTCTTTGTAACAATCGAGCAATAATCGGTCCACTTCCGCCTTGCCCCTGGCATAGTCGGCACGACGTTCAGCTTGGGCATCCGGTGGGGTCGCACCCGTCACCAGCATATCATCATCGCCTAAATAGAGGCCTGCAATTGATCCCACATGAATCAATTTGGATACAGCCCTATCCAAACAGACATGAGCGACAAGTTGTGCGCTGCCGACCATAGTATGCTCGACGTCTTTCCAGGTTTCGCCGCCACCGCCATGAGCAAGATTAACGACGGTTTTTGTCCGTGCGATTGCCGGGTCCAGATCGGATTTATTCGTTGCATCGCCCTGAACAAGGACCACATTGTCATCATAAAAGGCAGCCGGGAGGTTATGAATGGATCGGGCCATGACCCCAATTGTCTTACCTTGACTCAACAATTCATTTACAAGATGCCGACCAATAAACCCGGTACCACCAATAATGAGCACGTCATAATCCCGGCGTTCATTTTTCTTTATTGGTAATCTGGGTGCGACTTCTTCTTTGAAAGCCAATTGGGCGGCCTGCTCGCACAGCTCAACCAATTTCATGCCATAATGTCCATCGGAATAAGGCGGTTGGTTCCGGTCGAGCGCAGCATGAAACTCCTTTATGCTGTTTCGCATGCTTTGAAAGAAAGCATCAGAACGGATACCAATACCCATAGTTGAGCGCCCATAGCTTGCGGCATTTCTTATACCCTGCCAGCCGATACTCAGGACGTGGCAAAGGGCCCCAGCCAGGTCATCGGCTGCGTTTAGCCAGCGTGTTGTTTGGTGAAGACTAGTCCGGTTGTGAACCATGTCGGCGATTATTACACCGTCTTCACCGACCACCGTAAGCTGCCAAAATGGAAAAGAGCGCCCTAATTCCATATGAATGTGCGCCGGTATATCGGGTCCTTGCAGAGCTATCTGACAGCGGCTGTAGAAATAGCGTCCCGGCGATATCTCTCTGGGCGGGCCGGCATGAGCTGAATTCACCCTGATGTCGTCAATAAGAGCGCATATTTGGGAAAGAGGATGCACGGCCTGTTCCAGAAGAATGTTCTTTGGCCTTGCGAACATCCAGTGACCAAATTGCCGAGAAGAGAGCTGCCTCATTGGCATGTTATAGATGCAATTTACACTACGAATCGGACCAATTTGACCGCGATCAATCAGGCGCCGCAACCTCAAGAAGGCCGGATGATAAACGAAGTTCTGATTGACTCCCAAGATAGCATTATTGCTTTGCGCGGCTTGCAATAGCTGTTTGGCGGCTTGTGTCGAGTCGGCTAGGGGTTTTTCCATCAGCACCGGCAATCCGGCGTTCAGATACGGGATTGCCGCGTCTAGATGAATGTCCGGTGGAACCAAAACATGGGCACAATCAACGTTACCGTCGTTAAGCAGATCCTCGGATTTCGAATAAACTCGCTCGATACCTCGTGACCGAGCAAAGTCTCTCGCCCTGTCCTCATTTACATCGACAATTGCGATCACATCAATACCCGCAAGGCTGTCAATGACTTCCGCATGGGTGCGCGCAATATAGCCCGCGCCGACTAGACAAACCCGCCGTGGTTTATCAGTGTGCGTTGTCAAACTCGTCTGCCTTTTCGTTCTTGCAGCCTCGACTTGATCTCGTACGGTAGCCGTTTCCCCCATTGGCCTCTAGAGCATTTTCGAGCGAAGTGGACACCGGTTCGCGTTAAGAAAATGTGACCAAACAAGGATTTAGAGCGTTTTCGCGATTCTGTTAAGTTCGGAAACGCTCTAGTGAGATCTATGTGCGCTCTATTCCGTCAATTCATCAAAAAGCTGAAGCGCCTCTTCCGAACCGTCATATTCTTGTTCGCTTTTGACAACATCTTGGAGGATAATACGAGCTTCTTCGCGCTCACCGGAAAGGTTAAGCGCCACAGCATAATGATAACCGATTTCCGCATTTTCCGGCCGACCTTTATTGGCTTGAAGCAGGAGTTCGAGACCCTGTGCCGTTTCGCCGATCGCGACCAGCAGCCAGCCCAAGGTATCAGCGATTTCGGGAAGATCCGATCGTAGGTCATAGGCCCGCTTTGCGTAATCGAGAGCTTTGTCTCTCTCACCTTGCTGATCGTAAAGCCACGCCAGGTTATTCAACACCAACGCATTTTCCGGATCCTTCTCGAGCAGCTCTTCCGATTGTGAAATTGCGTTGCCGTAGTCACCCTTCGTTATGGCGGCGCCACTCAAGTAGAAACGAACTTCGTTGTCGTCGGGATTGTTTTCGAGCCAATCCTCGAGAAGTTTGACCCCTTCCTCAGACCGAGATAAACGATTAAGACTGCGATAGAATTGCAACAGAATCGGGCGATCTTTTCGTCCCGCCCAAGCTGATTCATAGTTTTCGAGGGCCCTCTCATAATCGCCGCCCCGATACAGCACATCTCCCACAAGGATTGATCCATCGATGGGATCATCAATTTCTTCACGCATGCGTTCAGCCATGTCAAGCGCACTGTCCAAACCGTTAAGCTCATTCTCGATAAGGGCACGTTGCAGTTTATATACTAATGACTGAGGACTGAGTTCAATCGCCCGATCGAATGCGAGAGCGGCATCTTCGTAATTTTTGAGGCGAAGTTGTGCATTACCTAGTCCCACTTGAGCTTGCGGTGAATTAGTCTGTAGTGAAGCTAAGTATCGATACGTGGCAGCGGCACTGGCGAATTCCCCGTTCGCTTCCTGAGCTCTGGCTAAAGCGTCAATCGCAAGAGTATTATTCGGAAACTTATCCCGGGTTTCGCGGGCTTTCACAATGGCCGCTTCCACCCTGTCTTGAAGGAGCAATGCATTCACTTGTAATACGGCAGGCTCCGCATTATCAGGATTTGCATTGGAAGCGTCCCTCAAAACGGCCAGAGAACCCTCAATATCACCTTCCGCACGCTTAATATCCGCAAGGCCAATCATAGCTTGAAGATTTCCTGTCTGTTGCTGCAAGACGTATTCATAGCGAGCTTGCGCCGCAGCGTTGTTTCCTTCTCTTCGATCTATCCGTGCCAGATTAAGCAAAGCAGGGTAAAAATCACCTTGAACTTCAACAGCCTTTTCGAGATTTTTGCGCGCCGCATCAATATTACCTTCAGAAAGGTCAATTGCGGCAAGAAGATTATAAGGTAGGCCGCTGTCGGGAATATTTGTTTGCATCTGCCTCGCTGCAGACCTCGCCTGTTCTTCATCCCCAGTGCGTACGTGAATAAGAACAAGCATGGCGTATGCAGATTCGGCGTTTGGGTCTTCCTGGGTTGCCCTCTCCAAGGCGACCACCGCGTCATCTATGTTACCGCTACCAAGCCCACTTTGGACTAGACGTAAGAGCAATTGCTGATTTGTCGGATCAAACGTGAGAGCTTTATCGAGGAGCGGCGCCGCTTCTATCAACCGTCCCGTCGCCGCATAGGAATTCGCAAGAAGCGCCAGTACCTGGTAGTTGTCCGGATTCGCCTGATAGAGTGGTTCAAGTAAATCGATTGCCGTATCAAGATTATTTTGACGTGCCTCAATTGCCGCGAGCAGGAACTGAGCTGAACTATTATCTGGAATTTCTCTGATGTATCGCTCGATATAGTCCCGCGCTGTGGCGAGTTGGCCATCGAGAAAATGAAGCGAACCTAACAAATATAATGCCGGTGTAAACATGTCGATGCCCTTTGCAGAGATCAACATGTCCAAGGCTTCCTTATTTTTTCCTTGGCCCGAAAGAATTAACGATCGAACATATTTAGCTAGAGCATTCTCAGGATCCCGTTCGAAAACAGCTTCAATGTCATTGTCGGCAAGTTCGATGCGGCTCGTAGATATGTAGGAAAGCGCCCGACCGATGCGCGAACGAAAGTCACGCGGCTCAAGTTCGATGGCATTGGAGTAATAGGTAATAGCGTCCTCGTTTTCGGACCGCATACGCAACAAGTCACCTTTGCTATATTGAGCTTGGGCGTTTTCCGGAGCCAACTCTAGCAACCGGTCAATCTGAGCTTCCGCCTCGGCCAGCTTCTTTTGCCGCTGGAGCAGCGTGCTATAGGCGAGCAAAACCTCCGGCAATTCATCAGAGATGTTGAGCGCTTGCAGGATTTCTTTTTCGGCCGACGCTTCGTCTTCAAGGAGGATTGCCGCATTAGCGCGTATCACAAGAAGGAGAGCACGATCATTCCCCGAAACAACATTTGGCTGGAGTTCATCTATGAGTTCGGTCGCTTTGCGCTGCATTAAGTAAGCGCGCCCAAGAAGAACGGCAACGCGTCCAGGATCCATTCCGCGATCCCTTGCCGACTTGAGTTCCTTTTCGGCCGAAGCACCATCCCCCATTACGATATAAAGTCGGGCTAATTCGAGTCTTGCCTCGACATTATTTAGATCCGACTTGATTGAATTCTTTAGTTGAATGATTGCCGCATTAAATTCCCCTTGCTCGAGAAATGTCTTTGCCTCATTGAAATAATTCTCCGATTGAGGGTTAACAGGCGCTGCAATCGATCGAGAAACGGTAAAACCTGGAATCATCATCAGCAATGACAATAAGGCTAGAACACATGGCCTTCTAATGAGATGGGGACGCGGTAGATTTCTTCCCGTCGATATCTCTCGGCAGATCACTTGCATTTGTTTGCGGCTCCTTAACTAGACCTCTTGGGACAATCTGGGCTTAACTTAGGCCTTTAAGCCCAAGGATTTTATTAATTCGTAAAGTGTCGGTCGGCTCACGCCCAACAGCTTGGCGGCTTGAGAAATGTTGTTCTGAGTTGCAGACAGCGCTTTTCCAACAATATCAGATTCCGCCTTTTCACGCACCTGTTTCAGCGTGGGGAACGACGTATTGACATCCTCCAACGGAAGATCAAGGGTTTCGCCGTCAATTAGCTTACCGTTGCAAAGCACCATTGCTCTTTTAATACGATTCTCTATCTCACGTACGTTTCCCGGCCAAGTATAAGCACTAATAGCCGCAGCAGCGTCCGCAGTGAGACCCTTAATCGATTTACCGAGTGTCTTATTGTTCTTGTCTATCAAGTAATTTGCCAACAATACCGCGTCGCCTTCACGCTCGCGCACAGGGGGAATATGAAACGATATTTCATTGAGCCGGTAATATAAATCGTCGCGAAATTGGCCCGCCTCGATTTCCGCCTGCAAATCCTTGTTGGTCGCGGATACGATACGGATATCAAGCTCAATGATCTCGCGTCCGCCCACTCTTTCGATTGTTCGTTCCTGCAGAAAGCGTAATAGCTTGGCTTGAAGGGGTGCTGCCATTTCGGCAATTTCATCGAGCAGTAGGGTGCCCTTGTGGGCCAACTCGAACTTACCTAATTTCCGCTTGATCGCGCCGGTAAACGCACCTTTTTCGTGACCAAATAATTCACTCTCAAGTAAGTCATAGGGGATCGCGGCGCAATTGATCGCGACGAACTTTGCAGTGCGACGGGGACTCAAATTATGTAGAGCTTTGGCAAGAATCTCTTTACCCGTGCCGCTTTCACCCGTGAATATGACACTGATATCAGCCGAGGCCACCCGCTCAACGGCGTTGCACAATTTAATCATTGCCGCATCGCCGGTAATGAATCCATCCAACGGCGATTGTTTGCGAAGCTTCGATAGCCGTTCGTTCTCCCGCTCAAGCTCATAGAGATAGAAGGCTCGATCGACAATCAACTGCAGGATATCCACGTCAACCGGCTTGGAACAAAAATCATAAGCGCCCATACTAATTGCCTTAACGGCGTTTTCCTGTTCGTCATTGCCGCTCACAATGATGACGCGCATTTTGGCATTGAAGGCCAATAATTCCTCAAGGGTCGCAAAACCTTCGCTGGGGCCCTCCAGGTCGGGCGGCATGGCAAGATCGAGCAGAGCGACTTGCGGCTCATCACGGCGCGCTAATTCTACTGCTTTCTGCCGATTACCGGCCAGCGATACGTCCGTTCCGTCGAACGCCCAACGCATTTGCCGCTGAATGCCCGGATCGTCGTCAATGATGAGGAGCTTTCTGTTCTTCTGGTTCATGACGTTATGGGTTCGATAGCCTTCTTTTGGAGCGCCGGCTGTTGCTGAATCGGCAAAGTGATCTGCATCTTAGTACCCTTGCCAGGTGCCGTGTCCACATTAAGCTCGCCCCCCATATCGCGGACATATTCGCGGACCTGATAAACTCCCATGCCGAAGCCCGTCTCTTTGCTGGAATTCAACGGCTGGAAAAGTTTGTTTCGCACAAACTCGTCATCCATGCCCGGTCCATTATCCACGACTTCAACCTTCACACTTCGCTCATTGACCTGCGACCGAAGCGAAATTTTTCCATTCTCCCCAGCCGCATCCATGGCATTCTGTATGAGATGCCCTATTGCCGAAACGAATCGACTCTCATCCCCCTCGACATGAACAGATACGGGATCGAGCTCGATTTCAATCATCTTGCTATTTTTGCGCCAACTTTCGCCGATGCGCTCGAGGCATCGCGTTAAATCTATATTCGATATGTTGGGTGCGGGAAGGGTTGCTTTGCTCCTCAACTGAAGCAACAGCTGCTTCATGCGATCCACCGAACTGGCTACTGTGGCCACCATATCGGTTTGGAATTCCGGATTAGCTCCATGCGCTTTGGCGTTCTTAACCAAAAGAGATAATTGACTAACGACATTCTTAATGTCGTGCGCGACGAAGGCGAATCGTTTATTCATCTCTTCCCAGCGGCGGGCCTCAAGTAGGGCATTGGAGGCCTCTTCCTCTGCAAGATAGCTTGCGGCTTGACGGCCAAGCGTCAATAGCAGCTCCCGATCCGACCAACCAATATCGAAAGCGGCCCGTGTTTGACCGAGCACGATAAATGCCTGAACGCCTCCTCGATGTAGCAACGGCAAAATGAACCGGCCCCGTTCTGACCCGAGGAGCCACATGAGAACCGGTGATGCCGCCGATTGATCCGATGACGGCTTAAATTTCGAGATCTCCAGCAGATCACTTTGTGTTTGCAGGATCTCAACCAATGATGATCGCGCCGGTTCCGATGGTAGCTCGTCGCCGAAATTCCATTTCGCAGCCACTTCATAAGCGCCTTCGCTGCTGTTGAGTACCCACAAAGCCGCCCCTCGGCTATCCACAACCTGAGCTAATGCATGGATGATTCGGTCTTGAAGCGACTTATGTTCGCTATTGCTCGATAAGGCTTGAATAAACCGCAACCATTCAACTCGATAATCGTATTTAGAACTATAGAAGTTCCGAATAATGAATATTTTTGCTCTCGAGCGAATCGACCCAGAGGAAAAAACCGAGATCAACAAAATTAGCGATCCGACTAGAAAGAAAATCTGTAATACGCCCCCATATCCGCCACCAAGTTCGCGAACGTAATATCCGGCCGCGGCCATCAGCAACAAATAGAAACCGCAGGCAAAGAGCGCTGCAGAATGGAATACAATTTTCCGCGAGACGTGTATATCTATAGTCCAGGAGTGAGACCTTGAAACGCCGACAGCAATGACGGGAACTGCCAAAGTGTTCACGAATCCGCGTGCTTCATAAAGGGTTAGGTTTAGGCCACGGAAAAGGACGGTGTCGGCGTAATAGAAAAAATCATAGGCAAAAACGATGCCTAGACCGAAACACAAAAACTTGACGCCCCAAAGACTGTCCAGATCGCTATTGCGAAATAGATTTTCCAGGAGAAGCAAGCCAACAACACTCAATCCCATAAATGTAATCGCCAGGAGTAAGACTTCCGTCCCGGCGGATATTAGAGGTGGCGAAATCGCTCGGCAGATTAATGTAAATAGAGCCAATGAGCTTAAGCCCCCCACTAAAAGGAAAAGAGTGGAGCGTTTTACAATTCCGTTGGCGCGCTGGGCGACGCCAACCAATAGGGCGAGGAAAGCAATCCAGCTTGCCATCCGGACAAGTTCCGTCAACGACAGAATGAACGCGGAGAAGGGCAGAGCGCCACGTGCGTCGAAAATGACCGTGAGTGACCATACGACGCTCACCACGGCACTCACGAATAATGCTTTTGCGTATGGCGTCGACCTTCTCGCACCAATGATGAGCGCGCTCAGCAGAAGAAAGGCCAAGGCGCAAAATGCGTAGCTGATTTGGAGGATCGTGGCTTGCATCGAAGCCTGCTCCGTTTACCGGGCACCATCTCCAGACAGCACGACTCGAACCGTCTGCAGGATAATCACAAGGTCTAAGAATAGACCGCAGTTCTTCACATAGTATATATCGTAGGAGAGTTTACGTCTCGCGTCTTCAACGGACGCCCCATAGGGATAATTTACCTGAGCCCAGCCGGTAATTCCCGGCCGCACGTTATGCCTTATGCTATAGAGCGGAATTTTCTCACGGAGCTCCTGGACGAAATACGGTCGCTCCGGCCGAGGCCCGACGAAACTCATATGTCCGAGAAGCACATTAAGGATTTGTGGAATTTCGTCGATCCGGCTTCGGCGTATGAAATGGCCAACGAGTGTGATTCGAGGGTCGGGATGTCTTGCCCATTTCGGTTGTCCATCTCTTTCCGCATCGTTGTACATGCTACGAAACTTAATGACGTTGAAAATCCGTCCCTGCCTGCCGACACGCTCCTGTCTATAGAAAATGGGGCCAGAGCTTTCCAACTTTATCAGCAATGCCGTCACGGCCAAGAGAGGAAATGTCAGCGTCAAGAAGATTAGACTAGCCAAAATGTCGAACATCCTCTTCATTATTCGTCTCAGCAAGTCAACTCGAAATCCATCGGATAGGGCAAGCCATCCCGGCTTCACCTCATCGAGATCTATTTGACCCGTCTCGCGTTCCCAAAAGGACAAATAGTCAGTGACCCTTACACCAGACATTTTGCAATCGAGAAGTTCCCAAACGGGCAGGCCGCGCCACTCGCGTGACGCGATAACGATTTCATCGGCTTTCAGGTCGTGAGTAAGCTTGCGCAAATCCACGATGGACGAGCCGACTTCACCTGACGACCCGTCAGACTCTGGCCTATCCAGTTCGTCAAGGCTTATATAGCCCACCCGATGCAACGTATTGTGGCCTTCGCCCGCCAAATAAGAATCGATCCGGTGTCCTAAATGGCCGCTGCCCAAGACCAAGACCCTATGCTTGAACCCATCAAGTTTAGGAAGCGATAGAAAAACCAGACGCGTGGTTATGACTGCAAGGAAGTTGAGACCCGTAACCAACGCAAAGAGAGAAACGTAGGATGACAAATTTAAATTTGGTACAAGATCATCGACCATCCAGGCCATAAGTCCGAGAAACACAATAACGAAAAGAAAGATGACCGAACGTTGCAGCAAAACTCCAAACTGATAGACGGCATCTCGATTGTAAATGCCCAAAGCCGTAAGCATGAGCAAGAAAGCCGCACAGATCAAGGCGAGATCAATCAAGTCAAGCGATTGGGCAATGCCCGCAATCCCCGAATCGCCCAATTGCAATAAAGTGAACGCAAGAAGCAGGAGAAAAAATAGGCATGCCTCCAGCGACGCCAGTAATAATGTGGAAAGAGCAAAGTATTGGCTGAAGAACTTAAACAATGTATACCCCGGTAATATACGAACTCAACAAATTCCAGCCGCTCGATCTGTGCTTAGATCTTTGTCAGGCTGGTCATAATCTTCGCCGACAAGCGCGGTCGCGATTTATTGTTGTATTATTGCAACCCTGGCGATGCACTTGCATTAAGCGGTTTAAATCAAACTCCATCATCTGTTTGGGCGGGCCCAATCCTCTCGCCAAGGCTTAGGTGCACCACCCCCACACGCACTTTGTCTTAGAACCTCCCGACCCAGGTTGATTCTGCCTTTGATATGCAGTCGCCGTGGTCACACTACGTTATGCAATTCGCTTGCCTAAACGAGGTTCTAATTCGGCTAGAGCACGTTGACAAAAGATGGCATCCCTAACGTACTCTAAGTCTTTGTTTTGTCGCGCATTCGGACGGAAAATCGGTACCCACTCCGGGCCTTCGCCGGAGCATGCTTTTCCTGAATGCGTTCTAGTAACTGATCCCAAATGGCCGCAACGACAATCGATAAACTGACGAATATTACCCCAATGCTCAAGTAATCCGTTTGCCTTTGTTAACCTTTGTTAACCTTTTTTAACGTTTTGCCCCGAAACTCACCCTCATATCTTAACCCTTGTACCAGATTGAGACGAGTACTGATGTTAATTCTCTTCTTGAACGAATCGGCATGTCAGAAATCGCGCTGCGTGCGACCGCCAGGCGAATTCCAAGGAAACGTTCGGAAACGGCTCCGGCGCCTCTATTTGGACCCGACGGGAGCACGAAAGGACCATTGCCGATACGGGACGATCAATTCATGGGTGAGTAGTGATCAGTCGTGCGGGAATCGCCGTGCTTTTCACCTCGCAAAACGCAGCCTGGGTTCATGCTGAAGATTCTCACGTTCAGTACCCTCTATCCCAATGCCGAATACCCCAATCACGGGATTTTCGTCGAAAACCGGATTCGGAAACTGGCCGAAAGCGGGCTTGCGGAGATAACGGTCGCAGCTCCCGTGGGCTATTTTCCATTCACATCGAAGCGGTTCGGCCAATATGCTTCATACGCCCGCACACCCCGCAAGGAGACACGCCACGGCCTTGATGTATATCACCCGCGCTATCTGGTTCTGCCCAAGATTGGTATGAACGTAGCACCCTGCTTGATGTATCACAGCCTGCGCGCGAGCATGAATGAGTTAAGAGCACGCATCTCCGAATTCGATTTGATCGACGCGCATTATTTCTATCCGGATGGGATCGTCGCCGCACGCTTCGCCCGAGATTGGGACTTGCCTTTTACCGTCACAGCCCGTGGCAGCGATATCAACGAGATCGCCAACTATGCCGGACCGCGAAAGCAGATTTTATCGGCAGCACGACAGGCTGCTGCAATCATCACCGTGTCCCAGGCACTAAAGGATAGGCTTATTGAGTTGGGACTCGACAACAACCATATTCATGTTCTTCGGAATGGGGTCGATCTTGAATTGTTTCAACCCAAAGATCGCCAAAGTTGTCGCAATGAGCTGCGGGTACACGGACGATTAATTCTTTCCGTCGGGCACCTAATACCGAGAAAAGGGCATGATCTTGTTATTCGTGCTCTTACCTTGTTGCCGGACATGGACTTAATCATCGTCGGCGACGGTCCTGAAAGAGGCAAATTGGAGCGTTTGGCAATTGAGTTGGGCGTTAAAGACCGGGTGCGCTTTCTGGGTCAAATAGCTCACGCCGATTTGCCCGACATTTATTCGGCAGCAGATATGCTCGTTTTGGCGTCAAGCCGCGAGGGATGGGCCAATGTGCTCCTGGAAGCAATGGCCTGCGGCACGCCCGTTATTGCCAGCGATGTGTGGGGAACAAAAGAGGTTGTCAAAGAATCCGCCGCGGGCAAGCTCATTTCGGACCGCACGCCTGAAGCCATCGCAAATGCCGCGCAGAGTCTGTTCGACCACATGCCTTCCCGCACCTCAACCCGCAAATATGCCGAGCGCTTCAGTTGGCAAGAGACGACGCAAGGACAATTGCATGTGTTCGCATCTATAACAAAGACACCCGATTCCCGCGCCAAGTGACGGTACTGCGCTTGATTCATTTACCATTATGTCGCCCTTTTTAAGCGGCTTTTACCAGAATGCCCAGTGCTGCGCGCGGCTAAAGCCATCCTCATTAAGACTCCATTTACGATCCAGCGGCTAGGGTCAGGTCTTGATGGAATCAAAACCTGACCCTAAGTTGTTGTTTTATCGTGTTTCCGGACGGAAAACCGGTGGCCACTTTTCCTGGAAACACTCTAGCCTTCGCCTTATGCTTTTTGGTCAAGAGACCCCTATGGCCTATCAGACAAGATACCTACGTTTAGATAGAGGCACCGCGGTTCAGGCGTCCGTGTGCATCGACAATCGTCTGTCGATTCGGCGTAGTCTGGCCGTATGGGTGATCTTGTCTCTTGCGAGCTGGGCTGCCATTGCCGCCACCCTGACCGGCATTATCTGGGCCTCAAGCTAGGCGCAACATATAGCCTCAGGATCACCGACAATTCTCTCAGCCGGCATTTTGTATCGAATGTCGGGATGTTGAGCGGCTATCTCGCAGACCTCTCACTTTTAGCGTTTTGCACGCCAATCGGTGTCTTAACCGGCATCCAAACGGGTCTACCCTTTAGCCTCAAATTCCGATATGATTCCGCTGACAATGCGGCAAGGGAAATGTGCTGATGACGGAGGCCACAGCTCGTTCCAAACGCCTTGCGACAAAGCGAGAGGCTACTTCTTCTCGGCTGTCTCTGGGTGTGAGCTTCTTAATCTGGGCGTTGCTATCGGGAATAGGCTGGGTCGTTTTGGTCGCGGCCATCAATATGGTGTGGGCGACGTTTGTATGATCCACGTTTTGTCACGCCTAGAGCGCATTCACAAAAAGTGTACGCGGTTTTTGGGTTCGAATGCGCGACAAAACAAAGACCTAGAGCACGTTAGTGATTCCATCTTTTGTGAACGTGCTCTAGAGGCTGCGCGTGGCGTCCACTGATCCGGTCTCGCGTTTAACAAATGCTTCAAACATCAGAAGAAGCCACAAGACGGGACTATGATCCCGCAACCCTTTTTCGTGTTCGCCGACCAGCCGAGTCAAAAATTCCCGGTCGAAGTAGCCTGTTTCGGCAAGGATCGGTCCGGTGATGGAATCTCTCACTTTTTGCCGCAAAGCACCCCTGAACCAGGACGCCAGCGGAACCGAAAATCCTTGCTTGGGCCGGTAAAGAATTTCGCGCGGCAGATATGGTTCCAGAGCACGTTTGAAAATATATTTTCCGGTATTACCCTGAAGTTTGAGCTGCGGGGCGAGAGTCGCTGCCCATTCGGCAAGTTTATGATCGAGTAGCGGCGTCCTCACTTCCAAGGAATTTGCCATACTGGCCCGATCGACTTTAACCAGAATATCCCCAGGGAGCCAGGTTTTCAGATCCGTATATTGCGCCTTCAACAAAGCGTGGTCCGTATCAGCCGCTGCCATATGACCGAGAATAACGGATTTCGCCTCATAACCTTGAAGTTCGGACCGAAATGTTGCGCTGAAAAGCCGCCGCCGTAACTTTTCCGCCATAACCGTCACGCTGTTGAAATAGGCATCGCCCTCATCCATGGCAAGTTCTTGAAATACCGTCTTGGCACGCAAAAACTGCGGCGCCCAGTCCAATTTCGGATAGGCCGTCCCGAGAAAACCAAAAAAAGCTCGGCGCACGGGCGACGGCAATAAATGACGAATTTGACTCTCTCGGTGGTGCCATAAATAGCGACGATATCCGGCGAACAATTCGTCGCCCCCGTCCCCAGAGAGACACACCTTAACGTACTCGCGAGCGACTTGGCAGACCTTGAAGGTGGGCATTGCGGAACTGTCGCCAAAGGGCTCATCGTAAATTTCAATCAATCGGTCGATAAGCGAATAGTCGTCCGGATTGACCTTGCGTGTGACATGATTTGTTCCATAGCTCTTGGCTACAGACTCGGCATAAGCGCTTTCATCAAATGATTTGTCTTCGAATGAAATTGAGAACGTATTAACCGGCTTTGTCGTCATACCGGCCATCAGTGCGACGATGGCACTTGAATCCACTCCACCCGATAAGAACGCCCCCAGCGGAACATCCGAAATGAGACGTAGCTGCGTCGCCTCACTCAAACGCTCAATCAATTCTTCAGTTGCCGAATTCTCAGAAAATTCGCGCGTGTTACCAAAGGAAATATCCCAATAACTTTGTGGTTCTGCGCTTTGACCGCGGCGCAAGAGAAGCGTGTGTGCGGCCGGAAGCTTTGATACCGCCTTATAAATGCTTTTCGGGTCTGGTATATATCCGTAAGCGAAGTAATCTTCTACGGCGTGGACATCTATTTGGCGCGGCAATCCGGGATACTCCAGGAGAGCCTTCAGCTCCGATCCGAAAATGAACATGCCATTGCTCAGTTGCGCATAGTATAGGGGCTTTTCACCCAAACGGTCTCTGGCAAGAAACAAACAGCGTTGCTCGGAATCCCACAAAGCAATCGCAAACATTCCCCGGAAGCGCTTGACACAATCGACACCCCAAGCCGACCAACCATGTACGATAACTTCGGTGTCGCAATGGGTCTTGAATCGATAGCCCTTGGCTTCTAATTCTTTCTTCAGTTCGACAAAATTGTAAATCTCTCCGTTATAAATGACGGCAACCGATCTATCTTCATTGAACATGGGTTGCTGCCCGCGTTCGAGATCGATAATCGAAAGGCGGCGATGAGCCAGTCCGATGCCTGCACCCACATAAAGACCTTCGCCATCGGGGCCGCGATGGCGCAAAGATGCGTTCATGCGAGAAAGTATTGTGGCGTCGATATCCCGCTCGCCGCGGCTATCGAATATGCCGGCAAGACCGCACATAGAATTGGGCTTTCACAATTGTCATCTTATCACGGTTCAAGAGGGTGCCACTGGGCGGAAGCCAGCAGGGCGCTCATATCAGGCATTTTCTCAAGGAAATCGAGAAGTCGGGCCTCAGCCGCTTCTGTTTCCGTCGTCACTTCGGTGGAGATTGAAATCATAGCGGCGCGCTGGTCACCAAAAAACAATGTGGCTTTGGCTTGACGCATTTTGGCGACAAGGCTGCGATCGGTCATCCGTCCATCGACCCAGTACCAATACCACACCATACGACGGTTCGCGCCTGAACTCAGCGTCGCTGCAATGAACCGCAACGGCTGACCATCGATCATCACGGTGCGGTGGTTTTGGCTCATTCTTCGCCAGTTTTCGCCGCCCGCAATTGAGTTTTCGAAGGCTAACAGCTCATGGTCTTCCGACTGCCGCCAGTAATAGGCCACAGCCATGTCAATGCAACAGCGGACACCTTCGAAACGAGCATGAATTTGGCTGTCGGCGTTGGGAAAATGAGGCGTCCAGTTACTAGGCGCGGCTTTTTGGGTCCAATCATCGATGTCACTGGGAAGCGCCACAACAAGGTGCCCCTCTGCCATGGATATGTTTCGTACAGAGGCGCCATATGCTGCTATGGACCCTGCGACAATAGGCGCAGAAAGAGCGGCGGCGACCATTATCATGACCGGAAAGGCCGGTATCTGAGACATTGGTGGCGCCAAATCATCCGCCCGTTGCTCTTGACTCTCATCGGCAAAGCGCACGGCGATAAATCCGAAAATGACAAGTATCAACGCAAAGAAGCCCCAACCATAAAGAATATGATCGTCGACAATATCGATGCGCTGGTTGGTTAGTTCGGCAAGAGCGATAATACCAAAGATTCGAACGCCATTTGCGATAATTGCGACGGCAATTAATGAAACACATGCAATGACGCGTTTGGCAAGGCTGCTATAGACCAGATAGGCAAAAAGGGGTCCAAGTGCGATCGACGTCAAAATAAAATTCAGACCACCACAGCCCGGCGCAATATGGTAGGACCCATGCGGCGTATCAATGTAGTATCCCTCACGATAAACGGGGATGTCGACAAGTTGCAGGAGTAATTCCGTTTGATTTGTCGCCATTTCTTGGAGAAGGGGCAACATGAAAGCCCCGGACGGCACAAGAAGCCAAAGATATAAAATGGGCAGCATAAGCCGGCGGCAGATTTGCCATCCCAATACCCCGAGGATCATGAATTGGATCATGATGACGACGGCGAATTGCTCACCTTCCGAGACGTTCGACACGGCAGAAATCAGCCAAACAAGGCCAAAAACAGTGACCCCCAGAACGCCCCAGAAATTGGGTTCGGGAACAAGACCCTGAACAGCGTGGCGTTTTTCCCAAACAATGTAGAGACTGATTGGAATTATAAGAAAGCAGTGATTGTAGGAGGAATTACTGATCCAAAGGGAAACCGCGCGGCCGACCGGCTCGCGAAATACGACAAGCAGCGTGACGATGCCGAAGGTCAATATCAGCATGGCAATATGCCAAGGATTCTTATTCAAGACCGGCAAAAAACCACTTGAGGGCGTGGACAAGTTTAGGCGACCTTCGCGCAACAAATTCTCCCGAAATTTCCTTTTAGGCAAATTATGAAATTACATTCCAGTCACGGCCAAAACTTACAGACTGGGAACTCAACGACTCGCCATATCTGATATTCTATTTTCGTGCCAGAGATTGCCATATCCCCCGGACAAGGGTAAAAAAAATCGGGCAAATCAACAACATTGCTTATTTTGAGAATATAGATTAACGGCTCGCCATGTCCGATATTCTATTTTTATGCCAGAGATTGCCATACCCCCCGGACAAGGGTGAAAAAATTCGGGCATTTCACTTATTGCGGCATTTGGCCGAACGGCACCGGGTCTTTCTTGGGTGCTTCGTCGATGATTCGCGAGACTGGCAATACGTTAACGAGCTCACGTCTTTATGCGCCACTTCGTATTTTCAGGCGCTTAACCCTACCTGGGCAACCATCTGTTCCGCTACCGGATTCCTAACCCGCCGCCCGCTCAGCACGACCTATTACGAAAACCGCCGCCTTAAACGTTGGGTGGCTCAGATCGTTAACGAATACAAGCCCAAAGTCGCCGTTATTTATTCCTCTGTTATGGCGCAATATTTGACCGGCCATCTATCACAGTTTGCAAACGTGGTAATCGATTTTGTTGATGTGGATTCGGACAAATGGCGCCAATACGCCAAGCGGAAACAATGGCCCATGAGTTGGATCTACCACAGAGAAGCGAGACGGCTGCTGGCTTATGATCGCCGATGGGCACAGGCAGTTTCAGCTGCCACTTTTGTTTCGCAGCCCGAGGCCGAGCTTTTTCGACATCACGCCCCCGAAGTGGCCGACAAAATTCATGTCATCGCCAATGGCGTGGATAGCAACTATTTTGCTCCGGACATCGTAGCGCCCATGGAGGACGGCTCGCCATATCCGCGTGTGGTGCTGACAGGGACGATGAACTATTGGCCAAACGAAGATGCCGCCATTTGGTTCGCCAAAGACATATGGCCCAAGATTCGACGTCACTACGCGAACGCCCAATTCATTATTGTCGGGGCCCGGCCAAGCCGATCGGTCCAAGCGCTCGGCAACGCCGACGACATTGAGGTCACCGGACGCGTTGACGACATACGGCCCTATCTGGCGGCCGCCGATGTGGTCGTCGCACCCATGCGCATTGCCCGAGGTGTGCAGAACAAAATTTTAGAAGGCATGGCCGTCGGCAAGCCCGTTGTGACGACACCGCAAGGTCTTGAAGGAATCGATGCCCGGTCGGGCGAGCATCTGATTGTCGCTGAGGGGGCCGATCTATTCGCCGAGGCGATCCTGCAATGTTTGCAGCCGCCCATGGCACAAAGGCTTGGTCAAGCCGGCCGACAACTTATCCTTGAAAATTATGACTGGCCGTCAAAACTTGCGGCGTTCGATGCCTTGCTGGATATAAAAACGTGATGGATTGTTGTGCGAAACCTGGTCAATCGCTTCACAAAACCGTCGGTTTTCTTGACAGATAAGCAGCCAATCCCGGCTTCCACTTAGCCATCTTGCGATAAAAGCTCGGAAAAGTGAGGTTGGCACATTCCCTGCTATCTAGTGAGCACAAGTCGGTAACAGACTTTGTTCTCGCATCTCGCCGAACATTAAGTGGTGGGGGCGAAGCCAAACCTCAACACTCTGCGGTTGGCCGATGATAGAAAAACAATTCTTCGGCGAATGCTGCATGAGACGTGACGCCCGATAGAGGATTGGCTTCAACTTAGAAGCGGCTCCTTCATGTGGGAGCCGCTTTTTCTATCCGGCACGCTCGCTTGGCCGCATTTAACCGATATTACGAATGATCGGCGGACCCAACAAATTGGCCAGCGGCAAGGGTAATCGTCGCCACACCTTGACTAACATTTGATATTTTGGATTGTCCGGATTGACGTAAGGCACGCCGTAACCGTCGCGCGGATAATAATAATGCGTAACGGAGCGCGGCTCAAAGCCCCAGTTCCTCTTAAAGCTGTAGGGACCCGATCCTTTTCGGCTTCGCCCAAAATCAAAGATCTGGACACCGCGCTCCACGGCTCTGCGCATCACCGCCCAATACATAAGATCATTGGCGCCACGCCTGCGTGCCTCCATGGTACCGCCCGTATAGAAAGGCAAAACCGTGTCCCGAAAATAAAAAAACAACACGCTGCTAAGCGGAATGCCATCTGCCGTTACCGTGAGTACTTCGCAATCCTCGGCAAACTCGTCTTTCAAGCAGGCAAAATATTTCTTGGCAAAGGCCGGCGTGCCGTGATTGCGAACATTGAGGGCATATAGATTATA
>SMVB01046722.1_pt1 | contig 19567 bp, 16 predicted proteins | sample 2456461 | NCBI WGS metagenome assembly SMVB01 (sample SAMN11095934, study PRJNA526329) | marine sediment metagenome | biome: Marine sediment; feature: Surficial sediment; material: Deep marine sediment; isolation source: Hadal surficial sediment | place: Pacific Ocean | collected 2014-05 | depth...
AGTTTTTTTCGCCGCTCTTTCATTTTTATTGAAATGGACAACGACCTGGGCATCGTGTTCTGCAAATTGTTGGGCAATCGCCCGCCCGATGCCTCCGGAGGCGCCCGTAACCAGAACAGTCTTGTGGAAAAAGTTTGGCATCTTACTACGAGAAGTTCGATTATCAATTGTGATAACTTTGTTTCTACGACCTTTTCCAAGATGTAAAACGCTAATGAATTAATCAAGCGAAAAATTCTTGCGGTAGACACCGATTATTTTTATTGCAACGCTTCCGAAACAAAAGGGCATTAGGCAGTGTTAGCGCGTTCAAGTGCTAAAGTATTTACGTATTTTATCAAGTTGAGTAATTTCAAGTTATTAACGCTTGAAGACACAAACACGAGAACACTATATCCATATTGCGATAATATATGGAACTCCACTAGAGTACTCATCTTACTTGCTTTTTGCCTCAGTTTTACATTTCTTATTTTTATGACGCTCCAATTCATTGATTGGCTCTCTATTATCGCTTTCTTTTTAATTTCGCTAATCATTGGAATCAGCGTGATGAAACGAGCCGGTTCAAGCGCTGCCGAATTTTTTGCCTCCAGTCGCAACATGCCCTGGTGGCTCTTAGGCATCTCCATGGTGGCGACGACTTTTTCAGCTGACACTCCGAATTTAGTCACAGATTTGGTCCGTCAGCATGGGGTAGCAGGGAACTGGCTCTGGTGGGCATTTCTTTTAACAGGTATGGTCACGGTTTTCATTTATGCGAAATTGTGGCGTCGCTCCGGCGTGTTGACGGATGTTGAATTTTATGAATTAAGATATAGCGGCAAACTGGCGGCTTTTCTCAGGGGATTTCGGGCGCTTTATCTCGGCCTGTTTTTTAACATAATAATTATGGCCACAGTTTTGTTAGCCGGGATCAAAATAGGCGGCGTTATTCTCGGAATTTCCCCAATTAAAACCGTCATGCTGACTTCGGTTATTGTCGTTATCTACTCGATGTTGGGCGGGCTTCGTGGCGTCCTGATTACCGACTTTATCCAGTTTGCAATTGCGATGACCGGGTCGGTACTCGCTGCTTACGTCGTCTTAAATCTACCAGAAGTCGGGGGATTAGAGAATCTTCTCGCCCACCCGTTGGTTAGGAATAAACTTTCTATTTTGCCGGATTTTTCGGACACCTCGTTACTGCTAACCGTTTTTATTATTCCATTGGCAGTACAATGGTGGAGTGTCTGGTATCCGGGGGCAGAACCTGGAGGCGGTGGGTATGTGGCTCAGAGAATACTGGCGGCAAAAGATGAGAAGCATGCAATTGCGGCGACCCTGTTGTATAACTTCGCCCATTATGCGTTGCGGCCCTGGCCCTGGATTATCGTCGCCCTTGCTTCTCTGGTGGTTTTCCCAGATATAGATTCGTTAAGGACGGCCTTTCCTCATATTCCAACTGAGCTTGTAAAGCATGATTTAGCCTATCCGGCCATGTTAACCTATCTGCCACCCGGCTTATTGGGCCTGGTCCTCGCTTCACTTATTGCAGCCGTGATGTCGACAATCTCAACTCATCTCAACTGGGGCGCGTCTTATGTGGTCAATGATTTTTATAAACGTTTTCTCAAAGAGGACTCGTCTGAAAGAGAACAGGTGTTTGTCGGAAGAATGACAATTGTTTTATTGATGATTTTGTCCGCGGTTTTTGCTCTTTTTCTGAGTAACGCCCTGCAAGCTTTCAACATTTTACTGCAAATCGGTGCAGGCACCGGGCTTTTATTCTTGCTTAGATGGTTTTGGTGGCGTATCAATGCGGTTAGTGAAATCGCGGCCATGGTGATCTCATTCTTAGTCGCAATTTATTTTGAAATGATTCATGTAAGATTAGGATTTTCCGACTTGTTGGAATGGCAAAAGCTTGTCACCGGGGTTGCGATCACAACTGCGGGCTGGGTAATCGCGACCCTGCTCACCAAGCCAACAGATCAGAAAACTCTATTGGAGTTTTACCGGAAGGTAAGTCCCGGCGGACCGGGATGGAAGAAAGTGCTGGAAAACGCTAAACTGGCTGGCGAGGATGTGGAATCGTATTTAAACCAAAAGTGGTCTGTACCGGCCGGTTTGCTCAGTGTCTTTTTAGGTTTGGTTTTAATTTATAGTTTGTTGTTTGCAACCGGATTCTGGTTGTATTCGAATACCCTGCCTGCCTTAATCTCTACGACGACTGCAGTCGCAGCCACATATTTTTTTGTCCAGGCTATGGAAATCCGAAAATTAATTAGTGCCTCATTGCATAAATGGGCTTTTCTTTCATCGAATTTCCAAATTTGCTCATCCTAAGGCGTCCTGCGACAGAAGCTCAGGACATGCCTAACCAAGTATTCCTAAGCACAAAGTTGTATGCAGAAATCGTTTAAAATCTCAACTCCCGGTCGAATCTGCTTGTTCGGAGAGCACCAGGATTATCTGAATTTGCCCGTGATTGCCTGTGCTATTTCACTGCGAATTGCTATCACCGGGTCACGCAGAAAGGATTTAACCATCAACCTGGATTTGCCGGACATTGGCGAGAGAAACTCGTTTTCGATTGCCAGTGATATTGCCTATACTGAAGACAAAGATTATTTTAAAAGTGTGGTAAATGTCTTACTTCGAAAAGGACTCACCTTTTCAGCTGGATTTGATTGTACCGTCAAAGGGGATATTCCCATCAACGCCGGAACTTCGAGCTCTTCGGCGCTGGTTGTCACCTGGGTAAATTTTTTGGCTCAAATGAGTGATCAGGCAGTGCAACTGTCAGAAGAAGAAATTGCAGAATTCGCTTACCAGGCGGAAGTATTGGAATTCTCGCAAGCGGGCGGCATGATGGATCAATATTCAACCGCGCTGGGTGGCACAATTTTCCTCGATTCTCGGCCTAAGATAGACATTGAACGACTCCCTGCTGATTTAAAAACCTTTGTGCTGGGAGATTCAGAGGAAGCCAAAGACACCCAGGAGATCCTCGGCCGAGTTAAGGAGCGGGTATTTGAAATTGTGCGAAGGTTGAAAAAAAAGAGACCCGGTTTTTCATTAGGTGGAATCAGAAGGGAGGATGTTTATGAATTTGCAGAAGATTTAAGCCCGGAGCAACTTGAGCTGTTGCACGGAACGGTGCGGAATTATGAAATTACTTTAGACGCTAAAGAGATTTTATTGCAAACATCGTTAAATCACAACAGACTTGGATCGCTGCTGAACCAGCACCAGTCTATTTTGCGGGATGTGCTCAAAATATCAACTCCGAAAATAGACCGCATGATAGCCGCAGCGCTCGAGGCGGGCGCGTACGGTGCAAAAATAAATGGCTCCGGCGGCGGCGGTTGTATGTTTGCTTATGCACCTCATAATTCTCAGCAAGTTTTGCAAGCAATTGAGCGTGCGGGGGGAAAGAGCTGGCTGGTTAATGTTGATGAGGGCACCCGAATAGGGTAGTAGATAGCAAAAAAAATATGTAGTCGGGTGATTCTGTTTTCAACATATCGGCTTAGCTCACAGTGAAGTTGCATGAATTATAAAACAAGATTCCGGATTCGGTAATGAAATGCCGAACCCGAATGCAAAGAAATAGAAAGGTTGTTATTACCAGATTTTAGCCGTTAGGCAATCCGGTCTCCGCATGGCGTCACCGCAGACGCTTTTTGCTGTTCGAGTGCATTTGCCTTATGAGATCGTTCATGACATTGGCTGCCTGATAATGGTTTTCCATTTCTCCGGCGCCGCTCGCCGTATATCACTTAGATATAATTCGTGGTGCTTGCCAATTCGCCGGCTGTTATTTTCCTCAATGAATGAATGCAGCTTTGCAATGGTTGGTCCCTCTTCTGAAAATGGCCCGATATGCATTATTTGGGCAGCCTTGTCCTCTGAAAAGGATTCAAATCTTATAGATTGCAACGCAACTAGATTTTTCTTTTTCTTACTTCCTCTCTAGCGTTTTCGACCATTTCTTTTGCAATAAAATCAGGTTGCATTATCATGAGTGTCCATTGCCAATTCTCCTTATTCTGGGCACTGAACGAGGACATATCATCCGCCCACCAAAGACCTTCAAGTGGCATGACACTATAATAAATTTCTAGTTCACCTCTTTTAACCATAAATTTCAGAGCATAAGAGAGTGGGTGTAAAACGTCGATAGCATCCTGGAATGATTGAGATGTATTTGGGTCTCCTTCACCATCAATCATGAGGAAGTTCATCTGTGGTATTTTGACAATATCAACTTTTCTGGCTGAAGGCTTGTATAGATTTTTGAGTTGTTTTTTGTAGTCTATTTTCTCCATCGATATTCCTCAATCATTTGATCACAAAATAGCTCCGAATCTATCCGAGATAGCTTTTGTTTTTCAAGAAATTAAGATAGACTATCGCTCGGGAAAAATCAAGAAAAACAGAAAATTGCCGATCTATTGTACAAAAAAGTTGCTCTAAGGAATGTCTTATTGAAACAGCCTAAATCAGTCTTAAATGACGTTAGGAGACACGATGAATTCCAAGAATAGCGCACTGATTCTAATCGGCTACCAGAATGATTATTTTGCCACAGATGGCATTCTGCACGATGTTATCGAGGAATCTTCCAGAGCTACGGGGGTGCTCGCTAACACTGTTGAGCTTCTGACCCGCGTCAGTAGCTCTGAGATGCTAATCGTGTCGACACCCATCATATTCACACCGGAATACGATGAACTGGTTGAGCCGGTGGGTATCTTGAAAATGATTAAAGAGGTCGGAGCATTCAATTCCGGGACCAAAGGTTCAGACACTATTCCAGAACTGACCCAATTTGGCAGTCGAATCTTAGAGGTACCCGGTAAGCGAGGGTTGAATGCTTTTTCAAATACGGAACTCGACCCGTTGTTGAAAGACCGTGATATCGAGTATGTGGTACTGGCGGGCGTGGTCACTTCCATTTGCATTGATTCAACCGGGCGATCGGCGTTTGAGTTGGGGTACAAAGTCTTCGTCCTTTCCGATTGCACCTCAGGGCGGACAGTTGTCGAGCAGGATTTCTTTTGCGACAATATTTTTCCTCTTTATGCGGAAGTTTTGGACCATCGTCAATTGCTCAGTCGGCTTGGTATTGTTGCCAATGGCAGATCAAAATAAAGATGAGCTGCAATCTCAGATTCACTACCGTCTCATAGAGGAGCTATCCGCTTCCGAAACCCGCTATCGGGAGCTGGTAGAGTTGTTGCAGGAGGTGGTGTTTGAATGCGATGAACAGGGCAAGCTCACATTTCTCAATCGGGCCTGGCAAGAAATACTCGGTTATTCGATCGAAGAATCCCTAAACAGGCCAATTACCGACTTTGTAAATCCTCGAGAACAGCAAGCCGCCATTCGTTTGATAGCGAACGCAAAAATACAAAATTCGGATAATACCCAGGATGAACTGGAATTTTATCACCAGGATGGCAACATCGTGTGGCTGCAAATGTCAGTAAGGGCAAGAACCACAGGAGTAAGAGTCGGCTCGCTCTACGACGTTAGCAGCCGAAAATTGGCGGAAATCAAACTCAGAGATAGTGAAAGCATGAGTCGTGCGATACTGGAAGCCATGCCAGACCTCATGTTTCAGATTTCCGATGACGGCATTTTCCTGGATTTGAGCACGGAAAAACACAAAGCTTTCTCTTTTCCAATAGAAACCTTTATTTACAGGCATTTTGAGGATGTGCTACCGTTTGAAGTCGTCGGCAAGCTGCGCTCAGCGTTTGATGATGTGAAACAGACAGGGAGACTGCATACTTTTGAATATCGCATGCCCGGAGCAAAGGGTGACCACAAAGACTTTGAGGTACGCGTTTCACAAAGGAGCGGTGACGATTTTTTTCTGATAACCATTCGGGATATATCCCAACAAAAGTTGGCTGAGCAGCGACAAAAAATTCTACGCTATTTTGCCGGCTCCCTATTGAGTACCTCTTCTATCGAGGAGGTTCTGTGGGACGTTACCTACAGCTGCATTTCACAGCTGGGTTGGGAAGATTGTGTTATCTACCTGGTCGATAGCAAAAAAGGAGTTCTTGTCCAAAAGGCAGCCTATGGCCCGGGTAAAGCCAGTGGATACGAAATCGTAAATCCAATTACAATCCCCATTGGCAAAGGCATCGTGGGTGCTGTTGCCAGGACGGGCCATCCTGAAATCGTACATGATGTGACAAAGGATAAGCGCTATATCGTCGATGATAAGGCTCGCGGGTCGGAAATCGCGATGCCTATTGTGCATGGCGGTGAAGTCATTGGTGTCATCGATTCAGAGCATTCTCAAAAAGGATTTTATACTCATGAACACTTGAGCATGTTGCAGTCAATCGCTTCTCTGTGCGCAACCAAAATTACTCAGTCTGTGGCACAAGCCAAAATTGAAGAGGAGCAGAAACGACTGGATATCATCCTGCAGAATATCGGTAACGGTGTTGTCGTGTTGGATTCCACACGAAAAATAATCATTATCAATGACAGAGCCAGGGTTTTGTTCCACCTGGATCAAAGGAACCCGGCGAAACTAACTCTGAAACGGCTCCTGAACCGCTGTCAACAAAATGGAAAGCATTTACTCGATTCGCTGTACAAAGAATCTTTCAGGAAACTGGAATTGATTTTGCAGGACCGGACAGAGACCGTGCTCTCGGTTACAGGCACTACATTTCTCGATGTTGATGGGAAATCGGCCGGCAATATTCTCGTGTTCACCGACATCACTAAGGAAAAAGAAACCGATCGCATGAAAACGGATTTTGTCTCCAGCGTGTCTCATGAACTCCGTACGCCTCTCTCCTCCATTCTCGGTTTTTCAAGTACGATTCTGCGGGACGAGGACATGCCCGCCGACACAAGAACAGAGTTTATCAAGATCATCCATGAAGAGAGTGAACGTTTGGCGCGACTCATCGAAGATGTGTTAAGCCTTTCCAGAATTGAAAAAGGGGGGAGGCACTATAACCTGAAGAGAATAAACATCGAATCTGCGGTGAGGGAAACCTTTGAAACGTATCAGGCGCAAGCGCTTGAAAAAGGGATCAAGACCAATCTTGAGGTGACAAGAAACCTGCCGATGATACTGGCCGCTGAGGATGCAATTAAACAGATCCTGGTCAATCTACTCGCAAATGCAGTCAAATTTACGGATAGGGGAGGGAGCCTCTCGGTCAGCGTTAGAGGAATTAACGGATTTCTGCAATTGACAGTCGAGGATACTGGCATGGGTATTCCCCAAAAAGATCTGGAAAAGGTTTTTGATAAATTCTATCGTGTTCACAGAAAGGGCATGGAGATTCCGGGTACCGGGCTTGGGCTGTCGATTGTGCGGGAGATCGTTGAGGCCCACCAGGGAACGATTGAAGTGAGCAGTAAGCCAAATAACGGAACCAGGCTTGTCATCCTGTTTCCAACGGTAAGTGGAGAATGATTTGCATGACGAAAACTAAGCCAATACTCCTGCTGGTCTAAAACGATAGTCATGTCACTACACTTGTCACCAACAGTCTGGAACAGGCCGGCTTTCACGTTTGGGTCGAAGAGAACGGTAAGGGTTTCTTGCTAAAGCGGTCGGAAAGAACCGAATACTCTCAACGGGAGGAAAGAACATTTGAAAATTCTTATTATTGATGATGAGGAGAATCTCCGCCGGCTGGTGTGTTACAATCTCACACGGGAAGGTCATGAAGTCTTGATGGCCGAAGATGGCGAACAAGGTTTGGCTATGGCCGCCAAACATCGACCCGATTTGATTCTACTGGATATCATGATGCCGGGTATAAATGGCCTGGACCTCTGTTTGAAACTAAAGACCGAACCGCAGACCAAAGATCTTGTTGTGTTCATGTTCACCGCGAAAGGAAAGATCGAGGACATTGAGAATGCCTTCGAGTTCGGGGCTGATAACTACATTACCAAGCCCTTTCCAATTGAGAAGCTTAACGATTTTATTCAACTCAAACTCAGTAAATTGAAGAACCGTAACCGAAAATATGCCTGAGAGAAACAACAAACCGGTCATTCTCATTGCAGATGATGAGCCTAACATCCTCAAGTTCCTTTCATACAATGTTCAGGCCCTTGGATATGACACGGTGGAAGTGCCGGATGGCGCCGCCTGTATAAATAAAATCAAGTCCAACGAAATTAGCGGACTGCTACTGGATATTAACATGCCAAAGCGGACCGGCATGGAAGTTCTGGCCTTCGTTCGGGGAAATCGCCCGAGTATACCCGTTATAATGGTAACAGCCGCATACGAGATTGACACTGCTGTCACGGCCATCAAGATGGGCGCCTTCGAATATCTGACTAAACCCGTTGACCTCGACCGGCTGGCAACGACGCTGCGCAACGCCCTGTCCGTAAAAAGCTTGTCCGATGAAGTCGGCAAGCTGAGGAAACAACTTTCCGACTCTGAGCTGTTTACCGGTATCATCGGCGAGTGCCAGGCACTCCAGGATATGTTTGAGGCCACAAGGAAAGTAATCGAGACTGAAGTTAATGTACTTATCATAGGTGAGAGTGGCACCGGTAAGGAGTTGCTTGCCAGGGCTGTTCATAAAGGCAGCAAACGCAGCTCAGGCCCCTTTGTGGCCGTCAATTGCTCGGCCATTACCCGGGAGCTTGCCGACAGTTTGCTCTTCGGGCACAAGCGGGGTTCATTTACCGGAGCCACGGAAGACCGGGCAGGATTTTTTGAGCAAGCTGAAAAAGGCACTATTTTCCTCGATGAAATTGGCGACATGCCGCTTGCTATCCAGGCTAAAGTTCTGCGTGTTCTGGAAGACGGTTTTGTTCGCCGGGTTGGAGAAAAAAATGAGCGGGCGGTGGATTTCAGAGTTATTGCCGCAACCAACAGAGATTTTGCCCGATCCATTGCGGCAGAAGAATTCCGCAAAGACCTTTACTTCAGACTGGAAGAATATCCCATTTTTCTTCCTCCCCTGCGTGACCGGCAGGAAGATATTCCAATCATCGCCAGACATTTCCTTTCCGACTTCTGCACTGTAAACGACCTGCAACCGAAGCAACTCAGCCCGGCTGTACTCTCTGCCCTTAACAAACATTCCTGGCCGGGTAATATTCGAGAACTTAAGAATGTGATAAGACGCGCTGCTATTCAGACCCCGGGTTCAACTATCAATCAGGTGGTGTTTTCTAACGTGGAGCTTACTGCTGGAGACACATCCAAATCAACCGGCGTTTCCCGCAACCAACCGACAGTTTGTAAAGGCATTACACCGCTGGAGGATATCGAGCGCGAGGCTATTCTAAACGCACACCGTGCAACCGAGAATTCTGCTGAAGCAGCAAAACTGTTGGGGATCAGCAAAGCCACACTTTATCGCAAATTGAAAACTTTTAATATTGATAAGTAGAAAAAGAAGATCAATATAGAGAAAATCAGGTTGATCTTTTACCCATCTCAACTGTAACACATTTGGGCCTCTGCAGCCATTATGAGAGCATTGAAATTGATGCTCAAACTACTATTCTGTTAGTTCATCATCGACGACACCCCTTGCGGCCTCTTCAATCCAATCTCCGAAGTGAGACTTAACATTGTCTTCAAAGGATCGTATAGACATGAAATTTCCCCTGCTTCTGGCGCCGTCCACGGATGCTCAAGCATTATATCACCGGCTAAACACTCTATTTGATCTGCAGCAAATATCTCGTAGTGACTTCGTATCCCTTTCTCATTTGGCTTGAGTCTCTGTTCCTTTATAGATTGTAAATAGGCAACGATGTTTGCGATAACAAGCGTTGACGACGATCTTGGATATTTTTGAACTCCTCCAAGAAAAAACAAGGGAGCGAAAAAGGAGAAGTACAAAGAAAAATTTCGCCTCCTGGCCGGGTCCATTATGCGAACATTAGTATAAAGAAATCAGATTGCTCTTTTACCCATCTCAACTAAAGCCACTTCTCCTTATGAACCGTGTGATCGACCATCATTGGATCGCTGAAGTATAGGGAGTAGTGTATCCAATTCTGCGCAATTTGATGACTTATTCTAAAAGTAGTTTCACCACTTTTAATAAGTCTTTTTTAACAAACGGTTTGCTTAGAGTTAAATCGGCTCCCAATAGCTTGGCAGAGCGGAGGAAGTCATGAAGGAGAAATCTGCTTCCGCCGGAAATTGCCAGAATCTTGATAGATGGATAATCCCGCTTTAACTCACGGATAGTTTCGATACCCTCTTTCTCCGGCATGAGAATATCTGTTATGACCAGGTCGATGTTCGATTCATTTCTTAGTAATTCCATGCCTTCTCTGCCATTAATGGCTGAAACCACTTCATACTCTTCATCCTTTAACATCTTGCACACCATGTCCCGAACTTCGGCATCATCTTCGATAACTAATATATGCATTTCAATACTCCTGCACAAAAAATCAAGTATCTAAAACTTTACGAATCACAGCAGCCAACTCTCTTATTATTATGGGCTTTCCGGTAACTTCGTGAACGCCATAATGATGTAAAATGTCTTCTTGCAGACTTTCTCCGAACCCGGTCATTATAATGGTGGGAAATTCCGGACGAATCTGTTGTAACCGTTCTGACAATATTAAACCCGTCATATCCGGCATGGTCAAATCGGAAATCACTAAATGATACTTTTCCGGATGCCGACGAATAGTTTTCAAGGCATCTATACTACGGTTGCATATGTCCACTTTATAGCCAAGCCGTTTCAGCATCTTCTGCACCACATTTAAGACTACTTCTTCATCATCGACGACTAAAATGGATTCCTCCCCTCCTTGAATTGCTGCCAGTTCTTTTTTAGAAATTTTCTTCTCAGAGCTTGTGACCGGAAGATACACATGAAATGTTGTGCCCTTGCCCGGCTCGCTGTAAACAAGAATATCGCCATGATGGCCGCGCACAATGCCGTGCACCACTGAAAGTCCCATACCCGTTCCCTTATCCACCGCTTTAGTCGTGAAGAACGGTTCAAAAATGCGCTCCAGTATGGCGTCATCCATTCCGGTTCCGGTATCACTCACTGTTAATCGAACGTGTTGACCCTCCTTAAGGTTGGGATTAGACTTTGCAGTGGCCGCGTCCACTTCAACCTGCCTCAACTCGATAGTGAGTGTGCCGCCTTTTTCTTCCATTGCCTGCCAGGCGTTAGTGCATAAATTGACTACAACCTCGTGCATTTGCGACGGATCAGCCATAATTTTATCGCAGGAATCGTCAATGCGCTGCCGGATATCGATGGTGGTTGGGATGGATGGGCGTATGAGTTTCAGCCCTTCTTTGACAATTAAATGTAACCCGAGCGGTTTGCGTTCCTTTTCAATTTGCCGGCTGAACAATAATATTTGCTCTACCAGATCTTTAGCCCGATATGCCCCATTTAGAATAGCCTCCAAATCATTGCGCAAAGGATTGGTTGACGGCAGGTCTGCCAGCGCCATATCAGCATAGCCCATAATGGGCGTCAGGATATTATTGAAATCATGGGCAATGCCGCCGGCCAGGGTGCCGATGGTTTCCAGTTTCTGCGATCGGCGCAGCTGCTCTTCCAGTTTGGTTTTGTCTGCTTCCGCTTGCTTGCGCCTGCTGATATCTCTGATATTAGCTTGAAACACGAATTCCTGATCGTAGCAATTTGTTAACATGGTAACGCCGATCTCAACAGGTATAATCATTTTATTTTTGGTGAGCAATTTAGCCTCAAAGATGGGAATCTCTTTCCCGTGCAACATGCTCCTGAGCCTTTCCTCTGTTTTCGGATCCGCTGTTTCTGGAAAAAGTACTTGCAGATGCATTGATTCCAGTTCCGTTTCCAAACAGCCACTTAATTCGACAAACCTCTGGTTGACATCTACAATTCTTCGTTCTCTGGAGAAAACAAGAATTGCATCTCTTGACTTATTGAAGGAAGCTTTATATTTTTCTTCGGATTCCTTTAGCGACTCCTCGGTCTGCATGAAATGTCTTTCTTTATCGATTTCAGCACACACCCTTTTGATCTTCGGTGTCAAAAGATAAATGAAATTGGGCCGTTTAATAATGTAGTCTCTCGCACCCAATTTCATCATATCCACAGCAATTTTTTCATCACCATGTCCGGTCATGATGACAAAATGAATGCGCTGATATTTTTTTGATAAACTCCGGAGAACCTCTTTCCCCGTCATATCCGGCAGTTGATAATCCAACAGTAATATTTCATCATCCCTACCGGTGAACTTTGAGAACGCTTCCTTTCCAGTCCGAGCAGATTCGGTTCTGAATCCTTCGCGGTCAAGGGTTCTCTGGATCAGGCGATTTACGCTTTCATCATCATCGATAATGATGATCTTATATGATGCCTGATCCTGGTTTCCTGATGAAACGGATTTTTTTTGTTTTTTAACCATTTCTGAAACGATCTCTTTCTTCTGTTTTAGCTCTTGTTAACCACGACCCTTCCTTGGTTTTGATACTAAAAGAGATTCAATCTCCTTTGATATTTCACTTTCAGATGCAACGCCCTTAATATGCGACTGCGGCGTACCACTCGCAAAAAACAATAAGGTCGGAAGTTCCGTTATGCCGTATGCCCTGATTATTGCTCTGGCATTGTCTGCATCAACTTTGCAAAACTTGATCTGGCCTTCAAATCTTTTTGCCAGGTTGGCTATAATCGGCTCCATTATGTGACAGTTACCGCTCCATTTGGCCACAAAGAATGCCACCGTTGGCGTCAGGCACTTGACGACTTCCTGGATGAAATCGTCGTCCGTTATGACCGTATAAGAAAAAGACATCACGCGAGCGTCCTAAATTTTGATGGTAAAAGAGAAAAAATATGAGCCTGTTTATCAGTTTGTTTAGTCCATTGGATTTGACATAGTCTTTGTACTTTTCGAATTCCTTGCCTCTTCATAGATAGGATCTCTTTTTGTTGTGCCTTGTGCAGCTAACCAGATATTTGCTTTTCTTATTATTCGACAATTTCAAAGTTAAAAAAAATCGGACGGAACCGCTTTTAATAGTAAGACACGAAATGTTGGTTGTAGTCATTTGTCCTACAAAGCTTTTGCGGCGGCCCCGACAATTAGTAACTGATATGTTATTTTCTGGCCATTTTTTGGTAGAAATGTTAAAGTTCTGTAAAAATATTGTCGAAAGAGTTATAAATAATGTTATTTCACATTTATTGAAGGGCAAACCATCTGAAAAGATGGGACGCAAAACTTCCAGCCTAAGTCAACTACTTTGGATAGGGTCGTGGGGTTGCTAAACAGCCTAACATGAAGAAAATTAGTCTCTGTTTAAGAAACAAGATTTCTTCAAGGACTCCCCATTCAATTTCTCCAATATCGTTCAGGCTTGTTGCTCTCGCTCGCCTTTTAAGTTCGTGATTTAAGCAATCCATGCCAGCCAACTTCTTAGGAGGAATTTATGAGTATGGCATTTAGAAAAGTTTCTATGTTACTAGCATTCTCTTTCGAAGCTCTGCTTTTAGTAATTTTATGCTTGAACTTCTATTTCTTGGTGTATTTGAGTGATTAGAATTAAGGGTCAGGACTTAATACGAAGAATATTGGAGGGTGAGAGATATTTTGTAGGCTTGATTCTGGAAGACAATTTTAACCTGAATGCCAGCCCGGACTTTTTAAAATTGCAAAAATATCTGTTGAAACAAAAGTTCTGGTCCGAGCCGATGATCTTCTCGGGTAGCGACTTCAAAAAATTAACCGCGTCAGGAATATACTTACCCTACCTTCAGGCAGAACATGCAAACTTTGAGGAGGCAAATTTAGAAAATGCTATCCTCTTCGGGGCCAATTTAAAAGGTGCAAAACTGAAAGGTGCAAGATTACAGAGGGCGAATCTGCGGGTTGCAAATCTTGAACATGCGAGATTGTCCGGAGCAAATCTCTCCAACAGCAACTTGAGCGGCAGCAATCTTTGTGGAGCAAACCTCAAAGATGCCAATCTGCGAAACTCGGTTTTTGAAGGTGTGCGCATGGAAAATGCAAACTTAGTAAACGCAGATGCCCAAAATACTAACTTTAAACATGCCACTCTAAACCATGCCAACCTGCAGCATGCAAGACTGAATAAAACGGACTTCTGGGGCGCCTCGCTGAAACAGGCGTGTCTGGACAATGCTAATCTTGATGCGGCCAGTCTTCGCAGCGCCAATCTTGCAAACGCCAGCCTGCAGGCAACGAGCCTAAAGGGCTCAAATCTGAGTGGGGCAAACCTCTATCAGGCAAATCTGCGTAATGCCAATCTGAAAAATGCAAAACTATTTAACGCCAATCTGGAAAAAGCTATCCTTGAAAGGGTAAATTTTGAGAATACCAACCTGATGAGCGCCAATTTAAGGGCCACAAATCTTCAGTATGCAAACTTCAAACTAGCCAAGCTCAAAAATGCCGACTTTGAGAATGCTGACCTAGTCAACATTATGAATATCGGGCAGGGTTTGAATCTAACAGATGTTAATTTTAATAATATTACGGTCACAACAAAGGAAGTAAAAATCATCAAAAGGTTCTTAACACAAAAAACAATGTTTGTGGTGAAAGAGAGTTGCATCTCAAGTTAAACTCGCGTCGTCTAAAATGATGAAAATTTCTCTCGAGATAACGCTGTATTCAACAAAGAGGGGGTGAAGTTCAAATGAAGACCCTTCATCTCAATTATTGGAAAGTTCCCTCGAATCGAGTGAGGGTGAATTTCAGATTCTTCCAGTTTCTCATTTAACCTATTTGTTTTCTTTTTATTCGACAAGTTCAGTTCTGAAAACCGTTTTGCTTTGGAGGGATAATTCTTTCATACTATGTTTCTTCACAGAAATAATTATAAAAGTTACCGGAATAAATAGCAGGAACACTATTTGATAGATAACTTAGAAGAGTATAGGTTAAAAAAATCGGACGGAACCGCTTTTGAAAGTAAGACAGTGAATGTTTGTTGAACTCAATTATCTAAAAGTATTTGTGGGGAAAGAAGTTAAGGACAAAATTAAGGAGTGAGCGTGGATTTTAGGGACGGTTTTCGGTAGATTGAGTAGGGAATGGACAATTACAACTAATCCACCAACCCTTGTTTTATGGCGTAATATGTTATTGCAGCATTGTTTTTCATATTCATCTTTACCAATATTCGACTGCGATAGGTGCTGACGGTTTTAACGCTAAGCGAGAGTTCTTTTGCGATCCCGGATACTGTTTTCCCCGAAGCAATCAAGCGCATTGTTTGATATTCACGGTCAGAAAGAGTTTCATGCAGCGGCTTGGAGGTATCTTTGGACAAATCGTCTGCCATTTGCTCAGATACCGTCTCAGTAATGTATCTTCTGCCCTGGGCAATTTTTCGAATTGCTTTTATCAGTTCTTCCGGCGGGGTATTTTTTGTCAGATATCCTGAAGCTCCGGCTTTCAATGCCCGCAGAGCATACTGTTGTTCCGGGTGCATGCTTAATATAAGCACCCTCAGCTCCGGATTTATCTCTTTTATTTCCTGTAATAATTCAAGTCCTCCTCTACCCGGCATAGAAATGTCCGTCAGGATTACATCATAATTATTTTCTATTATTTTGTTTATTGCTTCCTCTGCGCTGCTTGCTTCATCTGCTACAACGATATCAGAAGTATCGGAGAAAATCTGCTTGAGACCCTCGCGGACGACTGCATGATCATCTACAATGAGTAGTCTTATCATGACGGATTCTCAACCGGAATACATATTGTAACTGTTGTGCCTTTTTTGGGAGAACCGCTAACATTAACATCACCCACCCAGGCATTCACTCGTTCTCTAATGCCAATTAAGCCGAAAGATTTAGATCCCGTAATTTCTTTATCGCTGATGCCAATACCATTGTCTTTCACTCTGAGCGATACCGTGCCATTTTTCCTCTCCAAGTTCACCTCGACTCTGGTTGCCTGCGCATGCCGGATGATATTTGTCAAGGTTTCCTGGAATATTCGAAAAATAGTTGTCGTGCGATCGGTATCCAAAAAGAAATCCTCGGGTTTGATATTAAGGTCACAATGAATGCCTGTTCGTTTTTGGAACTCTTCCGCCTGCCACTGCATCGCTGCCACCAATCCTAAATCATCCAGTATGCTGGGCCGCAAAGCCGTTGAGATTTTTTGTACCGACTCAATTGTCACGTCAATCAATGCTGACATTGAATGTATCTTCTCGAGAGCTGTTTTCTGATTTTTCGAAAGCCGCTTCGTCAGCCAGAACAAATCCATTTTCAAAGCAGTTAAAGACTGCCCCAGTTCGTCATGAATTTCACGTGCTATTCTGGTTCGTTCCTCTTCAATTGAGGACTGTATGTGAGCTGATAGGTCGCGTAATTGCTGGCGGGATTTTTTTAATTCGTCCTCGATGTGCTTGCGCTCGGTGATGTCTTGAGCTGTTCCAAATAAATTAACTACAGTGCCATTTGTATCCACACCAACCTCGCCTCGCTCATGAATAACACGTACATCATTATTAGGTCGAACTATACGATATTCTATGCGATAAGGTTTTTTCTCTTTTAGCACTCTGGCAGTTGTATTCTTGAAAAACTCCAGGTCATCGGGATGGATACAATTTAAATAAGCATCATAATTCGCAGTAAATTTTTTTCTATCTACCCCCAGCATACGATAATACTGATCCGACCACGTTATCTTATTTAGCGGAATATCCCAGTTCCAATTTCCAATCTCAGCTATCTCCTCAGCTCTGGCGAGATTGGTCACATTCTCCTGTAGCGCCTCCTCAGCCTGTTTGCTTTTGGTAATGTCATTTGTTGCAAGCAGCGCCCTGATTGAACCCTGCTGGTCTTTTTCAATTTTTAATCTCAGAAAAATATGTCTTGTCTCGCCGGTAAACGTCTTTACCTCTGCCTCTGCCTCAAATTCCAACTCCCCTGCAGCAATCGCAATGAGTTCTTCTTTAAAAACATCCCAAGATTTTTCAACAAATACTTTATCAAGATTGCCGAGCAGTTGCTCTTTATTTTTGGCCTGAAGTAATTCAAGGGTTGCTTGATTGACATTGTTAATATTCACTTTTTGAGCACAAATACGTAATTCATCCGGGTTTTTATCAAAATAGGCTCTGAAATCGCGGATGCCTTTTTTCTTGAGTTCTACCAAATAGGCGTACAAGTCGCTAAAATCTTCTTCCCACAGGGGCACGGGCGAATCATTAAAAAGTTTTTGGTAACGAGTTTTGCTTTCAAACAAGGCTTCCGTTGAATTCTTGATTGCGTAAAAAATTGGGGCAATCCACGCAATGCCCAACACCATCAGGATTGAAATAACGAGCGCAACCGTTTCGGCCAAGAGGTCAGGAGGAAGAGTCAGATCACCAGAAATAAGCCGAAAAAAAGTAATACTGCGTCTAACTCCCATGAAGAAGACTGCTAAAGCAATCAGCCCCCATGCCCGCTGTTTCCCCGTCACCCGGATTAGCCGCAGGGCCAAAATCGCTGCCGTGAACTGCAGCAAAATGGAAATTCCTAAAATAAGTACCTGGATCATAATCACCTCCTCCTGCATCAGGTCGAACTAAACAGGACTTTGCAGAAAACGATAATCTAAAAAAGGCAGTGGCATAAATATACAATTATTAATGACAGACGTAAAGCAAAAAAGAAAAAATTAACAATTATTTGATAAGGACACTTTCCATCAGGTCCGGCTACCGAAAATCAGGTGGTTATCACGATGTTCTGGATATTTTGCAGTTCCAACAGTTGCTGTCACATCTTTAAAAGCAAAATGCGACATTTTCGCAATTTGCAACTCCTGTTCTCATTCTACTCTTTTCTCCTCTAAAAAGCATTACAATTGTAAAATGACCTTTCATGTTGAAATTAAAAAGGTTACGTGAACGAGGCATCACGGGTACAACAATTGGCATGATTGATGTTATAGCCGGGTAAGAAAAATAGGCACATCCATATTCAGGAGATAAGAATGAAACACAAAATTTTGATTGTTGAAGATGACTGCCACATGCGTCGCCTGCTTAAATACAATTTAGATAAAGATTTTACCGTTGCTACAACTAACGATGGCGCGGCGGCCCTGGCCTGGTTGCGAGCGGGAAACTTGCCCGACCTGATTGTAGCCGATGTCAGAATGCCAAATGTGCACGGATTTGATTTTCTGAAAAATATTCGGGTCAGCAGCGTTTTTAAAAACATTCCTGTTATATTTCTCACGGCAAAAGCCCAGAGCTCGGATCGGATTGCAGGCTTAAAATTGGGCGCCGACGATTATATGACAAAACCGTTTAATCCAGAAGAATTAGCTGTGCGTATCGAAAATATCCTGCACAGAAATCAGGTTTAATAAGCAATCGGCATGATAAAATATGAAGAAACGAATTCTGTTTCTTGAAAATTCGCGGGCATGCTCGAATAAAATCACTCATGCTCTGAAAAATAAATATGATATCATTTCAGTGAGAAATGGCTACTAGGCGCTCGACTACCTCAAGCCCGGCTGTTGTCCGGATCTTATTATTTCGGAGATGCAATTAACAGGCATGAGCAGGCACCAGTTTCTACAGGAAGTATTGCAAAGACAGCAGGATAAGCACATCCCGTTTATCTGCATTAACGAGTACGATTCACAGTTTGAAAAAAGTCTCGTTTTGAAACTTGGCGCGGACGATTGCCTCTGCAAACCCTTTCATTCTGATGACCTGATTCAGCGAATTGACTCGTTACTTTCTCCAGAGAAAAAACCTGTATATCCCCCTGTATCCCAAAATTACGGCTGCAAATTGCCAGCTATAAAAAGGATATTTGACATAGTTTTCTCTTTGACTGTGTTGGTACTTTTATCCCCGGTACTTTTATTAACCGCGATCTTTGTTAAAGTGGAATCGAGAGGGCCTGTTTTTTTTAAGTCCAAACGAACCGGTACCGGATACGATATATTCGAGATTTTTAAATTCAGGACCATGCTGGTTGACGCTGAAGCGCAATTAAAAGATTTTGCGCACCTGAATGTTTATATAAAAGATGTCCCGGAATCAACAAATCCTGAAAATGAATTACCTGGAGAAAATGACCATTCGGATTTGCTGAACAAGGTGTACCTTCAGAGCGATTCCGGAAGGATATCGGAGCGGGACTATCTGGAATTGCAGCAATCTGGAACGGATACTTTTTTGAAGCTGACTGCTGATCCACGGATCACCCGGATCGGTAGAATATTAAGAAAATTGAGCATCGATGAACTGCCGCAATTGGTGAACATTTTGAAAGGCGAAATGTCGGTCGTCGGCAACCGCCCGTTGCCGCTTTACGAAGCTGAAAAGCTAACCACGGACGCCAGTTCATTGCGATTTTTGGCGCCGGCAGGGCTCACAGGTTTATGGCAGGTGAACAGGCGTGGAAAAGAAAATATGTCTGAGCAGGAACGGATTGATTTGGATAATGAGTATGCCGGAAAATACTCGTTTTGGCGAGATATGAAAATAATTCTTAAGACAATACCAGCCATGTTTCAGCATGAAAATGTTTAATAATACAAAAGTAACCGCTAGAAAAAATGATTAGGAAAAAAA
>SMVB01381672.1_pt1 | contig 19563 bp, 17 predicted proteins | sample 2456461 | NCBI WGS metagenome assembly SMVB01 (sample SAMN11095934, study PRJNA526329) | marine sediment metagenome | biome: Marine sediment; feature: Surficial sediment; material: Deep marine sediment; isolation source: Hadal surficial sediment | place: Pacific Ocean | collected 2014-05 | depth...
ATTTCTTTTCTGTATAATCTCAATTTCCCCCTTATTTATGATAGTATTACATCATCATTGCATTGCAGCATTGATCCAATATTAATTGAATTCGTGGTAGCGCCATTATTAATAATGGTTTCAAAATTTTCGAAGATATTATATGTCAATTCCCGATTTACTAATTGGAATTGTTCTTGAACAAAAAAATCAAATATCAGCTAAACATGGTCAGGCTGATTTTTTTTGCGTTTGGGCATGGATGTAAAATTGATTTATTGCTTTAGTCAATTTATCAAATTCCAGCAGAAATCCATCGTGCCCATAATACGAATCAATTTCATCGTAAACAGAACCCTCCACATGCCTGGCTAAAAATTTTTGCTCAACTGTCGGGAAAAGGATATCATTATCAATTCCCAGGAACAAGCTTTTCGCTTTAATTTTTTTCAAAGCACTTGCCAATCCTCCTCTATCCCGTCCTACATTTTGAGAATCCATGGCTTTAGAAATTATCCAATAAGAGAATGCATTGAATCTGTCTTTCATCTTTTCTCCCTGATAGTTTTGGTATGAGGACGCTTTAAAATCATCAAATACATCATCTGAGTTTTCATGTTGCTTGGTTTCATAACACACATAATTTCTATATGAAAGCAATCCAACAGCCCTTGCAGCTTTCATACCTTCACTTCCTGCTTTATCATGATTCTCCTTCCAGGTCTGATCAGCAGCTATAGCCATTCGCTGGCTTTCATTAAATGCTATTGCCCATGGAGAATGCTTTGCATTGGCGCCTATAGCAACCAAATGGTCAAACAAATCTGGCGCTGCTACAGCCCATTCTATTGCTTGCTGACCTCCCATCGAGCAACCTATAACCGTATGGATATGATCAATATGCAGATGTTTTCTGATAATTTCATAACTCTTTACCATATCCTTGTTTGTCAGCATGGGAAATTCATGATAATATGGCTGCCCTGTCTCCGGATTTTCTGATAAAGGGCCGGTAGATCCGTAACATCCACCCAACATATTCACACAAATCACAAAATATTTGTTGGGATCATACAATTTGTCCTCTCCAAACAATCCACCCCACCATTCAGTAAAATCTGAATTGCCGGAAAAAGCATGGCAAATCCATATAACATTGCTTTTATTCGCATTTAATTTTCCATACGTTGTATAAAGCAATTGAAACTCAGATAAAAATTTTCCGGACTCCAGTTGAAACTTTTGAGTATATTCAAAAATTTTATTTGTAACCATTTATTTTCTTGTTGATAGATAGCCATTGGCAAATATTTACCAATGGCTACCTACAAATATTACCTAAACTGATTCCACCTCTGGCTGAAATACCTTTTCAAAAGCCTGAGTGAAATCATCCTTAATATCATCAATATGTTCAATACCCGCTGAAACACGTAATTGAGACGGCAGTACACCGGAAACAATTTGTTGCTCATCGCTTAATTGTTGATGCGTAGTAGAAGCAGGATGTATTATAAGCGTTTTAGCATCTCCAACGTTTGCCAAGTGGCTGACGAGTTTCAGAGAATCCACAAATTCAGCTGCCTTTTCTTTGCCACCTTTAAGCGTAAAACTCAAAACGCCTCCATACCCTCTCTCCAAATATTTGCTTGCAAGGTCATGATATTTACTGGATTTCAACCCGGGATAGTTTACGCTTTCAACCAAATCATGAGCTTCAAACCACTCTGCGAGGGCCATTGCATTTTCTACTGTCCTTTCTACTCTCAAAGAAAGTGTTTCCAATCCCTGAATGAAAAGGAAGGCATTGAAAGGACTCATACATGGACCGTAGTCTCTTAAGCCTTCCACCCGTGCTCTAATGATAAATGCTATATTTGGCATTCCTAAAGGATTTCCCTCACCAAAAGTTTCCCAGAATTTTAATCCATGATAACCTTCTGAAGGTTCCGTGAACTGTGGAAATTTACCATTCCCCCAATTGAAATTACCTCCGTCAACGATGATACCTCCAATACTTGTTCCATGGCCACCTATCCATTTGGTAGTTGATGATACAACAATATTGGCTCCATAAGCAATTGGTTTAAAGAGGCATCCTGCTGCTCCAAAGGTATTATCCACAACCAATGGAATATCATGTTTTTTTGCTAATGCTGCAAAAGCCTCAAAATCAGGGACATTGAACTCCGGATTACCGATTGTTTCCAGATAGATAGCTTTTGTTTTATCATCAATTAACTTTTCAAAAGCTTCAGCCGTTTCAACTGTAGCAAACCTTGCATCAATACCGATTCTTTTAAACTGAACTTTGAATTGATTATACGTTCCTCCATACAAGTAACTAGTAGAAACAAAGTTATCTCCCACCTGCAGAATGTTTGACAATGCAATAAACTGTGCTGCCTGCCCAGATGCTAAGGCTAATCCGGCTACCCCGCCTTCCAACGCTGCTATTCTCTTTTCGAGTACATCGTTTGTTGGATTCATTATTCTTGAATAGATATTCCCAAATTCCTTAAGTGCAAAAAGATTTGCCCCGTGTTCAGAATTGTTGAAAACATAAGAAGTAGTTTGATAAATAGGTACAGCTCTGGCCCCTGTTATTGGGTCCGGTTCCTGACCTGCGTGTAGTTGTAGGGTTTCAAATTTTAAATCTGACATGTTTAATAGTTTTGGGCTAAAGTAATTATTAATAGGTTCTCCGAAATTTCCTGGCAAAGTGCAGGGTCACTCTTTGCTAAACAGCCTTTAAGATAATTTACCGTTTAGCAGTTACGCATACACATCAATTCCATCCATTTGTATGGTAGAAAATGTGAGTATGATGACAAACCATTGTTGTTAAATGATTGTTCGCTAAATAAAATGATTCGAAATGTTCTCATTTTCATCTAATTTATATTCTTCCAAAATATACCGAGCATCGATATGGAATCAGGAATTAGCACCTTGGCAATTGCCACCAGGTTGCTAGGGTTTCACAGAGCCTGTCTCTCCACCCTTCTTTATAAATCAATTACTATGCAATTGACTTGGTCTGCAATGATAGCAGATGATGTTCAAAATTCCAAATATCAAAGGATGTAACCAATGATTATCCGCTGATCAAAATTGCATTGATCAAAATAACGGAAATAATTGAAAATGGTGTTTAACGTAAAAAAAGCTGATCAACAAATAAATGAAAATCAACTTAAATAGTATTGTTTCTTAATTTACGATAATATTTTGCCTACTTTTTCCAACAATGCTTTTGTTAATTTTATTGCCTCATCTTCGTCGGTTCTTGACCCAGATTCAATACCGACATACCCTTTGTATCCAGCATCTTTTACAATTTTCATCATTTTCATATAGTCAATATTTATCTCATTTCCATCGGCATCGAAGCTTCCGCTTTTTGCACTGACTCCTTTTGCAAATGGCATCAATTCCTTCACACCTTTGTACTTATCATACTCCTCCTCGCAACCATCTGATCCCCTTTTAATACAGAAATTCCCAAAGTCGGGCAAGGTACCACAGGTTGGTTTATTTACCTGCTTCATGACATCGGACAGCCAAACTCCATTTGATGAAAATCCACCATGATTTTCTACAATTATATTAATTCCATATGGCAAAGCAAATTCCGTTAATCTACTCAATCCATCCACTGCTGCAGTTTTTCCTTCCTCCTGATCTTTTGAGGTTGCGTATGCATTTACGCGTATGGAGTGACATCCCAAATATTTTGCAGCCTCTACCCATTTGTAGTGCTTCTCAATGGATTTTGTACGCTTTTCATCATCAGAATCTGCGAGGTGACCTTCACCATCGATCATGATTAATACATTCTGAACGTTTAAATCTGCCGTTCTGGATTTCAATTCTTTGAGATAAGCCTCATCTTCTGCTTTATCTTTAAAAAATTGATTTACATACTCCACAGCATGGATACCAAAATCATTTTTTGCTTTTGCAGGAAATTCCATATTTTTTAGTTTTCCTGAAAAAAGCGTCTTGTTTAAGGACCATTCTGCCAAGGAAATTTTGAAAAATAAATCAGAACCTGCACCGGCAAATATCTGGTTGTTTGCCAATAAAGAAACTGCTGATAAACTCAAAATTCCTTTTCCTGCATTTTGAATAAATTTTCTTCTGTTAGTATTCATAATATTTGAGGTTTTAGAAATCTAAAGATATGAATAATCATTGAAATTGTATCTGACTAATTGATCAGAATTTAAGATTTACAATTTTTTATTGAGATGCAAAAATGAATTGTAAATTTATGGCTTTTAAAAATGATTCAGTTTTGTTGAATGAGATTGATGAGATAAAAATTAGACTATGATATTAATCGAAGTAAATGATAAACGTTCAGCTAAGGACTTTTTGCTGTTTCCGGTAGAACTATTCAAGAAGGAAAGCCATTGGATCAGGCCTCTTGACAAAGATATAAACAATGTTTTTGATAAAAAACTTAATAAAAATTTTAGAAACGGAGAATTGATCCGGTGGATTTTAAAAAATGATAATGATATTGTAATAGGGAGGGTTGCAGCTTTTATCAACAAGAAGACTGTTAAAAAAGATAATGATCAACCCACCGGCGGTATGGGATTTTTTGAATGTAACGATGATAAAAAGGCCGCTTTTATACTTTTTGATGCCTGCAAGAACTGGCTGGAAGAAAGAGGCATGGAAGCATTGGATGGTCCAATAAATTTTGGCGACAGAAACCAGTGGTGGGGATTATTAGTGAAGGGCTTCAAAATGGATCCGAATTATCAATGCAACTATCAATTCCCTTACTACCAGGCTTTATTTGAAGCTTATGGTTTCAAGACTTATTTTGAGCAGATTACTTTTTCACGTTCGGTAATGGATCCTTTGAATTCCAGATTAATAGAAAAAGCAGAACGAGTATTTAAAAATCCAAAATATTCTTTCCGACATATGAATTTGAAGGAGATCGATAAATACACAGAATATTTCCATGAAATATATAATGCTGCATGGGTTGGAATAAAGGGAGTACCTTCGTTATCCCTTGCGATGGCCAAACACCTAATGAAGCAGATGAAACCCATTATAGATGAAAAAATCATGTGGTTTGGGTTTTATGAAGAAAAACCCATTGCATTTTATATCATGCTTCCGGAGGTAAACCAGATCTTTAAATATGTGAATGGGAAAATGGACCTTATTGGCAAGCTCAAATTTGCCTGGCACACATGGAGAAAAACCAATAAAAAAATGGTTGGTATGATCTTCGGAATTGTTCCTGACCACCAGGGAAAAGGTATTGAAGCGGCTATTGTTGAAATTGTAAGACGCACAGTCCAGGGCGACTATCAAAGATATGAGGATTTTGAGATGAACTGGATTGGAGATTTTAATTTACGAATGATCCATTTGGCAGAACAAGTCGGAGGCGAACGTGCCAAAATTCATAAAACCTATCGCTATTTATTTGACAGAACAAAGCCATTTAAGAGAATGCCATTTATTGGAGATAAAAGAAACAAAGTATCAGATAAAACCAATTAGCACATTTTCACATAGCTGCCCAGCCACTTTACATCCTTTTTGTGCTTTTCAAAAACTTGCGCAATATTTTCATCTTCAATATGTCCATCGATGTCCATGTAAAAATAATATTTGAACGTCTTCCCTTTTTTTGCCGGTCGGCTCTCAAGCTTTGTCATATTGATGCCTGCATTGTAAAAATCCTGAAGCAATAACATGAGGCTACCCGGCTTATCTGTGGTTTTGGCTAAAAGACTGGTTTTATCGTGCGTACTTTTCTGGTTTTTAATGTCTTTGCTAATGATTAAAAACCGTGTGAAATTGTCTGTTGAATCCTCAATATTGTCGAATAAGATTGGCACTTTATGCATTCTGGCAGCAATGTGCGAGCACATGGCGGCGCTCCCGTCTTCTTCCAATGCTATTTTTGCAGCTTTTGAGGTAGAGTTTACAGGTATGAATTCTACATTGGACCCATTAAAAGATTCATTAATAAATTTTTTACATTGTTTAAATCCAATATCCTTGGAATAAATCCGTCTAACCTGTTGCAGGCTTTCACACTTAGTCGCAAATGCAAAATGTATGGGCAGCGGCACCTCAGCGGTAATATGCAAATCCGTGGATCCCAATAAATCAATGGTTTCACTTACAACCCCCTCCTGATTGTTTTCCAGCGGAACAACACCAAATCTTGCCCGACCGGTATCAATAGCTTCAAATACAGATCTTATGGAATCCAAGGCAAGATATTGACTCACTGCTCCAAATCTGCTTTCAGCAGCCTGGTGTGTAAAACTTCCTTCAGGACCAAGGTAAGCGATCAATTCAGGCAATTCAAAATTTCTGCTAATTGCAAATATTTCAAGAAATATAGCCTCAATTGCCGCGCGATTTAAATGACCTTTATGATCTTTATATAATCGATCAACAATGCTTTTTTCTCTTTCGGGTCTGTAGATGGCAGTTTTACTTGTTTTTTTAAATTCTCCTACCTCTTTGATCACGGACATTCTCTCGTTGAGAATATCAATTAATTTATTGTCAATTGTATCAATTTCTCTGCGTAAATCTTCTAAGGTTTTAACCTTCATTTTCCTGAATTAATATAACTACGATCTAAAAAAAGGAAACAAAACTATCTAATTTTTGGGATTAAACAAATTTGTCATAAACTTGGAATGTTTACTTTTTCTGTCTCAATTTCTTATTTTCATAATGTAACATTCTAACGCATTAAATGGCCACACCATGAATATCGATGAAGTAAAATCGGAGCTTGCAAAATTGAAAGAAGAAAAGTATAACTTGTTGAAGCTGATCAACCATGACATTCGCTCTCCATTAAACCGGGTTTTTGCCTTAGTTCAGTTATTTGAAATGGAAAGTGATGAAGTTTCAGTTCGTCAAAAAGAATACCTGGATGCAATTTATCTGTCAATATTAAGTGGTTTGGAAATGATTGGAAATTTGAGGGATATGAGGGAAATTGACGCCGATAATATTGAAATTGAAAAGGAAGAATTTGATTTGGCCAATACAGTTCAGAAAGCGATTCGGACATTTTCCAAACAGATTGAGATAAAGAAATTAAATATTATCAGTGAAAAATCTACGAAAGGTACGCAATGCATCTCTGATGAATATTATGTACAAAGAGTAATTGAAAATGTCCTTTCGAATGCTATTAAATATTCAAAAGAAGAAAAAAATATTATTGTTCGGTTGAAAAATAATGAAAAAGGATTTGAAGTCGAAATTCAGGATTTTGGTGATGGGATAAAAAAAGAAGAGGAACACTTGTTATATAAAAAATTCGAAAAACTTTCCAGCATTGCATCGGGTGGAGAAGGTTCATTGGGTTTGGGCCTCTACAATACGCAATACTTCTTGCACAAACTGAATGGAAGCATTGCCTTGAACAGGAATGGTAAATTAGGGTCTTCCTTTAGAATACAACTTCCAGGTTAGATAACATCTTTTGAGCTTTGTCAAAGTTTGAAACTTTGATAAAGATGAAAAAGATGGATCACCCCCTGGTAAAAACATATTTATTCTCATCAGATAATTCTTTGGTAAAAAAATAACCATCCGAATCAAATGACAATAGTTCTTCAGGATGTTTCACTTTATTTTGAAACGCATATCTGCACATACTTCCCCGGGCTTGTTTGGCAAAAATACTGATGGTCTCATAATTACCGGCTTTTCTTTTCTCCTTAAATTCAACATTGATAATTTTTCCATTGAATGCTTTCTTATCCACTACTTTAAAATACTCGATGGATGCAAGGTTTATCAGTGTACCGGTACCCATCTTTTCCATGGTGTTATTCAATTCCTTTGTTACAAGTTTTGTCCAATAGCCATACAGGTTTCTTTTTGTCACAGGCCATTTCGTACCCATTTCTAATCGATGAGGAAATATGAGATCCGTGGGTTTTAGCAAGCCATACATTCCTGACAATATTCTCAAGTGTTTGTTAGCATATTCAATTCCACCCTCCGACAGAGAGTCAATTTCTATTTTCTGATATACATGTCCATTGAAGGCATTTATTGCCTTTTTACCAGATTCATAAAAAGTTTCCGCATTCCAGTTTTGGTATCGTTCATAATTGAGCTGTGCAAGATCTTCACTGACGTGAAATAGTTTTTTTATTACTCGAGGAGATTTCTTTTTTAACTTTTGAGCAAGCTTATCCGCTTTGTCGAGAAAGACGGGTGTACTGTGTTGATCTCTTTCTATCTTGGTAAAATCGAGCGTTTTTGCCGGAGAAATTATGAATAGCATAATCTTTGTAAAATTTTAAAACTTTGACAAAGATAATAAAAGGCACAAAAAAACCTCGATGAATATCACCGGGGTTTTGAATTGATATGTGTATGATATCATATCTGAGGACCGGCAGCAACAAGTGCTTTACCAGCATCGTTATCCGTGTATTTCTCAAAGTTTTTAATGAATCTTCCAGCAAGATCGGCTGCTTTTTCATCCCACTCCTTAGGGTCAGAATACGTATCTCTAGGATCAAGAATAGCAGGATCAACACCAGGCAGCTCAGTAGGAGTTTCAAGGTTAAATACTGAGATATTCTTAGTAGGTGCGCTATCAATAGATCCGTCAAGGATGGCATTGATGATTCCTCGTGTATCCTGGATTGAGATTCTTTTACCGGTGCCATTCCACCCTGTATTCACAAGATAAGCTGTGGCTCCGTGAGCTTCCATTTTCTTTACTAACTCCTCACCATACTTTGTTGGGTGAAGTGAAAGGAAAGCAGCTCCGAAACATGCAGAGAAAGTTGGCTGAGGTGAGGTAATACCTCTTTCTGTACCGGCTAATTTAGCTGTAAATCCGGAAAGGAAGTGATACTGTGTTTGCTCAGGAGTCAACTTTGATACGGGAGGCATAACACCAAATGCATCAGCAGTCAGGAAAATTACTTTCTTCGCATGGCCTGCTTTTGAAGGAATAGCAATGTTTTCAATATGATCGATTGGGTAAGAAACCCTTGTGTTTGCAGTTACAGAACCATCAGTGAAATCAATCTTTCCGTTTTCATCAAGAGTTACGTTTTCAAGAAGTGCATTCCTTTTAATTGCAGCAAAAATCTCCGGCTCAGCTTCTTTGTCGAGATTGATAGTTTTTGCATAACATCCACCTTCGAAGTTAAATACTCCTTCGTCATCCCATCCGTGTTCGTCGTCACCGATAAGAGCTCTGTTCGAATCAGTAGAAAGTGTTGTTTTGCCAGTCCCTGATAATCCAAAGAAAATAGCCACATCGCCATCTTTACCGACGTTAGCAGAACAGTGCATTGCAGCCATTCCTTTCAACGGAAGGTAGTAGTTCATCATGGCGAACATCCCTTTTTTCATCTCACCACCATACCAGCTACCGCCAATAATTTGCATTTTTTCAGTAAGGTTAAAGGCAATGAAAGTTTCAGAGTTAGTTCCGTGCTCTTTGTAGTTTGTATCCCTTGTTTTAGAACCGTTCATTACTACAAAATCAGGCTCCCCATAGCTAGCAAGTTCTTCTTCAGTAGGGCGCAGGAACATGTTCTTCACAAAATGCGCTTGCCATGCTACTTCCATAATGAATCTCACTTTCAATCTTGTATCTTCGTTAGCTCCGCAGTAAGTATCTACAACAAATAGTCTTTGACCTGAAAGCTGGTCAACAACCAATTTCTTAAGGTCTTTCCAAGCTTCTGGAGTAATAGGCTTGTTGTCGTTCTTTGATTTATCAGAAGTCCACCAGTAATGTTCTTTAGTTGAGTCATCCGCAACTGTCCATTTATCCATTGGTGAACGGCCGGTGTACACGCCGGTCATTACATTTACTGCTCCCAATTCAGATACTTGTCCTTTTTCAAAACCTGCCAAAGACAATTGTGTCTCTTCTTCAAATAGTTGGTCATAAGAGGGATTGTAAACGATTTCACTCGCTCCGGTAATCCCGTATTTTTCTAATTGCTCATTAGTGATCATAGTAGGTATTTAATTTATACGACAATGAAAATTCAAATCTAATGCGACAAAAAATCGTCCGTAATTATGTAATAATAAAAATTCCTAGGCGCCTATTCCTTTCTCTATCTTATAAGACTATCAATATCTTCGCAAATGCCCTGTAAAAGTAAACATTAACATTACCTCATAAAATGACTTTGGTCATGAATCAAAGCATTATTTGTTCTGGTATATTAAGAAATAATTAATAAATGATGACAACAATTTTTAGTTCTTATTCAAGTCTGTATCAAACATCGAAAAAAATATTTAATTAAGCCAATTCGGAAAGCTCAAGCCAGCGATTTTCCTTTCCCTCAATCTCACTAGTTAGCTTCTCAATTTCCGAAGACCAATCCATGAGTTCTTCATGATTCCCGGAGCCGGCATTCAGCTTTCCCATCAATTCGTCTTTTTTTATTTCCAGTTCGTTTATCTCATGCTCTGTATTTTCAAATTCTCTTTTTTCCTTATAACTCAATTTTCTTTTTTGTTCAGAATTTCCCTTTGAGATCTTTTTATCCTTAGACTTTTTAGTTTTTTTATTTGATTCTTTTTCCAACTGATCATTATGATTCCTGTAATCGGAATAGTTGCCAGGAAAATTAACAATCTGTCCTACGTCCTTGAAAACAAAAAGATGTTCTGCAATCTTATCCATAAAATACCTGTCATGCGAAACGATTACTAATGTACCTTCAAAACTTAACAGGTAATCCTCAAGAACATTCATGGTTAGAATGTCCAGATCATTTGTCGGCTCGTCAAGAATCAGGAAATTTGGTGTTTGTATAAGCACCCTAAGTAATTGTAATCTTCTTTTTTCGCCCCCGCTAAGCTTTACTACCGGAGTCAAGTGCATTTCATGGGGAAAGAGAAAATGGTTTAAAAACTGTGCAGCAGTAATAGTTGCTCCATCTGAAAGTGTTACGACTTCGGCCACTTCTTTTACCACATCGATAACTCTAGTTTCTATAGGATAAGAAATTTCATCTTGTTTATAATATCCAAACTCTGTGGTTTCTCCCAACACTGCCTCACCACTATCCAACGCCAATGCGCCTGTAATGACATTTAAAAGTGTAGTTTTTCCAATACCATTTTTTCCTACAATGCCAATCCGGTCCTTTTTTTTAAATGTATATGAAAAATCATTCAGATACTTTACCCCATCGAATGATTTCGTTAAATGATGAAGCTCTAATATTTTTTTTCCTTGCCTTTTGGTTCTGATTTTCAGTGTCAACGAACTTTCCTGCAAGTCTTTATTTGCGACATCCATTAAGTCATGTGCCGCATCAATTCGGTATTTTGATTTAGTACCCCTTGCTTTTGGCATTCTCCTCAACCATTCCAGCTCTTTTACCAATAAATTCTTAGCCTTGGTAACTTCTGTCGCTTCATTGGATTTTCGTTCAGATTTTTTTTCCAGGTAATAAGAATAATTCCCTTTGTAGGAATAAATTGTTTGATCATCGATTTCTATTATTTCATTGGTGACGCCCTCAAGAAAATATCGATCGTGTGTCACCAAAAGTAGTGACATGGTTTGGACAGAAAGATATTTTTCCAACCATTCGATCACTTCAATATCCAGGTGGTTGGTTGGTTCATCCAGAATTAAAAAGTCTGGCTTTTCCACCAAAGTTGCGGCAAGAGCAACCCTTTTCTTTTGGCCTCCGGAAAGCTCATCAACAAAAAGATCCAAATCATGAATCCCAAGTTTTCCCAAAATCTGTTTTACCTGTGATTCAAAATCCCATGCGGAAAGGGCATCCATTTTATTGATAAGCGCCTGATATTTCCTGCTGGTAAGGTCAGGCTCACTGCTTTCGAAAAATCGCTCATATTCACTGACCGTGGTGAGCAATTCATTATCCTGGCCAAATATAGAATCTCTAATCGTGAGGTGGTTTTTAAACTCCGGATTTTGACCTAGAAAACTTAATTTTACACCTTTTCTGAAAACTACCCTCCCATGATCAGGGGATTCAAGCGCTCCTATTATTTTTAAAAGTGTTGATTTTCCACTACCATTTTTTCCAACTAAGGCAACTTTTTGTCCCTGGTTTATACCAAAGGTAATGTCATTGAAAAGAGGTTGTTCGTTATAACTTTTTGAAAGCTGTTCTACGGAAAGATAATTCATTAGCTCTTTTTCTTCTCCTTAGATTTATCAGCAGTGATTTTATCGAAAAAATCCGTGAAAGCAGACTTCACTTCTTTAGCTGCGTTTTTAGCAAATTTCTCAACTTTATCAATGGTCTCTTTGTTATCTTCCCTTATTTTACTGAATTCCTCTTTCACCTGATCTCTCGACTTTTTAAATTCCTCGATCCGTGCATTTATTTCTTTTTTCACATCATCCTTTGATATGTCTGATTGCTCCAGTAACTCATCAATTTTATTTGACAAGTCACTAATAATTTTTTTAGTTTTTGATTCTCGTTCGTTCATTACTCATGGAATTTATTGACAAATGTATATAATATAAAATAGCATTTTGCGATATTATTGAGATTCTCATTCAGGAAATTCTATTATCTTTGTGGAAAAACAAATTTTATTGTGAAAAGATTTATTGCCTATTCTTTGATAATTATTATGGTATTTTGTTCTGCTTCCTGCGCTACATCCAACGTTAAAAAAAGGAGTCAGCCAAAAAGAGGCCCAATCCCCTGTCCGGTAAAAGATTGTTGATTTACTGGTTGTTTGATATTCTTATCCTAAGTTTATCTGGGTATTATATGACTCTTCGATAAACTATTCCTACTTTTGCATGCTATTTTAGCAAGAATATTAAAGAACTAGACAGAGAAATCAATTTTGACCTCAATCATGACCTTAGCAAACAACACAAGGTACTTATTTGAGAAGTTGATTTTTCTATCGATTTAGAAATTCTGGTAAAATGCCAATAATTTAAAGCCCTATGAGAAATACTGCTGAAAATAAAGTTTCATTTTTGATCTAATTAAATTATGAATAAAATAGTAATTGCCATAGATGGTAATTCAGGTTGTGGCAAAAGCACAACCGCAAAAGCATTAGCCCAAAAATTGAAATATATCTATATTGATACAGGCGCAATGTACAGGGCTGTTACACTATTTTTTATCAAACATAAGATTGATCTTAAAAATGATCAGGAAGTAGAATTAGCGCTCAAACAAATAGATATTTCCTTCAAGTACAATATTGAAACAGGGGAAAATGAAACCTTTCTCAATGGGAGAAATGTAGAAGACAAGATCCGTCAGATGGAAGTATCTAACCTGGTAAGTCCGGTTAGCGTTATATCCAGTGTGCGGAGAAAACTTGTAGAGCAACAGAGAAGACTTGGCAAAGGGAAGGGAGTTATCATGGATGGAAGAGATATTGGAACCGTTGTATTTCCAGATGCTGAGCTAAAAATATTTATGACAGCAGATCTGAATATTAGAGCTCAGAGAAGACTAAAAGAACTTTTGGAACTACATACAGAAGTTGAGCTTGCTGAGGTGATAGAAAATTTAGAGAACAGGGATCGCATTGATTCATCCAGAGCAGATAGTCCACTTAAAAAAGCGGACGATGCTCATTTGGTGGATACAGGAAATTTAACTTTTGATGAACAAGTCGACATAATACTTAGTTTAATTAAAGAAAAAGTTGTCATAGAATAGCATGAGAGTAACGATTGACCAAAATTCCGGATACTGCTTTGGCGTTGAATTTGCCATTCAAATTGCAGAGGATGAAATGGATCAGGCAAATGAATTGTACTGCCTGGGAGATATTGTACATAATGACATGGAAGTAAAAAGACTTTTTAAAAAGGGATTAAGAGTTATTAACCATGATCAATTAAACGATCTCCGCGATTGCAAAGTATTAATTAGAGCGCATGGAGAACCACCCGAAACATATGCTATAGCTCTTAAAAATAATATCGAACTTATTGATGCATCCTGCCCGGTAGTATTAAAATTACAAAATCGAGTAAAGCATGCTTATGATAAAATGAATAATGAAAATGGCCAGGTAGTTATTTATGGAAAAAAAGGCCATGCTGAAGTAGTCGGACTCGCCGGCCAAACTAATAATGAAGCAATAATAATAACGGACGAGTCTGATTTAGATAAAATCGATTATTCCCGCCCAGCTGTTCTCTTTAGTCAGACCACCAAAAGCACCTCAGGGTTTTATGATATAAAATCGAAAATCGAAGAACGATATGGCGATAGCTCAAAAGTAATTGTTGAAGAATATTTTGAAGCTCATGATAGTATCTGCAGACAAGTTTCGAACAGAGAACCACGAATGAAAACATTTTCTGAAGAACAAGATGTTATACTTTTTGTTAGTGGAAAAAAGAGTTCCAATGGAAAAGCGCTTTACAAAATTTGCAAAAACCATAATGACAGAAGTTATTTTATAGAAAATAGCTCTGAAATAAATCCGGAGTGGTTCCACGAGGATGATTCTGTAGGCATTTGTGGAGCTACTTCTACTCCGATGTGGCTAATGGCGGATGTGGCCGAAAGCCTTTCAAAAAACATTGTCCAAGTTGCTGAAAACAGTTAAAACCTCACCCAAAACCCAATTCATACAAAATTGTTTAATAATAGTCCAAAAACAGCTCCGGCCACAATGGATTAATTAAAAAATGGTTATTTTTGCGCTTTCAAAATAGGAACAAATACAATTCTTAAATGTCACATACGATAAAGCTAAAAAAAGGGTTCGATATAAACCTGGTAGGAAAAGCGAAAAAGATACTTGCAGAATGTGACCAGCCCGAAACTTTTGCCCTAAAACCTACAGATTTTCCCGGTATTCAACGACCAAAAATTATGGTTGATGAAGGGGCTACTGTGAAAGCCGGAAGCCCTCTTCTATTCTGTAAAATGATGGAAGATGTAAAATACTGTGCTCCTGTTAGCGGTGAAATCGTAGAGATTAAAAGAGGGAGCAAGAGAAAATTGTTGGAAATTAAAATTCTTGCAGATAAGGAAATTGTTTCCATGGAATTTAAAAAGTTCTCAGTTTCTGATCTCTTAAAATTAGAGAAAAAAGAGGCCATAGATTTGATGATAAAAAGTGGCGTTTGGCCCAATATCATTCAAAGACCATATGGTATTGTAGCCGATCCGAAGGAAACACCTAAATCTATTTTTATCTCTACATTTGATACTCACCCATTATCGCAGGATAATGATTTTGCCTTGAACGGGGAAGAAAAATATTTTCAAGCTGGAATTGACATCCTGAATAAACTAACTCCAGGAAACGTGAATCTGGGATTAAATGAAAATTCCGAAATTTCTCCTGTTTTCGCTCATACTAAAAACGCAGAGCTACATAAAATAATCGGCAAACATCCAGCAGGAAATGTCGGTGTTCAAATCCACCATATTGATCCTATTGCAAAAGGAAACCTGGTTTGGACAGTCAATCCTTTTGGCGTGGCACAAATCGGAAAACTGTTTCTTGAAGGCATATATGATGCATCGAAAATAATTGCACTTACCGGATCAGAAGTAAAAAATCCGCAATATTACAAAACGTATACCGGGGCTTGCATTCACAAATTTATTGAAAACAATGTAAGCGATGATGAGGTGAGGTTTGTAAATGGCAATGTTCTTACCGGAGAAAAAATCAGATCAGATGGATATCTTGGATATTATTCACAACAAATAACTGTGATCCCGGAAGGAAGACACAGTGAGTTTTTAGGATGGATACTTCCAACGATGAAAAAACTTAGTTTTCATAAAGCTTTTGGCTTACTCTCTTTTCTAAATGGAAAGGAAAAGGAATACGTAGTCGATACTAATTTGAAAGGTGAAAAAAGAACTTTTGTGCAAACGGGTGTATTTGAACGCGTGACACCGATGGATATTTTTCCAACATATCTGATCAAAGCAATCATGGCTGAAGATTATGATGATATGGAAAGTTTGGGGATTTATGAGATGATTGAAGAGGATATAGCCCTATGTGAGTTTGTTGATGTTTCAAAGCATAACTTACAGAAGATACTAAGAGAAGGATTAGATTTAATAAGAAACAGCTAGTTATAAATGAAAATTATTAAAGACGTTTTCGATAAATACAAACCTCTTTTTGATCGAGGTGGCAAATTCGAAAAACTCATGCCATTATTTGAGACTTTCGAAACGCTTTGCTTTGTTCCAGATGAGGTGACTCCCTTAAAGGGAGCTCAGATCAGAGACGCTGTGGATTTGAAACGAATGATGATGACCGTAATTATCGCGATGGTTCCGGCACTATTATTTGGAATATGGAACGTAGGACATCAACACTCTCTGGCAACCGGTGAAACCATGAGTTTTATGCAACAAATCGGACTTGGTCTGATGGTGGTATTACCAATCGTTGTTGTTTCCTATGGAACAGGTCTTACAGTCGAATTTATTTTTGGAATTAAGAAAGGACACGCTTTGAATGAGGGTTTTCTCGTATCCGGGATGTTGATACCGTTGGTTATGCCTCCTACTATTCCACTTTGGCAAGTTGCAGTAGCAACCGTCTTTGCTGTGATAATTGGAAAAGAAGTATTTGGAGGTACAGGAATGAATATTTTTAATGTCGCCCTCACAGCAAGAGCATTCCTATACTTCGCTTATCCATCGCAAATTTCCGGAGATGTCTGGACTTATTTGGGTGACAAGACACCAATTGACGGATATACCGGAGGAACAACTCTGGCAATCGCCAATGAGGTTTCAGTAAGTAATGCAGGAGCAGTTACTGATGCATTAATCACTACCAATGCCGCATTAAGCGCAGATTTCTATAGTTTTTCAAATTTATTTTTCGGATTTATTCCTGGGTCAATTGGCGAAACATCGACATTGATGGTATTGATTGGAGCCGCGATATTAATATTAACAGGTGTAGGAAGTTGGAAGATAATTGCCGGTGTATTTGGAGGCGCCTATCTAACCGGAGTTTTATTTAACGTGATTGGAGTAAATGAATTTATGTTGATGCCTGCTCATTATCATCTGGTAATTGGAGGTTTGGCATTTGGAGCAGTTTTTATGGCGACAGACCCGGTAACGGCAACACAAACAGAAAAAGGCAAATGGATTTACGGAATATTGATAGGCGTACTAACTGTGATCATCAGGGTATTCAACCCGGCATATCCGGAAGGAATTATGTTGGCGATATTATTAATGAATACCTTCGCCCCATTAATTGATTTTTATATAGTAAAAGCAAACAAACAAAGGAGGATTCAACGTGCAACAGTCTAACTTATATGTCATCGTATTTTCCGCAGTATTAACAATTATACTTGGCGGATTGCTTGCATTAGCCAACCAAGGGTTGAAACCAATGCAGCAAAAAGCCATAGATCTGGATACAAAAAGGAAAATCCTTGGCGCTGTAACGGATTTAGAGGGCATAAAAGGAGATGATATTATAGATCTATACAGCCAAACTATTGAATCTATTGTAGTTAACCTCGATGGAGAATTGGTCGAAAAAAATGAAAAGGGATTTGATATTGAAGCTGAAAAAGTAAATATCGCAAAGAACTTTAAAAAAGATTCTGAAGAACGAATGTACCCGGTGTTTAAGTATCATAAAGCTGGAGATGCAGATGCAATAGAAGCTTACATCTTTCCGGTTTATGGCAAAGGTCTTTGGGGGCCTATTTGGGGGTTTATTGCTTTGGAAACAGATTTAAATACAATAAAAGGAACCTCATTCGATCATAAAACCGAGACTCCCGGACTTGGCGCAAGGATTACAAGTACGGAAATCAGAGACCGATATAACGGTAAAAAAGTTTTCGATGATAGTGGCAATCTGGTTTCAATTTCGATGCTAAAAGGAGAAAACAATTCTGCAAATGTATTGGATGACCATCATATTGATGGGCTGTCAGGAGCGACACTGACTGCCAATGGAGTAAATGATATGCTTGAAAATTATTTTAAGTATTATCTGGGCTACATTAAAAAGTCTAAAAGCGCTACAGAAAAAGTAGAATTATTACTAAAAGAATAGAAATTCAGCGATATGAGTACGCAAACGGTAGAAAAAACTATTGAAAAGAAACCAGTAGAACAGGTTCTCTCAAAACGAAGAAAAAAGTTTATAAATGATCCGCTCAATGATGATAACCCAATAACCGTCCAGGTTCTTGGTATTTGTTCCGCTCTTGCTGTAACCACTCAGATGAAGCCAACCCTTACCATGGCGATATCGGTGATCTTCGTTATGGTATTTTCAAATTTGATAATTTCCTTAATAAGATCTCTGGTGCCTACAAGGGTGCGTATTATTGTTCAACTTGCAATAATAGCAACTTTGGTTACTCTGGTAAGCGAAGTTCTAATGGCCTACCAATACGATATGTATAAAGAATTATCTGTTTTTGTTGGCCTGATTATTACAAACTGTATTGTAATGGGTCGTTTAGAGGCATTTGCCTTAGCAAATAAACCCTGGGATTCTGTATTGGATGCTGTTGGAAATGGCCTTGGATATAGCTGGATCATTCTTGCGGTTGCATTTTTTAGAGAAATATTCGGTTCAGGAAAATTATTTGGATGGCCATTGTTTGAGGCAATAGGATTGGAGAATTTTCCAAACAATGGACTTATGGTTACACCTGTTGGTGCATTCTTCATACTCGGATTAATTATTTGGGTACAGCGAAATAAAACCGGATACATAGAGCATTAAATTTAGAAGCAATGGAATTAATTAACCTTGGAATAAAATCAATTTTTATTGATAATATGGTATTTGCCTATTTCTTAGGCATGTGCTCATTTTTGGCCGTTTCCAAAAAAGTAAATACAGCGCTCGGTCTGGGAATGGCTGTTATTTTCGTATTGACAATCACAGTTCCTATCAACTGGTTGTTATTAGAATACATTTTGAAAGAAGGAGCGCTTGCCAATTCTTTTGGAATAGATATCCTGGCAACAGTAGATCTTAGCTTCCTTAGCTTTATCATGTACATTGCTGTAATCGCGGCAATGGTTCAATTAGTAGAAATGGTGATAGAAAAATTCTCGCCAGCGCTATATGGATCTTTGGGTATTTTCCTTCCACTGATCGCGGTAAACTGTGCGATATTGGGAGCTTCACTTTGGATGGCTGAGAGGGACTACACATTAGTCGAAGCCACCGTATTTGGCTTTAGTTCTGGAATCGGCTGGTTATTGGCAATTATAGCCTTGGCCGCAATACGTGAAAAGCTAAAATACTCAGATGTTCCTGATGGATTGAAAGGACTTGGAATTACCATGCTTTTAACCGGACTTATGGGAATCGCATTCATGTCTTTCATGGGCATTGAGATATAGATTATCACAAAAAAACATCAAGCCCGGTCATGAAAATGATCGGGCTTTTTTTGTGTCAGACATAAATATAAGAGGAAGAAATGTATGTCCTCATATATTCCTTTTAAACAAGAGCAATTTTACAGCATCACAAGCATAATAATTTGGGCGCACGGACGGGCTGTCGCTACTCGCCTGCCAGCGCACAAACCCGTTTCGGGCTCAAACA
>SMVB01281452.1_pt1 | contig 19554 bp, 21 predicted proteins | sample 2456461 | NCBI WGS metagenome assembly SMVB01 (sample SAMN11095934, study PRJNA526329) | marine sediment metagenome | biome: Marine sediment; feature: Surficial sediment; material: Deep marine sediment; isolation source: Hadal surficial sediment | place: Pacific Ocean | collected 2014-05 | depth...
CGATGGCAATGGCCAGCGAGGAATTCTTGACCACGTTCATCCACAAGCTGATCATCGGCGGTACGATGGCGCGCATGGCCTGGGGAATGATGACCAAGGCCATCGCCCGGCCCGGTTTGAGGCCGATCGCCAGCGCCGCCTCGGTCTGTCCCTTGTTCACCGAAAGGATGCCGGCGCGCACGGATTCAGCGAGATGCGCCGCGTGATAGAAAGTCAAGGAGACCAGCAGCGCCAGGAACGCCGGCGGCAGGCTGAATCCGCCCTTGAAGTTGAAGCCCTGAAGCGTCGGAATATCCCACCCCAGCGGCGATCCGGTCATCAGGAATACAGCTCCTGGAACGGCGATCAAAACTGCAAGTGAGGCCGAGACGATCGGAAATTGCCGGCCGGTTTCGTCCTGGCGCTTGTGAGCCCAACGCCGGAGGAAGAGCACGCCGACGGCGGCGGCGCCAAACGCCACGCCGGTCATCCAGAAGAGATCGCCCGGAACCGGCCAGGCCATATACAGGCCGCGATTGTTGATCCACAAGACCTCCGCGCCGCCGGAAAGATCGAGGCTTTTCTTGACTCGGGGCAGAAGGGCGAAAACCCCGACATACCAAAAAATGATCTGTAGCAATAGCGGCGTATTGCGAATGACTTCCACATAGGCCAGCGCCAGGCGGGCGACCAGCCAATTGTTGGAGAGCCTCAAAACGCCGACGAAGAAACCGAGTATGGTGCTCGCGACGATCGCGAAGGCCGAGACCAGAAGGGTGTTGATGCAGCCGATCAGGAAGATGCGGCCGTAGGTCCCAATGCCGGGTTTGTATTCGATGAGCTTGAAGTCGGTGTCGAAGCCGGCGGTGGCGGTCAAAAAACCAAATCCGGTATTCATCCCGCGCACTTCGAGATTGTGGGCGGTGTTCGAGATGAGATACCAGGCGAGCCAGGCGACGGTGCAGGCCGTCAAAAGTTGATAAAACACTGAGCGCACGCGCTCGTCATGAAAAAAGTCAAACCGCTCTTTCGGTTTGACGCGTACCGAAGTTTGGTCGCTATCGCTAACAGCCATAATAATTGGCGCCTAATATTTCGCGCGGGCCCGACCGGGAAAAAACGGCACCCGGCCCATAATCGAGGAGCCGGGTGCCATCGGATAATCCTAGCGGAACGGCGGGGAGTACATCAGTCCACCGCGGGTCCAGAGGTCGTTCGCCGACCCGGCCCGGCCGATGCCGATGCCCAATTTGCCGCCACCCATATAGGCTTCGTAGATTTCGCCGTAGTTGCCGACTTCCTTGATGATGTTGTAGGCCCAATCCTTGGACAGGCCCAAACCTTCATTCAGGTTGCCCTCGGCGCCGAGTATGCGGCGGACCGAAGCGTTGGTCGCGTTGGCGCGCATATCCTCGACGTTGGCCTTGTTGATGCCGAGCTCCTCGGCGCCGATCAACACGTAGACCGTCCATTTGACGATGTCGAACCACTGGGCGTCGCCCTGCCTGACCGCGGGAGCCAGCGGCTCCTTGGAGATGGTCTCGGGGAGAACCAGGTGATCGCCGGGATTGGGGAACGCCGCCATGCTGGACGCCAAACTCGACTTGTCGTTGGTCATCGCGTCGCAACCGCCCGCAAGATAGGTGTCGTTACGGACGTTGTTGTCCTCGAAGGTGACCGGGCTGATGTCGAGGTCGTTGACCCGGCTGAAGTCCGCCAAGTTCAACTCTGTGGTGGTGCCGGTCAGCACACAAACCGTGGCGCCCTTGAGTTCGAGCGCCGACTTGATGCCGCTGTCCTTGGGGACCACGAAGCCCTGGCCGTCATAGAAATTGATCGCCGTGAAGTCGAGGCCGAGCTGGGTGTCGCGGAGCAACGTCCAGGTGGCCGTCCGCGAAAGCAAATCGGACTCGCCGTTGGCCAACGCGGTAAAGCGAACCTGTGAGCTAACCGATTGAATCTCCAGCTTCGTCTTGTCGCCGAAAATGGCCGCGGCGACCGCCTGGCAGACCGAAACGTCGCTGCCATACCAATTTCCATCGGCGTCGAGATTGTAGAAGCCCGGAGCCGGTGTGCCGACTTGGCAGCGCACGTGGCCGCGCTTCTTGACGATTTCGAGCGTCGACTCCGCCGACGCGCCGACACTACCCGCGGCCATCACCGCCATGGCTGACGCGGCAAGTGTCACTAATTTTACGAATTTCATCTGCCTGTTTCTCCCTGTTCTCTAATCTGACTCTAATGTCTCGATGAGCATTATTGTTCTCTGTTCGAGACGCCGAACTAAGTCCAAACCGGACACACGTTAGCCGCTACCGTCCTGAACTGCAACAGGCTTTCGCCACAAGCCTCCGGCCGCGGTATTCCAACGATATTAGTCCACTAGCCACTGCCGCCAGAGCCGGTTTCCTGTGGTTCGCAAACGAAGCGTTTGGCGATGGCGCGCGAATTTACCCGCTTCAGGTCGGCGAATATCTGCTCGGCGCGGAGCTTACGTTCCAGGCACGCCGCTTCGGTTGGATAGGCGATGGGCCCCCAGCCTTCGAGCTCGGCGCCGTGAACCCAGACGCCGCTCATCAGGAAATATACGACCAGAAGGTATTCCATCGCTGCCTCGCCCGATTAGCCCGGCTACCCGACGCGCCGCGCATGCCCCTTGAACTGCGGGGTGAAACGCGACCCTCGCATACTATCTAATTGCCGGCTAACTACCGGCTTCGAGCGACTTCCAGTATTTTGTGTTGAGCTTGCCGATCAGCGAATCGTGCAGCGAGCTCAAACACTGGCGCAGGCTCATCAAACCGCCGTTGGTGGTGACCGAGCAGCGATCGAAACCCGCCTTGGCCAAGGCACGGCCATCGGAATAGGCACGGCCATCGTCACCGGCCACCTGCGCAAACTGGCCCCATACCTGATCGCGTTCGCTCTGCGTGGCGCGCCCGGCGCGCGGCAGTGCGTTGACCAAGCCCAGGGTCACGCGCGTGGCCGCCATCTGCGCGCCGCCGCGGTCCACGATCTCCGCCGCCACAATCCGCAGCGGACCGGTCGCAAGCATGATGTCCCGATCAGTATGTGGCCAGCGATCGCCCGCGACCGGCTGGGGTATCAGACTCGCGTCCTCGCCGATGCTGACCCGGACCGAGGCGAGATCGAACTGCCTGAGCACACGGCTGGGCAGGCTCATACGGACTGCGGCATGGCCGCGCTCCGTGGTGATGGTGAGGAGGTCCGAACCTGCAAGTCGGACCGTCGAGCCATCGCGACGCACGCCGTCGAGAATAAGGGAATCCGGATCGTGAAAACTATAGACAGTGCCCGGCTCCGGCGAACTTCGGGCCTTTTCGATGCAGTACACGGTGAACTCGGCTCGGCACTCACCACGCTCGCACTGTAGGGTCACCGGCTCCACGCTCGCGATCACGGCCAGAATCTGCGGCGCGGCGGCAACCTGGGAAGCGCCCAGCAGCAGCACTAAGGGCGCCAGTGCGGCGCCTAATCCAACACGACTGCCCATAATGGCCCTCATTCAAAATTCCAGTGCGGTGGCATAATCGTAGCACGAGTCGCAGGCCACTCTCGATCACGAGGACAAAACATGTAACAAAAGGCCCCGAAACGCAACGGGAGACTAAACCCGCCGCGTTAACGATTTCGCGAGGCTGCGGTAGCGCGAGCCAAGCGAATAACTTAGGTTTCCTGCTCGATGTCCGATCCGGCATCCCCCATCGCCAAAACTTCGGAGCCCATATTCAAATGACCAGAGGTTCGGAACATAAAGCGGAAACCCTCGTGACTCGCCTGGGGCGCGACCCGGCGCGCCAGAGCCACGCGGTCAATCCGCCGGTCTACCACGCCTCCACCCTGATTTTCGACTCTGTCGCCGAGTTCGAGGCGGCGTCCGCGGCCAAAATGGAGAAAGGGGCTCTGTTCTATGGCCGCTACGGCATGCCGACCACCCACGCCTTGGAGAGCGCCGTGGCCGAGCTCGAAGGCGGCTATGGTGCGATCGCCGTATCGACCGGGCTGGCCGCCATCACCTGCGCGTTGCTGACCTTCCTAAAGGCCGGCGACCACGTCCTGGTCACCGACTCGGCTTACCGGCCGACCCGCCGCGTATGCGATGAATTGCTCAGTCGCTTCGGCATCGAGACCGGCTACTTCGACCCCTTGATCGGCGCCGGCATCGTCGAGCTGATCCGCCCGAATACCCGCCTGGTCTACCTGGAGTCTCCCGGTTCGATCACCTTCGAGGTCCAGGACGTGCCCGCCATCGCCGATGCCGCCCACCGCGCCGGCCTGGTGGTGCTGTTCGATAACACCTGGGCCTCGCCACTCAATTTCCAGCCCTTCGCCCATGGGGTCGATGTGTCGATCCATGCGGCAACCAAGTATATCGTCGGCCACTCGGACGCCATGCTCGGCATGATCATATGCCGCGAGGCGCACTACGAGAGATTGCGCCGGACCGCGATCGATCTCGGCCATTCGGCGGCGCCCGACGACGTTTATCTGGCGTTGCGCGGCCTGCGGACCTTGGCGATACGCATGGCGCGGCATCACGAAAGCGCGCTCGAGGTCGCGACCTGGCTTCAGGGCCGGCCGGAGGTCGCGCGGGTGTTCTACCCGGCGCTGCCCGGCGACCCGGGCCATGACCTCTGGCGCCGGGATTTCACCGGCGCCTCGGGTCTGTTCGGAGTCGAGCTCACACCCTGCACGAAGGCGGCCGTGGCGGCCATGTTGGACGGGCTCGACCTGTTCGCCCTCGGGGTCAGTTGGGGTGGCTTCGAGAGCCTGGTGCTGCCGACCACTTTGGCTGGAAATCGCACTGCGACCCGCTCGGAGACTTCGGGCCCACTGGTCCGCCTCCATATCGGCCTGGAGGACCCCGGCGATCTGATCGCGGACCTTGAGGATGGCTTTGCGCGCCTGAACCGGTCCATTGAGGCGCCAGTCCGGGACCCGGCCCCAGCCGCCGCGGAGGTCGGCGTTTCGTGACCCGGCAAGATTCGCTTCCGGCGTCGCTGACCGAAGCCGTGATCTTCGATGCGGCCGGCTTGGTGCCGGCGATCGCCCAGCAGCACGATACCGGCGAGGTCTTAATGGTGGCCTGGATGAACCGCGAAGCTTTGGCCGAAACCGTCGCCACCGGGCGGGTCTGCTACTGGTCGCGCTCGCGTGGCGCGCTGTGGCGCAAGGGCGAGACCTCGGGCCACATCCAGCGCCTGGTCGAGCTCCGCATCGATTGCGACGGCGACACCTTGTTGCTGCGGGTCGAGCAGACCGGGGTCGCCTGCCATACCGGGCGGCGCGCTTGTTTCTACCGGGCGCTGGGGCCGGACGGCGAGTTGGACGAAATTCTGCCCGTAACCGTCGATCCCGAGACACTTTACGGCGGCCCCCGGGATGGCTCCAAGAGCGGAGAGACTTCGTGATCGGATTCCGCTACGCCGCCGCGGCCTCCGTTTTCTCGACCGTATTGCTGGCAGCGATCCTCTTTGCCTCCGGCGCGCCGCGGGCGGAACGGCCGGTGACCCTGTTCGCGGCGGCAAGCACGGTCAAGGCGGCCACCGCGGTGGCGCGGGCTTTCGACGCGGGCGGCGGCGGCAAGATACGGATCGTGTTTGCGGCATCTTCGACCTTGGCGCGCCAGATCGCGCAAGGGGCGCCGGCGGATCTCTATTTGTCCGCCAGCACGGCCTGGATGGACGAGCTGGAAGGCCGCGGCGTGCTCGAACCCGGCACCCGGATCGACCTGCTGGGCAACGCCCTGGTGCTGATCGCGCCCCGGGGCCGCCCGGTCGAGATCGAGATCGCGCCTGGCTTTGCGCTCGCCGCCGCGCTCGGCGACCGGCGTCTGGCGATGGGCGACCCGGCCCATGTACCGGCCGGAATCTACGCCAAGGCAGCGCTCGAAAACCTCGAAATATGGCCAGAAATATCGACGCGGGTCGCCTATCTGGGCGATGTCCGTGGGGCGCTCGCCATGGTCGACCGCGGCGAAGCGGCGGCGGGGATCGTCTACGCCAGCGATGTCCACGACTTCGACCGGGTCTTGGTTCTTGGCCGGTTCCCCGCCGAGAGCCACCCCGCCATCGTCTATCCGCTGGCGGTCGTGGCCGGGCGCGCAACGCCCGAGGTCTTGGCCTTCTATGAGTTCCTGCAAAGCCCTCAGGCGCGGCCCCTGTTTGAGGCCGAAGGATTCACCGCGCCCGGCAACGGGGGCTGAACCCGGTGCTGGACCTCTCCCCCCTGGAGCTGGAGGCACTGGTGCTGAGCCTGCGGGTCGCGCTGTGGTCGGTGCTGACCAGCCTGCCCGCCGGCCTGCTGGTGGCCTGGCTGCTGGCGCGCCGGGAGTTCTACGGCAAAGCCGCGCTCAACGCGATCGTCCACCTGCCCCTTGTGCTGCCGCCGGTCGTGGTCGGATATCTGCTGCTGGTGCTGCTGGGCCGCGAAGGGCCGCTCGGCCGGCTGCTCTACGATCTCTTTGGGGTCGGCCTGCCGTTCACCTGGGAGGGCGCGGCACTGGCGGCGGCGGTCATGGCGTTTCCGCTCATGGTCCGCGCCATGCGTCTGTCGCTGGAAAGCGTCGATCAGCGCCTGGAGGCGGCCGCCCGCACCCTCGGCGCCCGCCCGATCGGGGTGTTCCTGACCATCACCTTGCCCCTGATGGCGCCGGGCATCGTGGTCGGCGCGTTGTTGGGTTTCGCGCGTAGCCTGGGGGAATTCGGCGCTACCATCACCTTCGCGGCCAATATCCCCGGCGAGACCCGGACCCTGCCGCTGGCGCTCTACACCCTGACTCAGACCCCGGGCGGCGAGGTCGCGGCGTTGCGCCTGACCGTGCTCTCCGTCGCCCTGTCCCTGGCCGCGCTCGCGGCTTCCGAATACACCGCGCGCCACCTGCGCGCCCGTATCGGAGCTTAGCTGTGCTGCAAGTCGCCGTCGCCAAGCGCCTGGGCACCTTCGAGATCGATGCCGAATTCTCCTGTGCGACCCAAGGGATCGTCGCATTGTTCGGCCGCTCCGGCGCCGGCAAAACCAGCCTGGTCAACATGCTGGCCGGCCTGTCGCGGCCGGACTCCGGCCGGATTGAGATCGAGGGCGTGACGGTGTTCGATTCGAGCCGTGGCCTCGATGTGCCGCCGGAGCGCCGGCGCATCGGCTACGTGTTCCAGGAAGGCCGCCTGTTTCCGCATATGACCGTGCGCGGCAATCTGACCTATGGTTTGCGCCGGGCGCCGGCGGGCGACCGGCGTATCCAGTTGGACCAAATCGTCGCATTGCTCGGCCTGGAAGCGCTGCTGGGGCGGCGGCCGCACGATCTTTCCGGCGGCGAGAAACAGCGGGTCGCGCTCGGCCGGGCGCTGCTGGCCAATCCGCGCCTGCTGCTTATGGACGAGCCCCTGGCCGGGCTCGACCAGCCGCGCAAGGACGAGGTGCTGCGCTTCATCGAGCGCCTGCGCGACGAATTGACCATCCCGATCGTTTACGTCAGCCACGCCATGCCCGAGATCGTCCGCCTGGCCGACACCATGGTGCTGATGTCCGGGGGCCGGGTCGAAGCCGTCGGCCCCCTGGACGAACTGACCAGCCGGCTCGACCTGCGGCCTCTGACCGGGCGTTACGAGGCGGGCGCGGTGCTGGAAGCGCGGGTCGAGGGCCAAGACGCGGCCTTCGCCTTGACCGAGCTGAGCTTTGCCGGCGGCCGCCTGTGGGTGCCGCGCCTCGACTTGCCCCGGGGCGCCGCGCTGCGCCTGCGCATTCGCGCCCGCGACGTCGTGCTCGCCAAGACGCGCCCAGAGGGGACCAGCATCCTCAACGCATTTCCCTGCGTCGTGACGGATATCGGTGTTGAGGGGCGCGCGAAGGGGGATACCGAAAAGGGCGCCCAGGTCGATCTGCGCCTCGACGCCGGCGGCGCAGCGCTTTGGGCCCGGATCACCCGGCGCTCGCTGCACGAACTCGGCCTGGCCCCGGGCTCCCGGGTCTACGCCCTGATCAAGGCGGTCGCGATCGACCGGTACAGCCTCGGGCGTGGCGCCGGTACCGGGCGTTTTTTCCCCGACGCCGAGTGACGGCGGCATCGCTCGTACAACCTATTACGTTAATCATTAACATATTGAAATTAATTGACAAACGATTAAAAATTTATTAAAAATGTGTTTATGGGGAATGAGATGCGAAGCACTGAATTAGGGACTTGTCTGGGGTTATGGGAAAGATTTTTAAGTCCGTTGCATGGGGCTATGGAGGCGCGGTAATCGCCGGTCTGCTGATCGCCGTAATCGGCGTCGCCTTCGGCCTGTCCGAGGAAACCATCGCTGCCACCGCCGCTCCGACCGGCATTGTCTTTGGATTGTTGGGATTGAGCCTGGTTTGGCTGCGGCCCGCGCCCACCAAGGCCGCCGCGAAGCGCTAGACCGGACCGCGGCCACACCACGTAACGCCCTCCGGCGATAAGAGTCGCTGCCCCATTATCGGGTGGTAGCCCTCAATGGATTGACGATACCGTCAGCGACAGCTTGGTCAGCGGCATCGTGGCAGGCCCGGCGATGCCACCGGAACGGGAAATAATAAATCACGACACCATTTTTTTTGTTTCTCGATACCCGGAATAGTGTAATAATTTTTTATGCTTCCCGCATCCGGCTCACTCTAGCGAAAATCGGGCGCGTAGGGCCATGAAAAAACAGGGCTCCATTATGGCGATGCGAATTCGAACGCTCCTCGCGGTCGTGGCCACTGCAGGGCTGCTCGTTGCGTGCGAAACGCCCGACCCGCATGTGGTGGAGGATGGCAAAGACCTGCGCGACGATCCCACCGTCCTTTCGCCCCCGATCGTAATGGAGCCGCTATATGCCTGTAGTCCCGTGGTTCGGGTGCAGGGTTTTATCCCGGACGCCAAAATAGAAGTCTTTATCGACGGCCAGGGAGCCGGAACCGCGATCGGCAATGATCCGGCTGGAGCGAGCGTGGCGGTGACCGTCAATCCGGTGCTCGAGCGCGACATGATCGTCATCGCGACGCAGACCTTCGACAGCTCCACGAGCGGCGCGTCCGACGCCGTGACCGTCAGATCGCACACCGAAGATTACCCCAACGGCGTGCCAAAACCCCGGATCGATCCACCGCCGCTCTATCAATGCGGCAAGGCGACCGGGTTCCGCGATGTGGTGGAAGGTTCCACGCTGCGGGTCTCCTCGGAACCGGCTCAAAGCGGCGGGTTCGGACCGGCCGTGGAAATCGGGAAGGTCGTGGGCAGCGGCGCCGCACAATGGCTGACGGTGACCCCTGACTTCGGTCTCGGCGACCGTGTGGCTGGGCAGTACCAGATGTGCAGTGAACTCAGTCCGGTTTCGGACCCCTTGATCGTGCAAACTCCGCCGCCGACGATACCGGCGCCGATGCTGGACGAATTTTACGAAAACCAAGAGGTCGTAACCGTTCGCAACCTAGTTAACGGTGGCGTGATCGAGATATTCGCCAACGGCAACCCGGTCGGAAAATCGCCAACCCCTGGCGGCGCCGGCGGGCAGCTGATGCGCATCGATCCGCCCGCGTCGCCGGCGCAGAGCTATACAGTTCAGCAGTCCCTGTGTACGGCCGGACCGTTATCGCCGCCGGTCTCACCCCTTCCCTGCTCCGAATTGCCAGCCGCCAAAATCGCCCCGCCTCAGGCCGGCGATACGCGCGTCACTGTGACCGAGTTCGTTACGGGATCGCGCATCCACATTTACGCCGATGGCACCGAGATCGGCGACGGCGGTGGACCCGAGATCCAGTTGAACCGGCCGTTGCGGGTCGGTGAACAGGTGATCGTCGTGCAGTCACTTGGCGATTGCCAGAGCAGATTCATTTACGTGATCGACACCGAATGCCATATCCCAAAGACGGTTTCCAACCCAAGTGGTAGCGGTCTTTACGCGGTCGGCCAACTGGACTATTCCCTGCCTGCCGTCACGATCGGGGTGGACAGCGTTCGTTTGTGGGCCACCGTCCGCTATCCCGCAGTCGCCGATGGCACCAATGCCGCCTTGATCGACGGCAACCAGCGCCTGCCGCTGGTGGTGTTCCTGCACGGCAACCACGGAATATGGCGCGACCAGAACAATATCGATCACTGCGGTTTCGTATCGGGCGCGACAGAGACCCCGAACCACGAAGGCTACAACTACATTCTCGATGATTTGGCCCGCGCCGGTTTCGTCGCGGGTTCGATCAACGCGAATGATCTCAACTGCCTGGACGATCGAATTCTGCAACGCGCCCAGTTGATCGAGCGGCACTTGGCGCTGTGGAAGGGAATGCACCTCGGAACCGCAGCCAACGATCCATTCGGCGGTAAATTCATGAACCGAATCGACCTCGAGCGGGTTGGCCTGTTCGGCCATTCGCGCGGCGGCGAAGCGGTGGTCAGGGCGGCGGTTATCAATTCCGACCCGGACATCACGATTCGCGGCGTGCTGTCGCTGGCACCCACGGACGCCCACAGCACGACGCCTGCCCGCACGAGTTTGCTCATGGTGCTCCCAGGTGCCGACGGCGACGTAGTCGACCTCGACGGCGCGCGCATCTACGACCGCGCGCCCCGGTCCACAGCCGCCGCGTGGTTCAAATCCCAGTTCATGGTTTACGGCGCCAACCACAACTATTTCAACGAGCAATGGTTGGCCGACGATTATAATTGGGCCCAAGGCGCTGGACCTGGCCCGAACCGGCTCTCGCGTGGCACCCAAGAAGCCATGTTGCGGGCCTGGGCGCGCGCCTTCTTCGAGCTCACGGTCACCGGTAAGGAGGCGCATCGGCCACTCTTCAGTCGCGACGCAATTGTTCAGGGCCTGCTCAACGACAGACTCTATGTGTCGTACATTAGGAACCGCGCCGGCGTCGTGGACGATTACGAGCAGACTCCCGACGACATCACCGAGAACACCGCAAATGGACAGGTCGATCCGGTATTAGCCAATTTCGGGGTATTCGACGAATTCGACTTTACGCGATCGTCGGCGGACGTCTTCAACAACAGCTTTTTCGAGGCAACCGATGGGCACGTAATTGAATGGAAAGACGCAAGTGCTTTCGCGTCCATTCTGCCGGCCGCCGCAGCGGACAACGATGACTTCGAAAACCTTTCGGTACGGCTCGGCCAAGTGGCAGATGGGCTGGGCGCCGCCGGCACCGAGATGAACATCCGCATCGGGATTGAAGACACCGACGGCGACCGAATCGACATCGAAAGCGTATCGGCCGGACGGATTGCATTTCCTTATCAGCATCCTTTTGGTGCTAAATCTCTGATACACACACTGCGATTGCCGAGAGCCTGCTTCATCGGCAAGGACGGCACCGCGGTGGACTTCGACAGGGTCAAGGCGGTTCACTTCGGTTTCGATCAAACCCGGGAGGGAACCTTGGCTCTGGATCAGATCGAATTTACCGATTAGGCCGGGAGAAGCAGTCATGGAACGCCGCGACCTGATGACCGCGTTGTTCACGGGCCTGGCCCTGGCGGCGGTCACTTGTCTGAGCGGAACGCCGGTGGCCGGCCATGAGCAGATCCCGGTGGTGGTGCCGAAGGGGCTTATGGTTCAGGCGCGCCACGTGAAGCTACGCAAGCCAATTTCGATAATGCAGTCCGGGAAGCTTGTCGAGATATTCGAAATCCTGGAGTTCGAGGTCACCGCGAAAGAATCGATACCGGCGCGAGCGTTAGACCCGGTTCTCGTGGTCGGGGAGCGGCTGGTCACAAAGTATCGTTATGCGGCACCCAACAGACTGATTTTCATCGAACATCAACCGCGAGTCCTGAAGGAGGGCAGCGCTGTCTATTTTCAGTGGGGCCGTCGTGTGGATACCCCGCACCGGCTAAAGTTATCGTTCGAATTCCGGCGCGCGGCGTTGATTCAAGAAACCCGCTGACGCCGTGAGCGCCGGGTCAGGTGCCATGGCCCGGTGGTATCGACAACTTGTAGTCAAAACAATCGGCCCGTCCGCCGCCGAAGCGGGTTTCCATGCAAGCCGAATGTGACTAGCATCGCATTCTTCGCAATGGTATCGGCGGATTTTCCATGGCAACCCGCAGGGCCTTGATGCGTCTCGCACTAACTTTTGTCTTGATCTTCGTCCTCGAGGCGGCTCCCGCGTTCGCTAAATGCCGCGACCGGCCCGCGCCGGGGGTCGACTGGACCCGCTGCGAAAAGGAACGCCTGCTCCTGCGCAAGGCGGACCTTTCGGGCGCGATTCTGGAGCGTACCGATCTTAGCGAAGCCGACATGACCGAGGCGAAACTGGCCGGCGCCAAGATGATGCTGGCGAACCTGGCGCGGACCCGGCTGCACAATGCCGATCTTTCGGGCGCCGACATGACCAAGGTCCGGGGCGACCGCACCGATTTTCGGGGCGCCAACCTGTCCCGGGTCAATCTCAGCAAAGCGGAGCTGCCACGCGCCATCCTGATCGGTGCCGACCTGACCGGCGCCAATCTCAGCAAGGCGGAGGTCGGCCGCGCCGTGTTCGACGAGGCACGGCTGAGCGGCGCCAATCTGCGCCATGCCTACCTCGCCCGCGCCAGTTTCAAGGGCACGACGCTGGACGGGGTCAATCTGGCCGGCGCCTATATGCTGATGACTCATTTCGAGGGCGCCGACCTCTCGGGCGCGACCGGGCTGACCCAGGAACAGATCGAGATCGCCTGCGGCGACAGCGCGACCAAGCTTCCCGCCGGCCTCACCGCCCCCGCGGCCTGGCCCTGCCCCGACTGATGATCGCCACGGCCTCGGGGGGATATCTGCTGTATCTGGTGGTGGCGGCCCTCCTGGTGCTGTTCTGGCGGCACCTTCGGGGCCTGTCCTTCGATGCGCTGCTGGCCCGCGCCGAGAAACAGCATCATCATGTCCACCGGGTGCTTGCCAAGCACCCGGACGGCGGTACCTGGCACGATTATCAGGACTGGATGCGGGCAGAAACCTGAAATCCCTTGCTTAATTCAAGGAGTCGAACCATGGCAAGCACGACCCGTCGGATCCAACTCCAAGCCCCGAAAATAGGCGTCCGGCTGCGGCACGGCGTCCGCGCCCTGTCTCTCGCGCTCGTCCTGGTCGGGCTCGCCCTTGCCCCGGCCACCATTACCCCTGCCGTTGCCGGCGATGCCTCGGATGCGCGCGCGTTGGTCGAAAAGGCGAAACAGACCATCGAAAACTTCAAGGCCGATCCGGACATGGGCTGGTTCCGCGACAATCTGCCCGATGCCAAGGCGGTCATGGTGGTGCCAGTGTTGCTCAAGGCCGGCTTCATCTTCGGCGGCTCCGGCGGTCACGGCGTGGTGCTGTGGCGCAATCCCGACAGCGGCCAGTGGAGCTATCCCTCTTTCACCTTCATGGGCTCGATCACCTTCGGCCTGCAAATCGGCGGCGAGGCGGCCGAGGTGGTGCTGATGATCCGCAGCGACAAGGGCCGACGCGCCCTGCTCGCGCGTGAGTTCAAGCTCGGCGGCGACGCCAGCGTGGCGGCCGGGCCGACCGGCGCCGGCGCCCAGGTCGCCACCGCAGACGTGCTCGCCTTTTCGCGCACCAAGGGCCTGTTCGGCGGCCTGACCGTCGAGGGCGCGGTGATCGAGCCGAAGGACAAATGGAACGAGGCCTATTACGGTCAGGCCGTCAGCGTCGAGGATGTGCTGATCGAGCAACGCGTCAGCAACCCGCACGCCGATCCCCTGCGCCAGGCGCTTGCCCGGGCGCGGGGCGATGCGGTGCCCACAACTCAGGCTCCGGCGGCCCAGGCTCCGGCGGCCCAAACCCCCACCGCGCAGGAATACAATGTAACGGTGATTCAGGCGGCGCTGGCCGCCAAGGGCTACAAACCCGGTCCGATCGACGGCCAGATGGGCGCCAAGACCCGCGAGGCGATCCGTCGGTATCAAGCCGCGACCGGCTTCGAGGTCACCGGAAATCCCTCCGCCGCACTGCAACGCAGCCTGACCGGCGGAAGCTAACGTACTCTAAATATTAAAAGAAATAAAATATTTTGGTGAAGGCGCGCGGCCAAATGACTGACCGCGCGCCTTCCCGACGCTTCCCTTGACGCCTGCCTCAGCCGGAAGTGACGATTTTTTTGATCGCCGGTTTGGGCGCGGGCCCAGCGTCCTCGATTGAGATCCGGTTGACCTCGGCGGCCCGGACACGGATCGAAGCCGCCAGGGTCTGCGCCCGCTGGGCCTCGTTCATCCGGCCCAATTCGGTCAACAGCAAGGAATAGTGCTCCAAGCTCTGGGCGACCAGAACGTGCACGGATCCCAACCTGACCCGGCGGATTTCCAGGGCCTGCAGGTATTGGGATTCGGCCAATTCGTACTTGCCCTGGGCGGCATAAAGCATGCCCAGGTGGTCCAGGCTCGCCGCCACGTCCGGGTGTTCGGCGCCGAGGGTCTTGCGCGTGATGCCGAGCGCCCGCTTGTAGAGCGGTTCGGCCAAATCCAGCTTGCCCTGGGCGTCGTAGTGCTGCGCCAGGTTGTTGAGACTGGCCGCCACTTGCGGGTGCTCGCCAAGAGTTTTCTCGGCGGCGCCCAGCGCCTTCATGAAAAGCGGAGCGGCCTCGGCGTAGCGGCCCTGCTCGTCATAAACCGCGGCCAGGTTGTTCAAGCTGGCGATGGTGAAGGGATGAGTCTCGCCGAGCGAGGTGCCGACGATGCCCAGCGCGCGTTGGTAAAATTCCTCGGCTTCGGCATAACGGTCCAGCTCGAGATAGAGCCCGCCGATGTTATTGAGACTCTCGGCGACCTCGGGATGATCGGGCCCGAAGGCCTTCTCGCGGATCGCCAAGGCGCGCTCGTGCAGCGGCCCGGCTTCGGCGGTGCGGCCCTGGGCGACATAGAGAAATGCCAGGTCGTTAAGGGTGGCGGCGACCTTGGGATCCTCCTTGCCATAGACCCGCTCGCGAATCTCGAGCGCGCGTAGGTGCAGCGGCTCGGCCTCGGCGTAGCGGCCGAGTCGGAAATAGGTCAGCGCCAAATCGTTGAGCGTCGCCGCCAGGCGCGGATCGCGCGGCCCGAAATTCTTGGCCCGGCCAATGGCGTCGAGCAGCCGCGCCTCGGCATCGCCGTAGTTGCCGGCGCCATAGGCCGCCACCGCCGCCGCCCGATCCTGCTGCCAGGATCCGATCTCGGCCGAAACCGCCGCCGGCCACAGCAAGGCCGCCGCAAGGCCGGCCGACGTAAATTTAAGTGTCTTCCCGATCATCGATTCAAACTCCTCCCTGGTGATCCGCGCTCCAGCGGGGACCACGCGATCAAGTACCCATGTGCGCCACGGAATATCGGGCCAATGCGGCCCTCGACCGCGGCGCCATCGAAATTGCGCATCAGGAGGCATCGTAGCATAAATAAATAAAACATTAAATAGATTTGTATTATGGTAAATATAGATGGTTAATTTATATTTGTATTATTTAGTATCATTTATAAAAATAAATCACTTATGATAATTATTGAATGGCAACCTCATTAATTTTCTGTAAACTAGCGCGTGCCGGGACGCCATCGGGACGCCAGGGTCTTATCGTCTTAGATCGAAACGATCTAAGACGTGAATAAGCCCCTAACTATATGAGATAGAGGGCGATTCACGTTTCAAATTGATTCAATTTGAAACGATCGCACTCTAGGCCAGTTCGGCGGACAGCGAGGACGGAGATATGCGAAAATGGAGGCGAACGCGCCGCCTCAACCCCTACCAGCCGGCCACGGATACGGGGTTGCTAAAGATTCTCGCACTGATCGTGGCGGTCATTCTGATCGTGTTCACGGGCGCGTTGGACTGCCGCTTCGCCCTCATTCCGGTGGGAATCTGCTAAACAATTTCAGGTAGCTGGCGCGCCCGGCAGGACTCGAACCTGCAACATCCTGCTTAGAAGGCAGGTGCTCTATCCGGTTGAGCTACGGGCGCGCGTGTGACCGGTGCCGGCCGGGGTCCCTCCCCCCCAAAGAACCTAATGCGTCCAGCGGCCAAGTCGGTCGGATCTGAAATTGTCGGCATAGGCCTTGGGCCGGGGTTTACGCTCGCGCGGCACTTCGAGGCTGTACATGTAGCCCTGCTTCTCGGCGTAGCCGACCGCCTCCGCCTCGCTATCGAAATAGAGGCGCACTTGGCCCTTGGTGTCGGCCGATGAGGTCCAGCCCATAAGCGGTTCGACGGCGCGCGCGCCCTCGGGCTCGAACTCGACCACCCAGCGCGCCTCGCCGGCGCGGCCCGATTGCATGGCGGTGTTGGTCTGGCGGTAGATGCGTAAGTGCAGGGTCATGGATTCGACTTTTCGGCGATTCGTATCTGCGCCTCACGGCATAGCAGCCGCCCGGCCCAAATTCAACGCGGATACCGGCTTACTGAATTTGGTCGGGGCGACTGGATTCGAACCAGCGACTTCCTGCTCCCAAAGCAGGCACTCTACCAGCCTGAGCTACGCCCCGAGCATTGCGCGGACTTGGCCGGAACATATGGAGGTCCGAGCCGCATTTCAAGGTACGTCCGGCGCGCGTGCGGCCCGCGCCTGCCTTATAGCAAAGGTCCTTAAACTCGGCCCCATAAAGATCGCCTGGGCGATCTGTCGGGCCAAAATGGGCGGGCAGGAGGGGGGCCGCCGGCGATGCGGGGTCCCCCAATCTTGTGGACGGGGGAATTCGGGGGCCCCATGCTTGTGGACGGAGCCCGCGGCTCGCGGTGCCCCGCAACGCCCTGCACCGCACCGCCACGCCACGCGCTCCCCGTTCCGCGAACCTGGGCCGAAAACATTTGGCAAAAAACCCAGTCTCGAGGCAAGGGGGATGCCGTCTCTATGAGTTATTATCGGCGCTCATTGGTATCAGGTCTCCGGTGGGGTCCAGCCCGAAGGTTTGCCCTCCGGCACCTCCATGCCGCGGTTGACTGCCGGGCGCTCGGCGAGGGCGTCGTACCAGCGCTTGACGTTGGGATAGTCGGGCAGCGCGATGCCCTGCCAGGGGTGGCGCGCGGCCCAAGGCAGGATCGCCATATCGGCGATGGAATAATCTCCGGCCACGTAGTCGGCCTCGGCCAAGCGCTTGTCCAATACCGTGTACAACCGGTCCGCCTTCTCGCTGAAGCGCTCGGTGGCGTAAGGCGCCTTTTCCGGATTGAAGCGGCGGAAATGGTGCACTTGGCCCAGCACCGGACCGAAGTTGCCCATCTGCCACATCAGCCACTGTTCCACCAGGCTGCGGGCGGCCGGCGCCTCGGGCAGAAAACGGCCGGTCTTCCGCGCCAGATAGAGCAGGATCGCGCCGGTCTCGAAGACTGAGATCGGCTGGCCCCCGGGGCCATCGGAATCGACGATCGCCGGGATCATGCCGCTCGGGCTGATCGCCACGAACTCGGGCGCGAACTGCTCGTCCTGGCCGATGTTGACGCTATGGACGTTGTAGGGCAGCTCGAACTCCTCGAGCGCGATGGAGATCTTGCGCCCGTTGGGCGTGCTCCAGGTATAAAACTCGATGGTCACCTAGGCTCTCCCTGTGGATTTTTGGCCCTGTTGATTTTTGGCGGGCGCGGAAGCGCGCAGATTAACGACTGACCTAGGCGCTTGCCAGGGCCTGTTCCAGATCGGCAATAAGATCCCCGGCATCCTCGATGCCGATGGACAGGCGCAACAGGTCGGGCGGCACCGGGCTGGTCGGGCCCTCGATGCTGGCGCGGTGCTCGATCAGACTCTCGACCCCGCCGAGCGAGGTCGCGCGCACGATCAGGCGCACCGCCTTGGCGACACCCAGCGCGGCCGCGGCATCGCCGCGTAACCGTAGGGACATCATGCCGCCGAACCCGCCCGACATCTGGCGCTTGGCGATCTCGTGGCCCGGGTGGCTCTCCAGGCCCGGGTAGAGCACGGCTTTGAGCTTCGGATGGCCCTCGAAGTGGCGCGCGATGGCGAGCGCGTTCTCGCTCGCGCGCCCGACTCGCAAGAACAACGTGCGCAGGCCGCGCTGCAACAGCCAGGCCTCGAAGGCGCCGAGCACGCCGCCGCCAAGGTGGCGCTTGTCTTGCAGCCGCGCCCAGAATTCATCGCGCCGTGCGGTCACCAGCGCCCCGGCCAGGACATCGCCGTGGCCGTTGAGATACTTGGTGGCCGAGTGGAACACCAGATCGGCGCCCAGTTCGATCGGCCGGGTCAGAACCGGGGTCGCGACGGTGGAATCGACCGCCAGCATCGCGCCGGCGGCGTGGGCGGTCTCGGCGGCGGCGGCGATGTCGATCACGTCCCAGGTTGGATTGCAGGGCGTTTCGATCCAGACCAGCCGGGTCTTGCCCGGCCGGATCGTGCGCGCGAGCGCCGCCGGGTCCTCCTGGTCGAAAAGATCGACACTCAAGTTCCAGGTGTCGGCGAACTTCAAAAGCCAGGCGCGCAGGCCCCAGTAAATCACCTTGGGCAGGACCACATGGTCGCCGGGTGCGAGCGATAACCAAACCGCGGTCGCCGCCGCCATGCCCGAGGCGAAGACCATGGCCCCTTCCCCGCCTTCGAGCCGGGCCAGCAACGCCTCGACCTCCGGATAGCTCGGGCTCTCGGCGCGGGCATAGCCGCCCTGGCCGCCGATCTGCTCATAGGTCTCGTCCCGGGCAAAGTTGGTCGAGGGCCTGAGCGGCGGCGCCACGTCGCCGCCCGCCGCATCGGGCGAATGCCCGCCGTGAGCAGTCAGGGTCTCGGGCTTGAGGTTCGGGAGTTCGGTCATGGATCAGGGGTACTCGGCGCAGGCCGCAAAGGAAAGCAAACTGTTACGCCGCCCCCGCCTGCGCTTTTCGGAGGGCGTGTTCGAGCAGGACCAGGCGGTCGTTGCCCCAGAACATTTGCTTGCCGAGGAAGAATGTGGGCACGCCGAAGGCGCCGCGATGGCGGACTTGCCGCAGTTCGGTTTGGTAAAGTTCCGCTGTTGCCGGGTCGTCGAGGCAGGAGCGGAAGGCCTGCGCGTCCAGGCCCACCTCCGTGGCAAGTTCCGTTAGATCGGACTCGGCGATGGCCCAGGCCTCGGCGTCGTGCTGGCGGTAGGGTCACTCGTATTGGCCCGAGACCGGCTCTCCCCGCGGAACGGTTGGCCGCCGCGCAGGCGCATCAGCGCGCCGCGCGCCACCGGATGCCACGCGAAGCGGCAGCCGGTCTCGCCCGCGATGCGCTTCAGTTGGGTGGACGCCAGATAGGCGTAGCGGCTGCCGAGGCCGTAGTAGAAGTCGATGGCGAGCGCCATTCGGACACCGCCTCTCCACCAAGGATGGCTCAGTGGCGCTGGTACTGGGTGGCGCCGAACATCATTTCGCGTTCCTTGTCGGTCATCGGCCCCTTGCGCTGGCGGTCCGACAGCACCTCGAGGCCGCGTTCGACCGCCGGGCGCGCCAGGATCGTCTCGAACCAGCGCTGATAGTTGGGATAGTCGCTGGCTTCGACGCCTTGATTACCGGGCCGGCGGACCCAAGGGAAAATCGCCATATCGGCGATGGTGTAGTCCGGACCGGCGACAAAGGGGCTCTCGCCAAGCCGCTTGTCGAGCACGCCGTAGAGCCGCTTGGCCTCGTTGACATAGCG
>SMVB01107276.1_pt1 | contig 19552 bp, 15 predicted proteins | sample 2456461 | NCBI WGS metagenome assembly SMVB01 (sample SAMN11095934, study PRJNA526329) | marine sediment metagenome | biome: Marine sediment; feature: Surficial sediment; material: Deep marine sediment; isolation source: Hadal surficial sediment | place: Pacific Ocean | collected 2014-05 | depth...
TTCCCAAAAAGGTAAAGATTCTCAAATTATTAAGGATAGTAAACCAAAAAGAGATGTTTGGGTAAGCGAATTACATATTACCCGAAAAGATAATGTGCTTTCAAAAATTGAATATATTTATAAAACAACAAAAGGATTTACCAGTAATGTATCTATTACTAAGGAGGGCGAAGCTATGAAAATTTCAAAGACCGAAATAGTAGAATAGCCGAATACCCGAATTCCCAAATATCATACTTTTCGCCATCCCATTTTTTGTGCTTGCAATGTTATTAGAGTTATATGTAACTACAAAGCAAAACATAAAAACATACAAAGCCAAAGATGCTTTTGCATCAATTAGCATGGGCATTGGCAATGTACTTATAGGTTTTTTTAGCAAAATAGTTGTGTTTGCTGCACTTTATTTTGTCTATGATCAGTTGGGGTTTTTACTATTCCGGTAACCTGGTGGAGTTTTGTGTTACTCTTTTTTGCTGATGATTTTTCCTATTATTGGTTTCATAGAATTTCACATAGAAACAGATTGTTTTGGGTGTCGCATGTAATACATCATTCGTCTCAACATTATAATTTAAGTACTGCATTACGTCAAACTTGGTCTGGAGGATTTTACTCTTTTATCTTTTGGTTATGGCTCCCCTTATTAGGCTTTCATCCTGAAATGATAATACTACAAATGGCCATAAGTTTATTATATCAATTTTGGATTCATACTGAAGCCATCGATAAACTATACAAATGGTTTGAAGCAGTTATGAATACACCTTCACATCATCGCGTTCATCATGGAAATAATCCTATATATCTAGATAGGAATTATGCGGGAATTTTAATTATCTGGGATAAATTATTTGGCTCTTTTCAGCCCGAACTTAAAGAAGAAAAAGTAACCTATGGATTAACAAGAAACATTAAGACTTTTAATCCTTTTATTATTGCAATTCATGAATGGGTTGCTATGTTTAAAGATGCTTTTACAGGGAAAAAATCGTTTTCAAGCAGATTAAAATATCTGGTAAAACCCCCGGGTTGGAAACATGATGGTACCGGTAAAATATCTTTGGATTTAAGGAATGAATGGTTGCAAAATCAAAGCAAATAATGAGTTTTTTAAATTTGTGTAATTCTAAGTGTATTTACCATTCCTTTATCTGCAACAGGCATAGCTACAAGATTAATTAAAAAATCTCCTTTTGTCACATATCCACTGCTAATGGCAATTTTGTTTATATCCTTTATAGTCTCGTCTGTACTTACAAACCGGTCATAATAAAAAGCTCTTACACCCCATAATAGATTTAATCTGGAAAGAATATGTTTATTTGAAGTAAATACCAAGATATGAGCTGAAGGTCTCCATGCAGAAATCTGGAAACCAGTATATCCACTATTGGTAAGTGTACATATTGCTTTAGCTTTTATCTCGTTTGCCATATGTGCGGCATGATAACAAATTGATTTTGTGATATAACGATTGGTTCTTATATTAGGGGGTTCCTGGGGTACTGAAATTAATGGTGAATTTTCTACTTTCTTCAATATCTTAGACATGGTTTTAATTACCTCAACAGGATATTCTCCAATCGAAGTTTCACTTGAGAGCATTACTGCATCAGCTCCATCCATTACAGAGTTAGCAACATCATTTACTTCGGCTCGTGTAGGTGTAAGTGAGGAAATCATAGTCTCCAACATTTGAGTCGCTATGATAGCCGGAATTCTAGCTCTTTTTGCTTTAAGTACAAGTTCCTTTTGAATAAGAGGCACTTCCTCTGCCGGTAATTCAACCCCTAGATCTCCACGGGCAACCATTAATCCGTCACAATAGGCTATTATTTTATCTATGTTTTCCACAGCTTCCGGCTTTTCAATTTTAGCGATAATAGGTATTTTGTAAGCACTGTGAGTTTCTATGATTTCTTGTAATTCCTTTAAATCTTCTGCAGTTCTAACAAAGGACAAAGCAATCCAATCTACTTCTTGTTCGATGGCGAAAATTGCGTCTTCTTTATCTTTTGAGGTTAATGCCGGAAGGGATATTTTCGTGTTGGGTAGGTTTACCCCTTTTCTCGATTGAAGAATTCCACCTTGTATTACTTTAGTTTCTACTTTCGAATCTCCATCAGATTCTATAACTTCAAATATTAGTTTTCCATCATTAACTAAAACTTGTTCACCGACTTTTACGTCTTTAGGGAAATTATCATAATTCATATAAACTTTTTCGCGATTCCCTTCAAACTCTTCCCCTGTACAGAAATAAAATGTATCTCCCGGTTCGAGGGTAATTTCATCTTTCATTTCTCCTATACGAAGTTTTGGGCCTTGTAAATCGGCTAAAAGGGCTGTCGAAATCCCCAATTCATTACCCAACTCACGTATAATCGATATAGTTTTTTTTACACTCTTGTAATCGGCATGTGAAAAATTTATTCTAAAAACATCTGTTCCTTCAAGAATCATATTCTTCAAGGTTTCTTTATTTGAGGATGCAGGTCCTAAAGTGGCAACTATTTTAGTTTTCTTTTGATTTGGCATTAGTCAAAAATTAAATTGTTTTTAGACTTTATTTGTTTAGATTCCAAGCTATAAGCTGAAATTACCTGTTCTATTTCATTTATAGATGAAACGAGTTTACGTATGGGAATTTTTTTATAATCTGAATGGATTTTTAGAAAAAAATCTACTTTTTTATATTCAGGAATTAAATATGTAGTTACCATTTTTTCAGAAGTTACTTCATCAAACAAGCTTCCAGAACTATGAAACTTAGCGGATAAGGACTTGCATTTATTAGCAACTAGATTATATAATGTATAACTATAATTATTTTCATATTCAAAAATAGGAAATGTTACTTCTAGCCCTTGGTTTGAAAAATCTAAATCCCGGGATTTTCTTTTTAATTGTAAGGAAATATGCATATTGATCATAAATGCCATTTTATAAGCTTCATCACTACAATGAATAGCTATTAAAGAAAAGTCTTCATTAGTATCATCATTCAAAAGTAATTTGTGATGTGCCATAGCTTATTTATTTATAAAAGTAATGTATCTGGTAGAAATATTAAAACAGATTATGCCATTTCGCTATCTATTCTTCTTTGAAGTTTATAATACGCCCTTTTTGCAGCGCGTTCTTCGGCTTTCTTTTTTGAAGTTGCTCTTGCTTTGGCCACAGTTTCATCATCAAGCTGCAATCTTACAGCAAAATGCTTTAAGGTGTCTTTTCCCGTATCTTCGTACACATTGAATTTAAATTTTTTTTTGTTTTTTTGACACCATTCGATAAATAAGCTCTTATAACTAATAATTTTCCCTTCTAGTTTTTGAATATCAACATAGGGTTTAATAACCCTATAATAAATAAATTTTTCACAATATTTAAATCCTCTATCCAAATAGATTGCTCCTATTAGTGCCTCAAACACATTACCATGAATATTCTCTCCAAATTGTTCGGGGGATATTGTAGTTCTAACAAGTTTTATTAAATTTAAATCTCTTCCAAGCTCATTAAGGTGTTCACGACTTACAACTTTAGAACGCATTTTTGTTAAATAACCTTCATTTCCACCGGGGACTTTTTTATATAAATGAGAAGCTATTACTGTTCCAAGAATAGCATCACCTAAAAATTCCATTCGTTCGTAATTTAAAGGATGGTCGTCGCTATTTATTTCATTCATAGAACGGTGGGTGAAAGCTTCTTCGAATAATAAGATATTCTTAGGACTAAAGCCCAGTATTTTTTTTATGGGATAAAAAAAATCCCCATCATCTTTAATATGGGGATTAAATATGTTTTTTAAAGAGTTCATTTATATGATTATACTTCCATTTTTTTAAATAGAACACAAGCATTATGTCCGCCAAAACCAAAAGTGTTGCTCATAACAATATTTAAATCACGTTTTTGAGCTTTGTTTAAAGTAAGGTTTAATGAAATATCTATATTTTCATCAACGGTTTTATGATTAATAGTAGGGGGAACTATACTATTTTGCATAGCTAAAATTGAAGCAATTGCCTCAATAGCTCCTGCGGCTCCAAGTAAATGACCCGTCATAGATTTAGTAGAATTGATGTTTATATTTTTGGAATGTTCTCCAAAAACCTTAGTTATAGCCTTTAGTTCAGCTACATCTCCTAATGGGGTTGCTGTTCCATGTGTATTGATAGCATCTACTTGATCTGGACTTATTCCAGCATCCTGTAAACAATTAAGCATTACTTTCTCAACACCTATACCATCTGGATGTGGAGCTGTCATATGATAAGCATCACTTGACATACCTCCACCCACAACCTCCGCATAAAATTTTGCTCCTCGTTTTAAGGCATGTTCATATTCTTCTAGAATAAGTGCTCCCGCACCTTCCCCAAGAACAAAACCATCACGAGTAGCATCAAATGGTCTTGAGGCTGTTTCGTAACTTTCGTTTCGAGTAGATAAAGCATGCATAGCATTAAACCCTCCGATACCCGCCATGGTAACAGCAGCTTCACTTCCTCCTGTGACTATAATATCACAGTACCCTAATCTAATGTAATTCAATGCATCGATCATTGCATTGGCAGCTGAAGCACATGCAGATACTGTTGTATAATTGGGACCCATAAAGCCGTATTTAATAGATATATTTGCCGGAGCAATATCGGCTATCATTTTGGGAATAAAGAAGGGATTGAAACGCGGTGTTCCGTCCCCTTCTGTAAAATTTATCACCTCATTTTGAAAAGTCTCTAATCCCCCGATGCCTGCACCCCAAATTACACCAACTCTAAATTTATCAACTTCATCGAGATTAATTTTCGCATCTTCTATTGCTTCTTGAGAAGAAACAAGTGCGTATTGTGCAAAGCGGTCAAGTTTGCGAGCTTCTTTCCTATTAAAATGATCTAGGGGGTCGAAATTTTTGATTTCACAAGCGAATTTTGTTTTAAACTTTTCAGTATCAAAATAGGTAATAAGAGCACATCCACTTTTACCATCAACTAAATGGTTCCAATAATCTTCAGTATTATTTCCAATAGGGGTAAGTGCGCCTAATCCTGTAACTACAACTCGCTTAAGTTCCATTAAGAAGTAGTTTTATTTTGCTGCTTCAATATATGATATTGCTTGACCTACTGTGGCAATGTTTTCAGCTTGATCATCAGGAATTTGAATATCAAATTCTTTTTCAAATTCCATTATAAGTTCAACCGTATCTAATGAGTCGGCCCCTAAGTCGTTAGTGAAACTAGCTTCGGTTACAACTTCGTTTTCGTCTACACCTAATTTGTCTACGATAATCGCTTTTACTCTTGATGCAATGTCTGACATAATTCTTATTTTTTTAGTTTAATTATAATTGGCAAAAATAAAATATTTTAATTTAAAATACCCTATTAATTATAAAATGTGAATCTAAATTAATCTTTTTGGAGAAAGTAAATCCTCTTTTACCTTACTTTTGTGAATTAATTTATATACAACTTATAAACCATTTAATGTATTCTTAATATGAAGCGTATAATTATTTTTGCTTCAGGTAGTGGAACTAATACTCAAAATATTATAGAGTATTTTCAACAAAATAAAATTGCAAAGGTTGTTCTTGTACTTTCAAACAAAGAAGATGCTAAAGTTTTAGAGCGTGCTAACACGCTGAATATCCCTTTTTTAAGCTTTACAAAGGCAGATCTTTGTACCAGTAATAAAGTTCTTGATGTATTAAAAAAAGAAATGCCAGATCTTATTGTTCTTGCAGGATTTTTATTGAAATTCCCGGAAAATATCCTACAAGTATATCCTAACAAAGTAATAAATATTCACCCTGCTCTATTGCCAAAATATGGCGGAAAAGGTATGTATGGAAGTTTTGTTCACGAATCGGTATTGGCGAATAATGAGGCCGAAACCGGTATTACTATACACTATGTGAATGAAAATTATGATGAGGGTGCGATAATTTTTCAGAAAAGTGTATTTTTAACAGAGGGGGATACCCCCGAAACAGTTGCTAGTAAAGTTCATAAATTAGAATATAAATATTTCCCAAAGATAATTGAAAGAGTTTTGTTTTCAGACATCCCACTTTCTATGATGAATTGAGGAGAATTTTTCAGATAAAATTTATAATTTAGACAAGCTCTTTCATAAGTGAAAATTAATTATATTAAATGGCAAAAAAGCAAAAATTCTACGTGGTATGGTACGGACGCCGAACGGGAATATTTCCATCTTGGGAAGATTGCAAGGCAGCCATAAATGGCGTAAAAGGAGCTCAATATAAATCCTTTTTCTCTATTGAAGAAGCCAGGAAAGCTTATAATAAAGAATATGCAGATTATAAAGGAATAAACACCAAAAAGAAAAAGTTTACAAAAAAAGAATTGATAAAAATTGGAGAACCTAATTTATATTCGATCTCGGTAGATGCAGCTTCAAGTGGTAATCCAGGGAAAATGGAATATAGGGGTGTCGATACACAAACCCATAAACAACTATTTCATCAAGGCCCGTTTTTAAAAGGCACAAATAATGTTGGAGAATTTCTTGCTCTTGTACACGGACTCGCGTATTTAAATCAGAAAAAAAGTAGACGTGACCTCTATAGTGATTCTAAAATTGCAATGGGGTGGGTTAAAAGGAAAAAATGCAATACCAAATTAATACACAATTCGAAAAACAAAATACTTTTTGAGCTAATTACACGCGCCGAAAACTGGCTTAAAAAAACCCATTACAAAACAAAAATACTAAAATGGGAAACAAAGGCTTGGGGTGAAATTCCTGCAGATTTCGGAAGAAAATAAACTCTCTATTTTTCCTGTTAATAAGAGAGGTTAGGGTATACAAAAAACATTATATTTGCCCTTTCAATTAAAACTCTTATATGAGTAAGCTTGTTATTGTAGGTACTGTAGCTTTTGATGCCATTGAAACACCTTTTGGAAAAACAGATAAAATTCTTGGTGGTGCTGCTACCTACATAGGTTTGGCCGCTTCTCAATTTAACATAGAAGGAGCTATTGTATCGGTGGTGGGGGGCGATTTTCCAAATGAATATATCTCTATGTTACAAGAAAGAGGTCTTGATGTGTCGGGCATAGAAATAGTTGAAGACGGAAAAACTTTTTTCTGGAGCGGCCGGTACAATAATGACATGAATACCCGTGATACTTTAGTAACAGAACTCAATGTATTAGCAGATTTTAATCCAAAGGTTCCTGAGGAATATAAGGATGCCCAAGTTATAATGTTAGGAAACCTTCATCCGTCAATACAGCAAAGTGTAATTGACCAAATGGTAAAAAAACCAAAACTCATCATTCTTGACACTATGAATTTTTGGATGAACAACGCTCTTGAAGAATTATTACAGGTCATTGCTAAGATAGATGTTATTACAATTAATGATGAAGAAGCAAGGCAACTAACTGGCGAATATTCCCTAGTAGTTGCAGCCAAAAAGATTATGACGATGGGGCCAAAATATGTGGTAATTAAAAAAGGAGAACATGGGGCATTATTATTCTGTGATGATGAGGTTTTTTATGCACCGGCATTACCATTGGAAGTAGTGTTCGATCCTACAGGTGCCGGAGATACATTTGCAGGTGGTCTTTCTGGATATCTCACAAAAACTGAAGATTATAGTTACGATAGCCTTAAAAAAGCCGTGATTTACGGGGCTTCATTAGCATCTTTTTGTGTAGAAAAATTTGGAACAGAACGCATGTTGGAACTCACTAAGACGGAAATTCATCAACGCTTGCAACAGTTTAAAAATTTAACTCAATTTGATATAGAATTAACCTAACAATACGCCCTGAAAAATCAGGGCTTTTTTTATATTTACCTTTTGCTGAAAAATTATGAGCGATGCATTAAAACACGAATGTGGAATTGCCCTAATACGACTCCTCAAACCGTTAGATTACTATAAAGATAAATATGGTACTGCTTTTTATGGAATAAATAAAATGTACTTAATGATGGAGAAACAGCATAATCGTGGACAAGACGGTGCAGGATTTGCCAGCATAAAACTCAATGTTTCGCCAGGTGAGCGATACATAAGTAGAGTACGTTCTAACGCGGCACAACCCATACAAGATATTTTTTCGCAGATTAACAATCGAATTAATGAAGAGTTCAATGTACATCCCGAATACAAAAATGATGTTGCCGCACAAAAAAAGAACATCCCTTATTTAGGAGAATTGTTATTGGGACATGTGAGGTACGGAACTTATGGCGGTAATAATGTTGAAAATGTGCACCCCTTTCTTCGTCAAAATAATTGGATGCATAGAAATCTTATTATTGCTGGCAATTTTAATATGACCAATACCTCACAATTATTTGAAAATTTAATTGAACTTGGGATGCACCCAAAGGAAAAGGCGGATACAATTACTGTTATGGAAAAGATTGGCCATTTTCTTGATGATGCTGTCAGAAAACTCTATAAAAAAGCGAAAGCAGCAGGAATGAGTAAAGTTGAAGCTTCTCCTTATATTATTGAAAATCTCAATTTAGCCAAGATTTTAAGAAAATCTTCAAAAGACTGGGATGGCGGTTATGTAATAGCTGGGATGTTAGGTCATGGGGACTCTTTTGTTTTTAGAGATCCAGCCGGTATTCGACCCGCATTTTATTATAAAGATAATGAGGTTGTTGTAGTTGCTTCTGAAAGGCCCGTCATTCAAACCGTTTTCAATGTTTCTTTTGAAGATGTTAAGGAATTAGATCCTGGCCATGCATTACTATTAAGAAAATCCGGTTATTTGTCTGTCACAAAAATTCTTGAACCTCTTGAAAAAAAATCATGTTCGTTTGAGCGTATTTATTTTTCGCGTGGAAGTGATGTAGAAATATACCAAGAACGCAAGGAATTAGGGCGATTGTTGATGCCAAAGGTATTAGAGGCAATAAACTATGATACAGAAAATACGATCTTTTCATTTATCCCTAACACAGCTGAAACTTCTTTTTATGGCATGATAGAAGCTGCACAAGATGAACTAAACAAACAAAAAAATGAAGCCATATTAAAAGAAAAAGAGAACTTATCACCATCCCGCCTTAATGAGATACAAGACCGTAAAATTAGAATCGAAAAAATTGTCATTAAAGATGTAAAACTTCGAACTTTCATTACAGAGGAAAGTAGCCGTGATGACTTAGTTGCACACATTTATGATGTAACATATGGTGTTATAAAACCCGAAGATGATTTGGTGATTATAGACGATAGTATTGTGCGAGGTACTACTTTAAAAAAGAGTATCCTTAAAATGTTAGATCGTTTGCATCCTAAACAAATTGTTGTAGTCTCTTCAGCACCTCAAATTCGTTATCCGGATTGTTATGGTATTGATATGGCTCGCTTAGAAGATTTGGTTGCATTCCAGGCTGCATTAGCACTTCAAAAAGAAAATGGAAATGAAAGAATAGTTGAAGAAATTTATCATAAATGCAAAGCTCAAGAGAAACTTAATGATAATGAGCAAATCAACTTTGTAAAAGAATTATATGCTCCTTTCACAGATGAAGACATATCAAACCAGATTGCTGAGTTAATAAGTAACGAAACTATAAAAACTAAAGTGAAAGTAATATTCCAATCGGTAAAAGATTTACATAAAGCCTGTCCAAAAAATTTAGGGGATTGGTATTTTACCGGTAATTATCCCACACCTGGAGGTAATCGGGTAGTGAATAAAGCCTATATTAATTTTTTCGAAGGTAACCCGGAGAGAGCATATTAATCTACCCTCAATAAAAAATAATTGTCCTGTTACAATAATATTATAAGGTTAAATGGAGGAGAATTAATCAATAATGTTAATTCCCTTTGATAGTCTTAATTGGTAGATTTTGTCACTTTAATTTCTGTTTATTTTTACGTTTTATGTTAAAATATTATTATAAAAAAAATAATAGGGAGTTTTAACGAGATTAATATACTTTTTGTCTAAAAGTAGGAAAAGACTTGCTTTTGTGTCATTTAAAAAGTTATATTTGAATATACCATAGCATAAGTAGGTTAAGTTCATGGTAGATTTGGGGCAAAAAGGTAAACTCTTGTTTACCTTTTTTCTTGTTTAATAATACAAATCACACTATTTCTATTATATTTTTCAGTTTTCTTAAAAAATACTTGCTTTTTAACGAATAAAGGGGCAGTTGGTCTAAAATCTTATTTCAACAATTAATTAATCCTTTATATTTGAATATACCATAGCATAAGTAGGTTAAGTTCATGGTAGATTTGGGGCAAAAAAAGGTAAACTCTCGTTTACCTTTTTTTATTTTACAGTCTGTTCTTTTAATTCTTTATAGACAATTAGAAACATTCTATCAATCATTTACCACAACATTTTCAGTGATGTTTATTAATCACTTAAGTAATTTATTTATTATTATTATACCGCGAAGATACTTCTTCCCAATCGATCACATTAAAGAATGCGCTAACATAATCAGGTCTTCGGTTTTGGTAATTTAAGTAATAAGCATGTTCCCAAACATCTAAACCTAAAATTGGAAATCCCCCACAACCTACATCTGGCATTAAAGAATTGTCCTGATTAGGTGTAGAACATACATCGAGTTTCCCTCCTTTATGAACACAAAGCCACGCCCAGCCAGATCCAAACTGTGTTTTAGCAGCATTAGAAAACTTTTCTTTAAAAGCATCATAATCACCAAATGAACTATCTATTGCGCCTGCTAAATCTCCGGCTGGCATTCCTCCCCCATTAGGCGACATAACCTCCCAAAACAAACAATGATTAAAATAGCCCCCTCCATTGTTTCTAAGGGCTTTATTGTTCATGTCTAAAGATCTTAAAATAGTTTCAATGTTTTCGTTTTCCTGGTTAGTCCCTTCAATTGCATTGTTAAGATTATCTGTGTACGCTTGATGATGCTTACCGTGGTGTATCTCCATTGTACGGGTATCAATATGAGGTTCTAAAGCATTGTGAGCATATTTTAATTGTGGTAATTCAAAAGACATAGCTATAAATTTATGATTAATACTTACTTTATATCAAAAGTACGGATTAATAACATCATATAATGAGGGAGGGATTATAAGATTTTTTATAACAGTATAAATTTTTCTAATAATAGGGCCTGAAAAAATCTTGCTATTGGTTATCTTAGTAAAAAAGTTTATTTGAAAAAAACTAGCCCTTTTATAATCTATGATGCCGCTGCTGGAAGTGGAAAAACTTATACTCTCGTTAAAGAGTATCTTAAAATAATTCTCAATTCAAAAAAAGAAGGGTATTACAAACATCTTCTTGCTATCACATTTACAAACAAGGCCGTTACCGAAATGAAACAACGTATCATAGATAATCTTGTGCTTTTTTCTCAACCCGATGCTATTGAAAATCCATCAGAAATGGCAACTCAAATAGCCGGTGAAACCGGACTGACTTCAATTCAAATACAAACACAATCCAAAAAAATAGTAAAACATTTACTACATCATTATTCAAACTTAAATATTGAAACCATAGATCATTTTAACCATCGCCTCATTCGCACTTTTGCAAGAGATTTAAAACTCTCAGGTAATTTTGAAGTGTGCTTGGATACCTCTAAATTAGTTTCCGAAGCAGTTGATCAACTTATTAGTAAAGCGGGAGAAGATCCAAATACCACAAAAGTTTTATTAGACTTTGCCCTGGAAAAAACAGACCAGGATAAATCCTGGGACATATCAAAAGATATTGTAAAAACGGCTGGTTTATTATTTAATGAAAACGATGCCATACATATTGCAAAACTGAAAGAAAAAACACTGAAGGATTTTACAACTTTCAAACATGAAATACTTTATAAAAAGAAATTTCTTTCAGAAAAAATACAAAATATTGCCGCAAATATCCTACAACTCATTGAAGAATCGGGATTACAATATGATGATTTTAGCAGCAAATTTTTACCGAATTATTTTTTAAAGTTAAAAGCCGGATCCTTTAATGTAACATTTGGATTAAAATGGCAAGAGGACATGAATAATAAACCCTTGTATCCTGGAAGAGTAAAAAAAGATACCCCCGAAATTGCTATTATTATTGATGAAATAACACCTGTATTTATTTCAAATTTTGAAGAGACTAAAGAACTTGTGCCACAAATTTTGTTGCTTAATTCAATGCTTAAAAATATTATCCCTCTTTCGGTAATAAATCTTGTGAATGCTGAAATAGATATTATTAAGGAAGAAAAAAATGTGTTACCCATATCAGAATTTAATTCCCTTATCAATAATGAGATTAAAGATCAACCTGTTCCTTTTATTTATGAACGAATGGGCGAACGTTATCGTCATTTTTTTATCGATGAATTTCAAGATACATCTCTTTTACAATGGGATAATTTGAAACCGTTAATAGACAATGCTCTTTCACAACAATTCCAAAACGAAGAAAACGGAAGTCTTTTGCTGGTGGGAGATGCTAAGCAGTCTATTTACAGATGGCGTGGTGGATTACCTGAACAATTTATAGGTTTATGTAACGATGATAATCCTTTCTCTATAGATAAACACATTCGCCAATTACCAAAAAATTATAGAAGTTATGATGAAATTATTAAGTTCAATAATGATTTTTTTACTTTCATAGCTAGTTATTTTGGTAACCCTGTTCATAAAGAATTATATAAGTTGGGAAATAGGCAACAAGCAAACAAAAAGAAAGGGGGCTACGTACATTTCAAGTTTATAGAATCACAAAACAAAGAAGAGAAAGATGAATTATATGCTAAGCAAATTTTCCAAACCATAGTTAACTTAAAAGAAAGAGGGTATGAAGAATCTGAAATCTGTATTTTAACACGCAAAAGAAAGGACGGGATAGTTTTAGGGGCTTATTTACTGGAACAAGGAATTTCTATAATTTCATCAGAAACACTATTGCTTAAACATTCGTCATTGGTACAGGTTCTTGTGGATTCGTTGACATTAAGCTTGTATCCCGAAAATGAAGAAATAAAAATTAATCTACTTAACTTTTTACACCAACACTTCTCTATAAAAGAAGAAAAACACACTTTTTTCAATAAATTCTTAACCATTTCAACAAAAGATTTTTCCCAACTTTTAAACTTTTATGGAATCGATTTTGATATTTCAATTATGCAATCTGTTCCTCTTTACCAAAGTTGTGAATATTGCATAAGGAAATTTAAATTAGACTTAAAAGCAGATGCTTATTTGTTTGAATTTATGGATATTGTTTTTGAGTTCGAACAACAGCCCAAAACCAGTAAGATATTATTTCTAGAAGAATGGGAAGCTCAAAAAGAAAATTCCAGTATCCCTATAAGCGGTGGCAAAAAGGGAATACAACTTATGACTATTCATAAAGCAAAAGGATTGGAGTTTCCTATAGTACTTTTCCCATATGCAGATCTTAATATATACAAAGAAATTGAAGCTAAAGCTTGGTTTCCTGTTACCATTGACCAAAGTGGTTTTGAAGAAACCCTTATTAATTTCAACAAAGATGTAGAAAAATATGGTGCGTTTGGTGAAGAAATCTATCAAAAACGAAGAAATACATTAGAATTAGACAATTTTAATCTTCTGTATGTAACACTAACCAGAGCTATTGAACAATTATATATTTATGCGGAAAAGCCTAAAGAAATGAAAGACAATTATCCAACAAGTTATAATCATTTATTTGTAGGGTTCTTGAAGAGTATTGGACAATGGAATAAAACAAAGGATACCTACGAGTTTGGTTCTCCAATAAAGTTATCTTTTGAAAAAAAATCTTCAAAAAAAAAGTCCTTTATCCCTAATTTTATTTCGACTTCTCCACTAAAACATAATATCAACATTGTAACAACCGAAGCCTCGGTTTGGGAAACCGATGCTGAAAAAGCACTTTTTACAGGAACTTTATTGCATGACACCATGGAAATGATTAAAAATAAAGAAGATGTAGACTTTGTTTTTGAGGATTTGATAAATAGTGGGGTAATTCCTTTGGAAGTATTACAGTCCTTAAAGGAAACCGTTTCAATAATTGTAACACATCCAGAGCTTAGTCATTTTTTTGAGTTTTCAGAAAAAGTAATAAATGAAAGAGATATCATAACTTCAACAGGTACAATTCTTAGACCTGACCGATTAAATTTTAATAAAGATAATTCAGTAACGGTTATAGATTATAAAACAGGGGCTCCTAACACGAAACATCATGCTCAAATTAATGGTTATGCATTGGCTTTAGAAGAGATGGGATATAATATTTCAGAAAAAATCCTCATCTATAGTATCAACAAGGATATTGTTATAAATAAGGTATAAATTTGGCGACTTTAATAAAAAAACTATGTACGGGAAAATAAAAGGTCATCTTAAGAAAGAACTTCAGGATATAAAAGACAACGGACTTTATAAAAAGGAGCGTATAATTACATCCCCGCAAGGTGCTGTGATTAAAATTTCCACAGGAGAAGAAGTAATAAACTTTTGTTCAAATAATTATTTAGGACTTTCCTCAAATAAAGAAGTGATTCAAGCTGCAAAAGATGCAATGGACAAGCACGGTTATGGAATGTCATCTGTTCGTTTTATTTGTGGCACACTAGACATTCATAAAGAACTTGAAAAAAAAATTTCAGAATATTATCAAACTGAAGATACCATCCTCTATGCTGCAGCATTTGATGCTAACGGCGGTCTTTTTGAGCCATTGTTAACAAAAGAAGACGCTATTATTTCAGATTCTCTTAATCACGCATCTATAATTGACGGGGTTCGTTTGTGTAAAGCTACACGATATCGCTACGAAAACAATAACATGATGGATTTGGAAAAACAACTTGTTGCTGCTCATGAGAATGGTGACCGGTTTAAAATTATTGTAACCGATGGTGTTTTTTCTATGGATGGTGTAATAGCTTCCCTTGATAAAATTTGTGCTTTAGCTGATAAATACGATGCATTAGTGATGATAGATGAATGTCATGCCACTGGATTCATAGGTGAAACTGGTCGCGGAACCCTTGAAAAAAAAGGGGTAATGGGAAGAATAGACATCATAACAGGCACTTTAGGCAAGGCATTAGGCGGTGCAATGGGAGGATATACAACCGGGAAAAAAGAGATAATTGAAATTTTACGACAACGCTCAAGGCCCTATTTGTTTTCAAATTCTTTAGCACCTGCAATTGTGGGTGCATCCATCAAAGTTTTTGACATACTATCAAAAGACACTAAACTAAGAGACAAACTTGAAGCAAATACCAATTACTTTAAAAAAGGAATGAAAAATGCTGGTTTTGATATTGTTGAAGGAGATTCGGCAATTGTTCCCGTGATGTTGTATGATGCAAAACTTTCTCAGAAAATGGCAGATATGCTTTTAGAGGAAGGAATATACGTTATAGGTTTCTTTTATCCTGTAGTTCCAAAGGAAAAAGCTAGGATTAGAGTTCAGCTTTCGGCAGCACATGAAATTGAACATTTGGATAAAGCTATAAAGGCATTTGTTAAAATTGGCAAAAAACTAAAAATAATTCCAACATAAAAAGCTTAATTTAGGTAATAAAAACAAGGAATTTCCAAAAAATTTAATAGATTTGCTTTTGTTAATAAATATATACAACTTATTTTTGCGAAGAATAACACTTAAAAATTAAATAATCGAATATGAAACATCTTAACATTTTTTTAGTTGCTGTACTCTTGTTAATTGGAGTGGGCGTATCTAATGCTCAAGACGAAAACAATCCTTGGGCCCTTGGGGTAGCTGTAAACGCTGTAGATTTTTACCCTATAGGAATTTCCGATGATGGAAGATTCCCAGAGTCTTCTAAAGGAGATCTCTTTGATGAGTACTTTAACGTTAATGACCATTGGAATATGGTTTCTGCTGTGTCCACAATTACTTTGGGCAGATATGTTGGAAGTGGATTCACTTTTGCTGTTGCAGGATCCGTTAATAACATATCCAAGGTTGGAGATTTGAGAATTGAAGATATTGCATACATTGCTGTTGATGGAGAAATTAAGTATAGCTTTAGAGGATTACTTAACGGTCATTGGATCGACCCTAACTTAGGTGTTGGTGGTGGTTATACTTGGATTGATGATATAGGATTTGGTACGGCAAATGCATTACTTGGATTTAATTTCTGGGTAGGTGAAAATTTAGCTTTAACTGTGCAGTCTACTTATAAGCACTCTTTTGAAGATGTTTATGGAGCAACACATTTTCAACATACCGGCGGTGTGATGTTTAAGTTTGGTGGAAAAGATACTGATGGTGATGGTATTTATGATTGGGAAGATGAATGTCCTGAAACACCTGGTTTACCAGAGTTTAATGGTTGTCCTGATACCGATGGTGATGGTATAGAAGACAGAAACGATGCTTGTCCTAACACTCCTGGTCTCCCAGAATTCAACGGATGCCCTGATACCGATGGTGATGGTATAGCAGATCCTCAAGATGCTTGCCCTAACACTCCTGGTCTCCCAGAATTCAACGGATGCCCTGATACCGATGGTGATGGTATAGCAGATCCAGATGATGAATGTCCTACTGTTCCTGGTCCAGCCGAAAATAACGGATGCCCATGGCCAGATAGAGACGGTGATAGTGTTCCTGATAAAGATGATTTATGTCCAGACGTACCTGGTACTGTTGCTAACAATGGTTGTCCAGAAATAACTGAAGCCGTTAGAAGTGTATTACGATCTTATGCTAAAACTATCGTGTTTGATACTGGAAAATCAACAATTAAAGAACAGTCAGAAGCGGTATTAAGTAATATTGTAGATATCTTGAATGAGTATATAAATGCTAATTTCTTAATTGAAGGTCATACCGATAGTGTTGGTAGTGAATCTTTGAATCAGAAATTATCTGAAGATAGAGCTAACTCGGTGATGAATTATTTAATTTCTCATGGAATTGGTTCTAGTAGACTTACTCATCAGGGATTTGGTGAATCAAAACCAATTGATTCAAACAAAACCAGAGCAGGAAGAGCTAACAATAGAAGGGTAGAAATTACTTTAAATAATTAAGTTTATTATATACCTATAATAATTTCTAGAAGAACGCCTCCGTAAATCGGAGGCGTTTTTTTATTTTTATAACATGATAACTTTTCTAGAGGAAACCTTTCGTCACATAAAAGAAAAACATCCAGATGTTTCCTCGGTCACAATGATATTGCCTAGTAAAAGAGCTGGGGGCTTTCTATTAGACCATCTTAAAAAAAATACTCCAAATACTACTTTTGCGCCAAATATTCTTAGTATAGAAGAATTTATTGAAGACCTTTCCGGAATAAAAATTATCGATGCAACCGAATTGCTTTTTAAAAGCTATAAAGCCTATAGAGATACCTTTTCTACAGAAAAAGATAATTTTGACACCTACACATCTTGGGCAACAACATTACTCAATGATTTTAATGAAATAGATCGATATTTAATTCCCCAAAAACAATTCTTTAGTTATTTAAATAGTATTCAAGACCTTAATCATTGGTATGTAAGAAATGAGAAAACACCCCTTATAAAAGATTATTTGAGGTTTTGGAATAATCTTCACGATTTCTATAATTCATTAAAATTACAACTTTTAAAAGAAGGAGTTGGTTATCAAGGGTTGGTCTATCGTGAAGCTGCTGATGCCATAGAGCATTACATTGAGAGTAAAGGAAACAAAACTCATTTATTTATTGGTTTTAATGCCCTAAATAACTGTGAACAAATCATTATCCAGGAATTACTTGAAACCGGTAATACTGAAATCTATTGGGATGCAGATGTTCACTTTTATAAGGACGATAAACATAGTGCCTCTTACTTCTTAAGGAAATATGTTTCCGAATGGAGCTATTATAAAAAAGAATCGCCTCATTATATTACTAAGAATTTTGAAAATGAAAAGAATTTTCATTTCGTAGAAGTTCAAAAAAACATAGGTCAGGCAAAGTATGTTGGGCAATTACTTTCCGGTTTTTCGAAAGATGATCTTAACAAAACCGCTATAATACTTGCAGACGAACGATTGCTAATTCCTTTATTGTATTCTTTACCTCCTAATATAAAAAGTGTAAATATAACTATGGGAGTGATTTTAAAAACATTCCCTGCTGTTGTTTTCTTTGAATTATTATTGGCTTTGCATAGTAATTTTTCAAAGACTCTTTATTTTAAGGATGTACTGGCCCTATTAAATCACCCATTGGCATCTATCTTACTTTCTGTAAAAAAAATAGTTCATAGTATAACAACCGAAAATATTACTCATTTATCTCCTTCAAAGATTATTGAAATAGATGGCGGAGCTAATAAAGAGATACTACATCAGTTATTTGGTGATTGGAAAGATAATAGTACCATCGCAATTACGACCTGTAAAACATTGCTTTTACAACTTAAAAAACAAACAAATAATAATATTATAGAGAAAGTTGTATTATTTGAATTATTTAAAGTTTTTGAAAAAATAGAGGCCTTAAACTATAAATTTGAATATTTAAAAACCATAAAAACAACTCAAAATCTTTTTTCTGAAATAATTTCCACTACAACTCTAGACTTTATAGGAGATGCTTATAATGGCCTGCAAATTATGGGAGTTTTAGAAACCCGTGTTCTTGATTTTGAAAATATAATAATCACCTCAGTAAATGAAGGTATACTACCCTCGGGCAAATCTAATACATCATTTATAACTTACGATTTGAAACAACAATTTGATCTCCCTCTTTATACCGAAAAGGATGCTATATATACGTATCATTTTTATCGACTATTGCATCGGGCAAAAAATATTTCTCTGCTATATAACAGCTTTACTGAAGGAATAAATACAGGTGAAAAAAGTAGATTTCTAACACAATTGGAAATAGAGAGACATCCAAATCATACTATCGAAAAAATAATTGTATCACCTTCTATTTCTGTATTTGAACCCATATTAAAAAAGATCACAAAAAACGAAGATGTAATGAAACGCCTTAAAGAAATTTCATTAAAAGGGTTTTCTCCATCGGCACTTACATCGTATATCCGCAATCCTCTGGATTTTTATTATCAAAAGATTTTAAAAATAAACGAGTTTCAGGAAGTAGAAGAAACTGTCGCCGCTAATACCCTTGGAACTATCGTTCATAATACACTGGAAACTCTTTACAAACCCTTAGAAAAAAAGTATTTAACCCCCGATGTTTTATTAGAAATAAAACGACAAATCGATACCGAGGTAACGTCACAGTTTAAAAGGATATTTAAAGGAGGATCATTTTCCAAAGGGAAAAATCTAATCATTTTTGAAGTTGCTAAGCGTTATATATTGAACTTCATAAATTTTGAATTATCTGAAATCAAAGCCGGTAACCAAATAAAAATTCTAAAGATTGAGAGCGATTTAAATGTTGAAATTAATATCCCAGAGCTAAATTTCCCAATAAAAATTCAAGGTAAAGTAGATCGCGTAGATGATTATAATGGACAATTACGTATTATAGATTTTAAAACCGGTTTTGTAAA
>SMVB01165075.1_pt1 | contig 19548 bp, 16 predicted proteins | sample 2456461 | NCBI WGS metagenome assembly SMVB01 (sample SAMN11095934, study PRJNA526329) | marine sediment metagenome | biome: Marine sediment; feature: Surficial sediment; material: Deep marine sediment; isolation source: Hadal surficial sediment | place: Pacific Ocean | collected 2014-05 | depth...
AACCCATTTCTTCACTATTCTTGGAGTTCCCGGAGGAGGAGTCATATGGGCATTCCGCGTTACATTGAACAAGTCAAAAAAAAATATGGGGTCACCAGTGACTACACCCTTGCGAAAAAACTCAAGGTGAGCCAACCCGAGGCCAACTGGTTTCGTCGTGGCAAGAAAGTTCCCAATACCGCTGTCTGCATTAGAATTGCGAACTTACTCGAGAAGAATCCTGTCGAACTCCTCCTTGTCGCCCAAAGGGACAAAGCCCCAACCGGAGAAAAAGAACATTGGGAAATGGCACTGACAGCCGTGGATGTCCTGATTAATGTTCCTGAACACCCTCGGTATATTCCGCAAAAGGTCCAAGATATTGGCCACGACCTTCGGCAATTAGAATCCCAAATGCTGTCCTATGAAGGGAATATCGCTTATACGGAAATGGACCGAATCCTGAGGACCACGGAGAGTTCAGTAGATTCCATTATAGAGCGCTGGAATGTCTGGAAAAGAGAGGGGCCCCTGTTTCCCAATTATCTGATGGCCAGTAAATTTGCCATCAAGCGAGGGGTGAAGATTCGCCGATTGTTTATTTTCACGAAAGACCAGCTCACCAAAGAAGAAAAAATCGCTGAAGCTCTCCAAGTCCTCAACGACCAGAAGTTGGTGGGTGTCTCAACGTTTTTTGCCTTTCGCGAGGAACTCGGCCAAACGCTGACCTTCCAACGACTGGCGGCCGAATATAAAAAACAAGGGGTCAAAGGCCAAATCAATTCGGCCCTTTTTGACAACGAAATTATACTGTTCTCCCGGTCGTATGTGGAACATGCGTTAGGTGATGATGGTGCCACGCCACCCATCACCATGATTGATCAATTGCATATTAGTTGGGATGAAGATCATGTGCGAGATTTAAATCCCAGGGCCCTCTTTGAGACTCGCTACGTCATCGAATATAAAGCTGAACGATCCCTCCGGGCTCGCCTCAATCGACGAAGAAAAGGGCACTCTTGACGCCTTAGGATGTTCCTCAGGAACGGTAAGAAATGGGAAGAAACTCCCGTTTCTGAGGTCCCACGTACGTGGCCCGAGGACGAATGATCCGGTTGTTCATTTGTTGCTCAATAATGTGCGCGCACCATCCTGACATTCGGCTGGCCACAAAAATCGGGGTATAGGCTGGGATGGGAATCCTCAATAACAAATAGACCACGGCGGTATAAAAGTCGAGATTGGGAGGCATCCCTTTTTCCTCGTGCATCGTCTGGTCAATGCGTTCGGCCATCTCATACCATTGCCAGTTTCCGAGCTGGCCACTCAGCGCCTTGGCTCGTCGCTTCATGACATCAGAGCGGGGATCACCATGTTTCAATACACGATGGCCAAATCCCATGATCCGTTGTTTGTTTCTCAGCAATGACAGCACCCAATCCTTGGCTTTTTCCGGCTCGCCAATGCTCGTCAGCATCTGCGCGACGGCTTCGTTGGCCCCGCCATGCAAGGGCCCCTTGAGCGCGGCAATTCCGGACATCACCGCGCCGTACATATCAGCCAGCGTAGAGGCTGTCACACGCGCGGCAAACGTGGAGGCATTCAACTCATGTTCGGCATACAAAATCAGCGAAATGTCCAATTCTTTGGCATGAGCGGCATCGCGATCTCCGGTGAGAAAATACAACAGGTTTTCCGCGAACGATTGACTTCTGATTAACTGAAACGGGTGCGTCTTCTTCTCGTTCGGTCGCGAGGCGATGGCCACCAGAAGAGGCGTCTGAGCCAGCAGTTTGATCGCTTTCTGAATATTCGCCTCATAGGATGATTTGGTCGCCTCCAGGTCGACCATCCCCAGCAAGGATACCCCCGTGCGAAGGATGTCCATAGGGTGAGCGTTAGGCGGTACCATCCCGGACCACTGGAATATGAGGGCGGGAAGGATGGAAGCCTGGACCAATTCGTCTTTCCACACTTCCAAAGCCTGAGAGGAAGGCAATTCTCCCTTGAGAAGCAAATAGGCCACTTCTTCGTACGTCGCGCGCTCAGATAGTTCTTCGGCTAAATAGCCTCGATACAGCAACTCGCTTTTCTCTTCATCTATCGAGCAAATAGCGCTCTCGCCCGCCACCATACCTTCAAGGCCAGAGCTATGACTTTCCGTTAGCATACACACCTACCTTTCCTTCCTTATTGGGAATGTTGAAAAAGCCGCCAGCGGCGTTCTCGCCATTTTACCGTGCTCACGTGCTATGAGTACGCTCCGCGCGTCAAAATGGCTGTGGCCTTGCTGGACGAACCCTTCGGAAAGACTCAGGGCATGCTTTTTTGAACATTCCCTTCCGCAAATGATGTCGATCTCATCTTGGGCATTGATTTGCCATTGAAGTGAAATATTCAACAGTCCCTTATCCCATTCAAATCTTCATACGTCTCATACCGAAGAATCCTATACAACTCACTTCGAGGCTGCATCAGATCGAGAAGCTCTTTTTGCGTTCCACGGGACCGCAATTCCATGAGCCCCATTTCCATCGATTTTGCCATCATTCGAAACATCGTCATGGGGAACAGCACCATGTGATAACCCAACTGTGAAAATTCGTGGACGGAGAGCATAGGGGTCTTTCCCCATTCCGTCATGTTCGCCATGAGCGGAATCCGGGCCATCCTGAAACTCATGGCAAACCGCTCAAACTCTTCCACCGACTCAAGCGCCTCGGGAAAAATGGCATCCGCTCCAACTGCCTGATAGGCCTTAGCCCGCTCAATGGCGCCCTCAATCCCTTCGATGGCACGCGCATCGGTTCTTGCGATGATCAATAAATCGCGATCGTGTTTGGCGGAAACTGCTGCTGCAATTTTGTCGCACATTTCCTGGCAGTTCACGATTTGCTTCCCGGAAAGATGCCCACACCGCTTGGGAAATACTTGGTCTTCAAACTGAATGCCGGAAACCCCGGCGGCTTCCAATGCCTGAACCGTTCGACGTACCTGCTCAACGTCCCCAAAGCCGGTATCAGCATCCACAATCACCGGGATTCGCACTGCCTGACAAATCCGCCGAGTTTCTTCAGTGACTTCTTCCAAGGACAATAACCCAATATCCGGCAACCCTCGGCTCGCGGACAGCCCCGCGCCAGAGACATACACGGCGGGCATCCCGGACTCCTCAATCAGCCGCGCCGAAAAGGCGTTAAAGGCTCCTGGCACGGCCAAGGTGTCATGTTCAAGTAAGGCCCGAAGCGTTGCTGATCGACTTACTTCAGGGGTCGTTGAAAAATTCAAAATTTTCATCCTCCTGATTACCCTTGGACAATTCGGTGAAACATACAGAGGCCTGGGGAATGTTCAAAAAAGCATGCCCTGAGTCTTTCCGAAGGGTCTGTCCAGCAAGTGCCGAGAACGCAGCTGGCGCCCTTTTTCAACATTCCCCGTCACTGTTAATCACGCCACCCTCATCTTCGCCACAACTGGAAACGTCCGTATGAGCATGGACACATCAGTGATGTGTTCAAGATCCCAGACCCGCTCAATGAGGCGATTCGCTTGATAGGCCCCAATTCTTTGGTCAGCAAATTGATGGAACTTAGTTTCCACTTCACTGTCAGACATTGGCCGTTTGGGATGCCCCAAGGGATGATCTACCTGGAACACATAGTCCTTCCCTTTCATGGTGGTGACTCGAAGTCGATTTGGCATCGCCTCTGGATACCAAGCCGTGAAGTCAGGCTGTTCAACGACCTTTACCTTTTGCACCAGCGCACGAAGTGCTGTATCGTTGAGTCGTTTCGACGAAAACGAATGAGGCGTGACCCGGCCATCACTCAACGCCACAGCCACGCAATAGGGAAGACTATGATCAGCGGTTTCTCTCGTTTTGGGACGCCACTTTTCTGGATCCCGCCCGATAATCTCGATGGCGACGTCAAAGCTTTCGACGACAATGTTCTTAATCTGAGACATGTCACAATGCCCTTCAGCCTCCACGATCATGTGCCGGATTTTCATCGCCGCTTCGACTGCCGATTGCGCGTGATATTCCACGGGGTACGGCTTAATATAGGTGTCCAAAATTTTAAACGAGGCTCCTCGTTCGCCGCCTAATGTTGGTAGCGACAAGGGGCCGGAAATGACGCGCATAAATCCTTTCTCGCCTTCGAATACGTCTAACGGGCCTGTCATGCCTCGTCGAGCAGCCAGCGTGGCAAATACCCCGTTCCTGGCTGCATTGGCAAACGCACAGGCTTTCCACAACGACACTTCTCCCACGCGGGTTTGTCTAAGTGCCCCGGAGGTGACTCCTGCAATGCTGAGTGCCTGTGCCATGGCTTCTGGCGACAGCTTCAACAACTTGGCCGCGGCCAACGCGGTGGAAAATGCTCCATAGGTCACATGATCCCAACCAAGCGGCCGGAGCGCGGCGGCATCACACAGCCGACATTGGAGTTCATAGGCAATGGCTATAGCCACGATGACGGATCGGCCCGAGGCATGACACATTTCTCCCACGGCCAGGCAGGCTGGAATATTGTCGGAGGGATGGGCAGGTTCTTTCGAAAGGTACGTATCGTTGCAATCCAAATACCGGACCAAAGTCCCATTCGCGAATGCCGCTAATTCAGGGGTGGTCCGAACATCAGTTCCCCATACGGACACCCCCTTGGACAACGGTACGGCTTCTGCCAAGCGTCTCGCCATACGGCAGGGAGGCGCAGACATCGCTCCATAGGCACAGCCCAAACTATCCACAATCCGGCGTTTCACTTCATGGACCACCTCCCTCGGAAGCCTGTTAAATGAAAGCCGATGGGCATACGCCGCCAAGGTTTTGGTTAGCAACCCGTTAGACGCTTCGCTCACTGAGAACCTCTTTTTTCGTGATTCGTAATGGGTGATCCGTGAGACGTAAAAACCTTCTTTTTTTTACGCCTTCCGTATTACGAATCACGATTGTTTTTTTACCCATTACCCATTACTCTTAACCCATTACTCCCCATTGCTCCCATGAACCACTCACTCATCCCTCTCACGAACCAGTATCCACGACATCAACTCCGAAGGAATAGGTGCGTCTATGTCGAACGAGCTTTTTGTGCTTTCCGTTGTCGATCGTGTCGCCACGATCATATTCAATAATCCTCCCGTTAATCTTTTGAGCACACGGGTTTTGGTTGAATTGGGTCGGCTTGTTGACCGATTGGCAACAGATTCTTCTATCAAAGTCATGGTGATCACCTCATCCGGCCGGTTTTTCTGTCCAGGAGCGGACCTCAAAGAACTGCAACACATCGACACCGCTCAACAAGCAAAAGATGTGTCGCTTCGTGGTCAAGCCCTGCTGAATCGGATTGAACAACTGGACAAACCCGTTCTCGCTGCGATCAATGGATCGTGTCTTGGAGGCGGCATGGAATTGGCTCTGGCCTGTCATCTTCGTTTTGCCTCGCCTGCGTCCTCGTTTGGTCTTCCCGAAGTCAATCTCGGTTTGATTCCTGGATGGGGGGGCACCCAACGTCTGCCCAAACTAATTGGGCTGTCAAAAGCTACGGAAATACTTTTGACCGGGTCACTGATTTCCGCCGAGGAGGCCCAACGTTGTGGCTTAGTGAATGCAGTGTGGTCTGAGGCCGATCTCTTGCCTCGCACACAGGAATTCGCCGCACGACTCGCACAAAAAGGGCGCCTGGCCCTTCGAGCCGTATTGCGTGCCCTTCGGGCGGCACAGGACAATCCACTGGCTGAAGGATTAGCCCAGGAAGCCGAGCTCTTTGGCGAATTGTTTGAAACGAAGGATGCCAAAGAAGGCATCAATGCCTTCTTAGAAAAACGCCAGCCCAATTTCCAGGACCAGTAAGGTCTCAATTCTTGATGAGACCCGTTTGTCGTCAGGCTCATGGCTGGAGTACTCCTCTATCTCGTGATCCGTAATGCGTAGAAGAAAAGACCTTCTCCTTAATCTTAACGCTTCACGCCTTACGCTTCACGTCTTAACAACGGCATATCACGCCAACTCAACAATTCTTCACCGAGACGGCACAACGAGCATTCTGATTGTTCCCACTGAGGCATGTCCAAACCGACGCTATAATAAAAAGGGTACTGAGCTGTAAGCTCGTCCATGAAAGGAAACTGCCCGCTGTCTCGTCTCGCGAAGACCATCATGCCCACGACTGTCCCCCCACGATCGGTGACAATTTGGCCAAGCTTGTTGACGCAGTTGCCACGAGCGGTGACATCATTGAATGCGATGAAGTGCTCACCTTTCTGAATGTTTTCAGGTGGCACATCGGTCCCAATTCTTCCAGTTGTGGGATCAAAGGGTGCTGCAACAACACGTAGGGGAACTTGATTTTTCAGTCTGTTTGCAATTCCTTCCGCCAACAATCTCGCATCAGAATTGGGCACCATGATGCCATGGACTTTCTGATCCTTGTTTAACTTGGACACCCAATTGGCCATGTCCTGCACAATGATGTCGATCCGGTTAGGAAAATGAGCAATCGATTCAAACCGAAGATACGTACCTGTATGGTGACCAGAAGCAACTTCGAGATGGGTGTTGAAAAAGATTGATTGTGTCCGGCAAAACAGCTCGATCAGCTCACTCTCGGTTAAAAAAGAATGAGGTGATACATCAATCAGCTGTCGGAGCTTCGTCTCGACAGTGGGGTCAGCATACAGTAATCGATGATCGTCGATGACTTGAGCCAGTCTTTTCTCCGGGGAAGCCAGGGTATGCACGGTTTCCTTTCGGACGTGAAGCGAAAAGATCGTGAAGCGTAATATGTGAAGCGTGATGCGAAAAAATAAAGAATTTTTCACGCATTACGGATCACGCCTTACGCCTCATGCTTCACACATCACATCTTTTCATTGCTCCTTGGCGACAGGAGTTCGCAATATTCCAATTGGTTGAATCTCCAACTCGACAAGATCTCCAGGTTTCAAGAATTGATTCAATTCCAGCCCACAGCCTCCACCGACGGTTCCAGAACCAAACACCTCTCCCGGATATATGGTCTCGCCTCGCGAGACATGTTGAATCATCTGCGAGAATGACCAATGAATGCTTCCAAATTTTCCCTCGGACCACACTTCTCCATTGATCCGTGCGATCATGGTAAGGTCGTTGATATTGGGGATTTCATCAGGGGTGATGAGACATGGCCCCAAGACCGTGCCAAAATCTTTTCCCTTCGCCGGTCCTAACCGACAGGCCATTTCTTGAAATTGGACATCGCGGGCGCTGAAATCGTTCATGATGGTGTACCCCGCGATATACTGCTCCGCCTCGTCCTTTGGAATATCCCTTCCGGTTCGGCCGATCACACAGGCTAACTCCAGCTCATAATCCAATTTTTTCGTGTTGAGAGGCCATGGTAGTTCCTCATCAGGGCCTAGGATGGTGTGGGGATTGCCTTTGTAGTACACCGGGGCGGTATACCACTCGGGAGGGATAGGCTGGCCACGTCGTTTTGAGGTCGCCGCGATGTGATCTTCAAAGGCAATGAAATCGCGGAGCATCGGCACATGATTAAGTGGAGCTAACAGACGAATACTTTGAACCGGATAGATAATCGTTTCCCCCTCCGGCCCCTGCCGGGCTTCGCCTTCTCCGGTGACATACTGAAAAGCCGTGCGTGCCCGATCCATTGCCGAATGTCCTCCCTCCAGCAGTTCTATCATGGTGGAGGGGACTCCAGCTTGGGCCATTCGGTACGATTGGGCTTCTTTTTGATCGGACAGCATACGCGTATACGCCATGTTTAAATCGACAATGGTGTCATTGAAGCACGCTCCAACACGGGCAAACTTTCCGACTGGCGTGGACACTTGGAAGGTGACAAGTTTCATGGCTGGCTCCAACTTAAAGGATAATCTTTCAATTCAACGGTTTCCGCTTCAAGAAGCACTTGAAATGGGTGGCGTGATTCCACCATCACCGCGACTTCATTGGTGTGCGTCTTCGTTTTGCTCGCGGCCACGGCGGCAGGATGCGGCCCATGATGAATGCCCTGGGGATGGAGGGTGAGTGCTCCTGGCTTAATCCCGGATCGACTAAAAAAGTCTCCCTCGTGATAAAACAACACTTCATCGTAATCGATATTCCGATGATAAAAAGGAACTTTTAACGCTAGAGGATCAGTTTCCAGGGGCCTTGGCGCAAAGGTGGAAATGATCATTCCAGCAGCTTGGCCAGCAGCTTGGCCGCCAGCCTGAAATGTCGCATGAACGCTGGGAGGAAGGTGATACCCTGGACTGGTGACAGGCCGAAAATCTTTGATGTTGAGTTTGGTGGGCCACAAATCACCTTTCCACGACACGACGTCCAAAGGATTAAAAGCGTAAAAGACCCGGGTATACGTGCCATCGCGTTTAATTCTGACCTCGTATTCATCTTGGGTTTGGCTAGTGGCGAAGGGTTCAGGAACAGTGAGCACTCCTGGATCAAACAAGGCATGTTGCCCAAGCAGGCCTCGCTCCGGCAGGGAAATGGGATCGGGCGTTTCAACAATCAGCGAAAGGCCTGGGCCTTCTTCGACCACAATGCGATAGGTGGTTCCTTTAGGCAGTAGGATATAATCACCTGGTCCATAGGAAAGATAGCCATAATCGGTTTCATACCCACCGTGACCTTTATGAATAAAATGCAGCTCGTCTCCATCCGCATTGCGAAACCAAAAGGGCATGGTGTGGGTTCGACGGGAAATGAAAACCCGGACATCGGAACTTCGGAGGATCTCCAAGGGACGATCATCGTCCGAGCGAAGATCGGGAGTTAGAAGTTCGCTGCATGAAAAGGCTCGCGGGCGACAGGGCCCATCAATTCGGATCCAATTGGTGGGAGGATGGGACCGGTACAGATGAGACACCCGACCCGTAAACCCCATCCGGCCATGTTCTTCCTCATGAAGTCCATCAGGAATATCAACATGAGCTTGATTCGGGGGGGAACCCCGTTTTACAAGGTACATATTTCCCTCCTGGTCCTATTTCCCATTATCCACACATTGATGCTGGCGACTATAGTCAATGATAGTATCTTCAACTCCGGCTGATTGCTGCTTTTCGATATCACGATACAAGGATTCCACGGTTCCTTTGACAAACGTCCGCGATGTTTCTTCCCCATGTTGACGTTGAGTGAGTTCAAAAAACACTCCACTGCCGGGAAAGAGTGGACAAGTAAACCGTTGTCTCAGGGGCCCAAAACCATCTTTCCCCTCCTTGATTGGCCCAGAAAATTTCACCCCATGGTCCTCCCACTCCTTGGACACAGCCTCGATATCATCGACTTCGATGGCCACGTGCTGAACCCCCGGACCATATCGTTCAACAAAGTCTGTGATTTGTGACTTTTCTTGTTTGTCATTGCCCTGCATCAACGCGACTTTGATGCTATCCCGTTGGACCACAAGAGTATCCATGCTGGATTTTTCCGTCCCTACATCCTGAGCAGACCAAATAGTGTGAAACCCGAGCACCTGATTGAATAGGAACTCCGCCGCCCCAAGATCAGGAACGCAAAGCGTTATGTGATCAATGCCGAGTGTACCTGCCATACGCCTACCTCCTCATTATGTGTTCTGTCGTAACTCATCCCAACCTGGGTGCTGTCTTTCCTTCTTCGAGCGTGTGGTGCAATCCATGATGAGGTGGCCTTGGCCAGGCATCTTACGTAATTGCCCGAGTCCTCACCAATCTGTCATAGAAAAAACTGTTGCGACTGGTAGATTCTCGTGATAATAATATATTATAATTGTTTAATAAAAGTTTATAATTTTTTATCGGGTATTGCAATCGTTAAATTTAGAGTAATTATTTATAATAAGCAGAAACAGCCTAAAACATAGTATTATTGATCAATATATTGAAAAAAATGATATAATAAATAAAATTTATTATTAATATAATAAAACCGAAAATATACATAATGGCAAGGCCTAGGGTGGGGAATACCAATTTGGCGAGTTTTCAAGACATCCTGAAACCAAAGTGGCTCTCAGGGCCTTTCTTGGCAGGCCAAGAAGGCCCCTCAAAAAAGTAGCCAATAAAGAAGGATCTCTTCAGGACCGAGGAGGTGACTATGTCAGGTCTTTACCAAGACAAGCGGAACTTCGTCCTTCAACATGGAGCCATTAATAATCCGTACCTGATTCGTTTCCAAACGGGCGAGTTATCCGATCTTGAGCTTCAAGACTTTGCCATCGAGTTTTATAGTTTCGCTCGGTTTTTTCCCAAGATCCTTGTTTCGCAATTAGTCAACACGGAGGACGAAGCCATTGCCGAAGAACTCACCCGAGTGCTCTATTCCGAATTAGGCGATGGGAATCCGGAACATCGCCATGAGCTGTTGTATCGAAGGTTTCTCACGTCAGTCGGCATTTCCATCCAAGAAGCCCTCACCCGACCCATGATGCCATCGACCAAAGCCTACATCGAAGGAATGGAAATGCTGTACAGCAGCGGCAACCACGAACAGGCCTTAGGCGCGTCGTTCGGTTTGGAAAACATGGCCATTACGATGTGGGATCATTTGCTGCCCGGGCTGCTGGTGCTCAAACGCTCCCGGTACCCTCATATGGACATGGAATATTTCACCTTTCATCGGGAACTGGAATCGACACACGAGGATGCCATGGAGAAAGCTGTTTCCGCTATGGAAGACCATTCGTCTTCTCATGGAGCCTTATCAGCCGACGAGGAAACCAACTTTTCCCATGGAGTCAAAAAAGTGTTGGATTATCTCGAAGGATTTTGGATGGGATTGGAACGGAATCGGGAAACGATAATCGGCAAGTCCTCTCCCACTCAAATGGGCGTTGCAACTGGAGGGGGAGCGTGATGACCTCAACCACCATTGAGGACAGCATCATCGAAGCGCATCAAAGTTGTACGCCACCTCACCAGTTTCCCTTTTCCTCTTTCTCTGGTCTGTTCTACGAACGAGTTCACGATCTACAACTTTCGCAACACACATTTTTGAGTTACCACGACGATGATCAGTCGGTCCACCGAACCTACACCTATGGGGAATTTGGCGAGGCAGTAGCAAAAATGGCCTCGGTTCTCCGTGATCGACTGAGGATCAAGCGAGGGGATCGTCTTGCCACGGTGTTATTCAATCATGACCAAACCGTCCTCATTTATTTTGCCGCCTGGGCGTTAGGGATCACGGTCGTGCCCATCAACATTGCCGAGTCTTCTGACAAAAAACGATACATCCTCGAGCATTCCGAGGCTTCGGTCGTGTTGTGTTGGTGTGATGCCTTCGATGAAATTCAGGAATGTGTCGATGATATTCCAAGTCTTCGAGAGGCTGTCTTGGTTTCGGATGACCCGCATCGTTGCGAACTGACCCAGCATCTCTCTCACGCGAAACCCACTTCCACGAATGGGGAAGGCTGCTTACAAGATGAAGCGCTCATCATTTACACCTCCGGAACAACAGGCCCCCCAAAGGGCGTCATACTCACCATGGAAAATCTTCTCATCGATGCCGACGCCATTACCCAATGGCACGGATTTGGGCAAGGTGATTGTCTCATGTGCGTCCTCCCGATTCACCACGTGAATGGTATCGTCGTCACCCTGATCACCCCGTTCTACTTCCGAGGGAAAGCCGTCCTCAACAAAAAATTCAAGTCGGGTTTATTTTGGTCACGAGTGCAAGAGGAACATGTGGTGTGTGCCAGTGTGGTACCCACACTGTTGGAATTCTTACTCGAATCCGGGACAGATTGGTCACCTTCTCAATTGAATGGATTTCGCGGGCTGATTTGCGGTGCAGGGCCATTATTAAAAGAAACAGCGACACGCTTCGAAAAACACTTCCAGGTTCCTATTCGCCATGGCTATGGACTGTCAGAAACCACGTGTTACTCTTGTTTTTTGCCAAATGACTTATCTGCCGAGGAACACCATCATTGGCTGACCCACTATGAGTTTCCCTCCATTGGCGTGCCTATTCACCACAATGAAATGACCATCCTGGATGGGCAAGGGCACTCAGTCCCAGAAGGAATAAGAGGGGAGATCTGCATTCGAGGCCAAACGATTTGCTCTGGATACCTCAAGCGCCCGGATGCAAACGAGGCTGCGTTTCAATGGGGTTGGTTCCGCTCGGGAGACGAAGGATTTCTTGTGCGGGATCAGCAGGGCCGTCCATTTTTCTTTATTTCGGGAAGGATCAAGGAACTGATTATTCGTGGAGGCGTGAATATTTCTCCGCTGGAAATCGATGAGGTCCTCCGGGGACATCCTTCAGTCAAATTCGCGATGGCCGTGCCATTCGAAAACCGCTACTACGGTGAAGAAATAGCCGGGTATGTGGTTCTTCACGAAGGAAGCAGCCCGCCATCTCAATCGGACATCATGAAGTTTTGCCAAAGCCGACTTCCATTTGCCAAATGCCCCAAGGTGATTCTGTTTGGTGACGAGGTGCCTTACACCGCCACGGGAAAACCAAAACGGTTAGAGCTAAAATCTCGGTTATCAGAGACATTGAGCATCTACCGCGATCAGTGCTTTAAGGAATCTGGTGTAAAGGAAGAGACCATCGCAAGGAGGTAAAAACAATGAGTATGGACATAGAACGAAGAGAGAGCCCGGAGGACAGAAGGCAGCCCTTTAACAAGGTGTCAAAAGCTGACTATCTCCAACTGTACTATTATCTCTTCCTCACTCGAACCCTTGAAGATCGAGTAACCGCACTCTACCGACAAGGTCGAATTGTCGGTGGAGTGTACACCTCCCACGGGATGGAAGCCATTTCTGTTGGGTACGCGTATGCGCTGGAGGCTGGCGATGTCATTGCCCCTATGCATCGCGACATGGGAGCGTTTCTGATTCGTGGCATGAAGCCTAAAGAAATCCTCGCTCAATACCTTGGCAAACGCACAGGCCCCACCAAAGGAAAAGATGCCAACGTGCATATGGGTGATTTAAAACGGGGAATTTTTGCCTTTGTGAGCCATCTGGCTGACAACCTTCCTCTTGCCACGGGAGCCGCTCTCGCGTTTAAAATCCGAGGGCAGTCTCAGGTAGTCGTGGCGAATACCGGAGATGGCGGAACAAGCCGTGGCGACTTTCATGAAGCCCTCAACTTCGCCGCGGTTCGCAAACTTCCCGTGGTCTTTTTCTGCTGCAATAACCAATATGCCTACTCCACGCCCCTTGAGCTTCAGATGGGAACTCCCGACGTGGTTGACCGGGCCAAGGCCTATGGCATCCCCAGTGAAATTATCGATGGGAATGACGTCGCCGTGGTGTATGTCACAGCTCAGCGCGTGATCAAATATGCGCGAGAAGGACACGGACCTTCCTTCATTGAGTGCAAGACCATGCGAATGCATGGCCATGCGGAGCATGATTCCGCCAAATACGTCCCAAAGGAATTATTAGAAGAATGGAAACGCAAAGATCCTATTCTCAAAGTTGAACATGCTCTGAAAACCATGGGCTACGCGGATGAATCCGTATTAATGGAAATCCAAGAACGAGTGAAAAAGGAAATTGATACCGCGGTGGAATTCGCTGAAGAGAGTCCTCTCCCTGAAGGCCCCGAGACATTGGAGGGCGTCTATGCTGAGACACTTGAGGAGGTACATCTATGACCACAGCGATCTCTCAGGAAGTGACCTATTTAGAAGCCATTTCACAAGCCTTAGATGAAGAAATGAGCCGAGACGAGCGAGTGTTTCTTCTTGGAGAAGACATTGGCCCTTATGGGGGGGCGTTTCGTGTCACGGAGGGATTTCAAAAAAAATTCGGTGACTGGCGCGTGCTGGATACACCACTCGCGGAATCAGGGTTTGTTGGAGCCGCGATTGGAGCAGCCATGATGGGCATGCGTCCGGTGGTGGAGATGCAATTTGCCGATTTCATTTCCTGCGCGTTTGATCAAATCACCGAGGTTGCCGCCAAGAATCATTATCGATGGGGTGCTGCTGTTCCGATGGTCATTCGGGCACCCTATGGAGGGGGAATCCATGGCGGACCGTTCCATTCAGTATGTCCCGAAGCTTGGTTCTTCCATACGCCGGGATTAAAACTTGTAGCCCCATCCACACCCTATGATGCCAAGGGTCTTCTGAAAGCCGCCATCCGCGATAACAATCCTGTGATCTATTTTGAACATAAATTCCTGTATCGTCGTGCCAAGGAAGTGCTGCCAGAAGAGGACTACATCGTTCCTATTGGGAAAGCCGACGTCAAACGAACGGGTCGCGACATATCCCTCATCACCTATGGCGCCATGGTTCCTCTGGCTTTAGAAGCGGCGGAAATCTTGGAAAAAGAAGCTATCGACCTCGAAGTGGTGGATCTGCGCACGCTCTTGCCATTGGATCAAGAAGCCATTCTGGAGTCGGTTCGGAAAACCAGCAAGGTCATCGTATTACATGAGGCCACGAAAACCGGAGGCATCGGGGCGGAAATCTCTGCGTTGATCAGTGAATACTGTTTCGATCACCTGGATGGGCCCATTCTCCGAATCGCCGCTCCTGATACACCAGTTCCCTATAGCCCTCCTTTGGAAGAGTTCTTTTTACCAAAGGTCGATGATGTGCTTCGAGCGGCTCGTCAATTGGCAACGTATTGAGAAGAAAAAACGTGACGCGTGATGCGTGACGCGAAAAGACAAGAAGTTTTTAATTTCTTACGGATCACGCATCACGATTCACGCATCACTTCCGAAACACGGAGGCATACATGGCGACAGATATTATCATGCCACAATTGGGCGAAAGCACTGCCGAAGGCACCATTTTGAAGTGGCTCGTGGCCACAGGAGCCCATGTGGAAAAGGATCAGGCCCTGTTGGAGGTGGAGACGGATAAAGTGGCACTCGAAATTCCCGCACCTGAGTCCGGTTCACTCGTGGAAATTCTGATTCAGGAAGGGGAGACGGTTCCAGTGGGAACACCCATTGCCCGTTTAGCCGTCGAGTTATCAAATGGCGCTCCACAACCGACGTCCAACGTGGAAAAGGTTTCAGAGAAGGTCACACCCCCTGACTCGGATCCCCATCACCATCTTTCTCCCGCCGTCAAACACCTAGCCAAAGAACACGGCGTGGATCTTTCTACAATACAAGGAACTGGTAGAGAAGGACGTATCACCATACGAGATGTTCGCGCTCTCATAGCCACCAAACAGGATACCATAGAGGTTTCCGCCAATGGGAAAGGCCAGTCCGTTGGGCAAGACCATACTTCCCAGGATACCGTAATTCCTCTGACGTCCATGCGGCAAACCATCGCTGAGCGGATGATGGATAGTTGTCGGACAGCCGCCCATGTCACCACAGTTTTTGAAGTGGATTTTTCAGCAATCGAACCCACTCGTAAAAACCTCAAGCTCACCTACTTGCCGTTTGTTGTTCAAGCCGTAGCACAGGCCTTGAAAACCTACCCTCAGGTGAACTCGTCATGGAGCGAGTCCGGGATCGTGATGAAGAGTGATATCAACATTGGGATTGCAGTCGCCCTTGACGATGGCCTCTTGGTGCCCGTGATCCGTCATGCTGATCAAAAAGACGTGTCTCAACTAGGGGAGAACATCGCGGATCTGACTCAACGCGCCCGATCCAAGCAACTCATCCCGGATGAGGTTCAAGGAGGCACGTTTACCATTACCAATCATGGCAGCACGGGAAGTCTGTTGGGGACCCCCATCATCAACCAACCCGAAACGGCCATCCTGGGTGTCGGCGCCATTCAAAAACGACCCGTTGCTATCAATGATGCGATTGCAATCAGACCCATGGCCTATCTGAGTTTATCGTTTGATCATCGGATGATTGATGGAGCCATGGCGGATCAATTCATGCAGAAGGTCAAACAAATCATTGAGTCGCAGGAGTGGTGAAGCCACCATGAACGAACAAAACACGCCCGTCATCGTTAGTGCGGTCAGAACTCCCCTGGGAAGTTTTAGCGGGGTGTTTAGTCCCCTGTCAGCCACCAAGCTGGGAAGTGTAGCCATCGCAGAAGCCCTAAAACGAATCGATCTCCCGGGAGAACATGTAGACAGCGTGTTCATGGGATGCGTGTTGGCAGCTGGTCTTGGTCAAGCTCCAGCTCGACAGGCATCGATCGGAGCAGGAATCCCTCACTCCGTTGGAGCCACCACCGTCAACAAAGTCTGTGGTTCAAGTTTGCAAACCGTGATCATGGCGTCCCAACACATACAACTGGGGGACGGAAACATTTTCGTGGCTGGTGGCATGGAGCATATGACCAACGCCCCCTATTTACTCACGCGAGCACGCCAGGGGTATCAACTGGGCCACGGCGAACTGGTGGACAGTCTGATCAAAGATGGGTTGTGGGATGTGTACAATCAATTTCACATGGGACATGGCGGGGAGCTGTGCGCAAAGAAATATGGCATCTCGCGCGCAGAAGCCGATGAGTTTGCTCTAGAGAGTTATCGCCGGGCTCGAATGGCCATCGCTTCAGGAGCATTCAAAAACGAAATCGTCTCGGTGGAAGTTCCTCAGAAAAAAGCAGACCCGCTCATTGTCATCGACGATGAAGAACCTAATCGGGTCAATTTGGAAAAAATGCCTTCCTTGAAACCCGCGTTTCAGGACGATGGGGTGTTGACCGTGGGCAATTCCCCATCTTGTAACGACGGGGCTGCCGTCATGGTGGTCATGGAAGAACAGGAAGCGATTCACCGAGGCATGAAGCCACTAGCGAGAATCGTGGGGTATGCCGGAGCCGCGTTGGCACCTGAGTGGTTCACCATTGCCCCGGTGGATGCTGTGCGAAATCTTCTCAAGCGAACCGGCCATACGATTGACCAAATCGACCTCTTCGAAATCAACGAGGCGTTTAGCTCTGTGGCACTGACCGTGAACCGGGAGCTAGGGCTGGACCCATCGAAAGTCAACGTGAATGGAGGCGCTGTAGCACTTGGGCACCCCATCGGCGCAACCGGGGCTCGGATTCTCACCACGCTGTTATACGCGCTAGAGGCTCGAGGAGGGCAATTGGGTATTGCCAGTCTATGTATTGGCGGAGGCGAAGCATTGGCTGTGATGATTCAGAGGTGTGATGCGTAAAGAAAGCCAAGGAATTTTTTGGTTTTACGCATCACGCTTCGCAGGGAATGTTCAAAAAAGTTCGTCCAGCAAGGCCGCAGCCCTTTTGACGCGCGGAGCGTACTCTCAGTACGTGAGCACGGCAAAAGGGCGAGAACGCCGCTGGCGGCTTTTTTCAACATTCCCCAAAGGAAACGAGACATGACACTTTCTGACCTCAAACAAATTGGAATCATCGGTGCTGGCCAGATGGGAGCCGGCATTGCCTTGGTCAGTGCAAAGGCAGGCTTTGAAGTCTTGCTGCTGGACGTGACTCCTGAGCGCCTCGCCAAGGCGCTTGCTGGAATTCAGAAAGGGTTTACCAAGCAGCATGAAGCCGGTGAGATGACTGCCTCGGAGGTTGTGGAGGCGGCGAGTCGAATCAAGACATGCCAGTCACTCGATGCCATGGCCGAAGCCCAATTCATTGTTGAAGCCGCGTCGGAGCAACCTGACCTTAAGTCAAAGATCTTTTTGGAACTTGGTCAGATTTGCAAGCCAGAGGTGGTGTTGGCCAGCAACACGTCATCGATCTCGATTACAAAGTTGGGGAAAGCAGCGGGCCGGGGTGATCGAGTCGTGGGGATGCATTTTATGAATCCCGTCCCCGTCATGAAATTAGTAGAAGTCATTCGTGGCTTGGAGACAAGTGATGAGACGACCACGCTCGTAGTCGAACTCGCGAAAAAAATGGGGAAGACGCCTATCGCATCAAAAGATTCTCCAGGGTTTATTGTGAACCGCATATTGATTCCTCTGGTAAACGAAGCGGTGTTTGCCTTAGCTGAGGGGGTAGCCCCTGCTGAAGGCATAGATCAAGCGATGGTCTTGGGAACGAATCAGCCCATGGGTCCTCTTGCGTTGGCCGATCGGATTGGTCTCGACACCGTCTTGGCCATTTGTGAAACGCTCTACCAAGACATGGGCGATCCCAAATTCCGGCCTTGTCCCCTACTTCGGAAATATGTGGAGGCTGGATGGTTGGGACGAAAAACGGGAAGAGGGTTTTTTGAATACCAGAAGACGTGATGCGTGATCCGTAATGCGTAATGCGAAAAGAATGAAAACCTTCTTTTTTTTACGCTTCACGCTTCACGCATTACGCTTCACGAAGGAGGTCATACAATAATGCCGGGAATCTCCGAACGAAAGGATCGCTTCTCGTCCCTGTCGGGGCTTCTCGTTTCTCGTCTGTATACCAAAGATGACCTCAAAGAATGGGATGCCGATCGCGACCTCGGCGACCCTGGAGAGTTTCCCTATACGCGTGGGATTTATCCCACCATGTACCGTGGTCGGTTGTGGACCATGCGCCAGTTCGCCGGCTTCGGGTCTGCTGCCGACACCAACAATCGATTTAAATATCTGCTGGCCCAAGGGCAAACCGGGCTTAGCACCGCTTTTGATATGCCCACGTTGATGGGACTGGACTCCGATGATCCCCGATCCCGCGGGGAAGTGGGGCATTGCGGAGTGGCGGTCTCTTCAATAGAGGATATGGATCGTTTGTTTGCGGCCATTCCCCTCGACCAGGTCACGACTTCCATGACCATCAATGGTCCAGCCGCGGTGATCTTCGCCATGTACTTGGCTGTAGCGGAGGAGCGAGGGATCTCGCTTCAACAACTTGGCGGAACATTACAGAACGATATCCTCAAGGAATACATCGCGCAAAAAGAATGGCTCTTTCCTCCAGAACCGCATCTTCGTTTGATCGTGGACACGATCAAATTTTGCAGCGAACACGTTCCCAAATGGCATCCCATTAGTATCAGCGGGTATCACATCCGCGAAGCTGGTTCGACAGCCATTCAGGAATTGGCATTTACGTTATACGATGGCCTGACCTATGTCGAAGCCGCAGTTCAGTCCGGGCTGGATATCGATGCGTTTGCCCCTCAGCTCTCTTTCTTTTTCAATGTGCACAATGATTTCTTTGAAGAGATTGCGAAGTTTCGTGCGGCTCGTCGGCTCTGGGCCAAAGAGATCGAAAAACGCTATCACCCCAAGGACCCGCGATCACTTCAACTTCGCTGTCATGCTCAAACAGCTGGATGTTCCCTCACCGCGCAGCAACCTATGAACAATGTGGTTCGTACGACGCTTCAGGCCCTTGCTGCTGTGTTGGGCGGGACGCAATCCTTACACACGAATTCCATGGATGAGACGCTGTCTCTCCCTACTCAGGAAGCCGTGACCCTGGCCTTGCGAACCCAACAGGTGATTGCGCGGGAAAGCGAAGTCACCAATACCGTGGACCCCTTGGGGGGATCATTCTTTCTGGAATCCTTTACGACTCAATTGGAAGAGGGGGCCCAAGAATATTTTAGGAAACTTGATGGCATGGGTGGGATGCTCAAAGCCATTGAACAAGGATTTCCACAACGAGAAATCCTGGACGCATCACAAACATACCAGCAAGAAGTTGAGCAGCAGGATCGAACCATTATTGGGATCAATGAACACGTCGACGACAC
>SMVB01108686.1_pt1 | contig 19525 bp, 17 predicted proteins | sample 2456461 | NCBI WGS metagenome assembly SMVB01 (sample SAMN11095934, study PRJNA526329) | marine sediment metagenome | biome: Marine sediment; feature: Surficial sediment; material: Deep marine sediment; isolation source: Hadal surficial sediment | place: Pacific Ocean | collected 2014-05 | depth...
ACCTGGTTGATCCTGGGCGCGTTGGTGATCGGCAAGACCGCGGGTGTCACGCTGATGGGCTTGTGGGCCCGGAAGAACGGGTTCCCGCTTCCGGCGGGCATGACGGTCGGCGACCTGGTGATGGCCGGGTTCATAGCCGCACTCGGCTTGACGGTCGCGCTGTTTGTCGCGACCGCCGCATTCACCGATCCCGTGCTACAGGCGCAGGCCAAGATGGGCGCCTTGCTCTCGGGCTTCGTCGGTCTGGTCGCCATCGGGTTGGCGCGGATCACGAGCTACGTCCAAGCGCGCAAAGGCGAGGCCGAAACTTCGGATCCCGGCGCAGGCGTGGGAGATCCGCTGCCCGTGCCGATGGCCGCCAAGGGGCCCGACGAATAGTCCATTCCCCATATTGTCTGGGTCGAGTTTGACCTGAAGATCGTCTGACACGCGTTTCAGCATAATCCATTTGGATTGTCCCGGTATTGACTGAGTATTGACCCAGTCTTATGCTGGTGCGATGCGCACTCCCGAAGTCGATCATTCCGGTCAATCAGACCTCCCGGTCTACCAACAGATTGCGACCCAGCTGAGGCTTCAGATCGAAACGGGGGAAGTCGCTGCGGGAACCCGACTACCGGCCATTCGCTCGCTCGCGAGTGTGCTCGGAGTCAACCGGGACACGGTTTCGATGGCGTATGAATCCCTCTCCGCCGCGGGCCTGGTGCAGTCCACTGTTGGTCGCGGAACCTTTGTGCGTCCCGAGCGCGCCGAAGGCGAGCAGGTCGCGGTGGCGCTGAGCGCTCAAGTCGAACAACTGCTGCACTTCGACGCGGGGCGTCCTCGCTACCCGGCGTTCGACGGGGCGGTGTCGCTGAATTCCCTGGTTCCCGACCCTGCGCTCTACCCCATCGAAGCGTTCCGCCAGTGTCTCGAACACGTACTCGATGGGGGCGGGGCCGAGCTTTTTCTTTACGGCGACACCCAGGGCCATCTGGGCCTGCGTGATGCAATCGCCGAGAGGTTGCGCGAGGCACAAATCTCCGTGACCGCCAACGAAATCGTACTCTGCCACGGGGCGAGCCAGGGCATTGCCCTCGCGGTTCGCTTGTTTGCGGCGCAGGGGGACACGATCGCGGTCGAATCCCCCACCTACCACAACGTGCTCGGCACCCTGGTGAGTTTTGGCGTGCGCGCGGCAGAAGTGCCGATGAATGCCGACGGGCCCGACCTCGAAGCGCTCGATCAGCTGTTGGCGCGTCCCGAGGTCAAGGCCTTCTACACGATTCCGACCTTTCACAACCCGATGGGAACGACGACCAGCCTGGTCCATCGCCGGGCCTTGCTCAGGGTCGCGGCGCGACACGGCAAGCCGATCATCGAGGACGCCTTCGAAGCGGATCTGCGCCTGCGCGGAAAGCCGGTGCCCGCCCTCGCCGCGCTGGACGAGTCGGGCATCGTGGTCCACCTGAGTTCGTTTTCGAAGTCTTTGTTTCCGGGTGTTCGCACGGGCGCGCTGGCGGCCCGGGGTAGCGCGGTCGAAGGGTTGGTTGCCCTCAAGCACGCGTCCGATCTCGCGGATTCGCCGATGCTGCAGGCGGCGATGGAAGAGTTCGTGCGCGCCGGGCACTACGACCGGCATCTGAGTCGGTTGCGACCGATTCTGAGAAGTCGACTCGACTGCATGCTCGAGGCCCTTGCGGAGTTGATGCCCGAGGGAACCCAGGTGACGGAACCCGAGGGCGGCTACCAGGTTTGGGTCGAGTTGCCCTTCGAGGTCGATACCCGCGATCTGCTGGCAGACGCCGCCCGCGCCGGGGTGTTGTTTGCCCCGGGATCTCACTTTCTGCCCGACCGCGGTCCATCCCGCGGCATGCGGCTCACGATCGCCCAAGCCCATAACGCAGACATCCGTCGCGGAATCGAAGCCCTGGCCCAGGTGGCCGCGGCTGCTCGCACGACCGAGACGCCCGCGCCCCTGACCGCAGGCGTCCATGTGTAGCGAGTGAATTTGTTAGTGGATGATCGTCCATGCATGCATGCATGCATTCATGAAGGAGGAGTGAGAAAATGACGAGCAAGACAGACAAGACAAGCAGCCAGAACATTGCCAAGAGCAACGGCGGGGGACGCACCACCGCCGTGGCCTTCGAACTCAAGGTCGGGCTGGCAGAAATGATGAAGGGCGGCGTGATCATGGATGTGACGAACGCCGAACAAGCCAAGCTCGCCGAAGCCGCGGGAGCCTGCGCCGTGATGGCGCTCGAACGCGTGCCCTCGGACATTCGTCGCGATGGCGGCGTGGCGCGCATGAGCCAGGTCGAAATGATCGAGGAGATCCAAAAGTGTGTCTCGATTCCGGTCATGGCCAAGGTCCGCATCGGGCACATGATGGAAGCGCGGGTGCTCGAAGCGATGGGCGTCGACTTCATCGACGAGAGCGAGGTCTTGACCCCGGCCGATGAAGCGCATCACATCGACAAGCAGGACTACAAGGTTCCCTTCGTCTGCGGGGCGCGCAATCTCGGCGAGGCCTTGCGCCGGATCGGCGAGGGCGCCGCGATGATTCGCACCAAGGGCGAAGCGGGCAGTGGCAACATCGTCGAAGCGGTGCGGCACCTGCGCGCCGTGAACGGTGACATTCGCGCGCTGGGCATCCTGCGCCCCGAAGAACTGATGGCTCACGCCAAGGAGATGGGCGCGCCCTACGATCTCGTGCGCTACGTCCACGAAAACGGTCGTCTGCCGGTGCCAAACTTTGCCGCCGGCGGCGTGGCGACTCCCCCCGACGCGGCGCTATGTCGCATGCTCGGTGCGGAAGCCGTGTTCGTCGGATCCGGGATCTTCAAGAGTGCGGATCCAGAATCGCGAGCCCGGGCCATCGTGCGCGCCTGCACCCACTGGGAGGATCCCGCCGAGGTGCTCGAGTCGTGTCGCGGGCTGGGCGCCGCCATGGAGGGGATCGAGATGGAGACCCTCGACGAAAGTCAGCGGATGGCGAACCGCGGCTGGTAGCCGAGCGACTTCGAGAAGCGGGAGAATCGGGAGAAGCGTGAGGTGCACGTCGGAATCTTGGCCATCCAGGGGGATTTTGAAGCCCACGCCCAGGCGCTCGAGCGCCTGGGCGCGAGCACTCGGCCCGTATTGCGCGAAAAGCACCTCGCCGACCTCGACGCCCTGGTGCTACCCGGCGGCGAGAGCACGACCATGGCCAAGGGCTTGGACCGGCTTGGGCTCTACGGTCCGCTGCTCTCCTTTGCCGAATCGGGTCGACCCCTGCTCGGAACTTGTGCCGGAGCGATCCTGCTCGCCAGGGCCTCGCAGAATCATCCGGTCAGGACCCTGGACCTGATCGATCTGGTAGCGGTTCGAAACGCCTATGGGACCCAGGTCGACTCCTTCGCGGCCGAGGCCGACCTGCCCGAGCAGGGGGCATCTGCGGCGGTGAGGGCCTTCTCCGGGCTTCGCTGCGTCTTCATTCGAGCCCCGCGCCTGGCGGAAATCTCACCCGAGATCGAGGTTTTGGTCCGGGTGGAGGGGGTTCCAGTGTTGGTCCGCCAGGACAATGTCATTCTCTGCACCTTCCATCCGGAGTTGGGCGACGATCCGCGCGTCCATCAGTTGTTGGATCCCGTCTAAATCCCTTGCCCCGGCGCGGGTCTATGGTATCCATTGTCGCCCCGAGGGCAGGCAGCATGCAGTCCTCGGTAGTAACCATATTCCTCAGTCCCCACATCGGTTGTCTTCGAGCCCGTCGAAGCGACCCTCGGATGGGGGCTCGGGCACCTCGAGTGCCCGTCCAGGAGGCGCCTCATTGCGGGAATACGAAACGACCATCATCGTCCAGCCGGAGATTTCCGACGACGGCACCGCTGCGATTTTCGAGCGGGTCGACCGGGCCTTGAGCGAAAACGGCTCGATACGGCTCCTGTGCGAAAACCTCGGCAAGCGAAAGCTCGCCTACGAGATTCGCAAGTTTCACAAGGGCCACTACTACGTTCTCTCGTTTCTGGACGACGGACAGGTGATCCGGCCCTTTGAGCGGGTGCTTCGACTCAACGAGTCGGTACTGCGCTTCATGACCATTCAGACGAACCCCGAAGTCACCGACATCGAGGCGCGCAAGGTCGAAGCCGCCGAAGCCGAAGCCGAGCAGACCCGCAAGGCCGAGGAACGTGCTCAGCGCGAGGAAGAAGAGGCCAAGGCCCGGGCAGAAGTTGAACGCGTCGCAGCCGAAGAAGCCGCCGCAGCGGCGCGCAAAGCTGAAGCCGCCGCCGCCGCCCCAGACGCCCCCGCCGCGGAGGCTGAATCTGAAGCCGCCGCCGAGAGCCAGGGGGCCGCCGCCGCCGCGCCGAGCGAACCCGCCGCCGACTCCGGCGCCAAGCCTGAAGCCAAGCCCGACACCAAGCCCGACACAGCCGAGGCGAAGGACGAGAGCGGCAAAACCGGCGAGAGCGAGGAGAAAAGCTCATGAGCGAAGATCCCGAGATCAAGGGCTCGGCTGGCGATCAGGGCGGATCCTCGGACCGCGGCGAGCGAAACCTTCGGCCCGCCGGCGATCGGCCCAGCCGCGGCAGCTGGAGCGTAAAGGCCAAGCTCCGGGCCCGAGCCCGGAAGAAGGCGCGCAAGGCCAAAAAGGGCATGTTCCAGCGGCGCAAGGTTTGCCGCTACTGCGCCGACAAGAAGCTGGTCCTCAGTTATAAGGACCCGAAGACGCTCAGGCTTTTCATCTCCGAGACGGGCAAGGTGACGCCGCGCCGGATCTCCGGAACCTGCGCCAAACACCAGCGCAAGTTGGCGACCGCGATCAAGCGCGCGCGTCAGATTGCACTCCTGCCGATCGCGGCAGGGCATATGTAGCGGAGGTCATCATGAGTGCGATCCAAGTGATTCTGCGCGAAGACGTGGCGAAGCTCGGCAGCGCCGGCGACCTCGTCAGCGTGAAACCCGGCTACGCCCGCAATTTTTTGGTTCCCGGCGGGATGGCCATTCTCGCCACCCATGCAAACGTCAAAGCGCTCGAACACAACAAGCGCGTGATCTCCGAGAAGCTCGCCAAGGATCTCAAAGACTTGCGCGCGACCTCGCACAAGCTCAAGAGCATGGTGATCGAGGTCAAGCGGCGGGCCGGCGAAGACGGCAAGCTTTTTGGCTCGGTCACCACGGCGAACATCGCCGAGTTGATCGCGCAGAAGGGCATCAAGCTCGATCGCCGCAAGATCGAGTTGCCCGACTCGATCAAAGAGGTGGGCGAGCACTCGATCAGAATCAAACTCCATTCGGATATTGATACGGCCGTGAAGCTGATCGTTACCCTGGAAGACTGATCGATTTCCTAACGGACCCGAGCGGACCCAATCGGAATAGACGAGTGGAAGAGACGAATTCCGTCCCGACCCCGTGCCGATCCCCGTTATACTCGCCGTACGTCACGTCCGCAGTGGTTGCATTGCGCCGGACTGCCGACCCGTGACCACTTCGCTAATCCTTTGCGTCGCTGCGCAGCCGCAGATCGAAAAGCGAGACCAGTCGAGTTGGGGGCGTCAAGGTGAGCCAGGACGGGCAGGGACCGTGGAATCAGAGACCAACGACACGAGCCCCCGCCGTACCTGTGGACCCGCGACATCGCGTTCCTCCGAGTGACCTCGACGCCGAGAAGGCCGTTCTTTCGGCCATCTTGCTCGACAACAACGCCATTCACTCGATCGTGACGGAAGTCTCGATCGACTCCTTCTACCACCCCGCCCATCGCGCACTCTACGGCGCGATGTTGACCCTCAAGGACAAGAATCAACCGGTCGACCTGGTGACCTTGGCCGACTACCTGAAATCAAACGACCTGCTCGAATCGGTGGGGGGTGTGGTGGCGTTGGCCGAGATCGCCGACTACGAGGCCACCGCAGCCAATATCGTTCACTACGCAAGGATCGTGCGCGAAAAGAGTGTGAAGCGAAGCCTGATCAGCGTCGCGTCCGAGATTGTCAACATTGGCTACGACGAGGTGCAGTCTTCAGACCAGTTGCTCGACCAGGCCGAGTCAAAGATCTTCGCCCTGAGCCAGGAGCAGGCCAAGTCCACCCTGAGTCCCCTTAACGTCGAAGTCCACAGCGCAATCGACCATATCGAGATGTTGATGGCCCGGGGCGGCGACCTCACCGGGCTGCGCACCAACTTCACCCAACTCGACGCCATGACCGGGGGGTTGCAGCCTGGCGATCTGATCATCATTGCCGCCCGGCCCTCGATGGGAAAGACCGCCCTGGCGCTCAACTTTGCCCGCAACGTGGCGGTCGGCAGCAACAAGAAGGTCGCCGTTTTTTCGCTCGAGATGACGACCCAGTCTCTCGTCATGCGCATGTTGGCCAGTGAAGCGCAGGTCGATGCGTCCGCGTTCCGCAACGGGTTCATCTCCCAGGAGAGTCACGGCCAATTGGTGCGAGCCGCCGAAAAGCTGTCGGCCGCAGAAATCTGGATCGACGACACGCCGGCGGCCACGGTGCTCGAGATTCGCGCCAAATGCCGCCGCATGCATTCCCAGCGCGGATTGGATCTGGTGATCGTCGACTATCTGCAGTTGGCCCGAGCCGACTTTCGGGTGGCCAGCCGCGAGCAGGAGATTTCAGAGATCAGCCGGGGTCTCAAGGGCCTGGCCAAGGAGTTGAATATCCCGGTGATCGCACTGTCTCAGCTGAACCGCGGCCCGGAGTCCCGCAAAGACGACAAGCGGCCGATCCTCGCCGACCTGCGCGAGTCCGGAGCGATCGAACAAGACGCAGACATCATCGGCTTCATTTACCGCGACGTCATCTACAACCCCGAGACCGAACACCCCAACCTCGCGGAGTTGTTGATTCGCAAGCAGCGCAACGGCCCCACCGGAGTGGTCAAGCTCGAGTTTATCGGCCGCTATGCACTGTTCAAAGACTGGCCCGAAGAATCGGGCTATGAGTCTGTGGGCTCGGGCGGTCGGGGTTCCGGCGGGAGCTTCCCCCCCGACCGCAGCTACGCGGACGATCTTCTCTAAGTGCCCGCGCTGCGCAAACCGCGTGGGCTGAAACTCGGCGCGACGATCGGAATCGCCGCGCCCGCGGGCCCCATCAGCGAAGCGCAGCTCGAAGCGGGTGTTGCCATGCTGCGCAAGCTCGGCTTCGAGGTCGTGCATGCAGACGATCTGACGACCCGCGCTGCGGGCTATCTCGCCGGTTCAGACGAACGCCGCGCAGAAGAGTTCATGCAACTCGTCGCCGATCCCAACGTCCACGCGATCTACTGCGCCCGGGGCGGCTATGGTTGCCACCGCATCATCTCGCGCCTCGACCCCAAGGCCGTCCGCAGTGCGGGCAAGCCCTTGATGGGGTACAGCGACATCACGACGCTACTGCTGTGGCAACTCCGCAAGGCGGGGCTGATGGGTTTCCACGGGCCGATGTTCGACCGTTGCGACGGTCTCACGTCGGAAAGCCGGCGAGCCATCTCGACCTCACTGCTCGGGTTGGGTCCGCCGCCTCGCATTGCGGGCAAGCCCATGCTGCGCGGCTGGGGCGAGGGGCGACTCACGGGCGGATCGCTCAAGTTGGTGGTGGGGAGCCTGGGCACACCCTGGGAAGTCGATACCCGGGGTTCGATCTTGCTGCTCGAAGAGATCCACGAGGCGCCTTACAGCATCGACCGGATGCTCTCGCAGTTGCAGTCGGCGGGCAAGTTCGACGAGGTGGTGGGCATTGGGATCGGGACTTTCGCGGATTGCACCAACCCAGAGCTGCCTGAGCCGACGGCGATGGCGGTGCTCGCAGAACTCCTCACGCCGCTGGGGGTTCCGATCGTCTGCGAGCTTCCCTTTGGCCACGCGGACCGCAATCTCGCCTGGGCGATGGGTGCGCGCGCTGCGATCGATGGAGATCGCGGTGAAATCGAAATGTTGGAATTGGCGGTGGCGAAACGCTAGAACACGCTCGAATGAACCCGGAACGTCTAACAAGACGAACAAGACGAGCATGAGACGAGCATGAAACGAGCGGTAATCAATCGGAAGTTGGCGCGGGTCCAGAAGGCGATCGACAAATCGATCGAAAGGGCGGAGATCCCCGGCGCCGTCGTGCTCGCGCGCATGCCGATAGAGGACGAGCTCTTCGAGCACGTTTGCGTGCGCGGTCACGCGGTGCTGCAGCCCGAGCGTTTGCCCATGACTCGGGAAACGGTTTTCGATCTGGCTTCGCTCACCAAGCCGATGGCCACCACGTCGGCCATCCTGCTGCTGGTCAAAGCGGGCGCGATCCAGCTGCAAGATCCTGTGGCGAAGGTGTTGCCCGCCTTTGCGGATCGCGACAAAGACGCCGTGACCCTGCGGCACCTGTTGACGCACTCCGCCGGACTCAAACCCTGGCGCGCTTTCCACGAACTGTTGATCCGCAAGGAGCGCAAGAGCTTCGACCGGATCCTGGGCACACCGGAAGGGCGCGAATGGATCCTCGATCGGGTGATTCGCTCGGGGCTCGTGCACGATCCCGGCGAAGCTGCGGTCTACGGAGATCTCGACTTCATCGTGCTCGGTGCCGTGGTCGAAGCCGTGGCACAACAACCTCTCGACGTATTTTGCGCGGAGCAGATATTCGGGCCGCTCGGGATGAAAGACACGCGCTTTTTGCCGCTGCCCGTCGACGGCACGAGTTCTGCGGACGCGGTTCCGGCGGAGTTGCGTCGCCACATCGCCGCGACCGAAAACTGTGCCTGGCGCGACCGCATCCTCTGGGGTGAGGTGCACGATCCCAATGCTTCGGCGATGGGAGGCGTGGCGGGTCACGCGGGTCTTTTTTCGACCGCAGACGATGTCATGACCTTTGCCGGGGCGTTTCTCGACGGCTGGCATGGGCGCAGCGAGCTTTTCCCGCAAAACCTGGTGCGGGAATTCTGCACCCGGCAGCACCTGCCAAAGGACTCCGATTGGGCGATGGGTTGGGACACGCCGACGCCCGGGGTTTCATCGAGCGGGCAATACTTTTCGGCCAACTCGGTCGGGCATCTGGGGTTTACCGGAACCTCGCTCTGGATCGATCTTACTCGCGAAGCCATTGTCGTCATGCTCACCAACCGCGTGCATCTGGTGGCCAAGCGCAGCCGCTTCGATCTCCGGCCCAAGCTTCACGACTTCATCATCGATGCCTTCAACTCCGGCTGATCCCGAGGGCGCGGCCGGGGCAGAGGTTGTGACGCCTACCCAAGCGCCGATCGGCGAGCTTCGCCGGGTGCATTTCATCGCGGTCGGGGGCACGGGCATGGGCTCCCTGGCCGGTTTGCTGAAGCGCCGGGGGATCGAGGTCACGGGTTCCGACAAGGCCCTGTATCCGCCCATGAGTCTCGCCCTGGCGGATTGGGGGATCGAGCCCGTCGTGGGTTTTGATCCGGCGCACCTCGAGGCTCGAGCTTCGACTTCGGGTCGCACGCCGGATTTGGTCGTGATCGGCAATGCCGTTCGCCCCGACAATCCGGAAGCGGTGGCGGCGATCGCCTCGGGGGTTCCCTATCGCTCGTTCTCCGACGCGCTGTTCGAATTGGCGATGGCGGACAAGCATCGCATCGTGATCGCGGGCACCCACGGCAAGACCACCACCACGAGCCTCACCGCCTATCTGCTGCTCGCGACCGGGCGCGACCCGTCACTGTTGGTGGGCGGCATCAGTCTCGATTTTGACGGGAGTTTCCGAGAGGGGGAGGGCAAGCACTTCGTGGTCGAAGGGGATGAATACGACACCGCCTTCTTCGACAAGACCCCCAAGTTCCTGCACTACCACCCGGCGAGCCTGATCCTGACTTCCGTCGAGTTCGACCATGCCGACATCTACCGGGACCTCGACCACGTGAAGTCCGCGTTTCGCGAGCTGGTCGCGGCGATGCCGGACGATGCTTGCATCGTGGCCGATTGGGGTCATGCGCACGTGCGTGAAATTGCCGGAGGCGCTGGTTGTAGCGTGGTGAAGTATCAGGTCGCGAACGAGGGCGAGGCGCCGGATGATCTTTTTGCTCCGGGCGTCGGGGGTCGAGACGCTGTCGACTGGATCGCGGACCAACTCGAAGCCAGCCAGGAGGGCACGCGCTTTCGGCTGCGCGTGCGCGGGGACACGGAGCCGCACTCGGTCCTGATGCCGCTCTACGGCGGCTTCAACGTCGCCAACAGCATCGCCGCCATGGCGGTTCTCGAACGCGAGGGCGTTCCACTGGCCGAAACCATTCCCGCGCTGGCGGGTTTTCGGGGCGTCAAACGGCGTCAAGAGATACGCGGCGAAGTCCGCGGGGTTACGCTGATCGACGACTTCGCCCACCATCCTACCGCGGTGCGCGCATCGATCGGCGCCGTGCGGGCTCAGTTTCCCGGCCGACGCTTGATCGCCATCTTCGAGGCGCGAACCAACACGAGTCGCCGCGCGATTTTTCAGGACGCCTATGCCCAGGCGTTCGACGGGGCGGACCGCGTGGTGCTGCGCGAACTTCCCGTAGAGCCCATTTACAGCAATACCGGTGCACCCACCGAGCTGTTTTCGGCCGAGGTGTTGAAAAAAGCGCTCGAGGACCGGGGCATCGCAACCCAGATCTTCGAGGACATCGACGCCGCGGCCATCGAACAGGCCGCGCAGCTCAAATCCTCCGACGTGGTACTGGTGATGAGCAACGGGGCATTCGGAAACATCTGGGAGAAGATCCTGGTCGCCCTCGAGACGGGATGAGGGGCCGTGAACTGGCAAGCTTTGTTTGAAGATCATCTGCGCGAACTCGACCGCGCAACGCTCTCGGCGCTAGAAGTCTCTGCCGCCGAGGGGATGAGTTTCGACACCATCGTGTTCCACGCGGGACGCCTGGCGACCTACCACGGCGACGATCTCGAGGTCCCGTTTCGCACCCATCCCCACTTCCTGCGCTTCGCGCCGGTTCCCGGCCCCGATCACCTGCTGGTCTACCGGCCGAACAGACCCGTGCAGCTGCTGCGCGCCGCCGCCAAGAGTTTCTGGCATGCGGGCGTTGCCGAACTCGACGACTGGCTGCAACAAGCCCTCGAAGTTACCGAGGTCGAAGACCCGGTCACCGCCTGCTCGCGCCTGGCAGATCTCGGCACCTGTGCATTCATCGGCGACGACGTCGAGACCGCGAGCGCTTTGGGCATTGGACCAAATCACGTCGAGCCCGCCACTCTGCTGGCGGCGCTCGATTGGCAACGCGCAAGCAAGACTCCCTACGAGGTCGCGTGCCTGCGCGAGGCCCAGCGCGTAGCCGGGCTCGGGCACGCGGCAGTTCGCAAGGGGATGCTCGAACAGCACTCGGAACAAAGACTTCACCTCGGCTATCTCGAGGCGACTCGACAACTCGACCCCGAGCTTCCCTATCCCAACATCATCGCCTGGGACGAGGCTTCCGCCGTACTCCACTACCAACATCGGCGCCCACACGCCCCCAACCCCGGCCAATCGTTCTTGATCGACGCGGGCGCGCGTTGCAACGGTTACGCGAGCGATGTGACACGAAGCTACTGCCCGGGCAGCGAAGCTGCGGGGCACAGCGAGTACCGAGCGCTGCTCGATGGGATGGAGACGCTTCAGCAGGACCTCGTGAACCAGGTGCGTCCGGGTCTCGCCTTCGTCGAACTGCATCGCATGGCCGAAGAAAAAATTGCGCAGCTACTCTTCGATGTTGGCATCATTAAACTCGAGCCCGCCCAGGCCCGGGAGCGCGGCCTGGTCTTTCCTTTCTTTCCCCACGGTCTGGGTCACCACCTGGGACTCCAGGTGCACGACGTGGGGGGCAAACAGATCGACCCCAGTGGAACCCTGCGCGAACCTCCGGCGGATTGCCCCCATTTGCGCACCACCCGCGATCTTGCAACCGGACAGGTGATCACGATCGAGCCGGGTCTCTACTTCATCGAGGCTTTGCTCGAACCCCTGCGCGCGAGCGTCGGCCCCGAGTTGCTCGACTGGAAGCTTTTGGACGTGATGGGCGCCTGGGGGGGGATCCGCATCGAAGACGATGTCCTCGTCACCCGAGATGGCCGCGAGAACCTGACGCGCCCCTTCGTGCCGGGGCACCGGCTGGACGCATCGAGTTGATGGCCAAAGCTTTTGCCGCCGAACTTGAAACGGCGAAGGCGTACATCGAGCGTCGCTACTGCGTCGACTCGAGTCAGCGTCTCGAGGTCGGAAAGAGTTCTGCCCCACCCGTACCCCGGTTCGTGTTGCTGCGAACTCGGCTCGGATGTCTTTGGCGCTTCCGTGCCGACCTCTGTAGCGCGTTGATCGGTGAGCTGGCGAAGCTAGCGGGACGCGAGGGCGCAGCCGCGCCGCCGCTCGAGCTTTCGCCCCCAGCGGAGCGGCTCGAGCCGATGCTGCAGGTGTTGCGCCGAGCGGGTCTTGAAACCGCCGCCGTGCGGGAACTCTTGCTTTGCCGGCCGGGTTGGGGAGAAGGGGTAGCGACCGCGCGGTTGGGTGTAGACGAAGCGGAACCCGTGGCCGATGCGCGGCTGGGCACGCTCGCTTGGGAGCAACGCGGGCTGGTTCGGGAACTCGAGGCCGGCGACTGGGACTGCTTTGGCGACATCGTAGTTTTCGTCGACGTTTGACCCTGTGCTAGCTTGCGCTTTTGCCTGAGCGTCCAAGCGCGAGTTACCGATGAGCAGCCGCCGTCCAATTTACCTGGACCACCAGGCCACGACTCCCGTGGATCCTCGCGTGCTGGAAGCGATGCTTCCCTACTTCCGCGAGGATTTTGGCAACGCCTCGAGCAGTACCCATTCCTTTGGCTGGCGCGCCGAAGCGGCGGTCGAAGATGCACGTGAGCGCATTGCCGCCCAACTCGGGGCGAGCCCCGCAGAGATCGTCTTCACCAGCGGTGCGACCGAGAGCAACAATCTCGCGATCCAGGGCGTCTTGGGCGCCCTGTCGACGGTTCCCCACACGGTGGTGACGCTTGTTACCGAGCATCCCTCGGTGCTCGAAGCCTGTCGCGTTCAGTCCACTCTAGGACATCGAGAAATTCGCCTTCCCGTAGACGCGGACGGACTGATCAGCCCCGAGGCGATCGAAGCCGTGCTCGAGGAACAGACGGCGCTAGTGAGTGTGGCCGCCGCCAACAGCGAGATCGGCGTGTTGCAACCGGTCGCGGAAATTGCGCGATGCTGTCGCGAACGCGGGGTGCTGTTTCACAGCGACGCGGCCCAGGCGATCGGAAAAGTCCCGCTCCGGATCGACGACAGCGAAATCGACTTGCTGTCGTTCTCGGCTCACAAGATCTACGGACCCAAGGGAATTGGGGTCCTCTGCGTTCGAGAACGCCGTCCCAGCATCAAGCTTCGGCCGCTGTATGCCGGTGGGGGCCAGGAGCGAGGGCTTCGCCCGGGGACGCTCGCCGTGCCCCTGATCATCGGTCTGGCCCGGGCCCTCGACCTCTGTATGGAGGAGCAAGCCCAGGAGGCCAAGCGCTTGACTGAGCTGCGCGAGATCCTGCACGATCGCATCGAAGCCGCAATTCCCTCGGTGATCCAGAACGGGCATCCGACGCGCAGGTTGCCGGGCAATCTGAATCTCTCCTTTGCCGGGGTCAATGGCGAGCGCCTGCTGTTGGCGCTCGGCGATCTTGCGATCTCGAACGGATCGGCCTGCAGCTCGTCGACCGGAGAGCCGAGTCACGTGCTGCTGGCGCTCGGCAGAGACGAGGCCCTGGCCCGGGCAACCCTGCGCTTCGGTCTCGGGCGCGGAACCCGCCTCGAAGACGTCGAGCAAGCCGCTGCGAGCGTCATTCAGGCGGTAAAAGACCAGATTTCTCGCTAGACTCCGCGCCCTTACGCACTCGCCCCTAGCCACAGGTCACGAACCTTCTAGGCGCGGGGTGCCCGCCCGACGACACGTCGAGCACGAGCTAGTTTTGTTCCGGCTCACGCTCAGGGTGGACTCGGACGGGCCGCATCCTCTAACGAAAGGAATCGAACGTTGAGCGTCAAGAGCAAGAATCTTACATGGCACGACGGGCAGGTAAGCCGGACCGATCGAGAAGAAATGTTGGGTCAGAAGGGTGTGACGATTTGGTTCACAGGCCTGTCTGGCTCGGGCAAGTCCACGGTCGCGGTGGCGGCCGAGGCCGCGCTGCGCAAGCAGGGGCGGCTTACCTATATCCTCGATGGCGACAACGTCCGCCAGGGTCTGAACAGCAATCTCGGATTTTCTGCCGAGGATCGAACCGAGAACATTCGCCGCATTGGCGAAGTTGCAAAACTGTTCACCGATACCGGGGTCATCGTGTTGACCGCGTTCATTTCGCCCTACCGAGACGACCGGGATCAGGTGCGAGAGATCATGGCCGACGGAGATTTTCTAGAGGTTCACATTTCCGCGGATGTCGAAGCCTGCGAGAAGCGCGACGTGAAGGGTCTGTACAAGAAGGCCCGAGCGGGAGAAATTCCGAACTTCACGGGCATTTCCGCCCCCTACGAAGCGCCGGAGAAGCCCGAAGTCGTGCTGGACACCGGAACGCAGAGCGTCGACGAAAGCGTCGCCCAGTTGTTGGGTTTCTTGCAGGATCAGGGCTATCTATCGGCTAGTTGACGGGCATAATTGCCGTTTGCGTGGTACTGCAAACTTGTACTTCGCTTCAATAATGCGGGTTGTTGGCAAGTCAATCGCAGCTTTTCGGCATCAGTTTGTGCCGATGCGGTGCCGGAGCTGGACGCGCGACTCAGATGAGCGGGCGTCTTGGCCGATATCGGGATGAGGCGGAGCCCGAATGGCAGATCGATCGACAGATGCACCGGAGAGCGCAGCTAGATTCCGTAGCTCGGGGTTGGCTTCGATCTGCGCGGTGGTGCTGGTCCTCGGCGTCTCGGTCTCGGGTTGCTCCACGCTTTCGGCGCTAGCACCCGGTTCCTCCCGGACCGGCACAGCTCAGCGCCCGGACCTCGGAGTCGAATACGACGTTCTGCTGGCAGAATTGGCGCTCGGAGACGGTGATTATCTCGCGGCCAAGGCAGCCCTGATCCGGGCGGTCGGCAAGGATCCCAATTCGGCGTATCTCGAAATGCGCCTGAGCCGCATTGACGCCCAGATCGATAACGTCGCCAGTGCCACAACCCACGCCGAGCGCGCGGTCGCGCTCGATCCCGAGGGCGAAGAGGCGCGGATCCTGCTCGGCGGGTTGTATCGGCTCGCTCAAGACGTTGCGGGCGCCGAGGGTGCCTTGTTGTTGGAAGACGGCAAACCGGTCAGCGACAACGCCGCGCTCCTGCTCTACCAGGTGTACTTCGAAAACGATCGCATGGACGATGCCCTCGAGATCACCGAGTACCTGGTCACCAACCGTCCCGAGATGCTCGGGGGCTTCATGGCCCTGGCGACCATCTACGAGCGCCTCGGAAAGCCGGAACAGGCCGAGCGCATCCTGCGCGAAGCACTGGAAAAGCATTCCGATCGCTTCGTGCTCTACAGCCGTCTGGCGCGACTCAAGCGGAGTAGTGGCGACCGCCTCGGCGAGATCGCGGTGTATCGCGAAGGTCTTGCGCGTCGTCCCACTCACTACGGCAGCCTGCTCAGTCTTGCCGAAGCCCTGGTGACCGCAAACGATCTCGACGGTGCGATCGAGACGTATGAAACGATCGTGGACCACTATCCCAAGGACGTGAAGGCGGTGCGCAGGCTGGCGTCCCTCGAGTTTTCTGCCGGCCGGGACGAGCGCTCGGCCGAGTTGCTCGATCAGGCCTTGGCGGATTTTCCGGGGCACTTCGAATTTGCCTATTCCCTGGGCCAGGTCCGTCGCAGCATGGAGCAGCCCGATCTCGCACACGCGGCTTTCGAAATGATTCCCCAAGGCAATGCGAGTTACATCGAAGCCCGGGCCCAGATCATTTCGATTCTAGAGGAGGCCGCCGACTACGCGGGAGCACTCGCGGAGGTCAACGCCCTGCGAGAGCTGGCGCCCGCGCGGACCCTCGATTTTCACGCCGCGGGTCTCTACTTGCGCAACGATGACTTCGAGACCGGCGAAGCGATCCTCGAGGCGATGCTCGCGGAGAATCCCGAGGACGCCGAAGCGCTCTACCAACTCGGCGTGCTGCTCGGGATGGCGGACGAGACGGACCGGGCAATCGAAACGATGCTTCAGGTGCTCGAGATCAACCCGGACAACGCCCATGCGCTCAACTATCTGGGATACACCTGGGCCGAGCGGGGCCAGAACCTCGACCGAGCAGAAGAAATGATCGTGAGGGCCCTGGCCCAGCGACCAAACGATGGCTTTATCACCGATAGCCTCGGCTGGGTCTACTACATGCGCGGCCGCAGCCTGCTCGGCAACGACAAGACGGTGCTCGGCACCGAGTTCCTGCTGCGCGCGCGAGACCACCTCACGCTCGCGGCCGAACTCACCGGCCGAGATCCCGTGGTTTCCGAACACCTCGGCGACGTCTACCGCATCCTCAACGAAAAGCGGCTCGCCTACGAGTTCTACCGCCAGGCCGTAGAGATGGATCACCGCGAAGACGAACAACCCAACCTGCTCGAAAAACTCGACGATCTGCGGCGGGAGCTGGGCGAACTGTGAAGCCCCGCTTCATTTTGGGGCGGATCGGGTGGATGGCGACAGCGGTTTCGATCCTCGCGATGGGTTGTCAGACACCCCTGCCACCCCGAGTGCCCCTCGATCCCGAAGATCCCCGGCCCCGGGCGCTGATTGCGGGACTCGAGCAACTCGCTTCGGAACGCTCATCCTTGACCGGCGCTCTGCGCCTGTCGCTCGACGCGCCCGATCTATCGTTTCGTCGCCCTCAGCGCCTGGCCCTGCGCCGGCCGTCGGACCTGCGCGTGGAGGTGCTGGGACTCTTTGGTCAGATCGCCGCGATCCTGGTGACCGATGGCGCCACCTATCAGAGCTTCGACGCGCGTCGCGGACACTTCGAGAGTGGAGTCGTTACGCCCGATCTGCTGTGGCGGGTAGCGCGCTTCGCGATGCGGCCCAAGGAAGTGGTGGACTTGCTGCTGGGAGCCCCGCGGCCGAGCGAAGGCGCTTCGATGGCCGCGGCCTATGGCGAACCGCGCGACGGGGTGAGCGTCGCATTTCGAGGCTCGGCGGGAGGGCTTCGCGAACAGTTCAGCTTTGATGCGCGCGGGCAGTTGATTGAATTCGTGCGCTTTGCGCACGACGGCAAAGTGGCCTGGAAGGCCAGCTTCAGCGACTATCGAGATGTTTCCGGTTCGGCGTTTGCCTTTGATGTTCGTCTGAGCTTTCCGGCCGAAAACGCCCGGGCGTCCCTGCGTTTCGATCAGGCGTCCCTCGACCCCGAACTGGCCGACGATCTCTTTGCCCTGCAGATGCCGGGAGGCGATGAGCCCCGATGACCCAAGTTGGGCGGCGGCAACGGTTTGCGCGAGTTTTGGTCAGCGCGTCCGCGCTGGTGGTAGCAACGGTCGCCGTGGGCTGTTCGAACAACCCCTATCCGGACGCCGACGATGAGTTGAAGGTGTTGTACACGGTGTACGTAGAAGCGCCGAGGACGCTGGATCCGGCAGTTTCGTACAACGTGGGGTCTCACAAGATCATCGGACCCATCTGCGAGACCCTGCTCGAGTACCACTATCTCAAGCGCCCCTACGAATTGATCCCCGGGCTTGCCGTCGCCATCCCCCGGGCCGTTCCTCTTGAAGACGGGCGGGTGTCGTACACGTTCGAACTGCGCGAAGGCGTGTTGTATCAGGACGATCCGTCGTTCGCCCTGGGCGGAGCTGGCAAGACGACGCGGCGCGTCGTGGCAGACGACTATCTCTTTGAGCTGATGCGCGTGGCCGACCCGAACGTCAACAGTCCGGTGATGCAAACCTACGCGAAGATCGACGGGTTTCGCGCCTTCACCCAGCGACTCGTGGCCCTGCGCGAGGACGAGGTGTTTGCAGAATTGCCGGTGCGCGAGCAATACCGACGCGCGGGTCCCGTCAAGGGTTTGAGCGCCCGGGGTGATTACGCCTTCGAACTGATCCTCAGCGAGCCGTACCCACAGATTCTCTACTGGTTCGCGATGCCATTTTCGGCGGCGGTGCCCTGGGAGGCGGTCGAGTACTACGACGGTCAAGAGGGGAGGCCGCGCTTTGCGGATCATCCCGTAGGTGCGGGCCCCTATCGCATGACCCACTACGACAAGCAGTTCCGCATCGTGCTCGAACGCAATCCCAACTGGTATGGGGTGCTGCATCCGGAGTGGAAGGCGCCGGGCGCCATCTACCCCGTCGACCCCGACCCCAACGCCGACCCGAGCCTGGCCGGCCAACCGCTGGCCTTCATCGATCGCATCGAGTTTCGTCGCGAAAAAGAATCGGTCCCGCGTTTCAACAAGTTCCTGCAAGGCTACTACGATAAGTCCGGAATCAACAAGGAGAGCTTCGACAAGGTGATTCACGGCAACCGACTATCCCCGGAGATGGCGGCCATGGGGATCAAACTCGATCGCGTGGTCGGCTTGTCGATCTCCTACATCGGCTTCAATCAAGAAGACACGGTCGTGGGTCGCGCGGCGGGCGGGCGAGGCAAGAAGCTGCGGCAGGCCATGAGCCTCGCCATCGACTCGGACGAGTACATCGAACTGTTTCTCAACGGCCGCGGTCGCCCTGCACAGTCGATTCTGCCACCCGGACTCTGGGGCCACGACCCCGACTATAAAAACTCGTATCGCGCGGTCGATATTTCGAGGGCCCGCACAATCTTGGCGGAAGCCGGTTATCCCTCGGGCATCGATCCCGAGACCGGGCAACCCCTCAAGTTGCGGTTCGATACCTACGCAACGTCCGCCGCCCAGTTGATTCCGATTCGATACCTGATCGATTCCTGGCGCAAGCTCGGCCTGGATGTCGAGGTTGCGTCCACGACCTACAACAAGTTTCAGGAAAAAGTCGACAACAAAGCGCATCAGATCTTTCAATGGGGATGGGTCGCCGACTATCCCGATCCCGAAAATTTCCTGTTTCTGCTCGTTTCGGAAATGGCGGACAACAAAGGACCCAACCATGCGAACTATCGCAACCCGGAGTTCGATGCCCTGTTTGCCAAGATGGCGCGGCGCTCCGACGATGCAGTCCGCGCGGAACTCATTGCGAAGATGCTCGACCTGCTCGAAGAAGATCGGGTGTGGATCGAATTGCTCAACTCCGAAAACTATGTGCTCTACCACGAGTGGATCTCGCAATATAAACCGGCCGGCTTCGAGTTTTCGATTTTCAAATATCAGAACATCGATCCTGTGCTTCGCGCACGAGAGCGCAGGGCCAACAACCAACCGGTCATGTGGCCCGCCTATGTTCTCGTGCTCATCACCCTGGCGATCTTTACACCGGGCGTGTTGACCTTGATGCGGGAGCGACAATAGTGGTCGCGTATGTGATTCGTCGTCTGGCCTACGGGGTTCTGGTCGTGTTCGGAGTGCTGTTTTTTCTCTTCGTGCTGTTCTTCTGGGTGGCGACCCCGGACGACATCGCGCGCCGCGCGCTGGGGGAAAAAGCGCCGCCCGCGGCAATCGAACAGTGGAAGATCAACCACG
>SMVB01283953.1_pt1 | contig 19493 bp, 23 predicted proteins | sample 2456461 | NCBI WGS metagenome assembly SMVB01 (sample SAMN11095934, study PRJNA526329) | marine sediment metagenome | biome: Marine sediment; feature: Surficial sediment; material: Deep marine sediment; isolation source: Hadal surficial sediment | place: Pacific Ocean | collected 2014-05 | depth...
CTTTCAAGTAAATAGCCCAGTTATCATCTCTCCACATTTGAGTGTATCTAAATTTCTTTTTGACGAATTGTAACTTTAATTTATCCATTTTTAAATAGTTTAATGTTAAACGATTCTTAAGTATTTAGTGATTTCATATATTAGTCTCCTGGGGGGAGAGACTTATCTTCCTCCGGCTTAGCTATTTCCTTCTCGACGGTTACTTTCCTACTCTCTTTCAGTGCATTATTAAAGTTTTCCTGCAAGTTGCTGTTGATCCGGAGTGATTCCGTTATTTTTACTTTTGTATTTGGTTTCATATCCATCTTATCTTCGAACGAATCTAAGATTCTGTTGGCATTAGTTATATCGCCCTTTTCTTTTGCCGACTTTAGTAATTCTTTTCTTTCTTCAATTACGAATTTTGGTGTGATACCTTCATCAGATAGAAGTTTATCAATTTCTTCATTTACCATTCTTTGTGTCTCCTCTTGTTTTAATAATCTTTTCAATGTCCATACCGGCTGCTGTTGGTCGGGTCGATACATCTGACCGAGTTTCTCCCATTCAATCTTTCCGCTTACCAATTGCCGGACGTATGCTTTTATAACGAGTTTTGTTTTGGTTTTTCCTAACTCGTATTTAAGCCATCGTTTTTGATTTGACGCCATATCACGAATCATTATTTCTTCCTTCTTTTATTTCAATTCTTTCTGATTGCTCTATTAGTAAATCGTTCAAGGGTAACAATGCAGCAATTGATTTATCCAGCGCATCTGAAAATAATTGTTTATTTGAATAGACATCTTTCCAGAAGAACAGTGAGTTTATTATATCTGGAATTGAAACTGGGTTAACAAATATTTCAGGATTATCCATCTCAAACATTACTTTCCTCCAATGAAGAAAAATTTCTAAATTGAATACATCCCAAATCACATTTAATTGCTTGAGTTCCTGAGTCACCGTATCGTTGCTCGATGTATATATTGATTTTATTCTTATCTGCTTCTCGTTTAGTTCGTCTGTAAAGATTATCAAGTAGTAATACTGTATCAGCAGCTTCGCCTATACCACCTGAGCCCTTTAGATGTGCAATACTTGGAATCTCTCTCTCGCCTTGAACATTCAACTGAGAAAGCAACACAACTGCAATGTTATTCAGTCTTGCTGAATCGGCTATTCGTGCTGAGATGTCCTCTAGTTGTTGAGCCTGCCGGTTTCTATCGTGATCTATTCTTTGTATGTAATCAATAAACACCACCTTGAATCCTAACTTTGAATATCTCCTGAGCCTACTTAATATTTGTTCGATTCGAAGACCGGATTTACACTCGATTCCTAAAAGTGATTCATTAATGTTTACGGATTCTAATAATTCTTTTTCTTCGCTTTTTAAGTAAGAGCTTGATCTTAACCGTAAATCATCAATGATGGCAAATGAAGCTCGCAGTAATTTGTTTATTTCGTAAGGAGGCATCTCTAATGAAATAAAAGCTGAGGGCACTCCTTGGTTGTGTAATTCTTTAAGGGTGTGAATAACAAACCTTGTTTTCCCGGATTTCTTCAGTCCACCTATTACATACATTCTTGGCGAAACAATCCCAGAAGTCCACTTATCTAAATCAGTAATTCCCCAGCTAAATCCCTCAATCTTCTTATCTGATTCTAATTGTTTTTTTAGTAATTCATTCTGCTCATCAAGATCAACGAAGTCTGACTTATCGTCGAAGTTCAACCCACAAAGTTCTGCAATAAGGTTTGATTTCACATCCTCTATATCATCAGCAAAAGTGCTTTGATTAAGAAGCTCTAAACTACATCTTATCTTCTGTTGGAGTTCCTTCTTATACTTTCTTTCTTGTAGCAATCGAATGTGTTTCCAGAGATTCGGTTCTTTGTTCCCCAGTGAATTAATCTCATCAAGTTCCGCTGGTTCAAATTTGTTTTTTAATGCTTGATATACTGTAATGAAATCAACAGCCTTGCCTTGCAAGGTCATAATACTTATCGCCTTAAAGATTTCTTCATTTCGATAATCCTCAAACAATCCGGGCTTCTCTAACAGACATAGCGCCTCTATTCTATCGTTATTACCAATGTTTAGTAATTCACCCAATATTTGCTTTTCAAGATTCATTTAAGAATTCCTTCATCGTGGCAGATGGTTCACGTTTTGGCTGTTCGGGATTATCTTTTTTGAGCCAGTTGTTTAGAGTTAAGTAAACGGAATCGTATTTTTTAGTTAGGTCTTTGCGGTTCTCCATCGCATATAACTTATCCTTAACTTTTTGCTCGCCGTATTTGTCCAACAATGAATCAACTTGGTCGGTAGTCAATTGGTTAGACAAAGTTGCTACCCTCTTGCAGTTTTTCTCTATCCATACTGTTAGTGTATGTTTTTCTTCTTCTTCTTCTTCTTCTTCTTCTTCTCTTTCCCGGTTTGGCTCGGTATCCATAGTGTATCCATACTGTATTGATACTCTATGGAGTTTATCTAAAAGGGTGTTACTTTTAACGTTTTTGATTTCTTTGTTGATACAGGTCACTACTTTCGGTGATTTACTGTAATTATACTTGAGCCAGTTAACCAACATCACTTCATTTGTGGTTTCATCGTATATGATCTTACCATACTTGATGAATTTTTTTAGCAGTTTATCAACAGTTTCAAGGTTGTATCCCGTTTCAAAATTCATTATTGACTTGGGTATTTCGTATATGCCACACTGGGTTGTTTTACTGTTAGTCATCAAATACAAATAAAAATACTTTTCCTCTGGAGTCAGCTTTAACACAAACGGGTCTTGCCAAAACGAGATGTGAACATTTCTATATACTGCCATTATGCACCCCCAAAGAATGATAATTGCTCTGCTGCTGTATTTACCCGAATATCTTCATCCAGGTTGATCTTTTCAATCGGCATGATTAGTTGCTCGTCAACTTTATCAGAGCAATATTGTTGCGGAAGTGGAATCCCTTTTCTTAACCACTTGGTTGTGGTTGTTTTTAATATCTGGCTACAAAAAGGCACCTCAATAAACCTTATACCCATTCTAAATAATAGATTAAGCATTTCTTTATTGAGACCGAGACCGTTGAACATTTCAAAAATGTTTATTGGAGTCCTTTTAACAGATTCGAATGTAGATTCGCTTGGATAAATTGTTCCAAGCTTGCGAGTTTTCCAGAAAACTGTGTTACCGGAGAGTGTTATTTGTTGCATACCTTTTCTCCAAAAAATTAGCGGTGGGCGTATGCAAACACTCAGCTTTAGAATGGATTTTCCCACCGCTGCTAATTACAAATTTAATATAGATCCGAGTGTATGACATACACTCAAGTCATATTCAATCCGTAAACCGTAATTTTTCGTAACAGAAATGTTTAGAAGGAGGATTAAAATTGAAGTGGAGAAAGGAAGAAAATATTACAAGCACCGTAAACTGACTATTTTATTATTCATCTTTAATAGACAACTAGCCGTAAATTTTCGTAAACTCTTTAATGCCGAGTGGTAATTTATATCGCAGCATCCTATCTCTTAATGTTGTATAGGGAATTTTGCCATAACGTTCACTCATTTTTTTACAAATTCGTGTCAATGCATATGGATTTTTGTTATTTTCCCTAATAAGTATATCACGTGATATTTTGATTTTGTTTATTAGGTCTTTCATTTCAGGGTCTTCAATTTGTGCCATTGAGTTCATCATTTTTTCATTAAATGATTTAGTGATGCTCTCCTTATTAGCTTTGTCAAACAAAGCACTTATCAATTTTGAGCTTACTGATTTCGTATAGCCCATCAATAAGTTTGGGATAGTTAATTCTTCAGCGAACCAATTTTTAACCGCTAATTTATCAATTGAATATTTATTATCAGGTTTACGATGAAGGAAGACACCCCTAGTATCAAAATCATATTTTTGCTCATGTGAAATCATAACAGCATCCATCGTGAGATAGAATAAAAATCTATTAAAATAAAATCTGTATAGAAATTCATGGGCTGCTTGAGAATTTTTCTTATTCGACAGTCGGTAGATCTTCTTAATAATTAGTTTTAAGTTTTCAGCGAGTTTAGATTTTGCATAATCGATACCCTTAATCTCTGTTCTTCCGGTAAAGCTTTTAAGACTCTTCAAAAGATCAGTGGCCAGCTCTTCATTAAAAAACCAACCATCATATTTAGCTATTTTAATCTGGCTCATTTTTACACTCATAAAAAATCCCTTTACCTCACCTCTTTACTTACAGCTTGCGACTGCCTCCCGGAATCCGGGAAAAGATGAAGAAAGGGATTATATGAATTTCTATGTATTGCAAGGTATAAGTAAGTTTTATTGTGCTTATAAGTTTGTAATTATTTTTGAAAGTTTCAAATTAAAGCCGAAGCCATCAAAGACTCCGGATTAATTATTTATTCTTTTTTTATAACGATTTATTTTTTTTTAGATCGAAAATCTCTTTCAACAACTTAATAATTAAATCGGTGCTCTCGCCAGACTGATAGATATACATATCCCTGCCGGTCACATATGATGTCCCTTTATCTTTAATTGAATCAACCCGTATTCTTTGCATTTAAGCTACCACCTTTCTTATTTATATTTTAGAAATTTCATATAATGCTTTAACTGCATTAGTTATTTAATAGGCAACTGGCTGTTTGTCTAAAGTTTTGACTGCGCTTATTAGATTTTCTTTCTGTAAGTGTGAATAAATTTGAGTTGTTGATAAATCTTCGTGCCCTAAAATTTCTTTCACTACATACAAGCTAATTCCAGCTTGAACAAGGTTCGAGGCGAAGGAATGCCTGAGTGTGTGAAAATGAATCCGTTCACTCATCTTTAATGCCCTTACAACTTTTTTGAAATTCTTACTAACATAGTCTTTTAAATAATGCACACCCTGATATTTGAAGAATACATATTCATCAAGTTTTATATTCAAGACTTTAGGAATGCGATTGTTTAATACTGTGGCAAGTGTATCATTTATCGGTATTGATCTTTCCTTCTTACTTTTAGTAGTGAATGTATCATTGTTCTGGACAATGATAGTTCGTTCACTAAGATTAATAGCAGACCATTTGAGATTAATGATTTCAGATAATCGCATACCAGTGTGGAAGCCTGTTAAAAAGATGTCTTGCAAATCTCTACTTTTTGTATTCTGAACAATGAGATTTAATTCAATCCTGTTTATGAAGGCAGGTAATGATTTTGGGATTTTGGGGAGCTTTACTGATTTCATAGGATTCTCAGTTATATAATTCCAGTCGATCGCTTTATTAAAGCAGGCTCTTAGGTTTTTATAGTGATGTGCAGCTCCATATTTCGATTTGCTAAAAAGTTCAAGAAGCATTTTCTCTAACGACCGATTGTTCAGTTTAGCAAGCGGTATGTTCCCAACATTTTTAATCAAAACCCTAAGAGATGTTTTCACATCTGCAAGATATGATGATGTATGAGCTTGCTCTAAATAATGCAAGTATTCAGCTTTGAAATCAGTAAGAGAAATGTATTCAAACTTGGGTTTGTTGTTTAACTCTTTGTTGAAATTGGTTAGAAATTTCAGGGCTTCGGATTTTTTTCTTGTCTTAGTTGAAATCCTTTTTTTACGGTTTTCAACTTCGTCCAAATATTCAAGGTAGTAAATACCCTTTCTTTTAAAGATAAACATAATACCTCCTAATAATTGTTAGTGTAAAGCAAGTGGTAAGTAAACTGTTCAGTGACTTTCCAAGTCGTTTTAGAATTGCTAAATTTGAGGGTAGAGTAAAAATTTCATTTTTATTCTGTAAATGAAGATTTACTATATGCGCCCATAGTTCAACTGGATAGAACATCGGATTCCGGTTCCGAAGGTTGGAGGTTCGAATCCTCTTGGGCGTACGATTATTAACCCAGCAATATTGGGAGATTGAATAATTTAGTGTTAATTTTAAACTCTTTTTTTAGGCAATTAAATAAAGAGGTGTAAAGGATTCATTAATGATTACCAAAAAGAAAAAACTTTCTAAAAAGGAAATTAAGGAAGATAAACTAGTTTCCTTTATGTTCAGGATTGAACATTTTTATGAAAAATACAAAAGTAAGTTAATGCTTTATGGCGGAATATTGATCGTTGCCATTGCTGCAGCTTATTTTTATATAAATAAACAGGATGAACTAAACAACCGGGCAAGTTTAGAACTATCCCGTATTATGGATATATTTGATTCAGGTTCATATCTTGAAGCAATTGAAGGAAGACAGGGAACTAATATAATTGGACTTAAGCGTATTGTTGAAGAATATGGAAGCACCGAAAATGGTGAAACTGCAAAAATTTATCTTGCAGGCGCTTATTCTTATCTTGGCAATTACGAAGACGCATTTAAATATTACGAAGATTACAGCGGAAGCATTAATATTTATAAAGCTTCTGCTCTTGCAGGAATGGCGGGATATTATGCCACTAAAAATAAATATGAAAAAGCTGCCGATTTTTATAAAAACGCCGCAAATATAGTAGAGGTTAATGCTCAAAATCCAGATTATCTATTAAATTCAGCGCTAAATTATTATAACGCTGGTGATAAGGACGAAGCCAGGATATTATTTGAGAAAATAAAAGAAGATTACAGCACATCAAGTGCACGAAGAGAAGTTGACAAATATCTTGCACTCGTAAACGGTTGAATTTATGAAAATCAAGTAAAGCAATTATCTCTGGCAGGACAAGCAGACCTTTTGTAAGCTGATATTAAAGTTGTAATCGCGCTTCAATAACTCTGTCAGCCGTGCAACTTATTGAGGCAGGCTTATTGTATCAGAATATTTGTTTTAGGGAATATCCCATTCTTTTATTAGCAGGTATTTTTTGAATCCGGGATTCTTGACTTTCAGAGGGTTAATATCTATTTTTTTATGAATTTTAATGGAAATTTATGGCGAATACTTCCGATTTTAGAAACGGATTAATAATAAAATTTAAAAACGATCTCTACACGATAGTAGAATTTCAACATGTAAAACCCGGTAAAGGAGGAGCCTTTGTCAGGAGTAAATTGAAAAACATCAGAAGCGGAAGAGTGCTTGATAATACATTTAGAGCAGGCGAAAAAGTTGATGTTGTTAAAGTTGAACGAAAAAAATATCAGTATCTTTTCAGAGAAGGTGATTCGCTTGTTTGCATGAATAACGAAGATTATGAGCAAATAAATGTTCCGGTTGAGTTATTTGGCGATGGTGTTGAATATTTGAAAGAGAGCGATGGAGTTGAGATCCTGTTTAACGGTGCTGATATAGTTTTGGTTGATACACCTATTTTTGCTGAACTGAAAGTAATAGAAACAGAACCCGGGTTTAAAGGTAATACTGCAACAGGTGCAGTTAAGCCAGCTAAACTTGAAACCGGTGCAACTATAAACGTCCCGCTTTTCATTGAAACCGATGATATATTAAAAGTGGATACGCGTAAGGGGAATTATATGGAGAGAATTAAATCTTAATTATAAGGATTTATTATGGACCTTAATTTAATAAGAAAGCTTGTGAAAATTGTTGATACGAGTGGCATTACCGATTTAGAAATTGAAGAGGAAGGAATTAAAATAAAGGTTGCCAAGAAGAACAATAATACTCAAAGCATAGTACTGCCTCAGACGGTTATTCAAACAGAACCGGCTGAATCTACATCACCTTCTGCATCAACAGAAAAAGTATCAGATGAAATAATACCACCCGAAAATTTTCATGAAATCAAATCACCTATTGTGGGTACATTCTACAGGGCACCTGCACCTGATGCCGATGCATATATTCAGGTGGGAGATTCCGCCTCATCAGGCACCGTACTTTGCATTATAGAAGCAATGAAGTTAATGAACGAGATTGAATGTGATATAAGCGGTAAAGTAGTAAAAATTTTAGTAGAGAACGGGCAACCGGTTGAGTATAATCAGCCGCTGTTTTTAATTGAACCTAATTAAAATATCTATATAGTTGAGAGAGAGTTGTTCAATAAAATACTGATTGCTAATCGTGGTGAAATTGCTCTTAGAATTATTCGGACTTGTAAAGAATTAGGAATTAAAACAGTTGCTGTATTCTCCGAAGCAGATGCAGATTGCCTTCACGTTACATTTGCCGATGAAGCCGTTTGTATTGGACCCCCGCCAGGGAAAGACAGTTATTTAAAGATCTCCGAAATCATTTCTGCTGCTCAAATAACGGGCGCCGATGCTATCCATCCCGGATACGGTTTTCTAGCAGAAAATGCCAACTTCTCAGAAATATGTGCCGAATCTGAAATTAAGTTTATCGGTCCTTCGCCCGAAATGATAAACGCAATGGGTAATAAATCCTATGCAAAGGTTACCATGAAAAAAAATGGTGTTCCTGTAATTCCCGGCAGCAATGGGATCATAAACGATGTTGATGAAGGAAAAAAAATTTCATCTGAAATTGGGTATCCGGTAATTGTAAAAGCATCTGCAGGCGGCGGCGGCAAAGGTATGCGTATCGTTTGGCAGGATGAAGAATTCAGTAATGCATTTCAGATGGCAAAGGCTGAAGCCGAAGCAGCTTTTGGAAATTCGGATCTTTACCTCGAAAAATTTATTGAAAATCCCAGGCACATTGAAATTCAGATAATGGGTGACAGCCATGGTAATGTATATCATTACGGTGAAAGAGATTGTTCGGTACAAAGGCGTCATCAGAAACTAATTGAAGAAGCCCCATCGCCTGCAATAGATTCTGAGATGAGGAAGAAAATGGGTGAAGCCGCTGTATTAGGTGCGAAATCAGTAAACTATGAAGGTGCCGGTACTATTGAGTTTCTGTTCGACAAAAATAAAAATTTCTATTTTATGGAAATGAATACCCGGATTCAGGTAGAGCATCCGGTTACTGAAATGGCTTATGATGTGGATTTAGTTAGGCAGCAAATTTTAGTTGCATCGGGCGGGCATATTGAAACAAAACCACAGGAACCGATAGGACATTGTATTGAGTTCAGAATAAATGCTGAAGATCCGTATATGGATTTTAGACCTTCACCCGGGAAAATTGTTTCGCTTCACTATCCCGGCGGATTTGGAGTGAGAATTGATTCACATATTTATCAATCATATACTATTCCTCCTTATTACGATTCTCTTATTGCGAAATTAATTGTGTGGGGTAAAAACAGAGAGCATGCCATAGCCCGCGGAAAAAGAGCTTTGGAAGAGTTTACGGTGGAAGGAATTAAAACCACAATACCATTTCACTTAAAAGTTCTTGAGGATAAAAGATTTTTATCCGGAAACTTCGATACAAGTTTTCTTGATAATTTTGAATTAACTGAATCTTAATATTAATAATACATTACAAGGGATTTATGAATATACCTGATAATTTAAAGTATACTAAAGACCACGAATGGATTTCCATTGATGGAAAAATTGGCACCATAGGAATTACAGATTATGCTCAAAGCGAATTGGGCGATATTGTTTTTGTAGATATTGATTCAGATTTAAGAGATATTATAAAGGGTGAATCAATTGGAACTATTGAAGCTGTAAAAACGGTGAGTGATTTATTTGGACCATTTAATGGTAAAGTTATCGAATTAAATAGTTTGCTTATGAATTCTCCGGAAATTATGAATACTGATCCGTACGGAGATGGATGGATGCTGAAAGTAGAGATTACCGATTTATCCGAATTAAACGATCTGTTAGACAGTGCTGGCTACAAAAGTCTTATCGGACAATAATAACTAAATCGATCTTACAAGATTTCATTAATTAGATAATTAATGAAATTTTAAGTCTGTTTTGTAAACCCGTATACTGCGGGTTTTCTTAATTAATTTTTCTAATTCTTATAGATAGAATTTCATGAGCAATCACGAAACCATAATTATAATAGATTACGGTTCACAGTACACACAATTAATAACAAGAAGAATAAGAGAAGCTAACGTTTATTCTGAGGTTTATCCGCATGCGATTGATATTTCTGCAATAGAAAATATAAATTTAAAAGGAATAATTCTATCCGGCAGTCCTATGAGTGTGTATGATGATGATGCGCCGGAATTAAATCCGGCACTGCTTGATATGAATGTTCCTATATTAGGTATATGTTATGGTCTGCAATTACTTTGTTTGAATTATGGAGGCAAAGTAGAAAAAACTAAAAATAGAGAATATGGTAAAGCAAAACTTCACATCTTATCAAATAATTCCTTATTTAAAGACGTTAAAAATAATTCCACAGTTTGGATGAGCCACGGTGATGTACTTTCGGAGCTACCTGATGAGTTTGAGCGGATTGGTGAATCTGACCACTCTCCAGTCTGTGCTATTTCAAACGGCAATAAACTTGTTTACGGCGTTCAGTTTCATCCCGAAGTGGTGCACACTGAGGAAGGAACTAAAATTATTAACAATTATTTGTTCAATATTTGCAAATGTAAAGCTGACTGGACACCGAAAAATTTTATTGATGAACAAATAAAAAAAATCAAAAAGACTATTGGTGATAATAAAGCATTATGTGGCTTAAGCGGTGGCGTAGATTCAACAGTTGCAGCCATATTGGTTAAAAAAGCAATTGGTGATAATTTAATTTCAATACATATCGATAATGGTTTAATGCGCAAAGATGAGAGTGCTAACATTGGAAAACTATTTGATGATAATTTAAAATTAAATCATATTTATATAGATGCGTCTGAAAAATTTTTATCGGCTTTGAAAGGGATTACAGATCCGGAGCAAAAGAGAAAAATTATCGGTAAAATTTTTATCGAGGTTTTTGAGGAAGAATCAAAAAAAATTAAAGATGCAAAATTTCTCGTACAGGGTACACTTTATCCAGATGTTATTGAATCAGTTTCTGTTAAAGGTGCTTCCGCAACAATTAAAACTCATCACAACGTTGGCGGTCTGCCTGAAAAAATGAATTTAATATTAATCGAGCCCTTTCGTGAATTATTTAAAGATGAAGTTAGAACCATAGGCAGAGGGTTAAATATTCCGGAAAAATTTATTGAACGTCATCCATTCCCCGGACCCGGTTTAGCTGTAAGAGTACCTGGTGAAGTAACGAAAGCAAAACTTGACATCCTAAGAGAAGCTGATGATATTTTTATCACAGCAATTGAGGAGGAAAATTTATACAACAAAATTTGGCAGGCATTTACCGTTCTGCTGCCTGTAAGCACTGTTGGCGTTATGGGAGATTTCCGTACTTACGAATATGTTTTATCTTTACGAGCTGTAACTTCGGTTGATGGTATGACTGCAGATTGGTATCCATTTGAGCATAAATTTTTAACTGATATTTCTAATAAATTAATCAACACAGTACGTGGAATTAATAGGGTGGTTTATGATATTAGTTCCAAGCCGCCTGCAACTATAGAATGGGAATAATAGAGTAAAAAGTGGATTATAAATTAGAACTGAAAATTAAAACTGCTGTAGAATTTGAAGCAAAAGGTAAATTTCTCCATGCTGTTCAAATTTACCAGACACTTATTAATGATTATCCGGAGATTTGTGAGCCTTACATTAATCTTGCAGATTTATACCAAGCAAAGGGACAAAATGAGAGCGCTGAAAAATTACTCAAGATAATACTAACAAAGCAGCCGGATAACCATGAGGCTGTTCTTTATTATGCACAGTTTTTAATGCAGAATAATGAATGGGATAGAGCAGTTGTAAAACTTTTAGAAGTATCTTTAGATGAATCATTTTTATCTTATTTAATTGGATATTGTTATTACATTTTGGGTGATTATGAATTAGCAAGAGTGCATTTCCTCCAATTTATAATATCTGAAGCAGATCCCGAACTTATACACGAAGTATATTTTTTATTAGCTAAGATTGAGCTTGATCTCAAACAGTATGAGAGTGCATTAAAGTTTGCTAAAAAAGCAAAAGTCATGTACAATAATCATTGGGAATTATATCTGATAATTGCAAAGATTTATTTTCATCTAAAAATGTATACTCATAGCTGCGATTCGATATTAAAAGGAATTAAACTCAATGCTGATGAAACTATTCTTTTTGAATGGGCGGGCAAAATCCATTTAAAACTTGATAACTATGTTAAAGCAAAAGAATATTTTGAAAAACACATTGATTTGAAAGACAGTATAACTTCAAGTGATTATTTTTACCTTGCAGATGCATGTTTAAAAACCGGTGAATTGAATAAAGCGTTAGATTTTTTTAACACTGCCATTAAATTGGATCCCAAAAATCATTCAGCATTAAATGGGAAAGAGAAAGCAAACAATCTTATAAAAAATAAATTAGCATCGGATGTTTAGATACATATTATTTTCCCTAATAATAGAGATTTCGTTTTGGTCAGCAGCAACTTGCCAAACCGGTATAAATCAAATTCCTGTTGATTTAGATTTTAAGATAGCAATTGAATTGTATAATTCTGGCCAGTATGAAATAGCCCTTGTGAAATTTGAAAAAATAATTGATGATTACGATCTGAATTCAAAAACCTCGGTATCGTATTTCTTCAAAATAAAGATACTTATTGATCAAAAAGATTATGATGAAGCAAGATATACGGTCTCCATATTTATAGAAAGATTTCCGACAAGTAAATATATTGACGAAATAAGAATTCAGATGGTAGAAATTAATTTAGAGAATCATGATTACTTCGATGCTTTAAAAGAAACAGCCTTTCTGATTGAAAGAACAAATTCAATTGCTTACAGGATTGAGGCAAAAGATATTGGTGATAAAATTGCTGATATTTTTCTTAATTCTACAGACCTTCAGCAATTGTACGATTCATTTACAAGTAGTAAAGTAAAGCCTTATCTACTATTATTACTTGCAAAATCATTTTTAAAAGAAAGAGATATAAAAAACGCATCAAATTATTTTTCAATAATTCTGCAAAATTATTCCTCATCTGAGGAATATCCTGAAGCAAAAAACCTATATGAAAATCCTGTATTGCCGGCAGAGAATAATGGAACGACATCTATCATTGGGGTTTTACTGCCATTAAAAATAGAGAGCACAGGAAATTATAATTCTGCTGCAGCCAGTGAAATATTGAATGGTGTAAAGTTTGCTATCTCCGAATTTAATGACGGTAGAGATGATAAAATAGGAATTGTAATTCGAGATACGGAGAATGACATCGACAGGATAAGTGAAATTAGAGATGAAATTGGAGATATTGCAGAAATTAAAGTAATACTTGGGCCCATATTTAGTAATGAAGTACGGGTAACTTTAAATGAATTTGAAGGGACTGATATTGCGATTGTTTCACCTACTGCAACCGATAATGATTTGATATTTGTAAGCGAGGATTTCTTTCAGGCAAACCCGCCCCTAGCAGTAAGAGGGAAAATAATGGCTCAATATGTTTATTTTGTTGAAAACAAAAGATTGATGGCTGTTTTAAATGCAATTGATGGATACTCCCCATTGCTGGCTGCTACTTTTTCTGATGAATTTGAAAGACTCGGCGGAACAATAACTGTAAAAGCAACTTACAAGAGCAATTCATTTTCCTTATCAGAGCCAATTTCAAAAATTGCAAATGCTGATACACTTGAAGGTATTTACATTCCATTGACCGACAAAATTGATGCGACTGCGATACTTTCTCAGTTAGGACAAGACTCAATTTATTATCCAATTTATGGTAATCAGGATTGGTTCTCCGCTAAGGGATTTGAATCTGCACCGGAGTTGAGTAATATGCTTACATTTTCATCAGATTATTTTATTGATTTTAGTGATGAAGATTACATCAAATTTAGCGATAAGTATTCAGAGATTACCGGTAAAGATCCAAACAGGAATGTACTTTATGGATATGATACCGCAAAATATCTTTTAACAATAATGAGAAATATTGCCCCCGGCAGAGCTAATATAAAAAATAAAATTATTTCCGGTATTATGAGCAAGGGTTTTCATAACAATATATCAATTGATGAAAACAGGATGAACAGATTCCTGAATATTGTACGTTACAAAGACGGTATTTTTAAATTAGTGGAAAAGTTTCGTTATGCTAACCAAAAGGTGTCACAATTTTAAGTATTAAAGAATTACCTCCTGATGACAGACCTCGTGAAAAATTAATTCTTCACGGACCTCAAAGTTTAAGTGATGCAGAGTTATTAGCTATACTTCTTCGAACGGGAACAAAAGGAAAATCTGTATTAAGGATGGCACAAGAGATAATAAATAAATATAATAATTTATCAGTTGTTGCTGCAAGGTCTTTAGAATCGTTAACTCAGGAGCACGGAATCGGTAAAGATAAAGCTGCAACGTTACTTGCAGCGTTTGAGTTGTGTAAAAGGATTAATTCACAATCAAGATTATTTGTGAAGAAAACAATATCATCGCCTAAAGATATTGCACAAACTTTCATTCCTCTTTTAATAAATGATGTAAAAGAAAAATTTATAGTTGTGTGTTTAAATTCAGCAAATAAAGTTATAAAATATGAAACTATTTCAGTTGGTAATCTTAATTCAAGTGTAGTGCACCCGAGGGAAATCTATAAAGTGGCTATTGATTGTTCTTCGGCGAGCATAATTTTAATCCATAATCATCCGAGCGGGAACCCGGAACCAAGTAATGAAGATATATCAATTACAAAAAAAATTGTTGAGGCTGGGAAAATTATGGATATTCCCGTTTTTGATCATATAATAATTGCAGGAGATACTTATACAAGCTTTGTTGAGAAAAGATTGTTGTAAAAAATTAATTTAAATTGGTCTGAATAGTTGTATATTTGAAATGAAATGTTTAAATAACTGTGCAATATTTAGATAATTTTGAAATTTCTAATCAAAAGGGAATAAATTACTAAGTTATTGGATTAGTAATAATTTCTCTAATTTAATAAACCTGGAGGAACATATGAACGTACTCAAATCTATAAAAATTCCAGTTGTGGTAGGAGCACTTATACTAAGTGCAGCCTTGCTTACTGGTTGTGGAGGTGTTAGTGAAGCTCAATTTGCGGAGCTTAATGCTTTGAGACAAGAAGTGAGATCTCTTGAAGGTGAAGCAAATACCTTAAAAGACGAAAGAGCTTCGCTCGAAGCAGAGATTTCCGGTATGAATCGGAAACTTGCAGAATGTAATAAACAAAAAGAAGAAACAAGCGCTAACTTAGAAAAACTACCCGAGTAACAGTTTGTTAATTTTTAATAATTTAATTGATTTTGGAGGAAAATAAATGAATCTGGCAAAATATATTCTAAGTCTTCTCTCTCTTGTTCTTCTTTTATCTGTTGTTTCTTTTGCACAAGAAGAAGAAATGACCGAAGACGAATGGCAGGCAGAAATGACTCGTCTAGGGGAAGTGAAGGCATCTCTATTCAATGAAACAGATGCACTTAATTCAGATATTGATAATCTTAATGCACAGAAAGCAGGTTTACAACCCTATGAAGAATGTTTGGATGAACTTTATGGTATGGTTGGCGCTTCCAGCAGTGACGTTACTAACTTTGGAAGTGCTGTAAATGAATTGGACGGAAAAATAAGAAGAAAAGAAGGTCCTAAAAATGACAGACAAACAGATCTTGATGCTTTAAAAAGAAATAAGATCAGTGCCTTGCCTGAATTCTTCAATAAAGTTCATGTTCAAATGCAAAAAGCTCTTGATTCATGGGTTGATAAACCACTTGTAATTTCTTATAAAGTAGTTAGAGGTGATCATCTATGGGGTATTGCTAAAAAGAAAGAGCATTACGGTAATGCCTTTGCATGGCCAATTATTTACAAAACAAACCGTGATCAGATCAAGGATCCTGATTTAATTTATCCTAATCAGGTTTTCAAAATTCCGCCACTGACAGAAAATGAAAAATCTAAATATGAAAAACTAAGAAAGAATTATAAACCAGCCCCGGTTCAATAAAAATTTTTTTAGTTAAAGTTAAAATAAATTATAAAGAAACCCTTATCAGGATATGATAAGGGTTTTTTTGTTTAAAATGGTGTTAGAATGACAGCTGTAGAAAAAAAAATGGCTTTGGAAAGTGTTGATATGCTTTCTCTCTTAGGTATGAATGATTCCAATCTCAAAATTGTTGAGGACAGATTTAATGCTACTATCACAGTGCGGGGAGAGAATGTTATAATAAAGGGTGTGAGCGAGGAAGTTGAAGGAATTGAAAAAATATTTAAAGAGATGGCTTATGTACTAAATACAAGTGGAAAGTTAACTGAAGATGATGTTTTAACAATATTAAATTTAACTTCTGCAGGAGAACAAGTATTTGATGAGAAGGAATACGACTCAATTGTATTATACACAAAACACGATGTTATAAAGGCAAGAACTTCCGGACAGAGAAAATATGTAGAAGCAGCTATACAGAATGATATTTGTTTTGCAATCGGTCCGGCAGGAACAGGGAAAACTTATCTGGCAGTTGCTTTAGCAGTATCCTCATTAAAAAAAGGACGCGTAAAAAAAATTATTTTAGCAAGACCTGCGGTAGAAGCCGGTGAGAGTCTGGGGTTTCTTCCCGGCGATTTCAGAGAGAAGATAGACCCTTATTTAAAACCACTTTATGATGCACTCGATGATATGATCCCTTCGGAAAAATTAAGGTCTTACCTGGAAAAGGGAATTGTGGAGATTGTACCTCTTGCATATATGAGAGGCAGAACATTAAACAATGCTTATGTTATTCTTGATGAGGCACAAAATTCCACAGCTATGCAAATGAAGATGTTCCTAACAAGATTAGGAGCTAATTCAAAAGCGATTGTTACCGGCGATATTACCCAGATAGACCTTCCGCCAAAACAGGTAAGCGGGCTGGTGCAGGCACGTGATATTTTATCGAATATAAAAGGTGTCTCCTTTGTTTATTTCGATCGTTCTGATGTAGTGCGGCACCGATTAGTAAAAGATATAATCGATGCCTATGATAAATGTAATGGAAATAATAAATAATCAATCAACAATATTCTTACTTTCTTCCCAGTATTTATCCATTTCTTCAAGATTAGATTCTGAAAGTTTCCTGCCTGATCCTGTTATTTTCTTTTCAACATAGCCAAATCTTTTTATAAACTTTTTATTGGTTTTCCTTAAAGCGTTTTCAGGATTTACTCCTAAAAATCTTGTATAGTTTACAAGAGCAAAAAACACATCACCAATTTCACTTTCAATTTCATCATGAGTGCCATCTTTTTCCGATTGATGCATCTCTTCAATTTCTTCAATTACTTTTTCCCAAACATCTTCTTTCTTTTCCCAATCGAAACCAACTTTAGAAACCTTTTCCTGAAGCCGATGTGCTCTTTGAAGACCTGGCAGTAATACCGGCACACCATCCAAAAGATTTCCCCGTCCTTCGCTAAGTTTAATCTTCTCCCAGTTTTTTTTCACCTCATCAGCACCTGAAACTTTTACATCTCCAAAGACATGCGGATGGCGGCGTATAAGTTTCTCTTTAATTGAATCTATTACATCATCAATCTTAAAATGGTTTGATTCCTCAGCGATTACAGTATGAAAAACAACATGCAGCAAAAGATCACCTAATTCTTTTCTTAACTCATCGTAATCCTTATTATCAATGGCATCAACAACTTCATACGCTTCCTCTATGGTTGCTGCTTTAATTGAATCATTTGTTTGTTCTTTATCCCACGGACATTCCTTTCGCAGTCTTTTTACTATCCGAACGAATTCATTAAATTTAGATTTAGTCATGTATTAATATCCTTCATTAAATTTACTTACTTTTAATTGAGTGCAATTTATAAAAATAGTTTAATATTAATTTCTGAGGTAATAAAATGGTAGAAGACAAAATAAAAGAACTTGGCTGCATTCTTCCGGAAACCCCCAAACCTCTTGCTGCATATATTCCCGCAATCAAAACAGGTGATTATGTTTATACATCCGGTCAGGTTCCTTTTGCAGAAGGAGAGCTAAAGTACGCCGGAAAGATAGGATTTGACCTTTCAATTGAAGAAGGACAAAAAGCAGCAGAATTATGTGCATTGAACGCGCTTAGCGCTATTAAAAGTGTTATTGGTGATTTAAATAAAATAGAACAGATTATTAAAGTAACTGTTTTTGTAAATAGTGCCGATGCGTTTACAGATCAACCGAAGGTTGCAAACGGTGCTTCAGAGTTTTTGGGAAAAATATTTGGAGAAGCAGGTAAGCATGTTCGCAGTGCTGTTGGTGTAAATGAATTGCCCGTTGATTCCGCAGTTGAGATTGAGATGATAGTAAAGGTGAAGTAATTCTTTAGCGAATGTTAACTAAATGTCATTCAGAAAAAATCCTGTTAAATAATCTGTTTATTAAATAGTTTAGTTGTTTTAATTTAATAAAAAGATTCTTTCTGAATGACAGGTTCAGGTTTTAATTTTTCAAACAACAAAATAACATCGATTTAAAGAATAGCTTTCAACAGAAAACTTATTATTACAATGGGAAACATAAATAGAGTAGAATCATTAAAATATTAACAAGATTCTGACTGAATGACAATTACAGGTTTTAATTAACCAAACTACTTTTCAAATTACGAACCAAATCTAATGTTTTTTGATATTTGCTATTATCATTCATTAGTGATTTTATAACAGCGCTGCCCACTATTACGCCATCACAATGCGGCTTATAATTTTTTACATCTTCAACAGATGATATTCCAAAACCAACAAGAACTTTATTGTTTGTACATTGTTTATAAGCATTTTTTATGAAGAGGAGATTATCTGTGCTTGCTGATTTTCGAATGCCTGTAATGCCTGTAACACTAACGCAATAAACAAACCCCGAACTTTTCTCATCGATCAGTTTTATTCTTTCAGTTGGCGTAGTAGGAGTGATTAAAAGAATAATATCTGTCCCCTTAAATTTGGAAGTGAAGAAATTATCGTATTCATCTAATGGAACATCGGGGATAATCAATCCATTTAATCCAATAGTTCCGGCTTCATCGGCAAACCTTTCTATACCGTAGCTTAACAGGGGATTAGCATATCCCATCAGGATTATGGGTTTGTTTGTATGTTCTCTAATCTCTTTTGCATAATTCAATGTTGCACTTAGATCAATTCCACTGATTAATGCTTTTTGAGATGAAAGTTGAATTATTGGTCCATCAGCAATGGGATCGCTGAAGGGAAAACCGATCTCAAGAATATCGGCGCCTGCATCCAATACATTTAATGCAAGTTCTGTAAAACTATTTTTGTGCGGAAAACCAGCTGTTAAAAATACCGAAAGAACTTTTTCGTTGTTATTATTTTTATCTTCTATATATTTAGAAATTTCCGATTTCAAATCTTATCCTTATACGAATTCATTATGGTTGAAAGATCTTTATCGCCTCTTCCGCTAATATTTATAATAACAATTTCATCTTTATTCGTTTCAGGTAATAATTTTTCCAGGTATGCTACCGCGTGGGCAGTTTCTAATGCCGGTATTATACCTTCCTTTTGTGAAAGA
>SMVB01416378.1_pt1 | contig 19466 bp, 20 predicted proteins | sample 2456461 | NCBI WGS metagenome assembly SMVB01 (sample SAMN11095934, study PRJNA526329) | marine sediment metagenome | biome: Marine sediment; feature: Surficial sediment; material: Deep marine sediment; isolation source: Hadal surficial sediment | place: Pacific Ocean | collected 2014-05 | depth...
GACATCCACTGGAACTCTCCGAGACCCATGAACCGCGGCGCGTGCTCCTCGCGCAGCCCCTCGAGAACCAGGCGCCCGGCGCCGTAGCCGGCGAGTGCAAAGAGTGCTACGGAGCCGGGCACAGGGGACCGGTCGAGGAGGAGGAGCGACACGCCGAGCAGCACCCCGCCGAGCGCCGCCTCGAGGAGCGGGCTCGGGATCCGGCGCTCGACGACGCCGTGGGCATTCCGCAGCCGCATCCCGAAGCGTCCCGCGGTCGGTCGTCCCGCGCAGCACCCGGCCCCGAGGCACCCGAGCCGCGTGGGGATCATCCCGGCCAGGATGGCGACGACCGCGACGTCCCAGAACGCGCCGAACGGAATCCCGAGCCAGGCGAGCAGCGGGATCGAGAGCAGGAGGGCGGGGGGGATGGCGCCGTACATCGCCGCGCCCCCGTGCCCCACTCGCGCGATCTCGCGCGGCCGCGCACGGAAGTACGACCAGTTCAGCCCGACCGCCAGCGCCCGCGCGCCCGCGAGGCACACGGGGATGGAGATCAGGATCGCCGCGACGACGCGTATCGGGTCGAGTCCGGTGCGCCGGGCGAGAACGTCGCCCACGACGAGGCCCGTGATCAGGCCCACGTACAGCATCACCGCGTAGATGGGCAGGGGCCGCGCGCGTCGACCCGAGCCTTGACGGACGACAGACGCGAGCTTCGTGAGCATCCTCGACACCACCGCCCTCCTTCTTCATCTCCCCCGTGACAGAACTCAGACTCAAGCCTACAGCGATTGGCGGAGAGTCGGAAGAGGGGCGGTTCCCCGCAGGTGCGCGGGCGGATGCCGGGACGGAGGCAGTGGCGATGAATGAGCGCGGGAGGCGGCACGATGCCGTCTCCCGCGCTTCTTCAAAGACCTTGGCGCTCTACTCGGCCGCGCGCGCGTCGTCCGCGTCCGCGAGCGCCTGGAGACGCTCCGGTGACGGCGGGTCGATCGGGTGCTCACCGCCCCAGAAGTCGAATGCGTTGAGCACGATGACGTCCGCCAGGAACGCCACGGAGTAGACCGGCAGAGCGCGGAAGATCAGGAAGACACCCTCCCCGACCCAGCGGTGCTCGATCTCGCGGTTCCACGTATGGATCCTACGCGTCGTGTTGAACGGTCCGATGCAGCTCGTGCTGAGGGCCCCGAGGGCGAGCGCGCAGAGGAGACCGCGAGTGATTCGATTCTTGCTCATGGTATTGCTCCTCTCTTTCAAAGGGTCGGGCCGGGTTTCGAGGGCCGGCTGATCGGGTTCTTGCCCGTCCACCACTGCCACGAATTGAAGATGACCATGTCACCAACGCTGAAGATGACGTAGACGGGGAGGAGCAGAACGAAGGCAACCTCGTTGCCCCACTTGCCGTCGAGCTCGACGTTCCACTTGGCGAGGTGCCCCGTGGCGTTGTTGGGCCCGAGGCAGCTGGCGCACGAAAACAGCGCGCCGAGGGCCAGCACCTGCAGGGCTCTCACTCGTTTCGTTCTCATTCTGGGGTCTCCTTGGAGTCGATTGACGGAACGGCGTGCGCTGTCGCGGACTCGCGATCACCGGAAGCCGCTATGCACGGGGGCGGAGTATATGGACCCATCTGGGCCGCGGCAACGAGGCCGTAGGCCGGGGATGCCCAAATTATGGCCTCGCGCCCAAGTGCGCTCCGTACACTCCGGCCCTCCGTAATGAAACGTGCACCCAAGGTTCTGCTCTGGCTCCTCGCCACTCCGATCCTGGGGCTCGTGTGGCTCTGGACGAGCCTCGCGATCCACTACTCGAGTCTACCTCGGGAGTGGCTCCGTACGCCGCTCGCGTGGTTCGTCGGAGTGGGGGGGGCGATCGCGCTCGCATGCCTCCCCCGTCGGCGCCGCACGGCGCTCGTTCTCTTCGGTACTTTCATTGCCGTAGCAGGCTCGTTCGCGTCGATCCGGCCCTCGAACGACCGCGATTGGCAGACGAAAGTCGCCGTCCTCCCGGACGTCGAGTTCGACGGCGATGAATTCACGGTCCGAAACGTCCGCAATTTCGACTACCGTTCCGAGGACGACTTCGACGTTCACTACTACGACCGGACGTACGACCTGGCGCAGCTCCAGGCCCTCGACTTCATCGTCTCTTACTGGGACGGGAACGAAGACATCGCCCACACGATGATGAGCTTCGACTTCGGAGGTGTGGACGTCTTGACCGTGTCCGTCGAAGTGCGGCGCGAGAAGGGCGAGGGTTGGGGCGGACTGCCGGGCATGTTCAAGCAGTTCGAGCTCATCTACGTCCTGGCCGACGAGCGGGATATCGTGCGTCTGCGGACGAACTACATCGGCGAGGAGGTCTACCTCTTCCGCCTCCAGGTCACCCCGGAGGAGGCCCGCATGCTGCTCGTGGACATCCTGCGAAGTGTCCACGAATTGAACCGGCAGCCGCGTTTCTACCGCACGATCGCCCAGAACTGCACGACCACGCTCGTCGAACACATCAACTCGGTCTGGCCGGGACGCATGCCGTGGACCAAGCGGATCCTCATGAACGGGTACCTGCCCGAGCAGGGCTACGACAAGGGGTCGATCCGCAACGACCTGCCGTTCGAAGAGGTCATGCAGCTCAGCTACATCAACGAGATGGCCGTCGCCGCGGGCGACGACCCCGAGTTCAGCCGCAGGATCCGGGCACACCTCGAGGACGTGTGAAGCTGCGCGGGGCTCTTGCGCGGAGCCAGATCGGGCCCATGAAGAAGCACGCGACTCCCGCCTTCCTCCTCCTCGGGCTGCTTTCGATCGTCGTCGCGCCCGCCTGCAAGACGCCTGTCGGCGTGCGGAAGACCGGTTTCGAGCCGGTCTATCGGAGCTACCGGCAGAACGTCCTCGATTCGGGCGAGCCCAGCGCGTCCACACACGAGGTGCTCGCCTTCTTCGGGCTCGCCGATCGGTATCGGGAGGAGTCCGAGCTGGCGGCCATCGAGTTCGCAGCGGTCGTGCGGCGTGAAGGCGTGCGCGCGCTCCACGTCCCACTGGCCGAGATCCACTATGCCATCGGGCTGCGGGACGGAGATCGCGCGCGATTCCTGGCGGCTGCGATCCACGCCTACTTCTACCTGTTCGGTGACGGCTTCCCCGACGAGCCCAACCCCTACTCGCTCGAGTTCCGCCTCGCTTGCGATCTCTACAACCGTGGCCTGGCGCGGGCCATGCTCACGCCCACGGGCGAGGTGACGCTCGGTTCCGGCGTCGCGGAGACCCCCGCGGGAGTGGTGTCCATCGAGACCACGCGACCGGGTTTTCCCTGGGGCGAGGAGGAGTTCTCCGTCTTCCTGCCCGCCGATGCGTTCGAGGTGCGCGGGCTCCGCGAGCGTGTCAGGACGGACGGGCTGGGCGTTCCGCTCATCGCGGTGGCGTCGGGCAAGAGCGCCGCTCAGCTTTCGGCCGAGCACGTCGGACGCACGATCCGGCTCCCCGCCACGGCATTCTTGCGGCTTCATGGGGGCTGGGACGAGCTCGAGGCCGGCACGCTGAGGGCGACGCTCGAGCTGTATCTCGGCACCGACGTCCCGACCGTGAGCGTGGGGGACCGGACCATTCCGCTCGAGACTGACGTCACCGCCCCGCTGGCCTATGCGCTCGAAGGCTCGAGTATCTGGGGGTTCGGGCTGGCGGGTTTCCTCCATGGCCGGACCGATGACTTTCAATCCGGCGTCTTCATGCTCCAGCCCTACCAACCGGAGAAGATCCCGCTCGTCCTTATCCACGGCACCGCCTCGAGCCCCGCGGCTTGGGCCCAGACGATCAACGGGATCCTGGCGGACAGGCGTATCCGAGCTCGTTATCAGGTCTGGCTGGCGATGTACAACACGGGCAACCCGATCGCCTACTCCGCGGCCCTGGTCCGCGAATCGCTCCGCGACCTCGTCGCGGAGCTCGATCCCGGGGGGGACGATCCCACGATCTCCGAGATGGTGCTCATCGGACACAGCCAGGGCGGGCTCGTCGCCCGGCTGCTCGTCGTCTCGAGCGGGACTGACATCTGGCGGAGCATCAGCGATGTGCCGTTCGACGAGACCTCGATGAGCGCCAAGAACCGCGAGTTGCTCCGGCGCTGCCTCTTCTTCGAGCCGCTCCCGTTCGTGAGCAGCGTCGTGTTCATCTCCACGCCGCACAGGGGCAGCTACGTTGCCGGCGGCTGGATCGGACGCCTCGCAAAGCGTCTCGTCAGCCTCCCCAGCGACCTGGCGGGCGCCGCCCAGGACGCACTCTCCGGCACCGATCTGCCCCCCGCACTGCGCAAGATCCCGACCAGCGTGGACAACATGGACCCGGGCAACAATTTTGTGAAGAACCTCGCCGGCCTGCCTTTCGCGGAGTGGGTCCGACTGCACTCGATCGTGTCCGTCGAGACGCGCGGTCCGGTCGAGGAGGGCAACGACGGCGTGGTCGAGTACTCGAGCGCGCACCTCGATGAGGCCGAGTCCGAGCTGGTCGTGCACCACGGACACTCCTGCCAGGGGACCCCGGAGACCATTCGCGAGCTGCGCCGGATCCTCTTCGAACACGTCGAGGTGGATGCGATGGTCGAGGAACCCGCGTCCACTACAGCCGGATCTCGTTGACCGTCTCGGGCGTGAGCTCGACGACAGGCGCAGGTCGTCGGCGGGGCCGGTACGCGCAAGGCGTGGGCAGGAGCTGAGTTGAAGCACCTTGGGCGCTTCTCAATGAATCACATCGGACTAGTCGAGAGCGCGCACGGCCTCGAGCACGCGCTGCACTTGCTGCTGCTGCTGCGCGAGCCGCTCTACGACCTCGAGCGTGGAGGGCTCGTCCCCGGGCCGCGGCGAAGCGCCCGCGCGTTTCGCGCCGCGCACGGGCGCGGTGATGCTGGCGCACGAAGCTCTGGAGCACCCGCGCGAGCGACGTCCTCGAGCAGGCGGCGGGCGAGGGTGCGGAGCCAGGCGGGCACCTCCGCCTTCCGGGACCGGCGCGGCACGGGCGGCGCCTGGCACACGGGCGAGCGCTGAGCGCGCGGAGCTCGTCCCGCTACCGCTTTCGGTAGGTCCGCTTCACCCACTTGGCCCACGCCGTGTCCAGCTCATCGGGGGTGAGGCCGAAGTGGGCCAGCAGGGCCCGCTTCTGGCGGGCGAGGAGCTCCGCCTTCTCATCGACCACGCCGTCCGTCACCGACGGCGTGCACATCGAGGCAAGGAAGGCCTCCCGATCACCCTTCGCAACGCGCATCAGCCAGTCGAGCTTCGACCACGCGACCATGTGATCGCGCTCGTTCATGTCGGCGTATTCCTGCCACGCGAACATCTCCTCCGTGGTGACGAAGAAGTTGTTGCTCACGAGGTTGCGGACGCGTTGCTCCCACTTCCAGTCGTCCTCGCGACGGTTCTTCCGGTGGTCGTGACCGGCGGACGTGACCCAGCGCGGATCGATGCGTCGGACATACACGTGCCCGAGCGCGAAGCCGAGCCACCTCGGCGCGGTGTAGAACGTGGCCTTGTAGGAGTCGACGAAGTTGCTGGCGAGGCTCGCGGTCATGGCGCAGAACAGCTGCGCGTCGAAGGGCACGTCCACGGGGTTCGTCCAGCTCGCGCGGATCGCCTCGATGTTCGCCCCGAAGAACATGCACTGCTTGTCCCAGCCCCAGCGGTACGAGAAGTCGTTCTCGGCCGCGAGGTACGTGCGGAGGTAACGTCCGAGCTCGCTCTGGCGCTCGCACAGGAGCAGGAGGTACTTCGATGAGTTCCCGAGGTACGGCCCGGTGGCCTCGAAGTCCGCCGGCGAGATGTCGAAGTCCCGCATGAACGTGGCGTACAGGTCCTCCGCGCGCTGCGCGTACAAATGGAGACGGAGCCAGGGGTCGAGCTCTTTCTTCGGCGCCTTCAGGCGGCCCAGCCGCTTCTTGAGCCGCGCGAGCTCGTCGGCGATGCGCTCGCGCTCCTCCCCGTCGTTCGGGACGTCGTAGGTGACGAGGCTCGAGCCGATGCGGAAGTGCTGCGTCTCGACCCAGAGCATCGGAGCGCCGCCCAGCACCTCGTGCACGTCGGGCGTGCGCTCCGCGCCGTGCCAGGGGAACGGCGCGAACGTCACGTACCCGAGCCGGTCCATGAGCTCGCGCTCCCCCCTGGTATAGGGGTCCACTTCCGCGAACTCCTCCATCCCCGCGCCGCGCTTCTGGGCGTACGCAGGGGTGGGGCGCGCGAGGGCGGCGGCCCATGCGACGGCCGAGATGGGGGCAAAGGCAAGGGCGGCGGACACAAGAGTGCTCGCCGCCCTGGAGATCATGTCGCGATGCGATCGTCAGGCGCCGGACTTCGCCGGTCCCGCTGAATCGGTGCCGCGCGCCGCGCGGCGCTTCAGCTCCATCGCGGAGGCCTTGACGACGTCCGCGTGCAGGCTGTCGCGTTCGGCCTCGGCCTTGGCGAGCTTCTGTCGGACCTTCCGTAGCTTCGGAGACCGCGGACCATCCTCTTCGAGGAGATCGTCCTGGCGCGCCGATAGGTGGGCCAGGCGCTCGTCGACGACGTCCATCTTGTCGAGGAGCCTGGCGATCTTCTTCAGCGACGAGTCGGGCTTGCGCGCGTACTCGAGGCTGATCATGCCGCGCAGGGACTTCCACAGCTCGGTGCGGGACGTCTGCGACTCGAGCGGGTCGTGGTTCGATCCGTCCGGGGAACAGACGAAGAGGTGCTCCGGCTGCTTCTGGGTGAAGAGCGCGTGGAGCGGGTGGTCCGCTTCCATCACGTCCACCGGCAGCTTGACGCAATGGAACCACTGCGCGATCAGGAACGTCTTCTCGTTGTCCACGCCGCCCTTCAGCAGCGCGTCGTCCGTGCCGTTGCAGACCTTGCACTCACGCAGGACGAGCAGGGGACGCGGGTCGTCGCCGCTGATGAAGGCCATAGCCTCCGCGCGGGACAGCGCTCTCCGCTTCTTCTTCGCGAAGCTACCCGAGGTGGGCTCCTCGGTGGGCGAGGCGTACACGGGGTACTCCCAGTCCATCGCGAGGTAGCTGCGCGCGCTCGGGCCGCGCCTGTACATCGGGATCACGAGTCCAGCCGCGCCTGCTGTGGTGGGAACCGGAGTCGGAGCCACACTGGCTCCGCGGGAGGGCGTTCATCAGCCCGGTAGGGCGACCGCGGTGGCACCCATCATTCCGATGACAGCGGCGCTGAGGCCGGCGGCCCAGATGCGTTTGGTCAGCATGTTCTGCTCCTCGTCGAGTCGTTGACGGAGTTTCGGCTGCGGGCGGCCCGCGCCTGCCATTGACTCATAGTCGATCGGACCGGGCCCGGGAGCGCAACCCCGGCGATCCGGCGATTCGCGGGTTCTCGGGCACCCCCCCGTTCCGGGCCCCTGGGGCGGGGGCGCGGGCCCGAGTGTGCGGGCTGAGGGCCCGTCCGAGAACAAGTGTCACGTTTCGGCGAGCCATCGTCGTTCCTCCTGAGGAACTTCCCGCTATGTTCAGGCCAAGTGCCCGTCTGATGACGGCGCCTTGGCTCTGGGAAGTTCCTCATCGTTCTCTCCCGCCGCCGAAGGCCGCCGGAGGGAGGCTGGCAAGGCGCATTGATTCGTATGCGCTGGATACTCGGAGGGTAAGCCCCGGTCCGCCGAAGGCGGATCGAGAGGACCCCTTTGGGTCGTCTCGAAGGGGACCCCGCAACGCAGCCAGGGGCGACGAGGGCCGGCGAAACGTGACACTTGTGCTCGGACGGGCCCTAAGGGGCGTGGGCGTACACGACGCGCCGGCGCTCCGGTGCCACGAAACGCCCGCGTCCCTCCACGTCGAACAGGACCTCGCCCGCCTCCGTGCGCGCCTCGATCCGCGTCTCGCGGAACTCGCCGGCCAGGTGCGCGAATCCGTCCCCGGCGTCCTCGTACACGCGTCCGTGCGCGCGGCCGTCCGCGTCCGCGAACACGTGCCACGCGCGCTCCTCAGCGAGGTCCGGTTCGCGAACTGCGCCGAGGCCCTGGGGCGCATGGGCGACTTCGGCCGCCTGTTCTGGAACACGGTGCTCGTGACGGTGCTCTCGATCGGTGGCCAGCTCCTCACGTGCTCGCTCGCGGGCTACGCCTTCGCGCGGCTCGAGTTCCGCGGTCGCGGCGCCCTGTTGCTGTTCGTGCTCGCCACGATACGGGCTGTCCCCAGCGCTCGAGGTCCATGGTTCCCCGAAGCCGGCGGGTTCCCGAGCCCGACGACGAACCGGGGAATAGGGTGCTCTTTGGCTGATCACGAGGAGTGACTCTACACTTGGCCCCGTGGATGAACCGACCCGAAGAGCGCACGACGGCATCGCCAGGGCCGTAGCCGGGCGATCGCCCGAGGGTCCCATCGTCCTCGCGGACGAGTACCTGCGCGCCCTCGAACGCGTCGAGCGACTGCCCGTGAACCGGCCCGGCGCCGACAAGTCGTGGACCGAGCGCGCGCTCTTCTCCTGGATGAGCGCGGTCGCGAGAGCGCGTCGGGTCCCGCCGGAATGACTTCCTTCGCGCCCCTGGCCGAGGAACTGGCGGAGTCGGGTGTCCGCTATGTCCTCATCGGCGTCTCGGGCGTGAACCTCTACGCGCACGACGCGGGGGTCGTGTTCTCCACCATGGACCGGGATGTGTACCTGCCGCCGGACCCCGCGAACCTCCTGGCAGCCTGGGGGGCATGCGAGCAACGTGGACTGCGCCTCACGAGCTGCGGTCAGCCACTCGACGAAAACCGCGACCTCTTCCTCGCGAGAGGGTCGTCGAGCATCGGTCCGCGACCCGTGCCGACGATGGCGGCGAGCTGGTCGTGGACCTCACCCTCGTCATGACGGGTTTCAAGTTCGAGGAGGTCTGGGAACAGCGGACTACTTTCCTCCTCGAGGGAGTCGAAGTTCCAGTCGCTCGCCTGGCTCACATCGTCGCATCGAAGGCGGCGGCCGGGCGCGAGAAGGATCGACTGTTCCTCGCGGCACACGCCGAAGCGCTGCGCGAACTGATGCGTTCAGAGGGACCTGGGGATCAGGACCGCAGCTGAGCATCTCGAAGGCCGATTGGCCGGCAGACCGGACCGGCTTGGCTCTGCCGACCGCGACCCTGCACGGGGTCAGGACGGAGGGCGGTCTGCGGTCTGATGTGACCTCGACGCTCGTCGTCGACTCGAAGCGACGCGGGATACGCCGTGAAACTTGTACGGAGGCGAGGGTTGCGGCTTCCGCTGCGTGGTCCAGGGGAGAGGGAGTACCACGTTGCAAGTCTACTCACTGCCGGGCTTCTTCGAACCGTTCTGCGCCTTCACGCACCTCGGCGGGGCGCTCGTGTTCGCCGTGCTCGCGGTCCTGCTCCTGCGGCGCGGACGGGGGGACGGGCGGCGGGTGCTGCTCCTCGGCGTGTTCGCTTTTTCGTGCGTGCTCCTGCTGTCGCTGAGCGGCGTGTATCACATGTTGCGCGAGGGCGGGACGGCGCGCGCAGTGCTCGGCCGCCTGGACATGGCGGCGATCTTCGTGCTGATCGCGGGTACGCACACCCCCGTGCAGGGGCTCTTCTTTCGCGGGGTCGCGCGCTGGGGTGTGATCGCGCTCATGTGGACGCTCGTAGCCGTCGGCGTCACGCTCTTCAGTATCTTCTACCACGACCTGCCGCTCGGCCTGGGGACGAGCGTCTACCTGCTCCTGGGCTGGATCGCGGGCACCGCGGGGATCGTGGTCTGGCGCCGCTACGGCACCGCGCAAGTCGGGCTCCTGATCCTAGGTGGCGTCGTCTACTCCGTCGGCGCGATCCTGCTCGCGCTCGAATGGCCCACCCTCGTCCCCGGCGTGATCGGCGCCCACGAGCTCTGGCACGTCGCCGTCCTCGTGGCGATGGGCCTGCACTGGAGGTTCGTGCTGAAACACGCCCGACTGCCGCTCGACGGCGCTGTCGCGGTCTAGCGATACGGTGCCGCGATACGGTGCCGCACACGCCACCGATGCCGTGCGATGGAGGAGTGTGCGGCACCGTATCGGTACGTGGCGATGGGCCTGCACTGGAGGTTCGTGCTGCAACACGCCCGACTGCCGCTCGACGGCGCTGTCGCGGCCTAGCGATACGGTGCCGCGCACTCCACCCATGCCATGCGATGGAGGAGTGTGCGGCACCGTATCGTCGTATCGTCGACCCTGTACCACGCCGGCGATGAGGACGAGCGGGGCTCGAGGGTGTACCCGGGCGGCATCCCGTGGGACCGGATGTACTTCGATGCCGACGGCGAGGCCGTGCTGCCTGTGCCGGGGCCAGGCACCTACTTCGTCGTGCCTCGGGTCTACGTCGACAGTGAGGACAACGTCGGCCGCGGGGGCGCACTCGGGCTTACGCCTGGCCCGCGGATCGAGGTGCTCGAGCTATCGGAGGTGCAGACGTTCCCGATCGCGATCCCACAGCCGCTCGTCGACGCGACCGTGCGGCGATTCGTGCGGTGACTCGCTCTCGAAACGGACGAGCCCCATGCGCTCACCCCCGCGCTCGACGGTCAGGGTGAAGCTGCCCGTCCCCTGCAGGGCGTCCATCATGACCTGTTGCGAGAAGGGCTTGCCGTCCACTCGAGGAAGGCATCACCGGCCTTCAGCCCTTCCCACGATGCTCAGTCGTCCACGCCCTGCCCCGCGGGCAAGACCCCGATCGTCGTGGAGAGGGTCGCATCCTGCTGGGCTCCCGTGGGCGGCACCGCCCGGAACTCGACCCAGACCCGCTCCCCGCCCGGGTTGAAGATCTCGGTCGCCGATCCGTCCATGATGTGGGATTCGCCTGGAGCCAGGAGGATCGCGTCCGGCCCGGTGCCGATGTGCAGGTCGCTCGTCCCCGTGTTCACGATCTCGACCGGGCCGTCGCCGGGCGCAAAGGAGGCGCGGGTGCCGCTGGGGATCCAGGTCGAGCCGCGCACCATGCCCCCCCGTCCGGGTAGGGGCGGTTTTTCGCTCACGCACGCGCCCAGGATCAGGCAGGCGGTCAAGTTGGCGAGTCGTACGCGGTGCATCTCGGGAGTCCTTGCTGGGGGTCGGGGGGCCAGGAGGATACCCTGCCGTCCAGCCCGCCGCGACTCCTTCGAGTGGGGGGGGCGAAGGACGTGACGATGAACGCGACGAAAACTGCGGCCCGGCCTCGCGAGACATTCCCGGTCTTCCTCATCAAGCCCTCGCACTACGACGACGACGGTTACGTCATCCAGTGGGCGCGGTCGGAGGTCCCGTCGAACACGATGGCGGCGCTCAATGGGATCCTGCTCGACTGCATCGAGCGGCGCGTCCTGGGCGAGCACGTCGACGTCGAGATCACGGCGATCGACGAGACCAATACCCGGGTCCGGCCCCAGCGGATCATCCAGCGGATCCAGGCGGCGGGCGGCCGCGGGCTCGTGGCTTTCGTCGGGGTGCAGTCGAACCAGTTCCCGCGCGCGATGGACCTCGCGCGGCCCCTGCGCCGCGCCGGTGTGCCCGTGTGCATCGGCGGCTTCCACGCCAGCGGCTCGCTGGCGATGCTGCCGGAGCCGACGGCCGAGATCCGGGAGGCCTGGGAGCTCGGCATCTCCATCTTCGCGGGCGAGGCGGAGGGGCGGCTGGACGAGGTGCTCCGCGATGCCTACCGGAACGAGCTCCCGAAGCTCTACGACTACTTGAAAGACCTGCCGGGGCTCGAGCAGGCGCCCATCCCGATCCTGCCGCACAGCAGCCTGCGCCGGAACATGAACACGCGCACGAGCTTCGACTGCGGGCGCGGCTGTCCGTTCCAGTGCAGCTTCTGCACCATTATCAACGTGCAGGGCCGGAAGTCGCGCTACCGGAGCGCCGACGACATCGAGGCGATCCTCCGCGCGAACCACGCGCAGGGCGTCCGCTCCTTCTTCATCACCGACGACAACTTCGCCCGCAACAAGAACTGGGAGGCGATCTTCGACCGGATGATCGAGCTCCGCGAGCGCGAGGGAATGAAGTCGAAGCTCATCATCCAGGTCGACACCCTGTGCCACTTGATCCCGAACTTCGTCGAGAAGGCGGGACGGGCGGGCGTCAAGCGCGTCTTCATCGGGCTCGAGAACATCAACCCCGATAACCTGGCGGCCGCGAAGAAGGGGCAGAATCGGATCACGGAGTACCGCGCGATGCTGCAGGCGTGGAGGCGCATCGGCGTGATCACCTACTGCGGCTACATCATCGGCTTCCCGGGCGACACGCGCGAGCGCGTGCTCGCGGACCTCGAGATCCTGAAGCGCGAGCTCCCCATCGACCTGCTCGAGTTCTTCTTCCTCACGCCGCTGCCCGGCTCGGAGGACCACCAGGTCCTGTTCGAGAAGGGGGTGTGGATGGACCCCGACCTCAATATCTACGACCTCGAGCACGCGTGCACCGGGCACCCGCTGATGTCCCCCGATGAGTTCCGCGCGACGTACCGCAGCGCGTGGGAGTCGTTCTATTCGCCCGAGCACCTGGAGACGATCCTACGGCGCCACGAGGCGAACGGCCGCCCCGCGCGCAAGCTCGCGCGAAAGGCCTTCTACTTCTATGCGTGTCAGGCCGTCGAGGGCATCCACCCGCTGCAGGGCGGCATCTTCCGGCGCAAGGTCCGCACCGACCGCCGCCCCGGTCTGCCGGTCCGGAACCCGCTCGTCTTCTACCCTGCCTACCTCTGGGACATCGTGAAGCGGCACGTCCACCTCGCTGCGCTCGCCTGGCGGTTCTGGCGTATCTGCGCGCGCGTCGAGCGCGACCCGAACCGGCGCAGCTACACGGATCAGGCGCTATCGCCGGCCGGGGACGAGGACCTCGAGGTGTTCGAGATGTTCACCCACAATGCTTCGGCGAAGGATGCGGTCGAGAAGGCGCGTACGAGAGCACGTGCGAAGGAGCAGCGGCGCGCCGCTCGCCAGACTTCGTCCTGATCCCGGTTGCCAAGTTGCCGGAGATGGGGAAGATGAACGGTGTGACCTCGTCCACTTCCGTGGGTAGCCCCCTGAGTCGGGGGCGCCCGTAGCCCGCCCGCCCCCCCTGCCGCCGATTCATGCTGGACACCAGCCCCGATCTCACGCGCGAGGACTCCCACCGGACCGACGAGTTCATCCGGGCCGTGCGCAAGCGCATCGGCACCGTGGTCGTCGGTCAGGAGATCGTCGTCGAGCGGCTGCTCATCGCCCTGTTCACCGGCGGTCACATCCTCCTCCAGGGTGTCCCGGGGATCGCCAAGACCCTGCTGGTGTCGGTGCTCTCGAAGTCGGTCGACCTCGCTTTCGCGCGGATCCAGTTCACGATCGACCTGCTCCCCTCGGACATCCTCGGCGCGGAAGTGCTCGACCAGCGCACGAACGAGTTCGTCGTGCGGAAGGGGCCGATCTTCACCAACCTCCTGCTCGCCGACGAGATCAACCGCGCGGCGCCCAAGGTGCAGGGCGCGTTGCTCGAGGCCATGCAGGAGCGCAAGGTCACGATCGGCAACGAGACCTTCACGCTGCCGGCGCCGTTCCTCGTGATCGCGACGCAGAACCCCATCGAGCAGGCGGGCACGTTCGAGCTGCCCGAGGCGCAGCTCGACCGGTTCATGCTGGTGCACCGGCTCGAGTACCCGACGAACGAAGAGGAGCGCGAGATCCTCGCGCGCAACGCCGCGCTCGGCGTCGAGCGCCAGGGCAAGGGCGCGATCGTGCAGACGGAGTTCGACGTCATGCGGCACGAGCCGGTGGGCTCCAGCGACGATCTCGTGGCCGCCATGGAAGCCGTCCACCGCGTGCACGTCAGCGAGACGTTCGCGGAGCACGTCGTTCAGCTCGTCACGCGCTCGCGTGTGCACCCCGACGTCGAGCTGGGCTGCAGCCCGCGCGCCGGCATCGCTCTGATCAAGGCCTCCCGCGCGCGCGCGCTGATGCACGGGCGGACCTACGTCGTGCCCGAGGACCTGTTCGCCCTGGCGGAGGACGTCATGCTGCACCGGATGCGCCTGCGCTACGAGGCGATCGCCGAGGGGGTGGGGGGGCGCGATGTCCTCGCCGACATGCTGCGCTCGCTCGGCGGCCAGTCCGGCTCGAACGGAACTCCAGGCGAGCACCGGCGGTGAGGAGCGAGACGGGCTGGATCGAAGAGCTCGAGACGCTGGACTCGCGCCAGTTCACGATCGCCCTGCGCGGGCTCGCCGACAACCTGGCCTACGGCATCGACAAGTCGCCCTTCGTCGGCTCGGGGGTCGAGTACGTCCAGTCGCGCCCGTATCAGGAGGGGGACACGGTGCGCTCGATCGACTGGCGCGTGACCGCGCGTACGGGGCGCTACTTCGTCAAGGAGTACGAGACGCCGAAGAGCATGCCGTGCTACCTCCTCATCGACACGTCTGCTTCGATGACGGTCTCGTCCCGGAAGCGAAGCAAGTACCACGCGGCGGTCTACATCGCGGGCGGGCTGGCGCTCGCGAGCCTCGACCGCGTCAGCCCCGTGGGCATCGTCGGCGTCGGCGATCGCGCGCTGCGCGTGCAGCCGAGCCTCTCCCAGACGCGCGTGCTCCAGTGGCTGCACCACCTGCGGACCTACCGCTTCGACGAGCAGACGAACCTCGCGGCGCGCATCAGCGAGCTGTCGCCGAGTCTCACCTCACGCGCCTTCTTCATCGTCCTCAGCGACCTCCACGACCGCCACGCGGTCACGGCCCTCAAGCGCCTCGTGCAACGCCACGACCTCGTCGTGCTCCAGCTCGAGGACCCCGCCGAGGGCGGCCTGCGCGGCGCCGGGTTCTTCCGTGCGCGCGAAGCGGAGACCGGCCGCGAGTTCATCACCCACGGGCGCCGGCGCTGGGTGGATCCCGCGTGGGCGGAGCGCGACCTCAAGCGCGCGGGGATCGACCACCTCAGGATCCGGACGGATCAGCCGTTCGTACACTCGCTGCGCAACCTCTTTGCCTCGCGCGGCTGGATCGGCAAGGGGGGGCGATGAGGATCCTTTCCCGATCGATCTGCGCGGCGGTGGTCCTCGCCACTTTGCTCGCGGCGGCGCGGGCGTCCGCGCAGGACCGCCCGAGCTCCACGGTCGGCATGCCGGCGGTGATCCGCGATCTCGTGCTCCCCGCCCCGGAGCTCGAGGCCGCCCCGCGCAAGCCGGAGGACCCCGTCGTCGTGCGCATCCTCGCGACCTACCCGCACGGCACCGCGTTCCGGTACGACATCGAGTTCTGGGGCCAGGAGCCGGGCGAGCACGACCTCGCGGGCTACCTGCGACCCAAGCCCGGCGCGCAGGGCGCGGGCGGGCAGGCCAGCGCCCTGCCGCCGATCCTCGTAGAGGTCCGCTCGCTCCTGCCGCCCGGGCAGGTCGAGCCGCACGCCCCCGTGCCCGGCGCGCTCCCCGCCCTCGGCGGTTACAGCACGCTCGGGATCGTCGCGGGCGTCCTGTGGCTCGTCGGCCTCTTCGCCATCCTCTTCGTCGGGCGCGGGAAGCGCCGCGCGCAGGCGGAGAGCGCGCGGCCCCCGAGCCTGGCGGAGCGGTTGCGTCCGCTCGTCGAGCGCGCGCTCGGGGGTGAGCTCACGCGCCAGGATCGCGCGGCGCTCGAGCTCGGGCTCGTGGCGTACTGGCGGCAGAGGCTCGGCCTGGAGGGCGAGACTCCGGCCGCCGCACTGGCACAGATGCGCGAGCACGACGAGGCGGGGCCGCTCCTCACGAGCCTCGAAGAGTGGCTGCACAACCCGGCGCCGGCGCGCGCGGTCGACCTCGCGGAGCTGCTCGCGCCCTACCGCGACCTGCCCGCCGATGCGATCGAGCTTCCGATGGAGCCCGAAGCCGAAGTCGCCGGGTAGTCGCCGTGCAGACCCTCGAGCTCTTCCGCCACCCCGCGATGCTCTTCTGGCTGGTCGTGCCCGCGGGGCTGCTCATGTGGACGTGGTCGCGCAAAGGGCGCGCCGTCGCCCTCCCGTTCGACCATGCGGAGCCGCGCGCGGGCACGCGGAACGGCGCGCGGAACGGCGCCTGGATCCGGTTCTTCATCCAGCTCGCGGAGTCCCTCCCGGCCGTGCTCCTGGCGGTCGTCGTCCTGATCCTGGCCGGACCCCAGACGTGGGGCGCGCCGCGCAGCAAGCGGGTGCTCACGAACATCCAGTTCTGCGTCGACGTCTCGGGCAGCATGAACGCCAAGTTCGGGGACGGCGACCGCTACGACGCGTCGATGGCGGCGATCAACGGCTTCCTCGACTTCCGCGAGGGCGACGCCTTCGGCTTGACGTTCTTCGGGAACAGCGTCCTGCACTGGGTCCCGCTCACGACCGACGTCTCGGCCTTCCGGTGCGCGCCGCCCTTCATGAAACCGCGGAGTCTCCCGCGGTGGTTCGGGGGCACCGAGATCGGGAAGGCCCTGCGCGAGTGCCGCAAGATCCTCGTCGAGCGCGAGGACGGCGACCGCATGATCATCCTGATCACGGACGGCTTCAGCTCGGACCTGTCGGGCGGCCGGGACGAGGAGCTCGCGCGCGACCTCGCGCGGAACGACATCACCGTCTACGCGGTCCACATCGCCCCGGGTGAGCCGCGCGACCAGATCGTGCGCATCACGGCGATGACGGGCGGCGAGGTGTTCAAGCCCGAGGACACAGCGGGGCTCGCGCGAATCTTCGAAGCCATCGATCGGATGCAGAAGGCGCGCTTCGAGAAGAGCCTGCCCGAGGCCTTGGACGACTTCCAGCCGTGGTGTCTCGTCGGCCTGGGCGCGCTCGGCCTCGCGCTGCTCGCGATGTTCGGCTTGAGGTACACGCCGTGGTGATCCCGGTGCTGCCGGAATGGCTCCCGGAGGGGCTGCTGGTCGCCGTGGCGCTGCTGGCCGCCGGTGCCGAGTGGTTACACGGACGCCGCGTCCGGCGCATCGCGGCGCTCGCGTTCGGTCCCGGCCGCCGCTCCGCGCCGTGGGCGCGCGGCGCCTCCGTCATGCGCGTCGCGGCGTTCGCGCTGCTGGCGTGGGGGCTGGCGAGTCTCCTCTCCGTCGAGCCGCGGCATTACACGGCCAGCGGCAAGGAGACGGGCGCTGACGAAGACTACCAGCACATCCTGCTCGTGCTCGACGTGTCGCCCAGCATGCGGCTCGTGGACGCGGGGCCCAAGAAGGAGATCAGCCGCCTCGCCCGTGCTCGGGAGCTGATGGAGTCCTTCTTCGAGCGCGTGCCCCTCGACCGGTTCCGCGTGAGCGTCGTCGCGGTGTACAACGGCGCCAAGGCCGTCGTCGTCGACACGACGGACTTCGAGGTGGTGCGCAACATCCTGGGCGACCTGCCGATGCACTTCGCCTTTCCCGCGGGCAAGACGAAGCTCTTCGACGGGCTCGCCGAAGCGGCGAAGATGGCGAAGCACTGGGAGCCGCGCAGCACCACCTTGATCCTGCTCAGCGACGGCGACACGGTGCCGACCTCGGGCATGCCGAAGATGCCGGCCTCCATCCGCAGCACGCTCATCGTCGGGGTGGGCGATCCCCTGTCCGGGAAGTTCATCGACGGCCGTCAGTCGCGCCAGGACGTCCCGACGATGCGCCAGATCGCCGCGCGCCTGGGGGGCACGTTCCACAACGGTAACGAGAAGCAGCTCGCCTCGAGCCTCATCGCGGAGGCCACCGGGCTGGAGCGTGAGGACATCTTCGAGCGCCTGACCCGGCGCGAGTACGCCTTGCTGGCCTGCCTCCTGGGGGCGTCGATCCTGGGGTTCCTGCCCATTCTCTTGCATTTCTTTGGGACGAGCTGGCACCCTGGGGCGTCGAAGAGGGGTACTCCGAGGGCCGTGGGGTCCCGCGCGCGGGAGGCGCTGCCCGGGAGTCCCACCGTGAGAGTAGGATGAGAGCGTCGAAGCCGATAAGCCTGAGGAGCCCGCGAGGGCGCCGGCGCGCGGGTGCCGGCCGAGCCGAGGAGTGAACCCATGAGAATGCTGCTGCTGTTCCTGTGGTCCCTGCTGCCGATCGGGGCGGGTGCCTACCACTTCGGTCCGGGCCAGGACCGGATGCGGGTCGACCAGGCGGCCGCGTCGATCGACCGGGCCGAGGGGCTCGCGTGCGACGCGCGGGAGCTGGCCTCGATCCAGGGCGACGAGGCGGCACGCGACCTGTGGCTGGCGGCCGAAGCGGCGTACTCCGAGGCGCTCGACGACCTGCCCGCCGACAAGGTGGACGAGGGCCGCCGGCTGCGGCTCGAGCGTGCGAAAGCGCAGATGTTCGTGAGCCGCCTGCCCGAGGCGCGGCGGGATCTCGCCCAACTCGTCGGCGAGCTCGAAGCGGACCCCGCTTCGGTCGAGCCCGCGCTCCTCGCTGACGCGCGCGGTGTGCTCGCGAACGCGCAGTACTACACCACCTGGCTGAAGCGCCTCGAGGGCGCTCCGCGGGCGGACTGGGAACCCGAGATCGAGGCGTCCCGCCAGAACTACAAGCTGCTCGCGGAAGAGCTCGACCGGCGCGGCGAGTCGAAGCTCGCCGCCCTCGCGAAGGAAGACCTCGAGTCGTCGATCCGGCTCGCGCGCATGGACCTCTCCGAGCTGCAGGGGTTGCCCCTGCCGTCGCAATGACGGGGCTGTGGAAGTGGCCGCGGTCGCGGTCGAAACACGGGCAAGAGCAAGGGACAGGGTCCGAAGGATGCGCGGGGCGCGAGCTCCGGTCCGCCGCCTGACGGCTCCGGCTCCTGAGGCGGGTGCCGGGCGCGCGCGACGCGGGCCTGCTCCGAGTGGACGAAACCCGGGGACCCTGGCGGGATACCTCCGTGTAGCGAGGCCGTGTCATGAATCTACGTTTCCTTCCACTCGCTTTCGCACTCACGATCGCGGCCGTCGCGCCCGCGTCTGCCCAGACCGTGGTCGTCGACGGCCGAATCATCGACCTGAGCGGCGCGGTCGCGCTGCCCACTATTCAGGTGCTGGGCGAAGAGTCCACCGAAGCGGAGTCGGACGCCGACGAGAAGCCGAGCGAGCGCCAGAAGAAGCTGAAGAAGCTCGAGTTCGATCGCCGCCCGTCGACGATCCTCTCGGTGTGGTCGACGCCGCCTCCCTCCGATGAAGAAGAGGAAGAGCCGGACGAAGGAGCGGCTCCCGAAGCGGATGCGGAGGACGACGCGGATGCCACCGCGGCGGACGTGGCCGAGACCGAGGAGACCGGGGACGTAACCGAGCCGGCGACCGAGGTGGAGTCCGCTGACGAGGACGACGCCGCGGAGGAGGGCGAGGAGACCGCGGAGCTGACCCCCGAGGAGCTCGAGGCGGCGAAGAAGGCGGCCGAGAAGGCGGCCGAGAAGGCGGCGAAGAAGGCCGAAGCCGCCAAGAAGAAGGCCGCGGAAGCCGCGGCCAAGAAGAAGCAGGCCAAGGCCCTCGAGAAGGAGCTGAAGGCCCTGCAGCGCGACGTCACGCTCGGCGAGTGGGAGGCCGTGAAGACCTACCTCGCGGGGCTCACCGAGGCGGAGCAGAAGGCGGGCTACACCCAACTCCTGGCCTCGCTACGGAAGGGTCCGAAGGCTCCGTCGGGCATCCCCAACCAGGGCAAGGC
>SMVB01412582.1_pt1 | contig 19463 bp, 15 predicted proteins | sample 2456461 | NCBI WGS metagenome assembly SMVB01 (sample SAMN11095934, study PRJNA526329) | marine sediment metagenome | biome: Marine sediment; feature: Surficial sediment; material: Deep marine sediment; isolation source: Hadal surficial sediment | place: Pacific Ocean | collected 2014-05 | depth...
CAAGACACGGCCGACGTCGCTTCGCGACGACAACCGTGCCACCCGAGCGCTGCGTGAGCGGGCTTGCAGGGACAACGCGCTATCGAGGGTGGCACGGTTGTGCTCGCGTCAGCGAGCTCGGCCGTGGTTCGACGTCGCTCCACGGCCGACGCCGCTGCGCGGCGACTACCGTGCCACCCGATGAATCCGGCGGGCTTGGACGGAGCGATCAAATCAGTTCGCAAACGCCGTAATGCGAGGCATCGCCGACGCCACGAGCCGGATCTGCTGTTGGTTGTCGCCGTCGATGGTCACGGACTGGTTGTCATCGGGCACGATGGTGAGGTCGATCGTTGCCCGGTGAAGCCTTCGGCCCAACTCGTACTCGAGCAAGAACGGCGGCGTCTGGCCACCTTGACCGTCGGGCTGTTGCACGACGCCCTCGAGCATGAGCTGGGGCGTACCGTTGTTGATCACCGCGTACAACGCGTTCGCCTGCGGGTGGGTGTCGTCTGCGACGCCGAACCACTCCAGCCGGATGAGGTTGCCCATCGGCGTGAGGAACTCGATCTCGTTGCTCAAGACGATCGAGTCCTGCGGGTTGATGGGGAAGGGGCCGAACTCCTGGCCCGTCCGTATCAGCGTCAGCATCCGGTGCATCACCAATCGCGAGATCGTGTGCGTGGAAGCGAGTTCGGTCGTCGATTGGTACGCCATGAACGACGCGTGCAGGGCGACCATGACGGCCACGAGCAAGGTCGCCGTGATCGACAGCGCGATGAGCATCTCGATCAGGTTGAAGCCACGTCGTGCCGTTCGTCTCACAGTGAGCCCCCTTCCGTGTACGTCGCCGGTTCGGGATCGATCCGGATCGGCCAGGGGATCCCGTCCGGGAGCTTGGCATTCTCGTTATACCGCAGCGTGATCTCTCCGAAACCGAAGGCGCCCACGTCGTCGCTGCCCTCGCCGTCACCGTCCGACGGCCCGAAGTAGCCGATGGTCGTGTTGAACGCGTCTGTCAGGCCGCCGTAGAACAGCGGGCCTTCGGCCTCGGCGGGACGGTAGGTCATCAACAGCGTGCCGAAGACGTCGGCGGTGCCGCGGATGTCGAGGATGCCCGCCACGATCGTTCCCTTGAGCTTGACCTTCGGCGTGTTCTCGGGATCGGCCGCCTGGTCGTTCGTGAAGTTGCCGATGTCGGCGGACCAGCCGGGCAGAAGGATCGAGCTCTTGCGTAGCTCGTCGAGGTCATCCAGCGACATCGCGTCGATGACCGACTGGATTTCCGCCACGTCCGGCTGCAGGAGGAGGTCGGGATCGTCGGAATCAATGTAGAACCGCGTCTCGCCGGTGAGCTGGATCTTGTTCCGCCAGTGCGTGTACTCGGACGGCTTGACGCCCGCGATGGAACCGAGAAACGTGCAGTTGTGGAAACGGACGTTGTTCGAGTAGGCCTTCGTGTCGGCGATCGGGACGCCGTCGAGGTCGGCCTCGACACCGGGGAACTTCACCTCGTAGATGTAGTTGCCCGAGCCCGGCGGATCGCCGATCTGCTCGAGCGCGCCGGCATAGTTCCAGTTCTCGTCGGTACAGTCCGCTTCCGTCTCGAGGAAGGTCACCCCGTGGAACTGGCAGTTCTCGTACAGGCCGTTGTTGCCCATCGGGATCCGCACGTTCGTGAACGTCATGTCGCGGTAGACCGGGCGGTCGTAATAGTCGTACGCGCCCTGGGCGCCGAACGGGATCGATTCCCAGTTGAGGCCCAGGCCGCCCTCGATGTACTCGCCGCCGCCGGCGATGCCCGCGTCGCGCTGGTTCTCGAAGTCCGCCGGAGCCGAAGGGGGGTCGGCGGGAACCTGCGCCTCGAACCACGTGGCGGAGTTGACGAACATGTCCGTCGTCAGTTCACGCATGTCCTGTTCCGACGCCTCGAAGGTGACCGGCGCGTCGCCCAGGGGGGGGGTGATCGGGCCCTGCACGACCGTCTGGTAGCTGGCGCCGTGCGCAATCTCCCACTCCTCGCGCAGGATGGCGAACGAGAGCCGGCCGTGGATCTTGGCGTAGGTGTCGCGGATGTCGAGGATGCCGTCGCGGTAGCCGAGCAGCCGGTCGCTGGGGGTCGCGAGGCCGTCGCCGTCACGATCGGGGTTGACCTCGTCGATGAGTCTCGCCAACTGGTTGTCGACGTCGGCGAACTCCTCGGCCGGCGATCCCATTCCGGCGTCGTTGGCCAGCAGCTGGTCGTACACGACCCAGCCGTCCTGGTTGACGTCGAAGTGGGCCATGAACAGGTCGAAGTCGTCCACGTATTCGTTGCCGTCGGTGTCGACGATCACGCCCGGCTCGTTCAGGACGGCCTGCCCCTCCGTCGGGTGATAGATGCGGATGCGACCGTCGCCGTCGGCGTCGTGGGCCGCCAGTTGCTCGAAGAAAATGTCCAGATTGGCGTCGAGCTGGGGGTGGAGGAAGTAGAAGTCGCTCCGCATGATCAGCGGGTCGCCGTTCTCGGTATCGAGTTCGCCGGAGATCAGGCCGTAGCGTGACCCCAGGGGACCTTCGACGCGGACGTTCTTGCCGATCATGATGCGGTTGGGGCTGATGATCGCGAACTCGATCTTCTTGTCGATCCGGAACTCCATCTGCAGCGTCCGGGAAATGTTCTGGTCGAAACCCTGGCTCGTGACCCGCAGGTAGGCCTCGGACGTGTCCTGGCCCTGCCCCGGCTCGAGCATCTCGTACGTCAGCCGGAAGTACGGTCCGTTCTCCTGCGGTGTCCCGTCTTCCTTGGCCGTCAAGGCGATCGGCCGCGCGAAGAGCGTGTAGTACTGGTCGAGCAGGGGGAGCTCCGAGTCACCCGGCTCCGGCGTGATCGTGTGCAGGTCGGCCATGTGGGCATGCAGCATGGCTTCCCCGATACCGTTCGGGGGTTGCGACTCGCTGTAGCCGGAGGAGGGCATCACGACCACGCTGCCGTCGCCGGGGTAGGTCCCGTCCCACAGCGCGGCGCCGTAGTCGCTGTCGATATCGCCCTCGGTTGAGACGAACCGCTGAGACTCCTCCAGGAGCCGACGCGTTGCAAAAACGAGCCCGGTCTCCGCCGCGCTCATCGCGCGCGAAACCTTCATATAGGAATCAGCGGTACGAAGATTGCCTTGGGCCACGACGGCCATGGCGGCCGCCAGGGAACTGAAGATGACCAGGAACATCATCGCCAGGACGCTGGAAACGCCCCTTCGGGAGACGGGCCCGGTTCGATCGTACAACTGCATCATGCTCCACAATCCTTCCATACTGCGGTCATTTGGGTGAGATCCACGTGACCCGCGTCATCTGCATCGGTTCCGTCGCCGACGGCGCCTGGTAGTGGATGGTCACCTCCATGGCGATCGTGTTGGTCGTGCCGTCAACGGCGACGCCGGCAAGCGTGTCGCCGTTAAAGACGATGTTGAACGGGTCGACGTTGAACACTCGGACGGTCTGCGACCAGCCGTCCATGTTCGCGATGATGTCGCGGTGGGCGTTGATCGGCGGTGAGAAGACCAGGCCGCCGCCGAGCCCGTCGAAATCGTCGAGGTCGTCGTAATCCTCGAAGGACGCTTCGTTATCGCCCTCGGGCCCCCAGAATGCGTCGCCGGTCACGGGATCGTGACGCGGCAGGTTCCAGGTCATCTCCCGGATCTCGTTGCCCAGGTGCGTCGCGATGCTCGCGTGCGTCGACCATGCGTTCTTCTGGTGGAAGGCCGACTGGGCCGAGACCATCGCCAGCACGCCGACGCCCACGATGATCGTGGCCAGCGCCGTTTCGATGAGCGTAAACCCGGTTCGTCGTGTCCTGTCTGTCGGAACTCCGGAACGCGCAAGCACAGCATCCATTGCCGGCCCTCCAACGCCTCCGAAGAATAGCCTGGGCTCCCTGAAAGCCCGGTTCACTTCCAAGTATCGAATTCAACCGCCGACGAGCGAACTCATCTTGAAGATAGGCAAGATGATTGCCATCGCGATGAACCCGACGATGGAGCCCATGATGATGATCATGATTGGTTCGATCATGCCGGTTACGGTTCTTATCGCGTCTCGCAGGGCCTTCGCATAGAACCTGGAGACCTCCTCGAGCACCTCGCCGAGACGCCCGGACTCCTCGCCGGCGGCGACCATCTGGATCACCGAGACCGGCATCAGTTTCGACCGGTTCAGTTGGGTCTGGATCTTCTTGCCCTGCTTGACCGCCGCGTACACGCGTCGCCACATCTTCTTGTACAGCAGGTTGCCCGTGATGTCGCCGGTGATGGCGATCGTGTCGAGCATGGGCACGCCGGCGTTGAGCAGTTCACCCATCGTGTGCAGCGATCTGCTCACGTACAACGCCCGGAACATCCGCTTGAACAGCGGTATCTCCAGCTTGGTCTTGTCCCACCAGTACCGGCCGACGTCCGTCTTGATGAACAGGAGGAAGCCGACGATGACGGAGACGACCGCGATCAGCAGTATCCACCAGTTCTGGACCATCCAGTCGGACAGCCCCATCAGGAACTTGGTGGGCCAGGGCAGGATCGACTCCTTGCCCTCGAAGACGCCCGCGAACCGAGGAAGCACGAAGGTCAGCAGGAAGACGGTGACCCCGATGGCCATGGTTGCGATGATGCCGGGATAAATGCTTGCGCCGATCACCATCTTGCGGGTTTCGAGCTGCTGGGTGATGTACGCGGCAATCCGGTCCAGCATGGTCGCGAACGCACCGGACATCTCCGACGCCCGGACCATGTTGACGTACAGCGGGCCGAAGAGCTTCGGGTACTTGACGATCGCGCCGGAGAACTGCTTGCCCGACTCGATGTCCATCTTGATCGCGAAGAGGATCTTCCTGAACTTCGGGTTCGTCACCTGGTCGGCGATGCCGTCGAGGGCCGCGCGGAGGTTGATGCCGGCGCGGATCATGACCGCCAGCTGTGACGTGAAATCGAGGACGTCTTTCTGGGTCGGACCGCTCGTGTAGTTGAGCGCCCGGAGCTTCTTGCCCCACTGGGTGTTCGACGACTGCACCGGAACCAGTTGCAGCAGGTGGTGGCCCTGCTTGCGGAGGATGGCCGCGGCGGTCGTCGCGCTGTCGGCGGAAAGCACGCCGGCCCGGATCTGGCCGGATGGATGTCTCGCTTGGTATCGGTATTGCGGCATCGAGTTCGGCTTTCACCCGCGTCAGGCGGCGAGCTGTCGCTCCAGCTTGTCCGGATAGGCCGCCTGTGCGATGGCATCCTCCCGGCTGATCATGCTGTTGAAGTAGAGCTGTGCGATCGCGTTGTCGAGGCTGATCATCCCCAGCTGCCGGTTCGTGTCGATGACGTTGGGGATCTCGAACGTTCTCGCCTCGCGGATGATGTTGCGGATCGCGGGCGTGCAGAGCATGACCTCGACGGCCGGAACCATGCCCGGCTGATCCAACCGGCTGAACAGCGTCTGGGAGATCACCGCCTGCAACGTGTTGCCGAGCATCGACCGGATCTGGTTCTGTTGGCCGGACGGGTACATGTCGATGATTCGCTCCACCGTCTGCGACGCGTTGACGGTGTGGAGCGTGGAGAGCACGAGGTGGCCGGTCTCGGCGGCCGAGATCGCGAGCGCCGTGGTCTCCAGGTCGCGCATCTCGCCGACGAGGATGATGTCGGGGTCCTGGCGCAGGGCGTGCTTCAGACCGGAGCCGAAGTTGAGCATGTCGTCGCCGAGTTCGCGTTGCTCCAACAGGCACTTGTTCGACTGGAAGGCGTACTCGATCGGGTCCTCCAGCGTGATGATGTGCTTGCGGTACCGATCGTTCATCGCCTGGATCATGGAGGCCAGGGTCGTGGACTTTCCGGACCCCGTGTCGCCGGTCACGAGCACGAGGCCGCGGGGCAGGTACGTCAGGCGGCTGATGATCTCCGGCAGGTTGAGTTCGTCCAGCGGGGGAACGTCCGACTTGATCGCACGCATGGCGAGCCCGACCGTGCCGCGCTGGAAGTGCGCGTTGACGCGGTAACGGCTCAGGCCCTGCACCTCGTACGAGAAGTCGAGGTCCATCTCTCTCTCGAAACGGGCGACCTGCTCGGGCGTGACCATCTGCGTCAGGTAGTCCTTGACGCTCTTGGGCGCGAGCATCGGAAGGTCCATCGGCGTCATGACGGTGTGGACGCGGATGATCGGTGGGTGACCGCTGACCAGATGGATGTCCGACGCATCCTGACGAAAGGCCGTCTGGAGAATCTCTTGAAGCTGCATGTGCACCTCTCCCCGCGTTGATGTGACGACGTCCCCTTCGGAGGAAACGTCTTGGGATATCGACACGCACCCCCACATCCATAACCTCCGTGGCAATGACCCTTCGGCCCGCGGCGAAGATGCGCGGCCGGCACTGGCTGGATCGTCTGGGGGGGTTGTGCGTGCAGAAAGAAGTGCCGGCCGGACGAAGGCCTCAGTCACTGCCGCTGATCTGCAACGTCCCACGCGCCGAGAACGGGACTTTCGGCCGTCTCGTCCCCGTGTCGAAAAGGACCTGCGTGAGACGTCTCGGCGCGTAGTACTGGAGCCGGCCGGTCAAGATGTAGTCCACGCTGGCCGGCAGCGTCTGGGCCGTCCAGCCCATCGCGTGGTACGGCACGATCGCGGGCAGGGTAATCTGCCGGCTGTCCAACGCGCTCAATGTGACCGCACCGCTGCGGCGGCCCGCGTAGACTTCCTTGCCGTCGATCGCGAGTGTGTATCGGAACTCCTGAAGCGGCACGGCGGCCGTGTTCGGATTCGCCAGGTCCATGACGAACCAAAGCGCCAGTGCATCATCCGTCGCATCGACGAGTGAGACGTCCATGACGGACACGGTCGGGGCGCGAAAGCCGTCGCAGCCGGAAGCGACGGCCAGGACTGCAAGCATCAAGACGCCGGGGCGAACCATGCGGCCACTGTACTGCCCCGCCCGGGATCAGTCGAGAATCAACCAGTCGTCGCCGTACGCACCTTGCCGGGCGAGCTCGACGTCCACGACGATGTCGATCTCGCGACTGTACTGGTACCACTGGAACGAGACCGCGGCCATGATGAGCAGGGCGCACCACGCTCCGAACTCGCCCTCGGCGTGTCGGCGGAGGCGGAACAGCAGCCCGGCGCAGATCGCCACGGTGAGGGCCTTGTACGCGGTCAGCGCCGTGCCCGAACCGGTCTGGGCGATGATCCATGCGGCAACCGGGTTGGCCTCCATCATGCCACAGGACTTCAGGTGCAGCAGCGTGATGCCCAGGTCGCCGATGCTCAGAACCACGATCCCCACAATCAAGAGGACGACGCGTCTTGACCGATCACGGCCAAGACGCTTCCGCGATTCGAGATGGCCGACGTCGGTCATGAGGCCCTCGACGTTGTTTCGGCCGTACGCGGGAGCCTCTTGATGAGACAATTCCCTGTGACCAATCACCGTTATCACTCGTTGGGGATGTTGCTGATCGCCGTTTCGGCGTTGTTGTCGGGGTCCCCGGCAGCGTCCGGGCAACAGGACAATCCCGTGTACGTCGACGACTCGCCGCGTGCATGGGAGCTGTTCCGCATGGCGCGCGACCAGGCCGCGGACAACGTCGGCGAGGCGGTGCGGCTGTACCAGGAACTGCTGGACGACTACGGGCAGAAACTGCTGCCGGTGACGGAGACCGCGCCGGACCACTTCGTGGCCGTCCGCGCCCGGGTCCTGTCGGAACTGTCCGGTAACCAGGCGCTGCTGGATCGTTATCGGAACACGGAGACCGCCGAGGCACGGCGGCTGCTGGAACGTGGCCGGCTACGTCTGCTGGCCCGGACGCGGCCACTCACGGAGCCCGGCCTCGAAGCGCTGCTCCGACTTGCCCAGGACGACCTCGAATCCGCGCGGTTCCATGCCGCCCTCGACCAGCTCCGGCCGGCGCAGCGGCATCCGGATCTCGACGGCCCCCGCGCCGTGCACTGCTGGTACATGATCGGCGCCGCCGCGTCGTATCTCGGTCTTGACGGCCGGTACGCCGACGCGGTCCAGATGCTGGAGTCGCTCGGGCCGGACGGCCGCCGGCTGGGCGGTCGTCTCGGTGACGTGGCGCAGGCTCGTCGCCCGGAACTGCACAACGGCATCTCGTCGCTCGACGCGGCGGGCACGACCGAGATCGAGGACCTGGTGGCCGAGCCGATCTGGTCGCTGCACATGCCCGACACGCCGCTGGGCCGCCGTCTTCGCAACCTGATGGCGGCCGAGCCGCCGAGCCGGCGTCACGTGGACAACTTGCGACGGGGCGGTACGTTGCTCACCGCGGTCGCGACCGTCGCCGGCACGCGCATCTACGTGAACGAGGGACGGGTCGTCCACACCCTTGATCGGTTCACCGGCAGGCCGCTGTGGCCGGCGTACGTCGAGCGCAGGACACCCTCCAACCTCGAGAAAAGCAGCCGCCAGATCGCGGACCTGAACGTCGTGGCCGTGCGCGAAGGATCCATCGTGACTATCACGGGTCACGCCTACGCCGATGCACTCAGGAGCGATCGCACCGTGGTGTGTCTCGACGCCGGGACCGGCGAGCTGCGCTGGCAAGTCCGGATCGACAGGCTGTCAAGCACCGACGATCTGGACCTGTTGTTCCCGCACGGCGCGCCGGTCATCGGCGAAGGGATGGTGTACGTGCTCGCCCGCAAGGTGAGCCGTCAGCAGCTGACAAGCTGCTACGTGATCGCGCTGGACATCGACGACGGCCGCCTGCGGTGGTCGCGGCACGTCGCGTCGTCGGGTGGCATCCGCAGCCGGTTCGCGCGCCCGTTCTCAACGCCGGTGCTGCGCGACGGTGACATCGCGGTGGCAACGGCGATCGGAGCCGTCGCCCGCCTCGACGCGACGACGGGCCAGACCCGGTGGCTCCGCCGCTACAACCCGCCGCTGAACCCGTACCTGGCCGACCGCCGTCCCTGGGAGATCAGCGGGCCGGTGATCGTGGGACGCGGCGTGCTCGCGTTGCGACCCGACCACAACGAGGTGATCATGCTCGACTGGGAGACCGGTGACGACATCGCCGCAGCGCCGTCAACCGGCCGTGATACCTGGAACGCACCCCGCTACCTCCTGGCGAACGACGACACCGTCTTCGGGATCGGCAGCGAGATTCGCGCGTACCGCGATTCGTCGCTGAAACTCCCGCTCTGGACCTTCCCACGGCAGTCGCCCGACCCCGACACGAAACAACTGTACGACCCCGATGACGTCGAACTGCTCGGCCGCGTGCAGGTCGTCAGGGGCGGGCTCATCGTTCCCACCGCCGACGGTGTCCTGCTGCTCGACGCCGAGACAGGCGATGTGACGGACCGACTCGACCTGCAGACCGTCGGCAACCCGCTCGCCGCCGGACCGCAGCTCATCCTCGCGGCGGCCGACAATCTCCAGGGGTACATGCCGCTCGGCCGGGCCGAGCAGATGCTCCGGCGTCAGATCGCCGCCGATCCCGCCGATCCGTCGCCGGCGCTCGCGCTCATGCGGCTCGGCGTCCGCATCCGGAACCTGGACATGGCCCTGGAGGCGGCGGACCTCGCCGGCCGCGCCATCGACGACGCGGCTGGAAGCCGATCGCAGGTCGCACGCGACGAGTTGTTCGCGATCCTGCTCGAGCTCGATCGGGAGGGTGTCGCCGGGACGCGCGAGGAAGGCGAGGCCCTTCACGCCATGATCGGCGTCGTCGCGAACACGCCGTCGCAGCGGGTGGAGCACTTGCTCGCGTACGGCCACTGGCTGAGTGGGCACGCGCTTGGCAGGGCCGTCGAGGCGTACCAGGCGATCCTGTCGTCGGCGGCAATGCAGGACACGCCCCGGTTGCATGACGGCATCGTGCGTCTCTCGTCCGCCTGGGCGGCGAACCGGCTCGCGACACTCATCGAGACGCACGGTGCGGGTGTGTACCGGCCCCAGGCCGACTTTGCTCATGACCGACTTGTGCGACTCGGCGGTGACGCCGATCCTAAGGCGCTGCTGTCGCTGGCGCGGGAGTTTCCCTTCGCCGACGCGGCCATCGAGGCGGCGCGCGTTTCCGCGGTACGATACGCGGCCGAAGGCGACCACCGCGCCGCCGTCGCGGTGCTGACCGAGGTCTGGATGGCGGCGCCGGTCCGCGCCCGCGCCCGGGGGTTGCTCGGCCCGATGGCGTCGATCAGCGTCGAGGCCGGGTGGCCGGAGCACGCCAGGACAGTCGTCCGTTATGCGGTGACGACCTTCGGGCGCATCTCGCTCGCCGGCGGCTCCGGTGACGTCGACGCGGCGACGTGGCTTGCCGATCTTGATGCGGGCGCTGGGGTATTGCCCCGCGTCGGTGACACCCGCGAGGCCGCATCGAGCCGCGATGAGACGGTCGTCCCGTTGCTGCCGGGCGTCGCAGCGATGCTGCCGGCGGATCGAGTGCTGGTCTACAACGCCCCGCAACTCACGCTGTTGTCGGCTCATGGCCTGGAGCCCGTGTGGTCGACGGTTCTCGCCGTTCTCGGCGCGCCGGCGATCATCCGGTTCGACGACGAGGCCCTGCTGCTGTGGGTGGACATGCCCGGCGACGAGCCGAGGGCCATCATGCTCGACCCGCTGGACGGCAGCCAGCGGTGGGTGACGACCGGGCTCGGTGCCCTGTCTCGCGAATCGCTGCGGACGACGCTCACGAACGACCTGCTGCCGCGCGGGCAGAACTTCGATCCGACGCAGACGATCCCGCTGGTGGGTCGTGACGCGCTCGTCCTGGTGCGGCGATCGGGCAAGGTGATGGCCCTGGAGCTCGCCGACGGCAACACGCCGCGATGGCAGCGGGTGGACCCGGGCGTGCTGCGGCAGGTGCACCTGGCGGTGCTCGGCGATACGGCGTTGGTGCTGGCCGGGGCGCAGCAGGCCGCCGACGGCCGCGACCTGGTCCCCCGGATCACGGTTCTCGACCCGGACACCGGGCGGACCCTCAGCGAGATCACGCCGCTTGGGGGCACGGTCGTTACCTGGATGACCATCGGCCCGCTGGGGTCGCTCGTGTACGCCACCGCGGGCGGCATCGAGTCGATCGATCCGCAGACCGGTCGCCGCTGGTGGTCGATCGTGGGTCCGGACACCAAGGGCACGACGCGCGGGTGGTCGGCGGTGGGGAAGATCATCGTCGAGGTCGCGACCAGGCGGCCTCCGGACGGCCTCAACCCGCTCCGCGCCCTGGCGGCGGGGGACGGGCGGTTGTCGCACCCGTTCGACACGGTTCAACGCGGGGAGTGGGATCGATTCGACCTGCGGGCGATGCATTCAACCGGCAGCCGCCTGTTCGCACGGTACGGGCAGCGGATTGCTCGTTTCTCGCCGGGCGGCAAACTGGTCGGCGCCGACGTCATCTCCGAACAGCGTGATTACAAGTGGCTGCTCCCGGCCGGAGACCGGATGCTGGTGGTCAGCCGCCACAAGAGTACGCCGGTCCCGGACGATACGCGACGCACACACCAGATCTATCGCGTCTACGCACTCTCGGACAACTGCCGGCTCATCGGTGAGGTGTTCGAATTGCCGCCGATGTCCGAGCCGCTGGAGCACGCGACGCTGATCGACGGGTGGCTGCTGCTGTCAACCGCGACGAGCACCGTGGCGGTTCCCATGCCGGTGACGCCGTAGCGTTCCGCCGGGTTTCGCTTGACATCGCACACCGATCCTGTCCAATACGCCCGAGATGGTCGACTGGGACGGTGACAATGACAATGACGGCCTGGAAGAAGCCGACTTCGTCGAGATCGACGAAGACTTCGAAGACTTCGAAGACTTCGATGACGACGATGACGATGACGACTTCGACGACGAAGACTTCGATGACGACGATCCCATCACGACGCTGAACTGAAGCTGCGCCGGGGCCGCTGCGGAGCGCTCGAGACAGACGGCTCGCGGACCTCGGCGGCGCGTTTGTCGTCGAGACGCGTGTGCTCCAGCGCCCGGCCGTGCACACCGTCGGCGGTGGCGATGAGCGCATCGCACAGGGCGGTGACGGCGGCCACCTCGGGCAGAACCTCGCGTACGGTGGCGACCTTCTCGATCATCGTCCCGCCGTTGTCGCGGAACAGGCGTCGGAAAGCCTCCTTGACGGCGTCGATGTCCTGTGCGTCGTATCCGCCGCGGTTCATCGCGATCGAGTTCACCGCGCGAACCTCGGCGGGGTTGCCCTCGACGATCATGAACGGTGGCACGTCTCGCGAAATGCGTGCCATTCCGCCGACGAACGCGCAGTTGCCGACGGTGACGAAGTGGTGGATGCCGGCGCCGCCGCCGATGTTGCCGCCGTCCTCGATACGCACGTGTCCGGCGAGCATGACCTGGTTGGCGATCGTCACGCGGTCTCCGATCATGCAGTCGTGGGCGATATGAGCCGCCACCATGACCAGGTTGTCACTGCCGAGACGCGTGTAGTAGCCGCCATTGGCCGTTCCGCGGTGGATCGTCACGTGCTCGCGGATCCGGTTGCGGTCGCCGATGGTGCAGTAGGCGGCTTCGCCCTGGAACTTCCGGTCCTGCGGATCGGCGCCGATCACGGAGAACGGGTAGATCTCGTTGTCCGCGCCGATCGTGGTCAGGGACTGCACGATGACATGGTTGTGGAGCGCCGTGCGTTCGCCGATCGTGACGTCCGGGCCGATGACGCAATAGGGCCCGACGCGTACCGAGTCGGCAAGGACCGCTGAGGCGTCGATGATCGCAGTTGGGTGTATCGTTGCCATTCCGGATCAATCCTCTTCCGCATCGACCATCATGAACTTGATGAGTGCTTCGGCGGCGATCTTGGTGCCGACGAACGCGCGGCACTTGACGGTTCCGGATCGCGGGTTGGCGCGGATCGCTTCGGCTTCCAGCACGAGTTGATCTCCGGGGACGACTGGCCGGCGAAGCTTAACCCGGTCGAGACTCAGCAGCACGGCGATTTTTCCGGTGTGCTCCAGCTTCTGGCTCATCAGCAGCCCCCCGAGCTGGGCCATGGCTTCGACGATGAGCACTCCGGGCATAATCGGCGTTCCGGGGTAATGACCCTGAAAGAACGGCTCGTTGATGGTGACGTTCTTTACCCCGATTGCCTTGCGGTCCCCGTCGATCTCGATCACCCGGTCCACCAGCAGCATCGGGTAGCGGTGGGGCATGACGCGCTGGATCGACCGGATGTTCATCTGGCGGCCGTGGAGCACCGCCTCCGTGCGGACGGCCGCCTCCATCTGGCGGATGATCTGTACGCACAGGCGCTGGTTGAGCTCGTGGCCGGACTTGTAGGCCAGCAGCCGGCCGTGCACCGGACAGCCCACGAGGTACAGGTCGCCGAGCAGGTCGACGATCTTGTGCCTGACCGGTTCGTCTTCGAACCGGTATTCGTTGTCGATGGGGCCGTCCTTGCCGATCACCAGGACGTCCTTGGGCGTGAGGTGGCGGCACATGCCGCGCTCCCACAGCGCCTTCGCTTCCTCTTCAAGGCTGTAGGTCCGGGCGCGCGCGAACTGGGTCTGGTAGTCGCCGTTGCCGGATGCGTACGTGCCGATCTGTCGCTTGATGCGATCCGAGTTGCACCCGTAATCGAGGTCGTAAACGACCCTCAGTTCGTCCGTGTTGATCGGCAACGCCGCGATCATGGCGTCGCCTTCTTCGACGACGATGGGCTCGGTGATGCGGTACACGCGACGCGGCTCATCCTGTTCGACCAGTCCGACCTCGTTGATCGGATCGACATACGGCGCTGCCGAACCGTCGCCGCAGGGCAATTCGGGGCCGTCGATCTTGACCAACGCGTTGTCGATACGAAGACCCGCGAACGCGGACATGCAGTGCTCGATGGTCTCGATCGAGGTGTTCGAGTGGGCCAGCGTGGTTCGCCGTGCGCGGCGTGCGATGTATTGGACGAGCGCGGGGATCTGTACGGACGGCGAGATGTCGGTGCGCTCGAAGACGATGCCGTGGTTCGTCGGCGCCGGCAGAATCGTGACCTCGGCCTCCTCGCCCAGGAGCAGACCCTTGCCTTGGACTGTGACCGGGCCGGCCAGCGTGTGCTGCCGCCGTGGGGCGGCCGGGTTGCCGGTCGCGGGCGTCTGCATCTCGGCGGTATCGAGCATGGTCGCATACTAGCCCTTGTACTCCTCCGTGCCGAGGCGTCGGGAGACCTCCCGCATCCAGTCCGGAAGTCGCTGGAGGGCCGCCACCTGTCGCAGGGCCTCACGGGGGTCGGTTGACGGCATGCCAAGGCGGGTCTGGCCGGGTGCGATATCCCGCATGACACCCGAACATGCCCCGACCGTCGCGCCGTCTCCGATGGTGACGTGGTCGCTCACCACGACGGCTCCGGCGAGGCAGACGCCGTCGCCGAGGGTGACCGATCCCGCCAGTCCGGTGAGTGCGGCGATCACGCAATCGGCGCCGACGCGGCAGTTGTGGGCGATCTGGACCAGGTTGTCGATCTTGGTCCCCGCGCCGATCACGGTCGTGCCGAACTTGGCCCGGTCGATGCAGGTCCCCGCGCCGACTTCCACGTCATCGCACAGTTCGACGTTGCCGATCTGCGGCACATGCAGCAGGCCCGATCCGTCAGGTGCCCGCTCGAACCCGAAGCCGTCGGCGCCGATGGAGACGTTCTGGTGCATGATGACGCGCCGTCCGACGCGGCACCGCTCGCGGATGACGGTGTTGCCGTGCAGGACCGAGTCGTCGCCGATATGCGCTTCGGCGCAGATGCGAACACCGGCATGGAGCACGACGCGATCGCCGAGCGACGCGCCGCGATCGACCGACACGTGTGGGCCGATCCGCACGTCCCGACCGATCGCCGCATCCGGGTGAACCCATGCCGTCGGGTGTACGCCCGTATCCGGCAGGAGCGGTGGCGGCGCGAAGAGTCGCAGCAGTTCGATCATCGCCACCGGCGCGCTTGGAACGACGATCAGCGCCCGCGTGTCCGGATCGTGACCGCGCGCGTCGATGCCCTTGGTGATGACCGTTGCCGCTGCGCGGCTCCGGGCCCACCGGGTGCCGTGGGTCTGATCGTTGATGAACGTGATCTGCCGCTCGGACGCGTCCTCGAGCGCATTGACGCCCTCGATCGCGAGATCGGAACGCCCCACGAGCTCGCCGCGTACCCGCTCGGCAAGGTCTGCAGTGGTGTACGACGGCACCGGCGCCCTCCCGACTACGGTCCGTTGATCCAGTCGATCAGCTTCTCGGTGATGTCGTACGCATCGCTGGCATAGATCATCCGGCGCACGGCCAGCTGCTGAACGATCTGCATGTCCGTGCCGGTCTGGAGGGTGAGCTTCGAGTCGTCTGTCAGGAGGAAGTCGATGCCGTTCGCCTGGGCATACTTTGCCGCCTCCTGAAGGATCTCGTCGAACAGTTTTCGTCGCGCCTCAGCCCGCGTCGAATCGAGTTTGTACTGGATGAATTCGCTCATGGCGGCGTAGTCCAGCGCGGCCTGCATCTGCTGCTTCTGCACCGCGTCGTACCGCTTGGTTCCCGGCACCAGCATCTCGAGATCCGCCGCGTGCCGTTCGGCCTCCGCGAAGAGCTCCTGCTTGCGGGTCTCGAAGGCCTCGATGTCGGATTGGAGAACGCTCTCGGCCTGGCCGCGGGCCAGGATGTCGTTGAACACGCGTTCGAGATCGACCGTTCCGATGACGGCAGGATTGAGCACGTGAACGACGCCGAGCAGGACGACGCCGGCTGCGAAAAACGAGTGCATGTTTTTCATAGTGGTTGGTTCCTTGCTAGTCCGGGTCAGGGGCCGCGATACTTGTTGTTCATGCGCGTCGCGAGATCCATCGTGATGTCCAGCGCCTCGTTGCGGTACAGGATCTTGCGTGTTGCGATCTGCTGGAGGACTTGTACCTGCGGGGACACCCTCGAGTCCGTGTCGAACGGCAGATCGTCAGAGGCGTCGTCGACGAGGACCATGTCGTATCCCTCGGCCTGGGCCAGCGCATCGGCGGCCGCCCGCATGCTCCTGTACAGGTTCTGGAGTTGCAGGGCCTTCTCGACCTCGACCTCGACCGAGGCGGCCTGTTGCCAGAACCGCAGCTGGAGTTGGTGGATCGCGATTTCGTCCTCAAGCTCTCCTCGACGCGTGGTCGCGACGACGTCTTCGAGCTCGGCCTTGAGCGCGGTGATCCCCTCGGTGCGAGTGCGATTCTCATCCTGGATGTCGAGTTCCATCTTGCGAAGGTCGATCAGCGCATCCGCCCGTTGTTGCAGCTTGTCGAAGAGGACGTTGATCCGCACCACCGCGATCACGACCGAATCGGGCGCGACGGCTCGCTGGCCCACCGCCGTGTACCCGAGGACCGTCCCCAATGCGACCATGAGCACAAGCGTGGACACGTTGACATGTCGTGTGATTCGATTCATGGGTTGTTTCCATCCTTGCGAGTTTGGAGGCGGCATAATAGCTCTAGAACGGCAACTCCGCGCTGAACGAGAACACTTCCTTCTCGTCCCCGTCCTCGCTCGCGATCGGGAACCCGAAATCCAACGCGATGGGGACCGGACCGAATTGCTGGATATACATGCGCAGGCCGGCGCCGACGGTGATGCGGTACTGGTCGAAGCCGATATTGTTCGTGACGGTGCCGGAATCGATGAAGCCGACGACCGTTATGGATTCCTTCAACAGGGGTATCTCGTACTGCGCGCCGAAGAACATCATCCAGCTGCCGCCGACGGGGTCGGTTGTCTGCATGCCGGCCCTGTCGAGGCCCTTGGGGCTGATCGTCCTGAACTCGAAACCGCGAAACGATCTGCCGCCGAGATAGAAACTCTCGTAGAGCGGCGCATCGCCGAATATGTACCCCAGCCGCCCGGTGAGCTTGAGAATCTGCGCACGCCCCATGGCATCGCGGTACGGCGTCAGGAACACCGTGTAGTCGCCGGTGACCTTCGTAAACGTGTAATCGCCGCCGAACTGTTTGACGGCGCCCACGAATCGAGTGCCGCGGTCGGGTCGCGTGAACGTCGTCACGGTGGACCGGACGAACCGGAGGCCGAGGCTGACCAATGTGTCGGGGCCGGCGGCCTCGAACACGTCCACGGGCGCCGCCGGGCTGATGTTGTCGAGCTTGACGAGCTCGTAGCCGCCGCTGACGGCGTACTCCCAGAATTCGCCGAGCCGATGGCCGACCGCGAAGGGCAGGGTCAAGCGGTTCTCGTCGTAGAGCTGGACGCCGTCGCTCCGGAACTCGCGCGACAGGTACTGCGCCGAGAGGTTCAGTGAGTAGTTCGAGTCGAAAATGTACGGGTCGGTCCAACTGACGAGATACTGGAAGATCTCGTTGCCGGGACGCAGCGTCATCGAGAAGCGTTGCCCGCCGCCACGGAAGGCGCGGCCGCTGACGAGTTCGCCGAACGACTCCGGTGTGTCCGCAATGTCGAAGTTCCGCTGTACGATCGAGAACTCGCCGAAGAAGCCGCTGTCCGAACCGGCGGCGATGCCGAAGTTCACCGAGCCGGTATTGGCCTCCCTGACCTCCACCAGCACGTCCCGGTAGCCGGGATTGGCCGGGTCCGGGTCGAGGATCGAGATGTTGACCTCGCCAAAGAGCCTGGTCTGTCGAAGCCGCTCGATCGTCCTGTCGATTTCACGCGAATCGAAGGGCCGCCCCGGCTTGAGCCCGCGGAAGTGACGGCGGATGACGTTGTCCTTTGTCAGGAAGTTGCCGGTGATCTCGATCGTGCCGACCTTTGCGCGCACGCCCTCCGTGATCTGCAGGAGCAGAATGACTTCCGGCGCATCGCTGGACCGCAGCTCCGTCGCGTTCACGCGGACGTCGAGGTAGCCGAGAAGCCCGTAGGCGTCCTTGACCCGCCTTGTCGAGGCCTCGATCATCTGGCGGACGAAGACGTCTCCCGGCTTGATCACGAGCAGCGACTCGATCTGGGCCGGCGAAAAGACCCGCAGCACGGCCGGCTGCGTGCGCACCGATCCGAGCGTGTACCGTCTGCCCTCGGCGACGAGGTAGGTGATCTTCACCTCCGACTCGTCCGGGCTGAGCTCGATGGTCCGGTCCACCCGGATGTCCACGTACCCGCGTGCCCGGTAGAAATCAGCGATGGCGTTGACGTCGGCCCGGAGTTGCTCTTCGTCGAGTTCGCCGCGGCGGAACAGTGGTACGGAGGTGCGCGTGCTGGTCTCGGCGTGGAGCGTGTCGTCCGAATAGGCGGTGTTGCCCTGGAACTCGATGGCCCTGACCCTGACGCGGGGCCCCTCGATGACGCGAAAGAAGAGGATGCCCGATTCGTCGAGCGCCGACTCGTCGATGGTGACGGTCGTCAGGTAGTGCCCACGTTCACGATACATCGACTCGATCGCCCGCTTGGCGTTCTCGATGCGGAAGTCGTCCCTGGGCAATCCGCGCGCGATGCGGGTCACCGCCAGCAGGTCCTGGTCGGAGATGAGCTTGTTGCCGACGACCTGCACCTCGGCGATGATCGACGCTTCCACGAGCACGTACGTGAGCTGGACGGTGCCGTCGAGGGCGAGCTCGACCTCGGCCTCGACGTTGCTGAACTCGCCGAGACGCGTCAGGAGCCTGACGTCGGCGCTGATCGTGTCCGGGTCGTACGGATCGCCGACGGCGGTCCGCAGCTGGTTTCGCACGAGTTGCTCGCTCACCCGCTCCAGCCCGAGGACGTCGATCCGCGAAATCGGGCGATCCGCCAGGTCGCCCGGGTCCTCGTCCGCCTGGCCGTGCGCAGCTGCGGCCGACAGCAACAGACAGGTGGCAACCACCACGTACGCCGCTCGGGAATGACCGCAGGAAGGCATCGGAGAGCGGGAAGGATAACGGCTACCATAGAGGCCATGTCAATGTCGCTTGACGAACTGGCGAAACGCGTGGGGGCCACGCTCGATGGAGACGGATCGATCGAGGTGACCGGCTGTGCCACGATCGAGAGCGCGGGGCCCGGTGACGTTACTTTCCTGACGAACCGGAAATACGCGCGATTTCTCGAGACGACCGACGCCGCGGCCGTCATCATCGATTCGAAGACGCCGGGCCCGGCGAAAGCCGCCAGCTTGATCAGCGACGATCCGTACTTCGCGTTCCGGAACGCAACAGTTGCGCTTCACGGTTTCCGGAAGCATCCGGAACCGGTGGATGGGCCGATCAGCCCGCTGGCGGCGGTCCACCCGGATGCCACGGTGGGGCCGCGGACGATCATTCACCCCCATGCCGTCGTCGAGGCCGGCGCCACGGTCGGCTGCGATTGCGTTCTGTACCCCGGCGTCTACGTCGGGGCGGGGGCGAGCCTGGGCAACGAGTGCATACTCTTCGCCAACGCGGTCGTCTACGACCGCTGCCTGATCGGCAATCGCGTGATGCTTCACTCGGGCGTCGTTGTGGGCCAGGACGGCTTCGGGTATGCGACACACGAAGGGGTCCACCACAAGATTCCGCAGACAGGCATCGTGGTGATCGAGGACGACGTCGAGCTGGGTGCCGGTTGTGCAATC
>SMVB01259932.1_pt1 | contig 19462 bp, 17 predicted proteins | sample 2456461 | NCBI WGS metagenome assembly SMVB01 (sample SAMN11095934, study PRJNA526329) | marine sediment metagenome | biome: Marine sediment; feature: Surficial sediment; material: Deep marine sediment; isolation source: Hadal surficial sediment | place: Pacific Ocean | collected 2014-05 | depth...
CTTGCCGACATTCGTTCCGGCGATCTCGCCGGCGTGCGGCGGACTCTGGTCGAGCTGCGCAATGCGGCCGCGGAATCGGGCGACCCCAACGTGCAATCAACTCCTGAAACGCTCGCCGCGGAGCTCGCGCTTGCCGAGGGTGATCTCGACGCGGCCGAGCAAGCGTTCGAGAACCTGAGGCCCGACATCAAGGCCTTCTACTCGGTGAGCGCGCTGCCTCCGACGCTGATGTTAAACAACGACCCGCTGCGCGACGGCATCGCCCGCGTCCAGGTCGCCCGCGACGATCTCGAGGGCGCCATCGCGACCTACCGCGACCTGATCGCGGTGAACCTCGGGTCGCGCTACAACGCCTTCGTCGACCCTCGCTACGTGTTGCGGCTCGCCGAGCTGCTCGACGAGGCGGGTCAGACTGACGACGCGCGCGAGCAGTACCTGCGCTTCGTCGAGTTCTGGGCCGACGCCGACCCACAGTTCCAGCCGCTGGTCGAGCACGCCCGCGCCCGCGCCGCCGAGCTCGGCGGCTGACGGGTCGGAAATCGCCGGTCCGCGGCGCGATCAACGCTCGTAGGAGACGACCTCGAGCCCTGGGACGCGACGGTAGTGCCGCGTGTTCCGTGTCACCACCGGCATCTGATGCGCCAACGCTGTTGCGGCGATCCACAGGTCGTTGGTACCGATCAGCGTGCCGTTCGCCCTTAGATGGGCGAACGAGCGGCCGAAATGCCACGCCGCCTCGATGGTTGTCGGCAATACGTGAAACGGGGCGAGAAAGCCCTCCCACGCGCTGCGATCTGCCATCGAAGGACCCGCGGCAAACTCGCCGGCAATCGTCACCGTGATGTAGAACCGGGCCTTGCCGTGATCTTCGAGAAATCTGCCCGCCGCGCCGTGGACGCCGGCACGGGACTCGCGCTCGAGGTCGATCAGAAACGTGGTCTCGAGAACTAGCCTGGATATCTCAACGGGTCGCGGCTGCGCGGGCGCGATGGCGCGCGATGCTAGCCGCTCCACTTGTCCGCCGGCGGGGCGTCGGCCGCCTTGAGCTCCTCGATCCGGTCCACGTCGCCGGCCGCGAAAAACGGCCCGCGGCGACGCCACAGTTCCAGCAACTCGCGGCCGGTGACCGTCTCCTCGGGCCAGGTGGCCCGCAAGACGACCTCGCTGAACGATTCCGCCGGGTAGCGCCGTGCCGCGCGTAGCTTCTCGTAGGCCTCGAGCTTGAGGGAGATCGTTTTCGTTGCCATCTATGCATTATGCACATTGCGTAGAAATTCTTCTAGAGGGCCCTTCTAATCCCATGAGATGGTCGCCGGTGGCACGTTTCCGTGGGCGCGCGAACGGGAGGAGGCGAGCACCCCCACCGCCGCGCTCGGCAACTGAAAACGACCCAGCGGGCGCCGCCACGCCGGGCCTGGCGCCGTTCACTCCAGCGCGATCAAAGGTCGGCGGGTATCGCCAGCGGTATCACTTGACGGCCGTTGCGCCGATAGATGCGAAAGCCGCCGTCGAGCGTCAGCAGCAGGCAATCCACCGACAGCTCGCTCATTCGAACGATACAGGCGTCGGCCAGCGAGATTCCCTGGTCCTGGTAGCGGCGCACGAGCGACGCCACCCGCTTGGTGTGCGCCGCCAATCGAAACGACGGAACGACGATGCCCCGGTCGAGAAGCTCGAGAACCGGCCCGGCGTCTCCGCCGCCACGCCGAAGCAGGAAACACGCCTCGGAGACAACCGCCTCGCAGGTGTGCAGCGGGCCGGAGATTCCGCCGAGCTGCTGTACCGCCCAATCGTGAAACCGATCACCACGATTCAGAAAAGCGACGAGCGGGCCGGTATCGACGAGGACGACGGAATCAGGCACCGTAACCGTCGAGGTGTGACGGATCGACGGACAGATCGGCGGGCCCGGCAAAACACCCCGCCAGATCGGACGCTCGCTGGAGAACGCTGGTGTCGTCGGCATCGCGTTCGAGGTAACGCTGCACCGCGGTTCGGATCAGCGCCGATTTACTCGTACCCTGATCCGTGGCACGGCGCTGGAGATCATCGTCGACTGCCGCGGGAATTTTTAGCGAGATCGTGCGCATGTTGATTCGTGTCTGCAGGATAATACGAGTATGTCTCTATAGTATTACCCACGCCGCCGGCAGGCGGCAAGGCGATCATTTCGGATGGGCGCACGCTGCGGGCGCCTCCGGAACGAACGGCGAGTCGGTCCCTCCGATCCTTGCTTCTCTTGGACGGCCGCGGACGGACGGATTCCCGACCCGGGCGAGACCAGGCGCCTCGCCTCGCCGCCTCGCTGGCCCTACTGGCCGCCGCCCTTCTTCTTCACCCGCTCGATTGGCTGCTGGCTGCCGCGTCCTGGTCGGGTGGCCTCGCGCGTACTCATGTCGAAACGATCGCCCGGTGCGAGGAAGTAGAACGACCCTCCGCCACCGGCGGGACCGTCGTCGCCGGCCGGACCACCCTCGATCCAGGAATTGGCGTCGTGGATAAGGACGTAGCCCTGGCCCATGACGGTGAAGCTGTCACCCTGCACGATGATGGCGGTGTTCTCGTCGATGCCGATACCGAGCAGCTCGGGGTGCTCCTCGATGATCTCGACGAGGTCGAACTGACGGTTGCGTCGCAGTACGTGCTGATCGATCGCCGCGCCCTTCAGGAAGCCGAGGCCCTCGATGTGATCGCCCATCATGATGGTGTTGCCGCTGGTGTCGCCGCGCGCCAGGTACTCTCCCTGGATGGTCGCACCGGCGGACGAGCCACCGATGACGCCGCCGCGCTCGAGCACCTTCCAGAATTCTTCATGCGTCTTCGTGTCGAGGTACGAATCGGCAAGGTGCCATTGGCGGCCGCCGTTGAACCAGACGCCGCGCGCCCGCTTGAGCGGCTCGACAAACGCATCACTGTCGGCGACGGCGCGGTCCTTGGTGTGCAGCACGGTGATGTCGGTAACCCCGGCCCGTTTCCAGGCCTGAAGGCCTGAGTTCCACTCGTCGTACTCGAGGCCACCACCGGCGGTGGGAATCACGACGACGGGCGCGTCGGGACCACCGGCGAGGTCGATGAACCGCTGCCGGATAGCCGGATCGCGCATCGCCCCGCCGACGATGACCAGCGATCCGTTGGCCGGGCCGAACTCCGGCGTGCCGCGCTGGCCACGGCCTTGCTCGCTGGCGCCGGCGAGGTTTGATGCGACGGCGAAACTCGATGCGGTGGCGGCGATCAACAACGCCAGCACAAAGACAATCAACGGGAGAAACTTGCGGGCTCGCTTCATCGGTTTGTCTCCGTGGAGATCGGATTCGCTGCGCGCGGCCACGGCGGCCTCGTTGCCGCGGATAGTACTCAGCCAAGCGCGGCCTGACAACGGATGGAGGAAGCCAGCGGGCCCAAGGCGTTTCTGTGCCAAGTGCGTGTAACAAGCAGCATTGGCTAAACCTGATGTCAGTCTCGTGAATCCGTAGCCCCGATGGCCTCAGCGGGCCTGAGGATCCGCAGTGCACCGGTCCGGCCGACTGCGGTCAGCTCGGGGAGATCGTAGAGCCGGGCGATCTCTTCCCATCGGCGATCACCCGATTTCACCACGACCCGCCATTGCTCGTGCGGGATTTTCCGCCAGTGCTTCGCTGTCGGACCGGCTCGAAGCGCCACTCCCCAGATCGGCGCTTACCGACCTTCTTCGTAGCGCAACAAGTTGGTGTGGTAGACCGTCGTCCATACCGTTCCGTAGGTCCCCAGAACATGGGTGGCGTTTGCGGCGCGAACGTCTTCGCTGAGATCGCCCAGGCGCTTGTCGACAGCGTCTCGGGCACGCGTCGATGAAGGCAAGCCGTAGCTCCAAACGAGCGCCGCGACAAGAAGCAGGGAGGAGGCAACCGTTCCAAGGGGGAAGCCGCCTCTCTGGCGCCTCTGTGCGAGCGGCACGAGCATCGCGATCATTGCAGCGGTGTGTAGACAGAGGACCGCAGGCAGCGCGTAGCGATGATGGTACCGGTTCAGCGCGACCCACTCCGACGCTCCGATCAGGAGCCAGTATGCCGTTGCGGTCAAGCACAGCGGTAGCGCCAGGCGTAGGGCCCTGGCCGGGCGACCCTGGCTGTGTTCGCGCATTCCGATCACGAGCCCAATTGCGCCACTGACGAGAAACAATGTCGCAAAGGGGCCCTTCGCCTCCCTCCACGCCGACGCCGCCATACTCGACCATGCTTCAGGCCACCGGCCGGGATCGAGAACTCGGAGGTGATGAAGCGGATAGGGAGAAGCCCACGCCAGCAGTTGGCCGACCGCGAAACCAGCGCTGAGTATCAAACAGCCGACCATCGCTTCCGTCAACGGCCGGGCGCTTTCCTGACTCTCCTTCCCTGCCGTCGCACGGAGCGCGGCGCGAGTGATCACGAGGGGTACCAACAGCAGCGCGGTGGATCCATTCAGCCAATGGGCGATGATCGAGAGCAGGATGGCGGCAACCAGCAATCGACTGCGCGATCGGTCGTTCGATCGGTCGTTCGATCGGGCGATCAAAAGCGCCACAAGGCCAAGCAACAGTGGCATACCGTAGGTACTTGCGGTCGACATTAGCAAGTACTGAGTGCTCGGCGGAGCCGCGAACAGAAACGTCGCGACGCTGGCCAAGGCAATCTGCCACCATCCGCGGCCACTGTAAACGTACCTCACCATGAGAATCAGCAGGGTCAGGCCGCTGGCAATCGCCACCAGGTTTTGGAGCAGGAAGTTGTGCCAGGGATTGGAGATCTGAGACGCGAGCAGCGGCACGAGCATTCCTAGTCTGCTCTGCTCCCAATAGAACGGTTCCCAGCCGTACAAGCTGCTCAGGATCGGAATGAGACCGTCCGCGTGGACCGATTCGTGAAAATGGCTGAGGTCGATCCATGCGGCCGCCAGGATGATCGTGGCCGGGACCCATAGTGCGTGCCGGAGCCGGCGCGGGCTCTTCACAGGGTCACCTCACTTGAGAGGGAATCTTCGTGCGCACATTGTCGGCGGCGAAGGTGAACGAGACACTAGCGACCGGACTGAGGAGCGGTCAACGGAATCTCGGCTTGTTGTCCGCCGTTGTCGGCAACGCTAAAGTCCGATCATGAACCATGTTTCCTCCCCAGGATCCTCCGCCCCGGCGCGATCCCCTTCTGCGACACTGACGACGACCAACGCCATTCCTCGGACATGTCTACAGGATCCAGGATGACCAGCCCTGTTCGCCCGTTGCCGCGGGCCGGCGTATTGCCCGGACTCCTGGCGATGTTTGTCCTCATGGCCACAACCGGACCTCCGGTCGCCGCCGCCACAACTCAAGAAGCCATTCCGACGCCGGTATCGAGCCTCGGGTTTACCGTCGGCGCTGATTTCGAGCTCGCCACCTACGACGAATCGATCGCCTATTTCCGCCTTCTCGACGCCGCCACCGACCGTCTGTCGCTGGTCGATGTCGGGCGCACCTCCGAGGGACGACCCTGGTACGTGGCCTTCATCTCCGCGGCCGAGAACCTGGCGAACCTGGAGCACTACCGCGAGATCTCCCAGCGCCTCGCCCATCCAGAAGGCCTCAGCGACGACGACGCCCGCGCCCTGGCTCGTGAGGGCAAGCCGATCGTCGATATCAGCGGTGGGCTGCACGCTTCGGAGGTCGCGGGGGCGCAGCACACGATGCTGCTCGCCTACGACCTGCTGACCGGCGGCGACGACCCCGAGATCGCCGCCATTCTCGACGGCGTCATCCTGGTGCTGTGGCCGTCCCTGAACCCGGACGGGCAAAACATCGTCGTCGAGTGGTACGAGGCGAACCTCGGCACGCCCACCGAGACCTCCCGGCACCCGCGCCTGTACCAGAAGTACATCGGCCACGACAACAATCGCGATGCCTACATGGTCAACCAGGTCGAATCCCGCGTCGTCGCTCGAACCTGGCGCCACTGGGAGCCGCAGATCATCTTCGTGCACCACCAGTCGTCGCCGTTCCCGACCCGCATCTGGCTGCCGCCGTTTGCCGAGCCCATCGCGCCCCAGGTCCACCCGCTCATGTCGCGCACCGTCAACTTCGTCGGCATGGCCATGGCCCAGGCGCTCGAGGAGCGCGGCCAGCGGGGCGCCGTCCACATGGGCACCGGCTTCGACGCCTGGTATCCAGGCTATATCGACTACATGCCGATGCTGCAGAACGAGGCCGCCTGGTGGACCGAGACGGCGGCCGCCGGCTACGCCACGCCGCGCTTGTACACGCTCCAGGATTTTCGCGGGGACCGCGCCGAGCTCCGGCCCGAGTCGCTGTACTCGAGCCCCTGGCAGGGCGGCTGGTGGCGGCTGCGCGACGCCGTCGAGTACATGGAAACGGCGTCGATCGCGACCTTGGATTTCGCCGCCAAGTACAGCTTCGATCTGCTGTACAACCGCTACCAGGCGGGCCGGGACACGATCGCCAAGTACCGCAACGAGCCACCCTATGCCTACGTTGTCCCCCAGGATCAGCACGATCCGGTCGCCGCCGTCGAGTTGCTTCGGCGGCTCGCCTTCAACGGGCTGCGCGTTTCCCGGCTGCGCGCCGACGCCGCCATCGACGGCATCGACTACCCGGCCGGCACCTGGGTGTTGCCGATGGACCAGGAGTTCGCCGAGCTCGCCCGCCAGGTGCTCGACATCCAGGAGTATCCCGACCTGAGGGAGTACCCCGAGGGGCCGCCGGAGCAACCCTACGACGCCTCCGGATGGACGCTCTCGGCGCAGATGGGGGTGCGTGTGATCGCGGTCTCCTCGCCGCTGGGCGACGACGTACGGGCTCTGCTCGACCCGATCGCCGGCGAGCCCATCGACTGGCGCGACACCGCAGCGATCGACGCGGCGGCGCGCCTCGCGCCGGGCGCCGGATGGTACGAGGTCGAGGAGCTGCGCGAAGGACCGGCGATCGTCGGCGATGACGCGGCGCCCTTCGATAGCGTTCCGGGCGCCGGCTTCAACACCAATGCGGTGGCCGCGGGCATCGTTCCGCCCCCGGGTCGACTCACCGGCAGCGGTGATTCCATCGCCATCAGCGCGGCGCAAAACAACGCCTTCCGGGCCGTCAATGCAGCCTGGCAGGCCGGCGCCACGGTCACCTTCGAGCCGGGGCTACCGGCGGAAGACGGCGCCCCCGGCAGCAGCGGCCGGTACCTGATCCGTGGCCTCGACGCCGAGACCGCTGACCGGCTGGTGGACTCGCTCGCCCTGCAGGCGGAGCGCACCAACGCCCGCGGCACCGGCTTCGATCAACCGCGCATCGGCTTGTTCCGGCCGTGGAGCGCCAGCATGGACGAGGGCTGGACGCGCTGGCTGCTCGAGCAATACGGCTTTGATTTCGTCAGCATGCGCAACCAAGACGTCCGCGTCGGGGGCCTGCGCGACCGTTTCGACGTCATCGTGCTGGCCGACTACGGCAGCCGGCAGATCATCGACGGCATGGCGACGGGAAGCGTGCCGGCGCGTTACGCCGGCGGCATCGGCCGGGAAGGCGTTCGGGCGCTCGACGAGTTCGTCCGCGCCGGCGGTACGCTGGTGTGCATGAACTCGAGCGCTGACTTCGCCATCGAGCATCTGCGCCTGCCGGTGCGCAACGTCCTCGACGGCGTCGGTCGCGACGAGTTCTTCACCAGCGGTTCGATCCTCGAGGTCATCACCGACCCGGCGCACCCGGTGATGTCGGGGATGCCGGAGCGCGCCAACATCTTCTTCGCGCGGAGCCCCGTGTTTACCGTCGAGGAGGGCTTCGAGGGCGCCGCCCTGGCCAAGTACCAGACCGAGGGGACGCCGCTCGTTTCCGGCTACCTGCTCGGCGAGGAGCTCATCAACGGCTACGCCGCCGCCCTCGATGTCCGACATGGCGGCGGCCACGTCGTCCTGATCGGTTTTCGGCCGCAGTGGCGCGGCCAGCCCTTCGGCACGTTCCGGGTCATGTTCAACGCCGCCCTGTTCTCCGGCAACGTCGCGGCCGAGGCCCCGGTCGACACCGCGTTCTGGGTCGCCCCGGAAGAACCGGAGGGCGGCGAAGGCGGCGAAGGCGGCGACGGACGAGGCCGGCGATGAACGAGCCGCCGGCGCATCATTGAGCCCATCGACGCTGGCGTGGTTCCTCGTCGGGCTCGCCATCATGCTTTTCGGCGCCGAGTTGCTCGTCCGCGGCGCCGCGCGGCTCGCCGGTGCGCTCGGAATCTCGCCGTTGGTCATCGGTCTGACGGTCGTCGCCTGGGGAACGGGATCGCCCGAGCTCGCCGTCGGCCTCAAGGCAGCGCTCGCCGGCAGCCCCGCGTTGACCATCGGCAACGTCGTCGGCAGCAACATCGCCAACATCCTTCTGATCCTCGGGGTTGCCGCGCTGATCGTGCCGCTGACCGTCGCGCGAAAGCTCATCCGCTTCGACATCCCCGTGATGATCGCGGTGTCGGTCCTGGCCCTCTTGGTCTCGCTCGACGGCCGCATCAGTCCCTTGGAAGGCATGATCTTCGTCGGCCTTCTGGTGGTCTACACATTGTGGACCGTGCACCAGTCGCGGCGCGAGCGCCGCGCCGCGATCGAGGAATACGCTCGCGAATTCGGCGACGAAGCCGGCCCCGCAGGAACCCCGTGGCCGCAGCTCGTCGCCCACGCGGCGATGATCCCGGGGGGCCTGTTTCTGCTGATCAAGGGATCGGATTGGCTGGTAGAGGGCGCCTCGGCCCTCGCCAGAGCGTTCGGTCTGAGCGAGCTGGTGATCGGCCTGACGATCGTTGCCATCGGCACGTCGCTACCGGAGCTCGCCACCTCGGTGATCGCAGGGGCGAAGGGCGAGCGCGACATTGCCGTCGGCAACGCGATCGGCAGCAACATCTTCAACGTGCTCGCCGTGCTCGGCGTCACGGCGATGGCAGCACCGGGTGGCATTGCAGTGCCGCTCGCCGCCCGCAGCCTCGACATCCCGATCATGATCGCGGTGGCCTTCGCCTGCCTGCCGGTGTTCTTTGCCGGATACGTCATCGATCGCTGGAACGGCGCCTTGTTCCTGGCGCTGTACGCCGGCTACCTCGCCTATCTCGTCCTCGCGAGCACACAGCACGCGGCCCTCGGCGGCTTCACCACGATCATGCTGATGTTCGTGCTGCCGCTGGTTATGTTCACGTTGGCGTTGCTCGCCTACCAGAGCTGGCGCACGCGCTGATACCCTTGCATCCTGTGGTCGAAGCTCTGGTGTGTCCCTCGCCGGCGGTGGCCGGCGAGCCCCGGTCCGGGAGGTCGTTGTGGGCATCAAGGCGCGCGTCTTTTCCTCGACGCTGAGCAAGGCTGAGCGACGTGTCTACGGCGCGGTGACGGTCGTCTTCATCGGCGTTTTCCTCGCCACGATGTGGCCGATCTACCCGCTGTTCAACCGAATTCGGCCGTTTGTGCTCGGCATCCCGGCGTCGCTGTTCTATCTGGTGGTCCTCGTTTTCGTCGGTTTTTTCGCGCTCCTGGCCCTCTACATGTGGGAAGACCGGCGCGGGAAGCTCGAATGAGGCCCCCTCAAGAGCAAACGACCATGGGCGCGCGGTGCCGGCGCGCGGCAGCTAACGCGACGCTACAAGCGGCATTCCCGCCGCTGCGAAACGCCTGATGGAGAGCTGGCTGATCGTCACGCTGGTTACCGTCAGCTATCTGCTCGTGTCGCTGGTCGTCGGTATCCTGCCGGGGCGCCGCGCCTCGAGCTCGACCGCCGGTTATGTGGTCGCCGACCGCGAGTTCGGCTTCGTCATCATGTACTTCGTGATGGGGGCGTCGATCTTCTCGGCATTCGCCTTCCTCGGTGGCCCCGGCTGGGCGTACTCGCGCGGCGCCGCGGCCTTCTACATCCTCTCGTACGGCATCGTCGGGCTGGCTCCCTGGTACTTCTACGGACCACGCGTCGCCGCCCTCGGTCGCAAGTACGGTTACGTCACCCAGGCCGACCTGTTCGCCCACCGCTTCCAGAGCCCAGCGCTCTCGGTTCTGATGGCGATCATCAGCCTGGTGTGCTTCCTGCCCTATTTGATTCTCCAGATGGAGGGCGCCGGCTACGTCTTCGACGTCGTTACCGAGGGCCGCGTCCCACCGGCGGCCGGCGCGGCGATCGCGTACGGCGTGGTTCTGATCTACGTCTACTACAGCGGCGTGATGGGGGTCGGCTGGACGAACACGTTCCAGGGGATCTTCATGATGGCCCTCGCCTGGGGGCTCGGGCTCTACCTGCCGTACCACCTCTACGGCGGCGTCGGGCCGATGTTCGAAGCGTTGTCGCAATCAGTACCGGAGATGCTCACCGCACCCGGGCTCAGCGCCGACGGGTCACTGTGGACGTGGGGCGGCTACAGTAGCTCGATCGCCATCTCGGTGCTCGGCTTCAGCCTGTGGCCCCACTACTTCATGAAGATCTACACCGCCCGCGATGAACGCACCCTGAAGAAAACCGTCGTCTGGTATCCGACGTTCATGATCTTCCTCCTGCCGATCATGTTCATCGGGTTCTCGGGAATCTTGCGATTCCCCGGCGTGGAACCCGCCGACGCCATCCTGCCCACGATCGTCACCTCTCTTGGCCTTCCATCGATCGTCGTGGGTCTGTTCTGCGCCGGCGCCCTGGCGGCGTCGATGTCGACCGGTGACGCCCTCGTGCACGCCGCCGGCACGATCCTCGTCAACGATTTCTACAAAGTGTCGTTCAAGCCCGACCTGGACGACGCCAGCGAACGTCGCCTGATCCGCTTTCTTGTCATCGTCATCGCTGGTGTCGCCTACTACTTCGCGGTGTTCTCGAGCTTCTCCCTCGTGTACCTGCTGCTCTTCTCGTATGGCTTCCTCAACCAATTCGTACCGCTGCTTGTCGCCGCCTTCTTCTGGCCGCGGGCGACGCGTCCGGGCGTCCTCGCCGGATTGGTCATCGGCTGCGCGACGGTGATCATCTGGACCAGCTTCCCGGAGCTGCAATGGCAGCAAATCCATCCGGGGATCTGGGGCCTCGGCGCCAACTTCATCGCCATGGTCGCCGTCTCGCTCGCCACCGAGCCGATGGACGACGAGCACGTCCGCGAGTTCGTCGTCACCTAGCAGGCCTGGGCCGGCGGGGTATTCTCTGGCCGTGAAGGACGATTCCATTCCGCATTCCCGACCGGACATCGGCGCCGGCGAGATCGACGCGGTGCGGGCCTCGATGGAGGCCGGCTGGATCGGGCAAGGCCCGGGCGTCGAGGCGCTCGAAGCCGGCGCCGGGCAGCTTCTCGGACTCCCCGACCACAGGGGCCTGGCGCTGAGCTCGGGAACGGCGGCTCTGTACGCTGCGCTGAGGGCGCTCGGGGTCGGCCCCGGAAGTGAGGTGCTGGTGGCCGCGTATGCCTGTGCCAGCCTCCGCCAAGCGGTGAAATACACGGGTGCGACGCCGCGCTTCGTCGACTGCGACCCCGAGACCTTCAATCCCGACCCGGAAGACGCCCGTCGCAAGCTGAGCGCCGCTACAGCGGCGTGCATCGTGCCGCACATGTTCGGCCTGCCGGCCGACATCGATCGTTTCGTCGAGCTCGGACCGCCGGTGATCGAGGACTGCGCCCAAACAGTCGGCGTGCGCCTCGGCGACCGCGTCGTCGGCGGCTTCGGCGTGCTCACCGTCTGTTCCTTCCACGCCACCAAGCCGATCGGCGGCGGCGACGGCGGCATGCTGCTGTCGACGGACGCCGAGCTGCTCGCCAAGGCCGCCGAGCTGCGCGACTGCGAGGATCCGAGCGCCAACGACTTTGCCTTCAACTTCAAGATGAGCGATCTGCACGCCGCCGTCGCCCACGTCCAGCTGCGGCGCCTGCCGGAGTTCCTGACCCGGCGCCGGGAGCTTGCCGAGCACCACCGAGCAGCGCTGCAGGACGCCCGTGTCGGCCTGCCGCTGGAAGCCGGCGACCGTGAGCACGGCTGGTGGCGCTTCGTCGTCGCCGCGGACGTCGCCGACCTCGACGCATTGCTGTCCGCGTGCGCCCGCCACGGGGTGATGTGCGAGCAGCCCGTCGGGCGTCTCGTGGACGAGGTGGCCGGCGGCCTCGACGACCTCCCGGGCTGCCGCCAGGCGTGGCGGCAAGCGTGCTCCATACCGCTGTACCCTGCGCTGAGCGACGCCCGCGCCACCCAGGTGGTCGAGCGCTTCCGGGCCGCCCTGGAGGAGCGCGGATGACCGTCGACGCGACCGACGGTGACGAGAAGCGCCCGGGCCGCCTTCGCGACGCCGGGGGGCAAGCGAGCGAGTTCGACGACTATTCGGACGACTACTGCGGTGGCTGCGAAGTCTCGTTCAAGCGCCTCCTCGGCCGCGACCTGTCGAGCTACGCCGGCGTAAAGGCCGAATGGCTGCTCCGAGATCTGGCACGCAGAGGGTGGGCGCCCCTGGTGGAAAAGGCCGCGCCACGGCTGCTCGACTACGGCTGTGGAACGGGGATCTTGCTCGCTTCGCTCCGCCGTCTCGGCTTCGCGGGCGAGCTGCAGGGTGTCGACGTTTCGGCGGGCATGCTCGAGGAGGCCGCCCGCCAGTGGAAGGATGGCGAGCTGCCGCCGCTCCAACAAATCCTTGGCGGGCGCGCCCCCTACCCCGATGGCTCATTCGACGTGGTGGCGGCGAGCGCCGTGTTCCACCATGTCATGCTGGCGGATCGGCCCGGCGTGTTTCGCGACATCGCCCGCATGCTCGATCGCGGCGGCCGCGCCTATGTCTTCGAGCACAACCCACTGAATCCCGTCACCCGTTTCATCGTCAGCCGCACCCCCATCGACGAGGACGCAATCCTCCTGCGCGCGACGGAGGTCCGCCGCGGGCTCGAGGCCGCGGGCCTGCAAGACATCCGGACGAAGTACTTGATGTTCTTCCCGCCGGCCCTGCCGTGGCTCCGTCCGCTCGAGCGTGGACTCGGCTGGATTCCCATGGGCGGGCAGTACGTCGTCGCCGCCGCCGCAGGCTAACCTCGGACATCTCAACCCTCTCCTGCTGCGGGCTGGAGATTCAGGTCTAGCCCTCGCCGGCTAGCCGGCCGCTACACCGCGGCTCGCGAGTCCAGCCCCCGGGCGAGGGCCTCGTTGCCGACGAGCCCTCGTTGGAGCTCGGCGATCGGGATCGCCTCCTTGACGGTGTGCGCCAGCAGGTCGTTGCCCGGCCCGAACCCGATACAGGTCATGCCTTCGAGCGCGAAATGGCCGCCGTCGGTGGCGAACTGCCAGACGTCGATGGGAACGTCTCCCGACAACGCCGTATCGAGCGCCTGCTTGGCGGCGGCCAGCGACGGGTGGTCGGTGCGCACGATGTAGGCCGGGTTGTCGGCCGCGTAGTCCATGGTCATGCCGGTGAAGCTGGTGTGCTCGACCGCCGTGATCGTCACCTCGAGACTCGGTGCCGGGTCGTCATCGGCAATCGACAGCGCGTGCCGCGACTCGGCCAGGGCCTTGTCGGCGATCTCCTGCAAGGCCCGGCGGGCGTCTTCGCCGTTCTCGCCGGCGACGTTGCGCCAGTCGCAGGTCAGCCAGACTTCGCCGGGGACGACGTTGGAGCTGATCTGGTCGGTGCGAATCAGCGACGGCACGACCGTTGATACGCCGAGGTCGGCATCGGAACGCATCTGCAGGCCGTGCATGCCGATGATGAAACGGGCGATCGGATCGAGCGCGTTGACCCCCTCGTGCGGCACGCTGGCGTGAACGCTGCGGCCACGCGAGTGCACGACGATCTCGGTGCGCCCCCGATGGCCGCGCCGTAGCTCACACCGACTCGGCTCGCCGATCACGATCAGCGGGGTGTCGATATAGCCCGCCATGTGGCGCGCCCCGAGGCCGCCCACCTCTTCCTGCACGGTCGCGGTCACCCAGATGTCTCCGGCGGGCGCGATGTCGTCTTCCAGCAAGCGGGCGACACCGTACACCTGGCAGGCCAACGGGCCCTTGATGTCGACCGCGCCGCGGCCCCAGACCGTGTCGTCGTGGATCTCCGCGCCGAACGGCGGGTGCGGCCATGCCTCGTGCTCGCCGACGTCGACGTGGTCGAGGTGGGTGTTGAACATCATCGGCGGCGCCTCACCCTTGCCGGGAACTTTGGCGAGCACGTTGCCGGCATCGTCGATGTGGACGTCGCTGTAGCCGAGCCCCTCCATTTCGGCGCCGACCAGTTCGGCGATGTCGCCCTCACCACCGGGCAGGCTCTCGGTACGGATCAAACGCTGGAGGAAATCGACGCAGGATTCGAGGTCGCTCATACAAGGTCTCGCTTGCCCCGAATATCCGGGCTAAAGGACAGGCTGCAGGCGTTCGGTGGACAATAGCCTAGGAGTCTGCGCGGTAGAAACTGGCACGAAGAATCGTGTCCCGAGGATGGCCCATAACCGACGATCAACCCTCTCCGAGGCATTGGAGGACCCCCGAAATCGGCCGCTTTGCGTCCTACCGCGCAGACTCCTAGCTGTTAGTTCTAAACACGTTGTTCACGGGTCGCGAAGCGCCTCGATCCGCAAGCGCATCTCGTTCAGGTAGCGCTCCGGCCCCGGGAATCCCGACGTCCGGTACTTGATCAGACCGTCCTTGCCGATGACGAGGCTCGCCGGTATCCCGGTGACCTGAAAGTCGACGGCCGAGCCCTCGTCGTACAGGACCGTGAACGTGTGGCCGCGCTCCTCGATGAACGGCGCCACGATCGACGGGTCGGAGTCAGTGGAAATCGCCAGGAACACGACATCTTCGGCGTCGGCATACTCATCGACGAGCTGCTGGTAGTAGGGCATCTCGGCGATGCAGGGTCCGCACCAGGTGGCCCAGTAGTTGAGCACGACGACCTTGCCGACGAGCTCAGACAAACGCCAGGTTCCCTCGACCGTGCCGGCGAGCTCGAATTCGGGGGCCGGTGTGTCGAGCGGATCGGCGACGATCTCGCGGTCGCGCTCCTCGTCGATGCGCTCGGCGGCGAAGCCGACCGCCGCATCGATGACTTCGGGCGACGCGCCGATGCTCTCGGCCGCCGCCAGCGCCGAGGCGTACGTCTGCTCCTCGAGAACTGCCTCGGCCGCGCTGAAGCCGTGCGCCAGGGCCGCAACCAGAAGATCGAAGGCCTCGGCGTCGCGACCCTCATCGAGTAGCTGGCCGCCGAGCACCGCGTAGCTCGCCGCCACCGGGTGCAGGGCGATGGCCTCGCGCAGGATCCGCTCGGCCTCCTCGTCGCGCCCGAGGTTGTGGAGCGCTTGGCCCTGGAGCTGCATGAGCACGGCGAGATAGCGCATGCGGAGCTGCTCGCGTTCGTTGTCGGGGGTGCCCGGATAGAGCAAGCCGGGACGGTTCTCGCGCAGCGCTTCGATACCGTCGTCGGTAACACGCACCGCGGTGACATAGTGTGAGGGCGTGCGGGCCAGAACGCTGGCGGTCTCGACGTATCGCGAAGCGCCCCGCCAAGTATCGATGCGGGCGAGACGGCGTCCGACACGAGCGATGCGGTTGGCCTCGTCTTCGCTCAGACCGACCGGCGCTCCATCCGCAGTGGGGCCATTCACGTCGGTCGGCGACGGTCCCGTCGACGCCCCGACGAGCAGATCGAACTGCATCCCCAGGACGGCGCGGTGGCGAGTGCCGTCGTTGTCCCAGGCCGGCTCGAAGCGGGGCAGCCAGCGGTCGGTAACGTCGAGCCGCGTCGACGTATCGGCGTCGAAGCTCGCGATCCATTCGTCGAGGAACTGCCTGTAGCGTTGCGTCGCGGCCAAGCCTCGCCCCTTCTCCGTTCTCTCGAGCAACTTCAGGGCGGTTGCGACCGCCGCGGGATCGTCGAGGAGCTCGTAGCCGGCAGCGAGCTTGTAGAGGACGGTGGGATCGGTGGCCGGATCCCGGAACGCGGATGCCGCCAAGGCGTCGAGATCGGCGCGGAGGGCGGATTCGAGCTCCGCGGCACGATCGGCGAGCGCTGACGCATCGCTATCGTCCGGAATCGCCGAGGCTCGGGCCCCAACTGCGGCAATCGCCGCGTTCCGCGCCCGGCGGGCGTCGTCGATGCGGGCCTTGGCGAGTTCGATGCCGACGATCGGGTTGTCCGGGAGCCGGTCGGCGACGACCTGCAGCGTGCCGGCGTACTCGTCGAGGCGGTTGAGCTCGGCCGCCGCCGTTCGAACGTGGGCGTACAGCTCGATGCTGTCCGGGGCCAGAGCCAGCGCGTTGGGCGCCTGCGTCAGCGTCGCTTCGAGCCGCTGCCCGTTGCCCTCGAGAATCCCGCCCCAGGTCAGGGCTCCCAGGTAGCCCTCCCAGGTGATCGAGTCGCCCGGAGCCAACTCGAGCGCCCTCTGATACGCCTCCAGAGCGGCCTCGTATCGATGCAACTGGTGGTTGCTGCGGGCGACGCCGAGCACGGCGAGATGGTCGTTCGGTGCTTCCTGCGCCGCCTCGACGAAGAGGTCGCGGGCGCGGGCATAGTCGCCGGCTACAAACGCCGCCCGGCCTTCAACGGCTAGCGGATGGGCGGCGGTGTCGGGCGGCGACGGACTGCACGACGCGGCTCCGATCAGCGCGGCGGCAACCGTTGCGGCGCGAATCATCGAACCGGACATCTCAACGGGTCGAATCAAGCGCAACGCAGTCCTCGGTCCACGGCGCTCGCGCAGCCGTGACCCGTATGAGATATCCGGTCCAGGATCACGACGCCGGCAGACCACCGAGCCGCACCAGGAACCACAGGAACGAGACGAGAAGCGCGCCGGCAACGCCGAAGATCATGTGCTGGTAGCGCTGCGCGCCATGCGCTTCGAGGCGGTTGCGGCGCAGATCGACGGCGAGAAAGACGAGCAACAGAGCCGTCACCGCCGCCGAGATCACCAGGAATCGAGGGTCGGTGTACAGCGTGTTGACCGACCGCCACGGCGTGGCGACCAGCACGAGAACGTGGAACAACCACTGAGCGCCGATGAACAGGAGGCTCAGCATCACGCTGACCGAGATCAACCCGTGAGACTCGCCGTGCGGTGTGTCCAAGTAGTGGTGCGCGTACATCTTCATGGCTCGCTCCCCCTCCCCGCCGGAACCGTCTGTTACCCGTAGTGTACCGCCGAATGGTGGAACCTCGCCCGTGCAGCCAAGCTCGATCGCTCCGGCCCGCGTCTCCGCGCCCGCAACAGCGCCTGACGATCGCGCGGGCGCTCTCACAGGAGCCCGATCTGCTGCTGCTCGACGAGTTCTCGATCGCCATCGATCCGGTGACCACGATGCGCATCGAGGACGTTCTCAAGGAGCTCAAGCAGGAGATCACCATCGTCCTGGTCACCAATCTCGTGCAACAGGCGCGCCGTCTCGCCGATCACGCGGCCGGCACCGTCGAAGTCCTCGGCAAGGACATCCTCGCGCCCGACGTCGAGGTCGTCCAGCTCCGCAAGCAGGTCGGGATGGTGTTCCAGCGCCCCAACCCGCTGCCACTCTCGATTCGCGACAACGTCCTGTTCGGCTACCGTGTCCACGAGGCCGCAGCGAGGCGCATGTCACGCGCGGCGCTCGATCCGGCCGGCACCGAGGCCGTCGAGGAGCTCCTCTGGGAGCTGCGCGGCGACTACACGATCCTGATCGTCACCCATAACATGGCGCAAGCGCGCCAGGCGAGCGATGAGTGCGCCTTCATGTTGCTCGGCAAGATCATCGAGCACGGCAAGACGACGGAACTTTTCGTGACGCCGCAGCGCCAGGAAACAGCCGACTACATCGAGGGTCGTTACGGGTAGACTAGGAGCCGCTCGTGCGGGGTGCTGAAGAGCTCCCGGGAGTTTTCAGTACCCTGCTAGCCCGCAGTAGCCACCCGTTGAGAAGTTCGGGCCGATACCGATGGAGGACTCTTCGTGGCATTCCGCAGCGGCCGGCACTTTCTGCAGATCCCCGGCCCGACGAACGTCCCGGACCGCATCCTGCGCGCCATCGACCGTCCGCTCATCGACCACCGTGGCCCGGAGTTCGTCGCCCTCACCGAGGAGCTCCTGGAAGGATTGAAGCGGGTCTTCAAAACCTCCGGGCCGGTCGTCGTGTTCCCGACGTCGGGAAGCGGTGCTTGGGAGGCCGCTCTGGTCAACACGCTGTCGCCGGGCGACCGCATTCTGATGTTTGACCAGGGCTTCTTCGCCAACGGCTGGCAGGCGGTCGCCGAACGCCTCGGGCTTCAGGTTGAGGCGCTGGCTCAAGACTGGCGCCGCGCGGTCGATGCCGGCGAGCTGGCTGAAAAGCTGGCGGCCGACCAGCAACACGCTTATCGCGCCGTCCTGGTCGTCCACAACGAGACCTCGACCGGTGTCGCCAACGACATCGTCGCGATTCGCACCGCGCTCCGGGAAACCGGGCACCCGGCGTTGCTGATGGTCGACACCATTTCGTCGCTCGCCTCGATCGACTACCGCCACGACGAGTGGGGGGTGGATGTGACGGTTGCCGGGTCGCAGAAAGGGCTGATGCTGCCGCCCGGGCTGAGCTTCAACGCGGTCAGCGAGAAGGCACTGGCGGCGGCGGACACGGCCGGGCTGTCGCGCTCGTATTGGGACTGGCGGCCGATGCTCGAGGCGAACGCCGTCGGCTTCTTCCCCTACACGCCGGCGACCAACCTACTGTACGGCCTGCGCGAATCACTGGCGATGCTTCGCGAGGAAGGGCTCGACAACGTCTTCGCCCGCCACGCCCGCCTCGCCGAAGCAACCCGCCGCGCCGTCGCCGCGTGGGGGCTCGAGATCTATCCGCTGGAGGCGGCGGCGGCCAGCAACTCCCTTACCGCGGTGATGGTCCCCGCGGGCCACGACGCCGACGCCCTGCGGGCGACGATTCTCGACCGCTTCGACATGTCGCTCGGCACCGGATTGGGGCAGCTCAAGGGCAAAGCGTTCCGCATCGGCCACCTCGGCGACTTCAACGACTTGATGCTGGCGGGAACATTGTGCGGCGTGGAGATGGGGCTCGCCGCTGCCAGCGTTCCCTTCGAGCCGGGCGGCGTGCAAGCGGCACTGGAGTATCTCGGGACATGAGCCGCGGCGGGCGGAATTCCCAGACCGCCGTGATCATCGCCGCCGCTCTGCTCCTCTCGGGCTGCCGAGCCAGCGGGGACGACGCGCTCCTGGAGTTGAAGTTCGGCCACGTCGGCGCTCCGGGCTCGTTGTTCGCGCTGTCGGCGGAGGAATTCGCCCGCCGCGCCAACGAGGCGCTCGCCGGGCGCGCCACCGTCGTGGTGTTCGGGTCGAGCCAGCTCGGCGGCGACGAGCTGCTGCTGCAAAAGCTGAAGCTCGGCACCATCGTCCTCGCCCTCCCCTCCTCGATCATGTCGTCGTTCGTGCCCGAGTTCGGCCTCTTCGAGATGCCCTATCTGGTCCAGGACCGCGATCACATGGCCCGGATCGAGGAGCAGATCGTCTGGCCGGACCTCGCCCCGCTCGCTGCGGAGGCCGGCTACAAGATCATCGCGGTGTGGGAGAACGGCTTCCGC
>SMVB01390576.1_pt1 | contig 19462 bp, 19 predicted proteins | sample 2456461 | NCBI WGS metagenome assembly SMVB01 (sample SAMN11095934, study PRJNA526329) | marine sediment metagenome | biome: Marine sediment; feature: Surficial sediment; material: Deep marine sediment; isolation source: Hadal surficial sediment | place: Pacific Ocean | collected 2014-05 | depth...
ATCAAGACCAGGGCCCTGGATAACTGCCAGGCCCGCGGCATCAGCGTGCACCCGGTAATGACCCTGACCCGCGGCATCAATGACCACGAGGTGGGTGACTTTGTACGCCTGGCGGTGGACAACCCCAAGCTCAAGAACGTCGTCATCCAGCCCGCCATGTATTCCGGCCGATACGAAAACCCCCGGCGGCAGGATCGATTGACGCTGGCCGATACGGTAAACCTGATCTGCGATCAGTTCAGCGTGTTCTCGCCACAGGATTTTGGCCCCATCCCTTGCTCGGACCCAAACTGCTTTGGCATGGCGGTGGCACTGCGAACCGCTAACGGCCTGCTCCCGGTCTCGCGCTATTTTCCCCGCTTTGATACCTGGGACAGCGATGAATCCCGGGTGCTGATCGACGCGTTCACAGACACCATCAACGGCCCACAAGCCATCAGCGCAGCCATTAACTGGATCACCTCGGACGAGCAGATTGACGGAGTGTTGCACGACCTGGATGATGCGGGTGTTGACTGCCTGCTGGATGCGCTGATTGAGAGCCAATCCGGCAGTGGCAGCCTCTGGGACAATCTGCTTACCATCAGCATCAAGCCCTTCATGGACGCCTGGACCTATGACCAGGACCGGGTGGATCAGTGCTGCGTTCACATCCTCGACAAGGAAGGCAATCCCGTGTCGTTTTGCGAATTCAACGCGATCAACCGGCCGCGCATGGCGAAAGATCCTGGGACCAGGCAAGTGTTGACCGGCCCTGGCATTAAAGTGGTCAATGCATGAAACCAGGTCTTAATATCATCATCCTGACAGTGAGCTTGGCGCTGGTCCTGCTGTTGGCAGGGCAAGCCTATTCTGAAACGCCAGGCGATTCCAGCGAGGCCCAGGGCAAGCCGTCAGCAACGGCCAACGTGGAGGATCCTGTGTATTCAGACAAACCATTCTTTGAACTGGTCAGGAAATACACCACCGATGATGGTGAAAAAGTAGACTACCAGGGCTGGAAAAATTCACCGCAGGATCTGGCCGCGCTGGATCACCAGGTCGCCCTCATTGCCAGGGTCAGCCCGGTCAGCCACCCGGAGCAGTTTCCCACCAGGGCAGAACAGCGCAGCTACTGGATCAACACGTACAACACCCTGGTCCTGAGTGCGGTACTGGAATACTGGCCGCTGGAAAGCGTGCGCGATGTGAAAATCTCCGTCACTTCAAGGGTAGTCCCCGGGAAGGGCTTTTTTTATGACCGCAAAGTCGTTGTAGGAGGCAAGGAAACCAACCTGTACAAGCTTGAAAAGGAAGTGCTGCGCAATCAGAAAGACCCACGACTGCATTTTGCACTGAATTGCGGCAGCGAATCCTGCCCGGTGCTGCGGCCCTGGGAATGGACCGATGATCAACTCGATGAGGCAGCGCGGGATTTCATCAACAATCCGGCAAATGTGTCGCTGGAAGCGGAAGAACTGTACCTGTCGAGCATTTTCAAGTGGTACAAAAAGGACTTCCCGAAAGACCTCCATGCTTACTTGCAACAGTATGCGGAGCCCGGCCTGAATGAGCAGTTGCAGGCCGCGAAGGACAATAAATACCGCACCCGCTACCGGACCTATGACTGGTCGCTGAATGCGCAGGCAGAATAGTGCTCCTTCAACTTGATCTATTCAGAGACAGGCAGATGATCCAGGACAAAACACAATCCGCGGATAATGGTATGCCCTCATCCTGCTGCTCGACTTTCTATGAGCAGGACTGGGTCCGCTACCTGGCAGAGGATATTTTCCACCCCGGCGGCGAGGATCTCACCAACAGGACGGTTGCCGCGATGAACCTTCCCCCCGGCGCGGCCATTGCCGACCTCGGCTGCGGCACCGGCACCACGGCATTGATGCTCGCCCGGTATTACAATTTCAGGGTAAGCGCAATCGATATCAGCGCCGCCAATATTGAACGGGCTGTCCAGAGGATGGATCCCGGCCATCCCGTCCGGTTCTGCCAGGCAGACGCGCAGCAACTGCCATTCAGTGACTCAGAACTGGATGGCGTGATCGCCGAATGCACCTTCAGCCTGTTCAGCGAGCAGAAAAAAGTTCTGGCCGAAATCAAGCGAGTACTAAAACCGGGAGGCAAACTGGCCATCACGGACATGGCCACCAGCGGCGCCCTGCCCGAAGATATTGCCGGCATACTGGCCCCCTGGACCTGCCTCGCTGATGCAGTGGACCAGGAAACCTACCTGGCAATGTTCGCAGCAGCAGGGTTCACCCTTCAGACAATGGCAGATGAAAGCGCCGGCCTGATCAGCCTGGTGCGTAAGCTGAAGCGCAAACTGTTACTTGCAAGTGCAGGCGCACTGGCCGGTGGTATGACGCCTGATTTTGACTTCGCAGGACTTGACCTGGCGAGCATCAAATTCTGGCTGGACCGCTTCGAGGCAGAAGTAAAAAAGGGATCCATTCGTTATCTGCGCTTTAACCTTCAAATTTAGTTCTGTAATTGGAAATGTAAAAACCTAATGTGGAAACAGGCTGTGCTTTGTCAAATGCATACTGTCTCATTGTACTCCCCGGCCCCTCAGGCGAAACTGCGTTCCAGCATCTATTGTCCGCTTCCGCTCATGATCGATGCCCATTCGGGGAAAACATCCACGTCGATATTGAAAACGACAGTTCCCCAAAACCAGGTCACCAGTGTGATGACGACGATTCCCAACAGGTTCAACACAAAACCTGTTTTGACCATGTCTTTGATTCGCAGCTTTCCGGTTCCGAAAATGATCGCATTGGGTGGCGTGGCCACCGGCAGCATGAAGGCGAGTGAAGCGGCAAGGGTCGCCGGAATCATCAACAGTAAGGGATTGACCTGGATACTCACAGCCAGGCCCGCGAGAATGGGAAGAATCATCTCGGTGGTCGCGATATTGGAGGTCAGTTCGGTCAGGAACGACATCATGGCGACTATAACCGAGGTGAGAACCAGGGGATGCGTGCCCGCCAGCCCGGATAATTGCTCACCGAACCAGGTGGAAAGACCGGAATCAACAAACCCTTTTGCCAGGGCGAAGCCGCCGCCAAACAGAAGCACGATGTGCCAGGGAAGACGGTTGGCTGTTTCCCAGTTCATGATTCTTTCGCCTTTCTCGGACCTGGATGGAATGATGAACAGGATGATGGAAATCGCGATGGCCACGGTACCGTCGTTTATGAATTCCGGATGCCTGAATAATTGCGACCAACCCGGTATGTTTAGCGGACCGATGTGAAACCCCGATCTGAAGATCCACAGCAGCGCCATTGAAACAAACAGAAACAAAACGATTTTTTCTTCCGGCTTTGCCTTACCCAGCAATTGGTACTCCTGCTTGAAATCTTCCCGGCTCAGCCCATCCCAGGGTTGGGCCGGTCTGTACATCAGAAACAGCAATAGCCAGGCCGCCATGAACACCAGTATGGTGATCCAGATGGCAAAAATGAACCAATCGGCAAACGACACTTCCGGCATGGCAGGAAAAATGATGCTGACGATGCGCGCAAACGACAGGTTTGGCGGCGTACCCACCAGCGTTGCTATCCCGCCGATAGAAGCTGAATAGGCGATGCCCAGTAACAAACCAACGGAATATCTCCCCAGTTTTGCCTTGCCCAGAATCTCCTCAAGTTTGTAAATAATCGACAGGGCAATTGGAATCATCATCATGGTGGTTGCCGTATTTGACATCCACATCGAAAGGAACGCGGTGGCGAACATAAAACCCATCAAAATCCTGCCGGGGCTGATACCGAAAAATATGAGGATTCTGATGGCAATACGCTTGTGAAGATTCCAGCGTTCCATCGCCAGCGCCATTAAAAAACCACCAATAAACAGAAAAACCAGGTGGTTGAAATACATGGCGGAAATCGTTTTCCCATCGACCACGCCGAATAATGGGAAAAGGACAACCGGCAACAAAGCAGTGACGGCAAGCGGTATGGCCTCTGTAATCCACCAGATTGCCATCAACAAGGCGATCGCCAGGGTGTAAGAGATTTTCGGATTTTCGGGCGCCAAATCACCAAAAAGTATCAATGACAGGCTGATCAAGGGCGCGATAAGCAGCGCGGCCAACCTGACTTTTGAATTTCCCCGATCACTTGGCACGCGTTATTTTCTCCTTACGGCGCTTGATCAACCAGCTTGCATAAATTGTGACATTCACCAGCAACACGATGGCCGTCAGCATCCATTGGATTTCCTGCGTCAAACCGTCAGGGTAGATCAACGGATTGAGGTAATGCTCAATAAATCCACCTGTATATCCTTCTTCCCCTGCAGCGAGCCTCAAATTCTGTTCGAGAGGCGTCAATGGACAAATCCAGTTATTGATTCCTAACACCATGCCCCAGGCAACGGCGGGTATCTGAACAAACGCAATCCCGGGCCAGCGAAAAACCAGCAAGCCACCAAAGATGACGAACAGGATGAACGAGAGATGCACGATGGTCAGTAAATTTGCAGCCGCGCTTTGTAACATTATTTTTCAACCCTGGCCCGCACCGGGCGAACTGGTACACAAGTGTACTGCATCGTAATTAATGCCACGTTCAGAGGCCACCTGTGGATGCAATGCAAGGCGGGGTTCGCAGGGAATGGCTGGTCTTTTCCAAGAGGCCCACCTCTCAGACCATGCTGATGACGGATATTGGTGGGCAACATTTGCCCACTCTACAGCTTGCTATTGACCTCCAAAGTATCTTCCCCGGTGATCATGAAACCGGCAATGATTGAAATAAAGGCCATGGTCCATACAATGACTGCACCGGTCGGTAAATCCAGCATGGCAGACAGCACGATGCCCGCCAGATAGGATAAACCGCCGATCAGGTAGCCTGTATAAATGCGCCTGCGCCCCGACAAACGCCGGGTGGAAAGGGCAGGGATGATCAGGCTGGCAAATACCAGGTAGACGCCGACGATCTGAACTGAGGTGGTTACGACGAAAGCGAAGGCAATATAAAAACCCAGGCCGCCTATACGTTCATGCAGAACCAGCCACATCGCAAAAAGAATTGCGGACACGACCGCGATGGGTATCAGGGTACTCCACGTGGACCACAGGATCTGGCCCACCAGCAAATCTTTGAGGTGTTCACCACCATGTGGGTTTTCCGCCAGCAGGATGATGCTGCCGGTGGCCGCCAGCACAAACAGCGTGCCGATCAGCGCTTCCTGCGAATGAGGCCAGCGTTTTTCAGTCCAGCGTAGAAAAACCCCTGCGACCAGCGCGGCGGAGACCGCGGAGATTTGTACCATCCAGCGATTATCTTCCCAGCCAAAGGTGTCCGCCGCAATCACCCCGAGACCCGCCACCTGTGCAATCGCCAGATCGATGAAAATGATACCGCGCTTAAGCACCATCTGGCCAAGCGGCACGTGCGTGCTGAGCACCAGAAGCCCGGCTACCATCGCCGGGCCGATGATCGTCCAATCCAGCACTTCCCAGTTCATTTCGATACCTCCAGAAGACGCATGATGGTGTCACTGTACAGGCCATACAGGTCGTCTGCTTCTTCGCTTCCACCCACCGTAAAGGGCAGTACCATCTCTGGTATGGAGGTTCGTTCAGATAACCACTCTGACGGCCTGTCGCTCTGGAAGGGCGTGCGGATGATGAAATCAGCGCCACTGCCATCACTGCCCAGGCGGGCCAGCAACCGGGACAGGTGGGAAGCCGTCGGCGGTATTCCCGGCACCGGTTCCAGCGTCCCGACGAGTTCAAGGCCCAGCCAGTTCTCCAGGTAAACCCAGCTCTTGTGATGGGTAACCACGCGCTTGCCTCTGAGCGGCGCGGCATCAGTTTCCCACTTCGCCAGGGCGGCGTTCCAATCGGTCAGGAACTGCTCCAGCGTTGATTTATATTCCCCCGCATGTTCCGGATCCAGGCTGGACAGGCGCTCGCTCAGGGCCCTTGCAACCAGAGCAATGTTGCGAGGATCCATCTGGATGTGCGGATTTCCCTGGGGGTGGACATCACCCTGGCTGCGATCAACCGAGGCCGGCACTTCCAGGTGTGAAACATGGTTTCCCGCCTCGAAATAACCCGGGTTACCGGGCCGGACTGCGGGATTATTGGCCTTGGTGAGCAGCATGGGTAGCCAGCCGATTTCCAACTGGGCACCGGTGCAGATGAGCAGGTCGGCGCGTCTCATCCTGGAAATCAGGCTGGGGCGGGCTTCCAGGTAATGCGGGTCCTGCAAGGCGTGGGTGGCGACGGAAACCTTGACCCGATCACCTCCAAGCTCTTCCGCCAGGGCAGCCCACTCGGGTTCACAGGCAAATACCCGCAGCGCTGCCAATGCGTTTATGGGCAGTTGCACTGCGATACAAAATACCATCACGGTGAGTACTTTATTTTTCATGACGATCCCCCGGCGTTCAAAATGAATGAGCGCCATGGGCGCCGATACTGTAGATGTATTGAAGGGCAAACTGATTGTCGTTTTCCACCCCTGACCTGTCACGGTTGTACTGCAGCCGCAATCGGCTGAATTCGCTGTTTGACCAGTCCACCATCAGGCTGAAGCGGGACGGATTCTCTCCCATGGGATCAAGCACGGTACCGGTGAATACCGGGTCGGGCGTATCGCTGGAGAGTCGCTCGATTCGGGCGCCGACTCGCCATTGGGGCCAGGGCTGGTAAATGGCCTGTGCGTACCAGCCTTGCTGGTCGACATTCCAGGGCAGCGGCAAGGTGTCAGACAAGGCGTAGTCACCATCCTGCTTGCTCAGCATGTACTCTGCCTGAAATATTAAATTGCGCTGGCGGGAATTGCCATTAGGCGCCCATTTCCAGACAAAATCAGCGATCAGCAGGTCCGTATCACCATTAAAAACCAAGGGGTCATCTTCGCTGCCGGACTCACGCGGGTCACTTTCGGCGTGCAACCAGGAAAGGCCAAACAGCCAGCTGTTTGAAAAGCCGATATCGCCCCCCGTATGGGCCGCCAGCGTGTAGCTCCCAAACCCTTTATTGGCAGCACCCCCAGCCGGGTAACGACCCCCGCGCAACCATTCGCCGCTTAACTCGAGGTAGAAGTCCGTCGGCGCCAGCCAGCGGAACTGCAGGCCATCATCCAGGTACTGACTGCCGAGGAACGCCCGGTACACCAGGGGCTGGTCAGCAAAATCCCAAGTATGCGCATGCCTGGAATTGAGATAGCCGATGTTTGAAAAAAACCGGCCCATGCGCAGTGACAGACCACCCGGCAGTTTGAGTGTCTCGATCCAGGCTTCTTCGATTTCAATGCCCGCCTCCCCGTCTTCCAGCACCAGAGGGGCTGTCAGCCAGGCGGTGAACTTATCGTCTACGTTGGCGTTGATGTTTATTTCGGTCTCGGCCAGCGCCAGCCCCTCTGGCGCAAGCCCTGCCTCACCACCCAGCGCAAAACCTGGAATGTAATAGGCATCAGGATCATTGTCATAGGCCCAGGCCTGGCCCTGAAAGATAACGCCCAGCGCTGGATTAAAGGCATTGCCGGCAGTGCTGACAATCCGTGCGGGTGCGACAGGCACATCTGGACGTTCACTTGCACCTGCAGTGGCCTGAGCAGCCACCAGCGAGGCCTGTTCAGCCTTGATTTCGGTTGCACTGAGCCTGCGTTCCAGGTCCTCGATACGCCGCTCGTATTCGCTTCGAAGTTGCTCCAGTTCAGAGCGCAGAACATCGATCTCAGAGGGCTGTTGATCCTGCCCCCAGACCGGGCATACAGCCAGCAGCAGAGCCACACTCAAGAATATTCGTCGTTTATTTCCCATTTTTCACCTCCTGAAAATTGCAGGAATACGGCGCCCGGATTTACCAGGGCCGGTCAGTTCAGAAAACCAGTTCAGGTGATAAAAGGAGGTGCCCGGGGCTGTTGTGGCCGGGTGGGTAACAGTGAAAAATGAGACCAATTTGGCGTTTGGAAAAAGGAGTCGCAGTTTTCAATCACGACCAGGAAAACGGATTGCGGGGCGATGCCGCCGGATGACTGCGCCTGGCTAACACAATACTCACAGGTTTCGAGATCAGGCGTTGCATGAACGAGCACATGCTGCGCCAGTGCGACCTGCCCCCAGACCAGTAAAAGCACCAGTACAACGCTGCTTGTCCGCTGCACAACATTCATACATTTATTCTACATCAAGCCTTCGCCTGCAGGTGATAAACGGTAAACTGCTTGCTGATACGGGAGTTGTGATTGGTGTTTGGATTGGAAAAGTTCAACAAGACCTTATTTCGCTTGATTCTGGGCCTGTCGATGGGTTCGGTTCCGATCACCAGCCTGGTAGCGGGCGGTGGCCTGGTACTCGAGGGAGACGTGTGCATCATCAAGATCGATTTCTACTCGGCCCATTTCACCGCCTACCAGCCAGACACCAGCGGCAACACACAGTTCTGCAGTAAGCTGCCGGATACCGGCGAAACCATTTTTGTACTGGACTACCTGCACCAAAGCCTGAAAGAAGTGCCGGTGAGTTTCCGCATCATTCGCGATGTGACCGGCCTGGGCCGCTTCGTCAAGCTGAAGCATGTCGAGGCTATTGAGAATATCGAACAGCAAACGGTATTCTTTCAAGCTCCGGTTATTCGCGCCAATGCTTCTTTTAAAATCGAATATGACTTTATTGAAGAGGGTGCCTATATCGGCATTGTAACGGCGGGTCACCCCAGCAAAGACACGATCTATACCGCGGTCTTTCCCTTTGAGGTAGGCGGCCCGGGTTTCACCTACCTGGTTCCGCTGATTCTGCTGTTGGCCGGCGCCGCAGTCTTCATGGTTCGTCGTTCCAGGCAGAAGGAACCTGAAAAGGTAACGGCCTGATGAGCGGGCGCAGGCTGATCATAGTTGCACTGCTTCTGGCGCTGCTGAGTTACCCGCCGCAGTGGTACCCGCTGCCCCTGCGGTTGAAGTTGACCGAGTGGTTCGGGGCTGCAGATTTCCGCGCTCTGCCTGCTTCGGTGGAAGCAAACACAGGCGCTGTGGAGAGATTTTGCCCTCCGGACCCTCAGGGCTGGCGAGAGCGCCAATCGATCGAAGGCGTCGATGTCGGGGCATCGGCCTCCTGCGTGGCAGACAACCCCTATGCCGTGGCGGCACTGGTTCGTGGCACCAATAATGTAGACCAGGCCACGCTGCTAAAAAGCGGCCTGACAGCAGACGCAGTTGTAAAAGGCCGGGACCTGGACGGTGACGGTGATCCGGACGAGATCCATATCCGGCTCGAGGTTGTGGAACTCAACGGCGGTTCCGCCCTGGTTCCCGGTCCGGTTAACCAGTACGAGATCGCACCGGGCATTCGCCCCGGATTGTGGGTTTTCGCTCCAAAGTTTGTCGGCATGGCGGTTGAGAACTTTGAATCCAAACAGGCCAGGCGCTCTTTACGCCTGCCTTCCCCTGCCATTCGTATCGAGCAGGGTGACCGGGTGCGGATCACGCTGGAAAACACCCACTACATGCCACACACATTGCACCTGCACGGCAGCGATCATGGCTTTGTCGATGCCGGCGGTGAAGGCAATGACGGCGTTCCGCTGACCAGTGAAATACCCGTGCTGCCCGGCGATTCGCGCACCTACGAACTGACCCCCCGACAGGCCGGGACCATGTTCTATCACTGTCACGTACAGCCTCACGTGCATGTGATGATGGGGCTGCAAGGCCTGTTTATCATCGAAGAAAACCGGCCGGACAACTGGTTACAGACAATGAACATCGGTGCCGGCCTGGTCCGTGCACCGTCCCGTTCCTCGCGTGAGGATTACGACCGCGAGTACGATTTGCATTACCTCGATCTGGACAAGGAACTGGGTGAACGAATTCAGCGCAACAACGATCCCCGCCTGATAACCCGTTCCATGCATCGTGATTACGATATTACCGACTCATCACCGGACTATTTCACCCTCAATGGCCGCTCCTTTCCTTACACCTTCAGAGAATCGCTGCTGGTGGGAAGCGAAAATGAGCGCATCAAGTTGAGGGTGGTCAATGGTGGATCAAAAGGTATTGCCCTGCACACACACGGTCATAAATTCACGGTCACTCATCGTGATGGTGTTGAGTTGCCGGTAAATTCACGAACACCCCAGGACGTACTTTGGCTGGCGACCACCCAGCGTGCGGACCTGGCCCTGGATTTGGTCAACGACGGCTTGCACGCTTATGGCCCGGGCATCTGGTTGTTCCACGATCACCAGTACAAAGGCATAACCAACGACGGCATCGGGCCCGGCGGAAATATCAGCGCCATCGTGTACTCACAATTCCTGGATGAAAACGGCTGGCCACAAACCCGCGGCGTGCCGTGGGACCAGTATTTCACCCAGGCTTACTACCGCAGGGAAATACCGGTCTGGGAGCGCTACGCCCCGGGTTTGTTTTCGGATACAAAAATGGACTGGCTGATGCTATTGCGTGTGCTCGGCCTGGCCCTGGCTGGGGGCATCATGACGGCCGTGGCGATTGGCAGGCTGTTTGGACGGGGACGGGGTCGATCATGAAGCACGGATCCATGTTGGCTGCCCGCTTGCTGTTCCTGCTGACCATCGCCGGATCGGGCCTGGTGCAGGGCAAGCAGGAAAATGCTGCTCATGCAGATCACAGCATGCACCAGATGTCCGTGGAGCCGGCCGGCGTGGTGATGAATGAAAACCACGCAACACTCCCACGCGACTGCACCAAAATCAGCGGCGACTACGCCTTCACCGTTCACGCCGGAAAGAAGTACGCCAGGGAAGTTCCCGGCATGATCTTCGGCATGAGTGAGCACGAGCTGCGGGTACCGCCCTGCAGCCGAATCGAATTAACCTTTGTGAACGAGGACAGCGTGCGCCACCAGTGGATGGTGCATGGTTTGCCCAAATACCTCTATCCGGCCGGGATGTTTCACATTGAGGCTTCTGGCGGGAAAAGCAGGACCGGTACGTTTATTGTGCCGGGCGACGACCAAACCTACCTGATTCATTGTGACCTGGCACAGCACATGGAAAAGGGCATGAGGGGTCAGCTGATCGTTGGTAAAGGTAGTGGCAAACTGTGGAACGTGCCTGGCATCAGTAGTGATTTTTACCGGCATTCCTATCTGCCACGGAGCACCCCGTTGCTGGCGGCGTTGGTGTTCACCATCGCGCTCCTGCTGTCACTCCGGGCATCAGCAAAATCATAAAAAATGTCTTTAACTGATTGATTTTTGTTATTCCAACACATTGATATTCGGAGAAACTTTTAAAGCCCAAAAAAATGTGAGACACTCGATCGCATTCTGGGCTTGGGCGTCTCGTTCCGGAGGAACCGGAATTCACCCATTTAACAGTACAGAACAAGACCGAAATTGCTACTTATTCAAACAACAAAAGCTGATAAAACACCCGGGATTAGACTATGAAATGCATGTACTATCTTGCACCCTCTTTGCTTAGTACAAATCAAATTTCCGCAGACCTGGTAAAGCTCGGTATCTCCGAGTGGTTCGTTCACGTCATATCCAAAGACGAAGCCGGACTGAAAAAAGAACAACTTCATTCGGCCAACTGGCTGGAAACCCACGACCTGCTGCGATACGGTTTTATTGGCGCCAACATGGGCTTCATAACCGGTGTTCTCGCTTCTGGCGCCGTGATGCTGTTGAAGCCCTTTGGTCCGGAAACGCCGGGGGTCGTTTATTTCTTTCTTGTCGTAGTGGCGACCCTGTTCGGCGCCTGGGTTGGTGGACTTACCGGGATAGACAGCGAAAACCGAAAACTACGCCGTTTTCATGATGACATCGAAGCCGGCAAATACCTGCTGCTGATCTATGCGCCCAAGGGCTATGGCGAGGAGATAAAAGCCATGATGAAGAGCAAGCATCCTGAATCAAGACACGCCGCAACCGACAACCATTTCATCAACCCGTTTAGCCGGGTACGGCGAAGAAAACGCGCAAAACAGGTCGATCAAGCATATTAAGACTGGCGTCTACAAGCCCTGAAACTCCCGGAAAAAGGAAAGAATATGGCAATTGCTTATGGAATCATCGTACTGATCCTTTTTACTGTTCTGTTTCATTTCCTGAGCCCGTGGTGGCTGACACCCATTGCATCAAACTGGACCTTGCTGGACACCAATCTCCATCTCACTTTCTGGATCACCGGGGTCATATTTGTTGTCATTAACGTTTTCCTGGTTTGGGTGATCATTAAATACCGTCACCGTGAAGGCATCAAGGCACACTACGAACCGGAAAATAAAAAAATAGAATGGTGGCTTACCATTGTCACGACAATTGGCGTTGTCGCAATACTGGCGCCGGGGCTATGGGTCTGGGCGCTGGTGGTGACCGTACCGGAAGATGCCAAAATCGTGGAAGTGGTCGGCCAGCAGTGGCACTGGAGTTTTCGTTTTCCCGGTGATGACGGCGTGCTCGGCCAGGTCGACGTGCATGAAATGAACCCGGACAACCTGTTCGGCTTGAAGCCGGATGACCCGGCCGGTCTCGATGACATTCTGATTGCCAGCGGCGAGCTTCATATCCCTATTGATACGCCGTACAAATTCGTATTGAGATCCAGGGATGTATTACACAATTTTACCGTACCTCAGTTCCGGGTGAAGATGGACCTGATTCCCGGAATGACGCCATACATCTGGCTCACAGCAACACGAACGGGGCGTTTTGACATTCTTTGTGAAGAACTGTGCGGCATCGGGCATTTTGCGATGCGAGGGGCGGTGGTAGTCGACGAACAGGCCGATTTCGACAGCTGGCTGGAAGGATACCCGACATTTGCCCAAGTGTTGGAACGCCCCGAAGCTGACACGGCGGCCGGACAGGCACTTTACCCGATATGCAGCGCTTGTCACGGCGCCAATGGCGAGGGTAACGAGTTGCTCAACGCGCCCAAGCTGGCCGGCCAACATGACTGGTACCTGAAGCGGCAGTTGCAAAACTTCCAGCATGGACTGCGCGGGTCCGCCCCTGGCGACATCTTCGGTGCACAGATGGCGCCGATGGCAGCCACCCTGGCTGATGAAGCGGCCATCGACAACATAGTCGCCTACATCACTTCACTGGATGAAACCGATTCCCCGGCAACGATCAGCGGTGATGTAGAAAGAGGCAAGGAAATTTTTGTCACCTGCGCAGCCTGTCATGGGGCCCAGGGACAGGGAATCTGGGCCACGAATGCGCCTCGCCTCAGTGGAACAAATGACTGGTACACGGTGCGGCAACTGAAAAATTACAAACAGGGTATCCGCGGATCGCACCCGCAGGACCTGTATGGCAAACAAATGACCCTGATGGCAGGTGTCTTGCGAAGTGACCAGGCGATTAACGACCTGGTTGCCTACATCAACACCTTGTGAAGAAACTTGGGACAAATAGGTACAGGAGCGTAATCTGATGGCGTATGTTGCAATTGCGGACCGGGATCATGAACAGCACATGCATGACCCCCAATCGTTTATCACCAAGTACATCTGGAGCCAGGACCACAAGGTCATCGCGATCCAGTACTCACTGACTGCCATATCCATTGGCCTGGTGGCGCTTGGGCTCAGCCTGGTCATGAGGCTGCAACTGGGTTTCCCGGATACCTTTTCCTTCATAACACCCAGTGAGTACTACCAGGCCATTACCATGCACGGCATGATCATGGTGATCTACCTGTTGACGGCTTTACTGCTCGGCGGCTTCGGCAACTACCTGATTCCACTGATGATCGGCGCCCGGGATATGGTCTTCCCGTACATGAACATGCTCAGTTACTGGGTCTATCTGCTCTCGGTGATCGTCTTGTGTTCCAGCTTCTTCATATCCGGCGGGCCTACCGGGGCGGGGTGGACCCTGTACCCGCCGCAAGTGATATTGCCGGGGACACCCGGTGTTGAAGGCGGCATTGTCCTGATGCTTCTTTCGCTGGTTTTGTTCATCGTGGCGTTCACCATGGGCGGCCTGAATTACGTCACTACGGTGCTGCAGGCCCGCTGCCGGGGCATGACACTGATGCGCATGCCACTTTCAGTCTGGGGTATTTTTGTCGCCACCATCCTGGGCCTGCTGGCATTCCCTGCATTGCTGGTGACCGGCATCATGCTGTTGCTGGACTCCGTGGTCGGCACCAGTTTCTTCATGCCGGCACTGCTGTCCATGGGTGAGGTTTCAGAGCATGAAGGTGGCAGCCCCATCTTGTTCCAGCACCTTTTCTGGTTCTTCGGACACCCGGAAGTTTATATCGTCGCATTGCCGGCATTTGGTGTGGTTTCCGACCTCGTCTCAGTGCATGCACGCAAAAACATCTTCGGCTACCGCATGATGGTGTGGGCCATCCTCTCCATCGGCGTGATCTCATTCATCGTCTGGGCACACCACATGTACGTCAGCGGCATGAACCCGTATTTCGGTTTTTTCTTCGCCACCACCACTTTGATCATCGCCATTCCCACTGCTCTCAAGGTTTATAACTGGGTGCTGACGCTGTGGCGCGGCAACATTCACATGACCTTGCCGATGCTGTTCGTGATTGGATTTATTTTCACCTTTATCAACGGTGGAATTACCGGACTGTTCCTGGGCAACGTCGCGGTTGACATGCCCTTGTCGGACACTTATTTCGTGGTCGCCCACTTCCACATGGTGATGGGCGTGTCGCCTATCCTGGTGATTTACGGGGCTATTTATCACTGGTACCCGAAAGTCACCGGCCGCATGCTGAACGAACGCCTGGGGCGGATTCACTTCTGGGCGACCTTGTTCGGCACTTATGCGATTTATCTGCCCATGCACTATCTCGGCATTCTTGGTTTGCCGCGGCGCTATTACACCATGGGAGATACCTCTTTTATTCCGGATTCAGCCCAGGCAATGAACGCCGGTATTTCTGTTGCGGCTCTGTTCGTTGCACTGGCGCAGATGATCTTCCTGTTTAATGTCTTCTGGAGCCGCAAGCACGGCAAACCGTCCGGAGGCAACCCGTGGAAAGCGACTACCCTGGAGTGGCAGACACCGCAAACGCCGCCGAAACACGGTAACTGGGGTGAGGATTTACCGGTGGTGTACCGTTGGGCGTATGACTACAGTGTGCCGGGCGCAGTAGAGGATTACATACCGCAAACCATGGCGCCCGAAGATGTGGCTGTGACCGACTCCAGCTACGACGGCAGCGAAGGCGAACATTAGTGCTCCTTCGTGCGGTCAACCACTTCCCAAACGCTGAACTCGCAGTTATCACATTGAAGGAGCACTAGTGAGCTTTCTGAGCAAAATACTCACCAGGCCCTGGGAGCATCCGGGAGAGATAGAGGATATGAACAGCGCGCTGGAAGATGGCTATCCGGCGAGCCGTACCGGCCTGTTCATGTTCCTGGCCGTAGTCAGCAGTTTTTTCATGCTGTTCATCATCACTTATTACACCAGGAGCCGGTTTCCGGATTGGGAGATGCTTGCTGATCCGGGCATACTCTGGGTAAACACCGTGATTCTGGTGCTGGCAAGCATTGCTTTGCAAGCGGCCAGCAATGCGGCAAAAAAGAACAATACGGGCACCATGCGTATCGCCCTGATTGCAGGCGGTGTGCTGACACTTGCATTCATCGCCGGGCAAATGAACGCCTGGGACCAGATGGTGACGGCCGGGTTTTACGCCCAGGACAACCCGTCATACGCCTTTTTCTACCTGCTTACCGGCCTGCACGCACTTCACCTGCTTGGTGGCATGTGGTTCCTGGGCCGACTGGGATTCAGAATGAATCAAACCGGGAATGAAGAAAAGGTAATGCAAAGCATAACGCTGTGCACAACCTACTGGCATTTCCTGTTGATCGTTTGGCTGGTCCTGTTCACCTTGTTGTTGAGGACTTAAGTGAATTTCGAGCTTGTACTACTTGAGGGAGAAGCAAAGGCATGACGGAAGAAACACTGGCAGTTTCCACCGGGATCGGGGCAGACCCCTCCGGCATTAAGGGAGTCATTACCGACTGGTCGGATGACAAACAGGCTTTCCAGGTACCCTGGGGCAAGGCCATGATGTGGATTTTCCTGCTCAGCGACACCTTTATTTTCTCCTGCTTTTTATTGAGCTATATGAAAGTCAGGATGACCACCACGGTCCCGTGGCCGAATCCCAGTGAAGTCTTTGCGCTGAGTTTCGGTGGTGAGCCCATCCCCCTGATCCTGATTGCAATCATGACTTTCGTGCTGATCACCTCGAGCGGTACCATGGCCCTGGCAGTAAACTACGGCTACCGCAAGGACAAGAAAAAAACTGTTCTACTCATGCTGGCCACAGCCGCCCTGGGTGTCATGTTCGTCAGCATGCAGGCTTTTGAGTGGACCAAGCTCATTGTGGATGAGGGCGTGCGACCCTGGGGTAACCCGATGGGTGCGCCACAGTTTGGTTCTGCTTTCTTCATGATTACCGGGTTTCATGGCTTGCATGTAACGGCCGGCGTGATTTACCTGATTGTGACGGCTACCCGTGTCGGCACGGGGTACTACGACCGCCACCGTGGCGGCAATTATGAAATGGTGGAAATTACCGGGCTGTACTGGCATTTCGTTGATCTGGTGTGGGTATTCATATTCGCATTCTTCTATTTATGGTGACCCGTTGATGGAATTGCACACGCAGATAAAGGAACAGGAAGAACAACAAGGAGACATAAACCATGACACAGGCTGAAGTAGTCCAGGCAGAAGGACACCAACAACACCCACTGGGCATTTATCTCGGGGTATGGCTTTTATTGTTCGTGCTCAGTGGTTTTTCTTACGCAGTCGACTACTTTCAATTTCAGGGCTTGCTCCGCTGGTCCCTGATACTGCTGTTCATGTTTCTGAAAGCCGGTTTCATCATCGGCATCTTCATGCACATGGCCTGGGAGCGCCTGGCCCTGATTTCCGCCATCCTGTTACCGCCGCTGTGCCTGCTTGTTTTCATCGGCCTGATGGCGACCGAAGCAGACTATACCTTCCTTGCCCGCCTGGTGGCTTTTGGACCGGCAGCTGAGATCGCAGCCGCTCACCATTGATTTGTGTGGTGTAACGAATACCAGGCACACCCCTATCGCCCGCAGCCGCCTGTATCTTTTTTTACTGCCGGGCTGATGCGCTTTTCCACACAGGTATTACCGCTGATACTGCCGGTTCTGTTCTGGGCCTGTTATCACTACTACAAGGACCGGCATCTGCCTGAACCCGTCAGCCTCTTACTGGTGGCGTTTGCCCTGGGTGTCGGCTCGTATTATCTCGGAATGCTGATGTACCAGGCCCTGGGTCTGGTTGGCTTGCGCTTTGATGCATACCAACTGGCTGAAACCAACATGCCGGGGCTTGTCGCTTACGCCATTCTGGCAATCGGCCTGATCGAAGAACTGGCCAAAATGATTCCCTTTGTCCTGATTATCATCCATTTCAAGGAGTTCGACGAGCCAATCGATGGAATAATCTATGCCTCATTTATCGCCCTGGGTTTTTCCGCAGTAGAAAACATTCAGTATCTGCAATTTGTTACACCCGTGGAAGCATGGGCAAGAGGCTTTGCCGGACCCGTCATTCACATCGTGTTTGCGTCCATTTGGGGCTACTACATTGGCAGGGCTTATTTGTGCAAAAAGCCCCTGGGTCGAACAATAGTTGCCGTACTCGCGTTCACCGCGATCTTGCATGGACTCTATGACGTCATAGCGATTGCCATGCCGGCGCCGGCATTACCCATGGCTGCAGCCTTGATCGTAAGCATCTGGCTGTGGCGTCTGCGGCTGATTCGCGATTTACATGGTGTTGCCTCAGGACGCATGCGCCCGGGATGAGCATTATTCTGATCCCATCAATTCCATCAATGCAACAACGGTAGACTCAACACCTGCGCGCACGGAAGGTTCCGGCGCGATTTTGAACAACGGAGAATGGTGGCTCGGCACGGGCGCACCTCCTGCTGCTTCACGCTCGAAGTCTTCCAGGGGCGTTCCACCAACCTGCCAATAAACGCTGGTGATCTCCGGATCTGTGGAGAAGAAGGGGAAATCTTCGGCGCCCATTCCCTTGGTCGGTGCGAATATGACTGTCGACCCGCCCATGGCTTCAGCCCAGGCGGCTTTCAGACGGCGCGCCGTTTCCGGATCATTGATCGTGGGTGGCACCCCTTCATCCGAAATAATCACTTCTGGCAATTTGTCCTCGGGCAGGCCCGCGACACGCCCCATATTTACTGCAATTCTGCTGATGCCATTCAACAACAGCTCACGCGTCTCCTGACTGGTATTGCGAACCGTGATCTGCAAATGTGCCCGATCGGAGATGATGTTGTGCTTGGTGCCCGAGTGAAATGATCCCACTGTTACCACGCCCGGATCCCGCGGCGACAATTCACGCGCAACCAGGGTCTGCAGAGCCAGCACGATTTGACTGCCGAGGACGATCGGGTCTTTACCGCGGTGTGGATGCGCACCATGTGCACCAACACCATGAATAATGATATCAACCGTATCTGCTCCTGCGAACGGGCTGCCTTCGGTAATGTTGATTTTACCGGCCACGTCATTCGAATTGACATGAAATGCGAGGGCATAATCGGGCGTGCCGAAACGCTCCCAGATGTGATCCTCTTTCATCGCTTTGGCGCCCTTCACCCGCTCCTCCGCCGGTTGTACAAGCAGCATCAGGGTGCCACTCCATTGATCCGTGCGTGCGGCCATCTGGCGTGCTGTGCCCACCAAGCTGGTGATGTGAACGTCATGTCCGCAGGCATGCATGGTGAAAACGGCATCCCCGGTAATCGGGCTTTGCTGCTGTTTCCTGGAAGCGTTCGGCAAGCCGGATTTTTCCTCAACCGGCAGGCCATCCATGTCCGCACGCATCATCACCATGGGCCCTTCACCGTTTTCCAGGATGGCAATGATGCCGGTGCCACCGACACCCTCGGTGACATCGAAACCCGCATCCCGCAATTCCTCAGCCATGCGTTTCGAAGTCTCAAATTCAAGCAACGACAATTCCGGGTTGCGATGAAAATGATCAAAAAGATCTTCCAGGTACCCATCGTAATCCTGCTTGATCGAATCATTCAGTTCGCTGGCGTAAAGGGGTGACTGCAACAGCAAGGTCATGCAAAACAGCACGGCATATCGTACAAACATGGAAAATCCCTCGGTAAATGACTTGGAAAGGCAGTTTAACCACAATTGGACGATGGGCAAAGCGGTGGGGGTCGAATCAGCACCTATCACACCACTGCAATTGTGCACGATCAACTCTGATCTTGCAAAAATTTGGTCGTTGATTCCTTCGATCAATTGCATTTCAGCTGGAGGCGTTCGGGAGTGTGTTAGTGCAGCATGCGTATGACGCAGCACAGCGTAGTAAAGCGGAAGCGCTTAGCTGTCTTCAGGACAATCGGGCTGTCGGGAACAGCCGATTAGCCCGCATATTTCACCAAGGATCCGGAGTTTGCGCTGTAGCTGGCGAAACAGTTTGG